>Ga0210399_10002902_pt1 | contig 13313 bp, 10 predicted proteins | sample IncBWC14MmetaG_FD_150865 | JGI IMG/M metagenome (GOLD analysis project Ga0210399, IMG submission 150865) | Forest soil microbial communities from Barre Woods Harvard Forest LTER site, Petersham, Massachusetts, United States - Inc-BW-C-14-M | ecosystem: Environmental > Terrestrial > Soil >... | reverse complement strand
TACGCGATGGCTGCGGCAGGACAAGCCGGTGTGAGTGTGGCGTTGAGTATTTTGCGGGCTGACCTTGTGCGCACGCTGCTGCTGCTCGGCTGCCCATCCGTCGCCGCGCTCAACGCTTCTTTCGTGCAAGTCCCACGCGATTGGCGAACGGATTAACAACAAAGTATCAGGATTAGCGAGCGCAAAATGAAAACGATGCAGGGTCCAGGAATTTTTCTTGCACAGTTCGCTTCGGACACCGCGCCTTTTCACACGCTCAATACCATCTGCGGATGGGCGGCGAATCTGGGCTATGCGGCGGTGCAGATTCCGACGTGGGATGCGCGGCTGTTCGATTTGAAGCGCGCGGCGGAGAGCAAGGCATACTGCGAAGGCGTTCGCGCCGTTGTCGCCCAGAACAATCTGGTTATCTCCGAGCTTTCCACGCACTTGCAAGGTCAACTGGTAGCTTGCCATCCCGCGTACGATGCGATGTTCGACGGATTCGCCCCGAAAGAGCTACACGGCAATCCAAAGGCGCGCCAGGCTTGGGCGGTTGAGCAGTTGCGCCTTGCCGCTCGCGCTTCGGCAAACCTGGGGTTGAAAGCGCATGTCACGTTTTCGGGCGCGCTGGCGTGGCCGTACATTTATCCCTGGCCGCAGCGGCCCGCAGGCCTGATTGAAACTGCGTTTGCCGAACTAGCAAAACGCTGGCTGCCGATTCTCAATGCCTTCGACAAAGCCGGAGTCGATCTTTGTTTTGAAATTCATCCGGGTGAAGATCTGCACGATGGCGCGACGTTCGAAATGTTCCTGGACCGAGTACGCGAACACCCGCGCTGTTGCATGCTTTTCGATCCCAGTCATTTTGTGCTGCAGCAGCTGGACTATCTGCAGTTCATCGATTTCTATCACTCGCGCATCAAGATGTTCCATGTGAAAGACGCGGAGTTTCGTCCCACCGGCAAGCAAGGCGTCTATGGTGGTTACCAGCCATGGTTGCAGCGCGCCGGCAGGTTTCGTTCGCCTGGCGACGGACAGGTGGACTTCCGCGCGATATTTTCGAAACTGACGCAATACGATTTTCCCGGCTGGGCAATTCTCGAATGGGAATGCTGCATCAAGAGCAGCGAGCAGGGAGCGAGAGAAGGCGCGCCCTTCATCCGGCGTCACATCATCGAAGCGGCCAAGAGCTCCTTCGACGATTTTGCAGGTACCGGTGCCGACAAGAAGGCGCTGCGCAACATTTTCGGGCTTGCGGAATAGGAAAGTTGGAGAATTCGCTCTCTACGCAGCAGGGGCCTTGCCGGAGTTCAGCTTGGCGACTTCTTCGGCCCAACGTCTCCGTATCTCCACCACGAATCCCTGTTTGTCTTTCCGCATTAGTTCGACAAGGGCTTGATTTTCCACTTGCTCGTGAACGGCGGACCACAGCACCATCTCGGTAAGGACCGGAGCCAAGTTGATTCCTTTCTTCGTGAGCAGATAGATCAGTTTGCGTCCATCGGATGGATCCGTTTGAGAGGTGATGATTCCGTGTTCTTCGAGGCGCCGCAGCCGATCCGCAAGAATATTTGTGGCAATGCGTTCGTAAGAGCCGAGGAATTGTTTGTAGCTGCGAAAACCCCGCAGCATCATGTCGCGGACGATCAAAAGTGACCAGCGGTCGCCCAGTATTTCCACCGAGGCGTTGAGAGGACACCCGGAGCGGCGCTTTGCGGCCGGCTTGGCAGTGGGCATATTTGCATGCTAACACTTTTAACTTGCATTTAACAAGTGATGTGGCAGACTAGTTTTCGCGGGATCTAAGTTTCAACGGCGCGAAGAATGGATAAGAAATGGACGACTTTTCGTCGAAAGTCGAATATACACTAGTGTCGAATCGTCTTGACTAGCGTCCCTGACGAACGCGGAATCGGTCGTTGATGGCTGCATCCTAAAGCGGTGGCGAGCTACCGCACTCCAAAGGAGAGAAAGATGAGCGGCGTGAGACTGCTGGTGGGAACTCGCAAGGGCGCGTTCGTTCTGACTTCCGACGGAAAGCGCGAAAAGTGGGAAGTGAACGGTCCGCACTTTGCCGGCTGGGAGATGTACCACATTAAAGGATCTCCCGTGGATCCGAATCGTTTGTATGCGTCGCAATGCAGCGGGTGGTTCGGGCAATTGATTCAGCGCAGTAACGATGGCGGCAAAACGTGGGAGCCGGTAGGGAATAAATTTGTGTACGACGGCGTGCCCGGAACGCACCAGTGGTACGACGGCACTGCGCATCCCTGGGAATTCAAACGTGTGTGGCACCTTGAGCCGTCGCTGGACGATCCAGACACCGTATACGCGGGAGTGGAAGACGCAGCGCTGTTCCGCTCCAGCGATGGTGGACAAAATTGGGAAGAACTTTCCGGTCTTCGCGGCCACGGGTCCGGACCGCATTGGCAACCGGGCGCGGGAGGCATGTGCCTACACTCCATAATTCTCGACCCAAAAAATCGCGAGCGGATGTTCATCGCTATCTCCGCGGCCGGCGCTTTCCGCACCGATGACGCTGGCAAAACCTGGCAGCCAATTAACCGCGGCTTGCATTCGCAGTACATTCCGGATCCGAACGCAGAGGTAGGTCATTGCGTGCATCACATCGCCATGCACGGGATTCGTCCCAATGTACTTTTTATGCAGAAGCACTGGGACGTGATGCGCACCGACGATGCCGGCGATTCGTGGAAGGAGATCAGCGGAAACCTGCCGACGGATTTTGGTTTCGTGATTGATATTCACGCCCACGAGCCGGAGACCATTTACGTTGTTCCCATCAAAAGCGATTCGGAACATTTTCCTTTGGATGGAAAGTTGCGCGTCTATCGCAGCAAGAGCGGTGGTGACGAATGGGAAGAGCTCGGCAAGGGGTTGCCGGAACGCGATTGTTATGTGAACGTCTTGCGCGACGCCATGTCTGTCGACACACTCGATCCGTGCGGTGTTTATTTTGGAACCACCGGCGGTCAGGTGTACGCTTCTTCCAATGCGGGAGACAGTTGGACGCCAATCGTGCGCGATCTGCCGGCGGTGCTTTCCGTTGAGGTGCAGACGCTGCCATGATTCGTGTGGTACTTCCGGCGCATCTGCGCACTCTCGCTCGCGTGGGAAGCGAAGTGCAGCTCAACGTGGAAGGACCGGTAACGCTGCTCTCGGTTCTCGGCGCGCTCGAAGCGCAATATCCGATGTTGTGTGGAACGATTCGCGACCAAGTGACGCAGCAGCGGCGGCCATTTGTAAGATTCTTTGCCTGTCAGGAGGATTTTTCGCACGAATCTCCGGATGCGCTGCTGCCCGGCGATGTGGCAAAAGGCGCCGAGCCGCTACTGATCGTAGGAGCCATCGCGGGCGGCTAGTTTTTTCTGATCCGCGCGTGGAAAACCCCTCTCCTCTCACCTCAAACTGCTTGGAAATAGAGGGATTAAGGTATATCTCTTGGCGTTAGCCGTTTTCTATGCTCATATCTTCCTCCCCTGCATCTGATGGGATGGTTGAGGGAATCCCAGCCCGGACCGGCGAGGCACCAGATGGCTACACCGACGAGAGCGTTCCAGAGCGCCACTCTTCGCCAGCAGTGGCGCGAAGCTCGGCAAAACACCGACGAGCTGTTTCGAGTTGTTCGAGAGCGATGTCTATACGAAAGACCAATTCCCGAACGGCACCGCATCATTTTCTATCTCGGGCACCTGGAAGCCTTCGACCTGAATCTCTTCCGCTACGATGAATCGCGATTGCACTCTTTTCATCCGCAGTTCGACAAGCTGTTTGCCTTCGGCATCGATCCTGTAGGCGGAGGCCTGCCTACCGACACTGCCGAGGATTGGCCAGCGCTGGAAACGGTGAAACGCTATCGCGACAGGGTGCGCCACGAGCTGGACCATTTTCTCGACGAACTCGATTCGAGTGAGGCTTCCGCGTTTGGAACTGTCTCTACGGAAACCCTTGTGCATGTAGCGATCGAGCACCGGCTGATGCACGCCGAAACCCTGGCGTATATGTTTCACCGGTTGCCGGTCGAGAGTAAGCATCCGCAACAAGAGGCCATCTTTGGCGCGGCGCCGGTCGAAGCTCGCATGGTGAAAATTCCGGCGGGTCGAGCGACTCTCGGTCTCTCTCGGCAAGGCCACGGTCCGTTCGGCTGGGATAACGAGTTCGAGGCGCTGCAGGTGGAAGTTCCCGCATTTCAGATCGACAAGTACATGGTCACGAACGCCGAGTATTTGGAGTTTATGGGATCAGGGGCCTACCGCGATTCTAGCTTGTGGAGCGCGGACGACTGGGGTTGGAAGGAAACACAAAATATTCAGCACCCAGCATTTTGGAAATTGCGCGACGGCCAATGGTTCTACCGGGCGATGTTTCAGGAACTGCCGTTGATGCCGGATTGGCCGGTGTATGTGAGCCACGCAGAAGCCAGCGCGTTTGCACGCTGGGCAAAAAAATCGTTGCCCACCGAGGCGCAATGGCATCGCGCCGCATACGGCACTTCCCAAGCAGCGGAACGCGCCTTCCCCTGGGGCGAATCAATCCAGCAAAGCGTACGTGGGAATTTTGATTTTTCGCGCTGGGATCCGGTGCCGGTGAACGCCTTTCCCGAAAACGAGAGCGCATTCGGAGTAGCGGGGCAACTGGGTAATGGATGGGAATGGACGTCCAGCCTGTTTGCGCCGTTGCCGGATTTCGAACCCTTTCCGTTTTATCAGGGATATTCGGCGAATTTTTTTGATGGAAAACACTATGTGCTGAAAGGCGGCTCCTCCCGCACGGCCGCGTCCATGCTGCGCCGCTCATTCCGAAATTGGTTTCAGCCGCACTATCAATATGTCTATTCCGGATTCCGATGCGTATCGAACTGAGATAAGGCGAACTCGAATGAAAGCCGAATGGAAGGAAACGGTGACACCAATGGCAGCGCATGCAGCTACGGCGGCGGCAAAAACCAATGAGTTCGCGCTGATGGTGCGCGACGGCCTTCTGAAGAGTGGCCAGAAGGAACTACCCTCGAAGTATTTTTACGACTCCGTGGGGTCGGGGCTCTTCGAAGTGATCTGCACGCTCCCCGAGTACGGATTGACGCGCGCCGAAGAGAACATCCTGACGAATCACGTTTCGGAAATTGTCCGCAATCTGCCCGACCCTGTGATGGTTGCGGAACTCGGCAGCGGCACCGGCCGGAAAACACGGCTGATCCTGGAAGAATTGTGTCGCAGACAGCGCACTTCCTACTATCCGATCGAAATCTCGCGCACTGCTTTGGCGCATTGCGAGCGCGAATTGAGTGATGTCGGCTGCGTCAGCATTGTCGGCTTCGAACGCGAATATCTGGACGGCCTGCTGGAAGTGGCGGCGCGGCGCCAGGAAGGCGAACGGCTGCTGGTGCTTTTCCTGGGCAGCACGATTGGAAATTTTGACGGCAGGGCCAGCACCGAATTTCTTAGCCGCCTGCGCAAGATCTTGTACGCGGGAGATTTTCTTTTGCTCGGCGCCGACCTCGAAAAGCCTGTGGATACGCTGGTGGCTGCGTACGACGACGGCTTAGGCGTTACCGCCGCGTTTAACCTCAATTTGCTCATCCGCATCAACAGGGAATTGGGCGGAGACTTTGCTATTGACCAGTTTCAGCACCTGGCCATCTTCAACGAACAAACGCGGAGCGTCGAGATGCACCTGGAATCGCGGATCGATCAGCGCGTCAATATCCCGGTAGCCGGCATAACGGTGGATTTGAAAGCCGGGGAGACCATTTGGACGGAGACCAGCCACAAATATTCTTTGCCAGAACTGAGCAACATGGCACAAGAAAGCGGTTTCCGTTGTGTGGATAGTTGGCTGGAAAATAGCTGGAAGTTTGTCGAGAACCTGTGGGTAGCGGAGTGAGGCTTCTACTTTCGGAGATGGGCCGAAGTAAGACTCTAGAAGGAGAGCCGGGACATTTCATCCGCCCGAAGAATGTCCCAGCTCCCCAGTAGAGCCGCACGTTAAATACTCGATGCGTCGGAGACGGTCCAGCAGGGCATCCCCGATAATCCCGTAGGGGAAAGCCTGATACGACATCTCCTCGTATATACAAAAGACCGTCCGTAGAGAAATGCTAACTGACCCAGATTTCTCACCAGAGATTTGAAGATTGTGTGCGGACAAGCGCGCGCAGCGGATGCTGTGCCCTGCCGGAATAACCCAAGAGGGCGGGACAAGGCACTGCCCCTACACGGCCCGAAACCGCTCGAAATAGAAGAGAATATCCTAAAAGCTTGTGCGGTCCATCGCCGGGGCTCCGCTGTGGCAAACTATGTACGCGAATGACGGCACTCGACCAGCCACAGCACCGCGGCACGGCAGCGTTCCAGTTTTCCGGTTTTCGCCTCTATCAGATCGCCCGTTTTTGCATTGTCTTCTGCACAGAGATGCAGTCGGTCGCCGTGGGCTGGCAAGTCTACGAAATCACCAAACGTCCGCTGGACTTGGGCCTCACCGGTTTGGTTCAGTTTCTCCCCGGAGTTGCGCTGTTCCTCGTCGCTGGGCACGTCACCGACCGCTTTGACCGCCGCAAGCTGCTGTCCATCTGCTATATGGGCTACGCGCTCTCTTCCGCACTTCTGCTGCTGGTTACGCTGCACCGGGAAGCGCTGCATCGCGCGCAAACGGTCGCGCCCATTTTCGCGATTCTCTTTATCGTGGGGTGCGTGCGCAGTTTCAGCATGCCCGCGAGCCGCGCGTTGCTGCCGCAACTTGTTCCCGAGGAGCAGTTCCAAAGCGCGGTGGCGTGGAATTCCGGCATTTTTCAGTGCGCCACAATTCTTGGGCCGGCGCTGGGCGGCGTGATGTACGCTGCGTTTCGCGGGCCCGCCGCGGTTTACGCCACCGCGTTGGTGGTCGGTCTGGTGGCCACATTCACCACTTTCCGCATCAAGGCCGAATCCAAGCCGCGCGTGCGCGAGCAATTCAGCCTCAAGACCGTGTTCGCCGGTTTTCACTACATCTGGAATCACAAATTGGTCTTCGGCTCCATTTCGCTGGACTTGTTCGCTGTTCTGCTGGGTGGAGCCGTCGCGATGCTGCCGGTCTATGCCAAGGAAATCCTGAAGACCGGACCTTGGGGATTAGGATTGTTGCGCAGCGCGCCGGGGATTGGCGCAGGATTGATGGCGCTTTTGATAGCGTTTCGTCCAATCCGCAAGCGCGCCGGCGCCACCATGCTGTGGTGCGTGGCGGCATTTGGCGTGTTCACGGTTGTTTTTGGACTATCGCGCAGCCTGCCAATCTCGATGCTCTCGCTATTATTTGTTGGTGCAGCGGACATGGTCAGCGTGGTGGTTCGCGGCGTCTTGATCCAGATCGAAACGCCGGACGAAATGCGCGGGCGCGTGAACGCCGTCGATATGATTTTCATCGGTGCGTCGAATGAGCTTGGCGAATTTGAATCTGGCCTGGCCGCGCAATGGCTGGGCGCTGTTCCTTCCGTCGTCCTCGGCGGAGTCGGGACGGTTCTTATTGTTGCGGCGTGGGCGTGGATGTTTCCGGAACTGCGGAAGGCGGATCAACTTACGCGTGGGTCCATCAGCGGAGCCATACGTGGTCCGATAGAAGATCCGAAATGCGCCCGCTAACTGGACTCCGTTGACTAACTCTCCGATTCAGCAAACATGAGCCAGTCGTTGCGAGCCTGCGCCATCAATGATCGTGGTCGGACTGTGTTGCCGAAGGTGGCGCTGAATTGGTCATCGGCATGCCCGAAGCCGGTGCTGGTAGCGAACCATTGTCCGGGGTTACCAAGCGAACTTTGACCGTCGCGGGAATCTTGTCGGCGTTTTTCAAGAGGACCGCCAACTGCCACATCTGCGTTTCGCTGAGATGGTTCTTGAATCCCGGCATCCCAGTCATGCGAATTCCGCTGTGTATTTTCCAATAGGTCTCCCACGCCTCGTCGTCGGTGACGCCAGTGCCGTGGAAAAGGTGCGGCGGTTTTGGGAACATGCCGTCGGCGATGGCAGTCCTGTTTCCGTCGGGCAGTCCGTGGCACACGGCGCAGTGCTCCTTATAGGTCGTCGCGCCTTCCAGGAAGTTTTTCTCGTCCGCTGGCACGGGTGAATTCGGGTGCGGCAGCTTGTCCAGGTAGGCGTCTTGGGCGATATGGGCCAGTTTGTGCTCCATAGGCATTTCCGGAGCGTCGGTGGCCACCGGGGCTCGACCGGTCGCGAAATATAAGTAAGCTCCCGCGAATACGAGGATTATGCCCACGAGAGTGCCCAAGATGATGCCTTTGATCATGTCCCGTTTCCCCTATGTTGCGTGACTTTAAGAAGCCTGAAGGCGGGTGCCCGGCCTGCCAGACATCCGGCGATAGTGTACGACGATTTAGTCTAGTGCGCGCTTGCAAATGCTTGGTTTGAAGCACGGTTGCTAGTTTACTCTAGGTTTGGAGAGGCTAGCGATTTCCGGTGTTGTTCGCGCCGGTAAGACAGCTTCGCATCGGAATATTTCGCCCAGGTTAAATCCGCGCGAGCGCAAGCGAGTTGTGGCGGTCCATAACGATTTTCTTGTGATTTTCTGGCCAGTGAAAGCGTAACCATTGCGTGGGGACTCACGTCAAATCTGGTAGTATGCGTAGTGTCAGTCTACGCTTACCTGGGTCGCTGCTGCGCCAGTTGTTCCCCCTGAAGCCGGGTGCAAACCCCAGATTCAAATGACCTTTTGACGGATTGACGGGCTTCCTACAGGAGTTTTTCGGAGATGGCTTCTTACGATAAGGCGGAGTTGCGTGACGCCTCGGCGGCAATTTCACCCGGCAGCAGAGTCCAGCAGGATGTGCAAAAAAACCGCTGGTGGCTGTGGGTCTTGATCATCGCCGCAGTGGCCGTGGGCATTTGGTTCTACCGCAGCCGCAATTCGCAAGCGAATTCAGGTGCCGCGGGAGCCCCAGGCTCCGCGGCTGGAGCGAACGCGGCTGCATTTGGCATGGGTCCGGTGCCTGTTGTCGTAGCCACGGCTCAAAAAGGCGACCTTCCGGTGTTTTTTGACGGCCTTGGAACGGTCACTGCCTTTAATACCGTGACGGTACGCTCCCGCGTCGACGGGCAAATCGTAAAAATCAATTTTACTGAAGGCCAGACCGTTAAGCAGGGCGACTCCCTGATCGAAATCGACCCGCGCCCTTACCAGGTCCAGTTGGAACAAGCCGAGGGCCAGCTCGCAAAGGATCAGGCGCAACTGAAGGACGTTCAGGTCGATTACGAGCGCTATAAACTCCTGCAAAAAGAAGGTGTAATTCCGCAGCAGCAACTGGATTCCCAGCAAGCGCTGGTTGGCCAGTCTGATGGCGCCATCAAAGCCGACCAGGCGCAGATCGATAGCGCCAAACTTCAAATCTTCTATTCACACATCACGTCGCCGATTACCGGCCGGGTTGGTTTGCGCCTGGTGGACATCGGAAATATGGTGCACGCCACGGATACGAACGGGTTGCTGGTGATCACGCAGCTCCAGCCCATAGCGGTGCTTTTCAGTTTGCCGCAGGATCAGCTTCCTGCAGTGATGGGCAAGATGCGCTCAGGCGTGACGCTGAATGTCGAGGCCTTCGATCGAGACGACATCAACAAGATCGCCACGGGGAAGCTACTGACCATCGACAATCAGATCGACACGACTACCGGCACCTACAAACTGAAATCCGTGTTCGACAATGCGAAAGATGAACTTTTTCCCAACCAGTTTGTGAACGTTCATTTGCTGGTGGATACCAAGAAAAACGTGGTGATCGTTCCCAGCACCGCGGTTCTTCGCGGAGCGCAGGGCGCGTATGTGTTCACCGTTGGCGCCGATAACACCGTCAAGGTGAAAAACGTGGTCGTCGCGCAAAGCACCGGAACGGTGAGCGGCATTTCCAAGGGCCTCGATGCTGGTGACTCGGTTGTTACCGACGGCCAGGATAAGTTGCAGGACGGAATAAAAGTCGAGCCTCGTGCCACTACCGTCGTACCCTCCGTGAATCCCGGTGGTTCAAAGACGAGTTCTTCGCTGCAGAATTCTCCCTTTGCTTCTCCCGGAGCGTCGCCGTCTTCCCATGCCCGCTCCGCAGGCGCCCCCTCTGCCGGTGGAGGACCAGCGCGATGAATCCCTCGCGGCCGTTTATTTTGCGGCCGGTCGCCACCACACTCCTGATGGTGGGCGTGCTTCTGGTGGGTTACGTGGCCTACCGCCAGTTGCCGGTGTCCGCTTTGCCGCAGGTGGATTACCCAACCATTCAGGTTTCTACGTTTTATCCTGGCGCCAGTCCTGATGTGATGGCCTCGTCGGTGACCGCGCCGCTGGAGCGCGACTTCGGCCAGATTCCCGGCTTGCTGCAGATGACCTCCACCAGTTCTTTCGGCAGCTCGGTCATCACTCTTCAATTCAATCTGGATCTGAACATCGACGTTGCCGAACAGGAAGTACAAGCGGAGATCAATGCCGCCTCGAACCTTCTGCCCAAGGATCTGCCCAACCCGCCGATCTACAGCAAAATCAATCCGGCCGACTCGCCGGTTCTGACGTTTGCGTTGACCTCCGATACGTTGCCGCTTTCGAAAGTGGAAGATCTGGCGGACACCACGCTGGCGCAAAAAATTTCGCAACTCTCGGGAGTTGGGCTGGTCAGCATCAGCGGCGGGCAGCGGCCAGCCGTTCGAATTCAAGCAAACCCCACCGCGTTGGCTTCGTATGGCTTGAGTCTCGAAGATTTGCGTACCGCATTGGGCGCCGCGAACGTGGATCAAGCCAAGGGCACCTTCGACGGTCAGCATCAGGCGTACACCATTGGCGCTAACGATCAGTTGCTCTCCAGCGAGGGATACCGCTCCATCATCATCGCCTACAAAAACGGCGCGCCGGTGCGCTTGAGCGACGTAGCCACGGCCATCGACGCCGCGGAAAACGTACGACAAGCCGCGTGGGCCAATAAGCAGCCGGCGGTCATTTTGAACATTCAGCGGCAGCCAGGCGCGAACATTATCAGTGTTGTCGATCGCGTGAAGAAGTTGCTGCCGCAGCTTCAGGCGGCGTTGCCTGCTTCCGTGAAAGTCACGTTGCTCACCGATCGCACCAATACCATCCGCGCCTCCGTCGCCGATGTGCAGTTCACATTAATGCTGACCATCGGCCTGGTCGTGCTGGTGATCTTTTTATTCCTGCGAAGTTTTCGCGCCACGGTCATTCCCAGCGTAGCGGTGCCGCTCTCCATCGTCGGCACGTTTGGTGTGATGTATCTGCTCGGCTATTCGCTGAATAATCTTTCGCTGATGGCGTTGACCATCTCCACCGGTTTCGTGGTGGATGACGCCATCGTGATGATCGAAAACATCAGCCGGTACATCGAAGAAGGCGAGACGCCGCTGCAAGCCGCGCTGAAAGGTTCGGAGCAAATCGGTTTCACCATCGTTTCGCTGACGGTTTCGCTGATTGCTGTGCTGATTCCGCTGTTGTTCATGGGCGATATCGTAGGCCGGCTGTTTCGCGAATTCGCGGTGACGCTGGCGGTCACCATTCTGGTGTCGGCGTTTGTTTCGCTGACGCTGACACCGATGATGTCCGCGAAGCTTTTGCGGCACACGCCAGCCAGCCAGCAAACCTGGTTCTACCGCAAGTCGGAAAAGATTTTCGAAGATGTAATTGCTTTCTATGGGCGCACCTTGCAGGTGGTGCTGCGGTATCGGGCGATCACTTTGCTGATCACGGTGGCTACGCTTGTCGGCACCATCCTGCTTTACATCTACGTGCCCAAAGGATTTTTCCCGGTGCAGGATACGGGCGTGATCCTTGGCGTTTCCCAGGGTCCACAAAACATTTCCTTTTCGGCCATGGCCCGGCGGCAACAAACCCTGGCGGACGTCATCCTTCGCGATCCCGCGGTGGAAAGCTTGTCGTCGTTCATCGGCATCGACGGCACCAACACGACGATCAACAGCGGCCGCATCCAGATCAATCTCAAGCCGCTCGAGGAGCGCGGTATCAATGCCAGCGACGTGATCCGGCGGCTGCAGCCGCAGCTGGCGGCAGTCGAGGGCGTCACGCTGTTCATGCAGCCGGTGCAGGACCTCACGGTCGAGGATCGCGTGAGCCGTACGCAGTTCCAGTACAGCCTCGAAGACGCCGATGCCAGGGAGCTCAGCCTGTGGGTGCCGCGATTCCTCACGCGCCTGCAGGCGCTGCCGATGCTCCGCGACGTGGCGAGCGATCAGCAGAACCTTGGCCTGCAGATGCATCTCGAGATCGACCGCAACACCGCGTCGCGGCTCGGGATCACTCCCCAGATGCTCGACGATACGCTCTACGACGCGTTCGGACAGCGGCAGATCTCGATCATGTTCACGCAGCTGAACCAGTACCGGGTCGTGCTCGAGACAGCGCCGTCATTCCAGCGCGACCCTCAGGGCCTCCGTGACATCTTCGTCCGGTCGGCCGGGGGCGGCCAGGTGCCGCTCAGCGCGTTCACGCGTTCCGAGATTTCCAACTCGCCGCTATCGGTGAACCATCAGGGACAGTTCCCGGTCGTCACCGTCTCGTTCAACCTCGCGCCGACGGCGTCGCTCGGCGACGCCGTCGACGGCATCGAAGCCGTGAAACGGGACATCGGGATGCCGGTGAGCGTTCAGGGCAGCTTCCAGGGAACGGCGCAGGCGTTTCGCGCCTCGCTGGTGAACGAGCCGATCCTGATCCTGGCCGCCATCGTCACGGTGTATCTCGTGCTTGGCGTGCTGTACGAGAGCTACATCCATCCGCTCACGATTCTGTCGACGCTGCCCTCCGCCGGCGTCGGCGCCCTGCTCGCGCTGATGATCTGCCACACCGACTTCAGCGTCATCGCGCTGATCGGCATCATCCTGCTGATCGGCATCGTCGAGAAGAACGCGATCATGATGATCGATTTCGCGCTGGAAGCGGAGCGGCAGGAGCACCGGCCGCCGCTCGAGGCGATCTTCCAGGCCGCGCTGCTCCGCTTCCGGCCGATTCTGATGACGACGATGGCGGCGCTGCTCGGAGGCGTGCCGCTCGCGCTGGGCACCGGAACCGGGTCCGAGCTGCGGCGGCCGCTAGGCATCGCGATTGTCGGCGGCCTCATCTTCAGCCAGCTCCTGACGCTCTACACCACGCCGGTCATCTACCTCGCGTTCGATCGTCTGGCCAGGCGGCTGACGCGAGCCACCGATGACGTCGCCGTACTCTCTTCCGACGTCGCCGTAGGCACGAACGCCATGCCGCGGCCCGCGACCTCGCAGCTCCAGGAGTCCCGCACATGAGCCTGTCGGCGCCGTTCATCGCGCGGCCGATCG
>Ga0210399_10002901_pt1 | contig 13320 bp, 14 predicted proteins | sample IncBWC14MmetaG_FD_150865 | JGI IMG/M metagenome (GOLD analysis project Ga0210399, IMG submission 150865) | Forest soil microbial communities from Barre Woods Harvard Forest LTER site, Petersham, Massachusetts, United States - Inc-BW-C-14-M | ecosystem: Environmental > Terrestrial > Soil >... | reverse complement strand
TTGGGCCCTTCGACGGTGTCGTCCGTGCCGCGGCTATTCTTCGAAGATAACGCGTTATGGGACACGTGTCTGAAGTTCATCGCACTTATTGACCATGGCGGCCGGGATCATGGTGTCTATGTCAAGGCGCTGGGTGTCGTTCTCGCGCATGATCTCGCAAGACTCGACTCGGAAGATCATCGTGCTGATGCGCCCGTTCACGGTTGCCTTGCTTCATGGCAGAAGCAACGAGTGGTTGCGTATATCGGAGAGCATCTTGCTGCGCCCATATCGTTGGCTACGCTGGCACGGTTGGTTCGCTTGAGTCCCAGCTATTTCTGCCGCGCCTTCAGACAGTCCTTCGGCGTGCCGCCCCAGCGCTATCAAATTGTCCAACGCATAGAGCGTGCTAAGACACTCCTGGCCGCGCATGCCGCATCAGTCACCGACATTGGCCTGACCGTCGGGTATGGCGAAACCAGCGCATTCTCGACCGCCTTCCGACGGGTGACGGGGTTGACCCCAACTGCCTACCGCAGAAGTGCCAGCTAGTGGCGCTTTGAACCGTGTCGTACTATTGACGGGTTTATCATGCAGCGCCTGTTCTCAGCGTTTCCGAATTCTCTGCCCGGTGCGGGTCTGTACGACTCCATCGATGAGAAGGCGGAGGATGAGGAATGCGACTATTATCCGAAGGATTTCGCGGATTGGCGCGATACTCCATCTGAAACCTTGCAGAGGGCCGAGCTTCGCACCGCCCTGCGGAATGCGATTGCGTCTTTGAATCCTTCGTTCCATGAAGTGTTCGTTATGCGAGATATTCAGAAACTGAGCATTGCAGAGACTGCGGAGATCCTCCAAATCAGCCAGGCTTTGGTGAAGACCCGATTGCTTCGGGCAAGATTGAAGATACGCGATGCACTGGCGCCCGGACTCGACGGTGCATGGAGCACCGGAGACGGGAGTTGGAGGAAAGTGAGACCCTGGTAAGGTGGCCACCATGGAGATCCTGAAAAAGGCCTGCCGATTCTGCTATCAGAATCGGCAGGGGATTACCTCTCGAGTGTGTTCGTCAATCGAGACGTTGAACTATCGGACAATTGATGGTGAACCCTGAGCTGCCGAACTTCGCTCCGGCCGGACCGGTGATCAGACCGTCCTGCACGAAGGTGAGGATTTGGAATTCCTCGCGCAGTTGCCCACGATAGCCTTTCTCGATCGCATCATTCGTCCATGTGTACAGCTGAGCGTCCCATGCCGGGCTGTAATCCAGAGCGATCGTCGGGATGCCGCCGAGAACATTGTTTGGCCTATGCCCATCGGCCAAATCCGCCGACAAACCCTGCCTCAGCGGGTTGTTGCAGGCTCCGGATTCCGGTCCGTTGGTTGCGAGAAAGATGCGCTCGATAGGACTGGCGAAGCTATCGTCGTGGCCCAACACCAACTTAGCCATCAGCGGAGCAAACGTATTGTGTTCGATGGCGGCGGCAAGCGGGATGCTCGAATCCATGGACAGATACCATACCGGACGTCCAAAGCTGAAGCCGTTGATCAGATTGAGGGTGACCGTCATATTGATCGGATCGATCGCTACGACCTGGTCGTGCACCTTCGAATAATCCACGTTGCCATTGGGGAAGTTGATCTCGTTGGCATCCACATCGAATGCCACCATGGGCGCGTTGTAGATCACATTGGCTGCGTTCACGATGCGAACGAAAGGACTGTAGTTTGCATCGCCCACCGACCCAGGCGCGAACGATTTGGGCGGAAATTCGGCACCTGCGGGACCAGGAACAATATTGCGCTTGGGCGCAAAGTTGACCGTGCCTTTGTCAAATACGACATCGCCATTGGAATCGAAATTTCCAGTCCTCGCTGCCAGCGAAGCATTGGTGAGCTTGGTGGAGAAGTTCAGACCCAGTTCCGCCGCGACTCCGGGGTTGTCGACATCAGTCAGGATGTACCAGATGGTCTTGTTGTTGCCCGCGAGATGTCCTTTATATAAGGGTAGTGTGATGGTACCGTTTTTGGCGTCGAGCTGACCGGAGTTCAACAGTTGCACCGGCCCGACCAGACTCGGATTAGTTGTCGAGGGCGATGGGCCGAAATACGACAGAGGTACGGAAGCCCCTACGGACGGGGGTGCCGGGAACAAGTCACAACCTGGGCCGGGCCCAATCGCACCAGGACCGGGTCCTTGGGCGGAGTTAATCGTTGTTGAGCTGGCCAAAGCGACAGCAGGTTCCAGTGTCGTCGCGGGCGCCGCGACTGCTCGCTTGAGATGGATATGCAGCGCCATGGCCTCCGGTGAGATTGGCGCCTTTTCCGATAGAGTGCCTTGCGCCATGGCAAGCGGAGCTCCAACGCTGCCAAGCAATGCACTGCTCAGCGTGACAACGATGCGACTGCCGGCGAAGAACTCCCGCCGTGGAATAGGTTGATTTGCCGGTCTTCCCGACATCATGAATCTGCGAATTACCGATTTCATTTGTGTGCTCCTAATAGTGACGAGTGCGCGCATTCACAACCAATAGGACTCTTCCACCGAAATGATCGGTCAAGTCCATCATTGAGATCTGAATGACCAGCCTGAGACTCGCGAGGTGCAGAAAAGTTACAGCGATTGGTCTTCGTTGCGGCTAGGAGTTCGAGTTCTGGTTGTCGATTTCAGTAGCACGAGAGATCGCGCTTCAAACCGCGACCCAGCCGCCATCGGCCACCAGTTCATGCCCGAAGACATAGGAACTGTCGCTGGAGGCGAGGAACAAAGCGACCCTGGCAATTTCCTCGGGCTGGGCGAAACGCGCCGCCGGCACTTGCGCCAGCAGCGCCTCCATCATGGTCTGCGCGACGTCGGGCGGAATGCCCATTTTGCTATGGATCGGCGTTTCGGTCGGCCCCGGCGCGATCGAGTTGACGCGAATGCGCCGGCTAGCCAGTTCGGCGGTCAGCGAGCGCACCAGCGAGCGCAGCGCCGCCTTGCTGGCGCTATAGACGCTCAGGCCCGGCAGGCCCATTTCATCAGCAGTCGACGAGGTGAGGATCACGCTGGCCCCGTCCTTCAAGAGCGGTAACAGCTTCTGCACGGTGAAGAAAGCGCCCTTGATATTGACGTTGAACTGATCATCGTATTGAGCCTCGGACACCGCCTCAAAAGGCGTTGGCAAAGCGATGCCGGCATTGACGAACAAGACGTCGATCCAGCCGAGCTTGGTTTTGGCCTCGGTCGCCATAGCCTCAATGTCACCGACGCGGGCGACATTCGAGGTCATAGTCTCGACCTTGCCGCCCAGCGCGGTTTTGGCCTCGGCCAATCGGCCGGAATCCTTGCCGGTGATCGCCACGCGTGCGCCCTCGGCCAAAAACAATTGCGCGGTTGCAAACCCGATTCCCGAATTTGCGCCGGTAATCAGTGCGGTCTTGCCGGCGAGCTTCGCCATCACCATCGGAGGAATGCCGTCAAGTGCCTTGGTCATCTGGTCCATCCCAATTGGTGGAAACTTCTGTGTTCAAGAGTGGGTAACATCAGCCGCATCAGGCGGCCGCCTCAATGGCCATCATGGTGGTCTGCGCCAGTGCCAACTCTTCGAGCAGTTCCAGGAGCGGAGGGATGTTCGCGTCGCGCTCAATCATGGTGCTGACGGGACCGAATCGCTTGCAAGCACTTTGATACAAGCGCCATACCGCGCCAGCGATCGGTGCATCGTGCGTATCAATGATGAAGGTGTCTTGTCGTTCGTGCCCGGCGAGATGAATCTGCGCGACGCGTTGTCGGGGCACGCCTCGGATGAATGCTTCGGGGTCGAAATGATGATTGACGCTGTTCACATAGACATTATTCACATCGAGCAGCAGCAGACAATCCGAGCGACTGCTGAGCTCTGACAGAAACTCCCATTCGCTCATTTCCGACGATCGATAGCCCACGTAGCTCGAAACATTTTCGAGCAAAATACGCTCGCCCAGAAACTCTTGAATCTCTTCGATTCGCGGCACCAGATGGGTGAGCGCCTCCTCGGTATAGGGCATGGGCATTAGATCGTGCAGATTGAGGCCCTCCGTACCCGTCCAACACAGGTGATCCGATATCCAAGGTGCTTGAATCCGCCGCGATAGTTCTTTCAAGGCTCTTAAATACTCGTGATTCAACGGTTCTGTAGAACCAATGGACAGCGACACCCCATGCAGAACAACCGGATAGTTGGCGCGGATTCGGTCCAGATAGTGAAGCGCCTTGCCGCCCGGAACCAGGTAGTTTTCCGTGAGCGCTTCAAAGAAACCCACCGAGGGTCGCTCGCTTAAAATAGCGTCGTAGTGATCGGGCCGCAGCCCCAGTCCAAATCCAAGGGTCTTCATGGCGGGCCTCAACAGATAAAGAATGCCGAGAGAGGGCTTCACCCTCTCTCGGTCAGCCGCTACCTTAAAAGGCAGTTATTTGCTCGCCTGTGCCTTGGCCGCGTCGCATTCCTTCTGAGTCACTTCCTTGAATCCCTGGCCCTTGCAGGAATTCTGGCCTTTGCAGGAATTCTTCGCGCTCTTGCACGAGGACTGACCCTTACACGAATTGACGCCATCGCAATGGACCTTGGCTTCATCGGCGCTGGCCGTGGTGAACGAACCAACACTGAACAGAAGCGCGGCGGCCGTCGCAATCGCGGCGCCGGAGATGGACTTGGACATTTGCATCTGAAATTCCTCCTAATGATTGACGATCGCGGATGAGCGGCTGAATTAAGTCTCTCATCTCACGATTGATGAGACCGTGGCAGTGCTGTGGTTATTGCATGGCGACTCTGAGAATTTCGCCGGACCCAGACGGCGATCAAGAAAAGTGGGGATCTTTGGGCGCGAAGCGGGGCCCTCACGATTTTTGAACGCAAGCGACTTAAGGGATTGGCGGTCGCCTGTCGTGTCCGAACTTCCCGGTCTCCGCGTTGAGCGCCGGATCGCGGGCAAACGCCTCAGCGATGAAGTCCATGAACACACGCGCTCGCCGCGGCAGCAGCCGGTTTGCTGCATACACAAAGTGGATAGGCACGGGCGGTCCGTGATGTTCAATCAGCAATGAACGTACGCGGCGATCGGCGAGCGCGTCTTCGAACAACCAGGCCGGTGCGTAGGCGACACCCATTCCATCGAGCACCGCACTTCGGATGCCATCCGGAGTATTCACGCGAAAGCGCCCGCGAACCACCACGTCGACGTCTCGGAATGACCAGGTGCTGCCGGCGGAGGAGAGCGTGTAGAGGATACAATTGTGATTACGCAGATCGTTCGGGTGGGTCGGTACCGAATGTTCAGTCAGATACTCATTGCTTGCGACGCAGAGTCGCTCGGCGGCGCCAATGCGCCGCGCCTTCAGCGCACTGTCTTTGAGAGTCCCGATGCGGATCGCCAGATCAATTCCCTCCTCGACGAGATCGATATAGCGATCGCCGATCTGCAAATCGATCTCCATTTCCGGGAACTGCGCCAAGATCGCTTTCATCTGAGGCAGGATATGGGAGCGGCCGAGCAATGTGGGACACGCCACGCGCAATAGGCCCTGCGGGACATCTTCGCCGCGAGCGTTGGACTCTGCCTCCGCGATCGCATCGATGATACGTCTCGTCTCGCTGTAAAAGCGCTCACCCTCCGGAGTCAGGTTGAGCTTGCGGGTCGAGCGGTGCAGCAGCTGCGTCCCCAAATGTCTCTCGAGCGCGGCGATGTGCCGACTGACATTCGGTTGTCCCGTCCCCAGTTCGCGGGCGACGGCGGAAAAGCTTCCGGTCTCGACCACCCGGGCAAAGCTGTGCATGAGAAGAAATCTATCCATCGGCATGCCTCGAACCGTGACATTTATTCAATTTCAGCATGAATATTATGCCAAGTTGACCGACTTATCTAATACGGAGGAGAGGAGGACACTGCCTACTAGGAATGAAGACGCTCAAGACCGACCGGCAGGGTGGGACGCCATCCGCCATACGGCACATTGATAGGAGAAGCGATGAAGAAGCTCGATAACAAGGTGGCCGTGATTACCGGCGGCACCTCCGGCATGGGATTGGCCACGGCGAAACGATTCGTCGCCGAAGGCGCCTATGTATTCATCATGGGTCGTCGCCAGCGCGAACTCGACGCCGCGGTCAAGGAAATAGGCACGCAGGTCACGGGCGTGCAGGGCGATATCGCCAAATTGGCGGACCTCGATCGGCTCTATGAGATCGTCAAAGCGCAGAAGGGCCGCGTCGACATTGTCTTCGCCAATGCGGGGGTTGGCGAATTCGTGGCCACGGATGCCATGACCCAGGCTCATTTCGATCAGACGTTCGACGTCAATGTCAGAGGCACGCTGTTCACCGTGCAAAAAGCGCTGCCGCTCTTCAATGACGGCGGCTCCATCATCGTCACCGGTTCAATCGCCTCCGTCAAAGGCATTCCCGCGTTCGGCGTCTACTGTGCCAGCAAAGCAGCCATCCGTTCCTTTGTCCGCACCTGGACGCTGGAGCTCAAGGATCGCAACATCCGCGCGAACGTCATTAGTCCCGGCACGATCGATACGCCGATCTTGGAGCCGCTTCCGAAGCAGGCCATTGCCCAAATCGTCGCCAGCATCCCGATGGGACGCATGGGTAGCGCGGATGAAATTGCCAAAGTGGCGGTATTTCTGGCCTCGGACGACTCGAGTTTTGTCACCGGCATCGAATTGTTCGTGGATGGCGGTACGGCGCAGGTCTGACGCAAGTCCCGGTAAAGTATCCAATCGAAATCCGTCGTTGACCAGTCGTCTCAATTTGGTTCTGCACGCAGCCTCGGAGGCGTCATGAAATTCTATTCGCAGTTGATTGGTTTACTTGGAATGCTGGTGGCGGTGCCGGTGTTCGCCGGCATCCCCGACAATCCCCAGCAGGTGCAGCCGCTATCGGTGGGCGCTCGCGCACCCCTCTTCGCGGCCCGCACGACGGAGGGCGCGCTGCGGACCTTTAAGCCCGACAGTTACAAAAAGCCCGTGGTCGTGATCTTCTATCGAGGCGGATGGTGTCCGTACTGCAATGCGCAGCTGAGCGACCTGCACCTCGTCGAGCCGAAACTGCGCAAGAGCGGGTTTGACATTGTGTTCTTGAGCACCGATCGACCCGAATTGTTATACAGCAGTCTCAAGGCGGCCGACATTCACTACACGTTGCTATCAGATAGTCACCTGGAAGCGGCAAAGTCCTTTCACGTTGCTTATCACGTGGATGACGCCACGTTCGCCAAATTGCGGGAATACGGTGAAGATCTCGAGGTCACGACCGGTACCAAACAACACGAACTGCCCGTCCCCTCGGTATTTATTATTGACACGTCCGGGACCATTCGTTTCGTCTACTCGAATCCCGACTATAAGATTCGCTTGGGCGCCGATGCCCTTTGGACAGCAGCGCAGCCTTTCGCCACGATCAAATGAATGCAGATCGGTGCCTCGACTTCGCGGGATCTTATTGCACCGATACCACGCGATCGTCGCGCGAGCGCGAAGTTGACCGTAACGTCGTTACGTATACCGCAATTTGCGCGAGGCCATGTAGGAGCAACGGCAGTAGAAAAAGATCGTCAATCACTCCCAATACCGGAATTGCGAAATTAAAGGGTTCCAAAGCGAAGAAGACCAAAGCGAGAGTTGTCGGTAGCAGCCAAGTCGGTCGGTTTGGGTGTCGCAGTGCCAGCCACACCAGCCGAAGATCGTTGCGGCTCATCCGCCATAGTCTGAATATCCTGCGCATAATGTCCTCACTTGAATCCGCCTATTGATGTTCGACTTCGCGCATTGAAAGTCGTTCAGCCCGAAGGTGTAATGATCTGTATGGTGCTAGCATGAGGCAGGCCACTTCTTAGCGCGTATGCAGCAATCTTAGGTTTGCGCCGCCTTTGGCATCGAACTTCGCAAGGGACGGGAATGTTGCGACCAACGGCTCTGCTCCTGCTGACAATCACTGCATCCTTGCTAGCTGCTGGGTGCGGTGGCGGCGGCGGCGGCGGTGGCGGAATTGCGCCGTCACCGCCATCACAAGTGTCATCGGCACGCGGGCAACTCATCAAGGATCCGCCGAGCAGACTGAGCTCGACCTCGGCCTCGGAATTGCTCGCAACGCTGAGCGGCAGCGCGCCAGGTCAAGTGCTGTTGCAGTTCGGCCTTGCGCCGACATGCTCCGTCGATACGTACTATCTGGAGTACAAGACCGTCGGTGCCAAAGGGGAGGACACCACCGCCTCCGCGGCATTGATGATTCCGACGGGCTCCGATCCAATATGCCAGGCCCCGCATCCAATCGTGATCTATGCTCACGGGAAGCGGGTGAACAGGGCCTTCAACATGGCCGATCTATCGGACGGGAAATGGGAAGGCTTGGCACTCGCCGCGGTCTGTGCAGCTCGTGGCTATATCATGGTGGCTCCGAATTACGCCGGTTATGACATTTCAGATCTCACCTACCATCCGTATCTCAACGCGGATCAACAGTCCGGCGACATGATGGATGCGCTGACTGCGGCGCACAGCGGATTGTCGGCTATCAACGTCGCGGACAATCACAAATTGTTCGTGACCGGCTACTCGCAAGGGGGATATGTCGCCATGGCGACTCATCGTGCGTTACAAGCAGCCGGCATAACGGTGACGGCCTCTGCGCCCATGTCAGGCCCGTACGCGCTATCCGCTTTCGGGGACGCAATCTTCATGGGCCAGGTTGATGACGGTGCGGCCGAGGACGTTATTATGGTGGCATCGAGCTACCAACGTGCGTACGGCAATCTGTACTCCGACCCGACCGAAGTCTTCGAACCCGCCTTTGCATCTGGAATCGATTCCCTTCTCCCCAGCTCGACCAACATCACTACACTCATCGCACAGGGGCGATTGCCCGCGAGCGCTCTGTTCAACAGCGCGCCGCCGGCTCCCGAGTTCACGTCCATTACCCCCGCGACGGCGCCGGCGAAGCTGGCCGGAGTGTTCGCGGCAGGATTCGGCACGGACAATCTGGTGACCAACGCTTATCGTCTGAGCTACTTGCGTGACGCCGAGGCTGCGCCCGATGGCGGATTCCCGAATTTGACAACGGGCGCGCCGCCTGCGGGCCCGGCAAACACGCTGCGGCAGGATTTGAAGGAGAATGATCTCAGGAGCTGGTCGCCTGTCGCGCCCATGCTGCTCTGCGCCGGCAATGCGGATCCGTCGGTGTTCTATCTCAATACGAGTCTGATGCAGAATTGGTGGGCCACGCATGCGCCGGGCAGCCAAGTGGCGATTCTGGATGTCGATTCAGCCGTGTCAAGCGGCGATGCATTTACAAACATAAAGAACGCGTTTGCCGCCGCCAAGTCGCAGATCGCGGCCGCTGCAGTCGCTTCCGGAGCGACTGATGGCGGCGCAGCTGCGGTCCTGCAGATCTATCACGCCGACCTAGTGCCCCCGTTTTGTCTCGTGGCCGCGGCATCATTTTTTGGGAACTACTGAGCACGGGTCCAACGGATGCGGAGACCGTGCTATCTAGTCGAAGTGGTTTGGTGCGCCAATTCGCACGCGGCATCATCGAATCGAGAGCTCAGGCGACCTTGCTCTGCGCCGCCGAATTCTCCGACGATTGCGGTGACTCGATGATGTGAGCGAGGTCCGTCAGTAGCGCAGAGAGTTCGCCGGCCATAACGGCGAAGTCAATATCGAACTGCTCCGCAGGATCCACTTCCTCAGCGTCGGTCTGATCCTTGCCCACCTCGAGGAATTTGATTCGTTTCAAGCAGAGTTTGTCGGTCAGGACGAACGAAACACGTCCGTTCCAGGTAAATCCCATGCGCGTGGGGTACTTCCCGGCGGCAAGATGAGCGCGGATGTCCTTACCGTCGAGTGGATGACGCACATAACGAATACTTGATTTCGTCTCATCCGCCGCCTGCAGCTCCAAATCGTCATCGATCGCAAACCTAAAGGGAGCATCACCCTGCATGAGCCAGGATGTCATGAACACATGCGGGGAACGCGCCCCCTCCAGGGGTGCGGGTACGAAACTGTCAAGCGTCGCCACCAGGGTCTCAAGCACTGATTCCGCACGGGGCGCACCGGCGGCATCGATGACGAACCATCCGTTTCGCGAATCAATCCAGGCGCGGGTTGTGGTTCGTCGCGTGAATGCCCGCGCTCGCAGCTCGTCAGCGACTTGTGCCTTGATATCGCGCATCTGTTTGCGACCAACCGGAAACCCCTGTTCGGTTGCCTGAGCCTCGGCGCGTTCCTCGGCAACCTGCCGAATGATGGACGCGGGCAAAAGTTTCTGATTCGTGCCCAGAGACAGCATGTGATGCTGTCCGACCGTGTGCAGCAACCGGCCAGCCTTGGTCACCGGCTGCCACCCGCGAGTCAGCATATCGAAATGTCCGCAGGGCCGAAGCAGATGGCCGCCGAGTCGCGTCTCGAGATCGCCGGCCGTCCAGGACCAATCAGCGGGCAACCGATAGACGAACAGATTCTTGAACAGCATGTGGCATACCTGGATCGAGGAAGCGCGCGACTATATATGAAGATCGTTTGGCGATTTCTAAAAATAATTTGACCCGTTGTGCTCGACATTTTCGCCTTGAGTCGGTATAGCGATCCCAAGCCGCCGATTCGACAGTCAATTGCAGCCGCGCCGCCGCCCACGTGGCATCGCGTTTTATCCCGACCCGCGCACAGGGTGGCGGGATCTTGCGGGAGGATCAGGGCGGTATACTAACGAAGCGTCAAGACAGCCGTTTCTAGGAGGAACGACACGTGGCCTCAGATCGAGAATTCGTCGCGTTTGTGTGCGAACAGCTGCGAGGCGCTGGGGAGATCTCCTCGAGACGCATGTTTGGCGAAGCGGCTGTCTACCTGCAGGACAAAGTCGTGGGCTTGGTCTGTGACAACCAGCTGTTTCTCAAGGCGACTGATGCGGGCCGAGCTAAGATCGGGGTGCCAATTGAGGCGCCGCCATTTCCTGGCGCCAGCAACTGGTTCTTGATGGCGGATCTCGATGATCCGGAGTTCCTTGCGGACTTAATCAAAACTACGGCGGATGCGCTGCCGGCTCCGAAGGTTAGAACGAAGAAGTCGCGCCGATCGACATCAAAATCCCCTGGCGGAAAGAAGATTACCAAGGGGGCGGGACGTCGGGTGTAGCCGCGGGGGCAAAAGCTGGCCCCGCTGGGAGCGTCGCCCTGCGAACAGCCTGGCCGGCGGAGAATATCACCGACAACTACCGAGGGCCGAGAATAGCTTTTGTCGCTGCAACCACTCGTTCGACATCAGATTCGTTCATGGATGGAAAGAGCGGCAGTGTAACAATCTGTCGACAAACTCGCTCTGCCACGGGAAACATTCCGATCTTGAAGCCACGCTTGCGGTACATAGTGAACAAGTGAATTGCGGCGTAGTGGTAGCCTAGTCCGATATTTTGGTCGAGCATTTGTTGCATGAACGCTGCGCGCACGATGTGGTCTGGCAAGACCAGATGGAACATATGCCAATTGCTGTGCTGGAAATCGGCAACGGGCAATTCCGCACCGTATGTAGTTTCGAAGTCTGCGCCGAAACAGTGGAAGTAGTGCCGGGCTAGCGCTAGCCGTTTGAGATTGAATGCTTCCAGGTGTGCCATTTGCCCGAGTCCGATGGCAGCGGCAATCTCCGTCATGTTGTATTTCCCGCCCAGTACGTCGACGTCGATACCATCTAGCCCGCTGCGGGTGACGCCTTGCAGGCGATACTTCTCCGCCAATATCGCTTCTTCTGGATTATTGACTACCAGGCAACCGCCTTCGGCGGTTGTGATGTTTTTGTTTACTTGAAAACTAAACGACGCAAAATCTCCGAATGCACCAATGCGCCTGCCTTTCCACGTCGATCCGATGGCCTGCGCTGCATCCTCGACGACGCGCAGCGAGTGGGTCTTAGCGAGCGCATACAGTTTGTCCATGTCACAAGGCAACCCGCACATATGAACAGGGATGATTGCCCTACTACGAGGAGTAATGGCCGCCTCTACCTTATCGAGATCGATATTGTGGGTGCGCGGATCAATGTCGGCGAAAACCGGCGTCGCTCCGACTTCGATGATCACGTTGGCTGTAGCGACCCATGTGTTCGGCGTCGTGATCACTTCATCGCCCGGACCGATACCGGCAATCCGCAACGCGATTTCCATCGTGCAGGTGCCCGAGTTGTACGTACGGACGGGTCGGCCGCCAAAATAGGCAGACAATTGCGATTCGAAGGCTTGTACCTTTAGCCCGTTGCTAGTCAACCAGCCGGATCGCAGCACTTCGCCGACTGCGGCGATGGTGGCCTCATCAATGCTGGGCCTGGTAAATGGAAGGAAAGGCTGCACGGATGTTTGGGTCATGAGTGTAGGTCAGAGCGCTTTTCGTAGTGGGTCTCTCATTGTACGATTCTGCGAGTCAAAAGGGATTGGCCGTGTAGAGATCCCACCTTCAGGTAAAACCAGCTATCGGCCAGGACGCTTGCGGCATTGGCGATTTCGATCGAGGTTGATTGGCAAGTGCTACTGGCGGGGATTGCGGCGGGTGTGTTCTGTGTGCTCCCGCGACGTCCCTTGGTTGGCGGAGGCACTCGGCGCGACGGGCTCACGTCCCACCTCAGATTGAAATACGGCCGCTTCGAGCCGTCTTATCCTTCGGTGGATGTCATCGATGGGATCGGCATCCATCGATAGCGCCACGTTGCTCGCCATTCGCCAAAAGCCTCTCCATTTTGCGGCAATCTGCTTGATCATGACTGTCTCTCGATGACAAGGTCTAACCCCATGGGGGCTTTTGGTGAATTAATTCTGTCTTCTGAGCATACGATCGACCGATCGGCTCAATTGCTTCAAAATAAATCCAGGCGCCACGCGACTCATCATTTTGAGCTGATTCGCCTGACCCGGTCGAATTTCAAATCGATCGGTTTGCATTCCTTCGACGGCCACTTCAACCATGTCTTCCACTTCCATGATAGAAACGCCTCTCATGTCTTCAAAACTAAAGTCACCCAAGAGTTCGGTTTGTGTCACCGGCGGTGCTAATTCAAATACCTTCACTCTGGTGCTTTTCAGTTGCACACGAAGGGACTCGGTGAAGGAATGCAGACCGGCCTTGGTGGCGCAATAGACCGGTGCGATTGGCAATGGAACAAATGCCAGTCCCGATGAAACATTCATGATTGCCGCCTCTGATTGTGTTTTCAAATGCGGTAGGAATTGTTTCACCATGCGAATCGGCCCGCTCAAATTAATGTCAATCTCTCGAGTGATGTCTTCGAGGCTTCCAGCTTTGTCGTGAACATTGATTTCACGCATGATGCCGGCG
>Ga0210399_10002899_pt1 | contig 13325 bp, 4 predicted proteins | sample IncBWC14MmetaG_FD_150865 | JGI IMG/M metagenome (GOLD analysis project Ga0210399, IMG submission 150865) | Forest soil microbial communities from Barre Woods Harvard Forest LTER site, Petersham, Massachusetts, United States - Inc-BW-C-14-M | ecosystem: Environmental > Terrestrial > Soil >... | reverse complement strand
TGCTCGTCCGGCACGAAATCCAATGACACGCCGATAATGACCAATTGGTCCAGGTGTCGTTTCTGCAGAGCAATTAGATCGGGCATTTCACTAACGCACGCCGGGCACCAGGTTGTCCAGAAGTTGATCAATACAATCTTTCCACGGAAGTCGGCCAATCGCACGCGACGGCCATCCAGAGCGCGCAAAGCAAACTCGCCCGCGGCCACTGGTTTTCGCGCGGCGCGAACTGCACCTGGGATTTCAAGAGGCACCAGTGGGAATTGCGCGCGATGATCCGTCCACCATTCGAGCGCCAGCGCCGCGCCTGCTTTGGCCTTCTCCCGGCTGCCATCCGGGAAATCCTGCAAGCCGGTCTTTTCGTTTTCGATGGGCGTGGTTTCGCGAAGCATCACACTAAAAGGCCCTGCTCCCCATCTTTCGAGTAACTTGAGGCTCTTCACTACGATTAACGGGTCGTCGGAGTCGAGCACGGGGATGACCACCGGCACGCCGACGTTAGCGCCGACGTGCGTTAAATGATCCAGGCCTAGGATGCGGACTTGCGGATCGGGGTCGCGGAGCAGCGCAGCCGCAATCGATGCCAGCATGGGATGATTTCGATTCTGGAGAATTTGCAGGGAGGACTCCCGCACGTCCATGTCTGGATCCAGAGCCCCGGCAAGCGTGATGGATTCCAATTCTGCCGGCAACTGTTCGCGCGCCCCGAAACCTCTCAGAATTTCGTTCACCGCTGCTTCGCGATGAACGATCTTCCCTGATTCCCATGCCGCGCGAATCGCGGCCGCTCGGTCGGTCGATGTCTCGATCATTTCCTCGACCACTTCAGGGGGAGGCGAAGGATTGGCCAGCGTGACGCTCCGCGCGAGCCAGCCCCGCAACAGCACGACCGCCAGGACCGCGGCGACGCCCAGCCCAACCAGGACATGAAATCGACGCGCGTAAGGCATAACTGGTGGTCGTGCGGCGTCTTGATTCCTTACAGCCTATCGGGGCGCGAGGGGCTCTTCCGCGGGCCAAAGGCCCAATTCACCGTGGTTTCCCAAGGTCCAGGAATACGATGGCCGACGGATTGCCAACCGGCGTGTATTGGCCGGTAAAAGTGAGCCGACCGGACTTGCGATTAATGCGAAAGGTGGTGATCGCGTCGCCGCGCTGATTGCACGAAAACAGGAAATTCCCCGTGGGCTCGATATTGAAACTGCGCGGATAATCGGCGCGACTCCATTCCTCCCCGGCGAAGGTCAACTCTCCGGTTTTTCCGACGGAAAGCCACGCGAGGCCATCATGAAGACGATTGGCCACATAGACAAACCTCCCATCGTGAGAAACCATGATCTCGGAGGCGAAACTGCTGCCGGCGAACCCCGATGGGAGGCTGGAAACAGATTGCCGCGACGTCAGTCGACCTTGCGCGGCATCGTAATCAAACAAAACAACATTCGACCCTTCCTCCTGGAGCGAATACAACCAGCGCCCATTGGGATGGAAGGCAAAGCGTCGCGGGCCATCGCCCGGCGGCAACGGGATCGCGGCGGGATCGTTCGGGAACAGAACACCCGCGTGGTCATCGAATTTCCAGACCAGGATTTGATCCAATCCCAATTCGGTGGACAAGACGAAACGTCCCGAACGATCCGCCTTGATCATGTGTGCGTGCGGAATGTCGTGTCCGCTGAAGGCAAAACTTCCCGGAGGGGCATTCGCGGCCTTTTTCGGCCCGACCCTACCCACGTCCTTCTTGATGTCACTCGCCGGACCAAGCGTGCCGTCCGGAAGAATGGGCAACACCGCCACCGAGCCGCCGAAATAATTTGCAACGAACAGAAACCTTCCCGAGGGATGAATGCTCAGATAGGTAGGGCCGCGCCCTGCGGAACTCATCGTATTCAGCACCGTCAGTTGTCCGTTGGAGCGATCAATGGCGAAAGCGCTGATCGAGCCTGACTTGCCATCTTCTCGTTCGTCCGTCTCATTGGTGGCATACAGGCGGGTTCCGGTGGAATTGATTGCCAGACAATCCGGACTTGAAGATTGCTCAAATACTCCACACGGCGACAATGCCCCTGTCGCGCGGTTCACTTGAAATAGGTGAATGCCGCGCCCATTGCCCGGCGGCAGATCCACCTGGGTTGGGAGAACATTGCGCAAGGGAGAACTGAATGTGCCCACATAGGCGACCAGCGGTCCCCGGTTTGAGCCCGCCCGCGCCTGTGCCAGCGATTCAAATATCGGTCCACTGCCCGCCAGCAAGGTGGAGACCTTCAGAAACGATCGCCGGGATAGCACAGGAGAAATCATGATCAAAACCTTGCGGTTGGATCGTTTGCCACGTCAAGGGTGCGTCTCTGCCACGTCCATGTCCGCGTCGGGGACCCTGGGACTTAATGGACTGCGGCCCCAAAAAGTCCGGTAGGGACGACAGGCAATAGCCCACCCGATTTGTTGGTGGGTATGGAAATTCCTACGCGCAACGCCCGCTGCCGGGAATTGGGATTACGATTACGATTAAGAAAAGAACCTGGGCTCACCGCAGTTGCAGGCGGAAGAATTGGGACTGGGGGGCGTTGGCGGGTTGGACGGTCTGAATTTGGACGGGCTGGATGTTGGTAGCGTAATAGGAGGATTGCACAGTCGGGCCTGCGGCGGGGATCGTAAAGGCAAGCGGTGTCCAGGTTTTTAGGTCAGAGGAGCCGTAGGGAATGTAACTGCGGCCGGTCATGGCCGTAAAAGCAAGAACTACTGAGCCCGCGTTCTGGCTCACGATGGTGACAGCAAAATTGTTGGAGGGATTGTATGGGTAATTGCCAAGCAGATACTCCTGCAACAAGGTGCGTCCGTCGTGGGCGTAGTCGGCGTTGGTGTTGAGATTGGCCAGGGCGATGTTGGTGCCGATTTCCTGTAAGAAGAGCGATTCCCAGGCGTCGGGAATTCCATCGCCGTTGGCGTCCGCGCCAAGGGTCAAATTCTGGACCGACATTTGCGAGGGATTACCCAGCGTGGAGTAGGCTCCAATCATTTCAATGGGCAGGTTCGTCGTCGTGCCAACGACCACCAACAGTTTGTACGGAGTCGCAGCCGTAAGGGCGTTGGTGACGTAGGGATTGGGAAGGCTGCCGGCATCCATCGGCACGCGCACGGCATAATTGACGCCGACGGCAAGGTCCGGCTGGATCAATCCGGTCACCTGGACGCCTGCGGGAGTCTGCAGGATGACCTGGTCGGCGCCGTTCATCAGCGGCGTGCCGTATTGGTCTTTGACCATTCCGTAGACCAGCCCGTCCGGCGCGGGAGGAAAGGCGCGCGCGCAAGGCACGGCCAAAGATCCGGCCAGCACAATCATCCGCAATCCTTTAAGCACGGGTTTCATATTATCCAAACGACGAAGTTAATTGCCGGCATAGGAATAGGTGATGAAATACAAATGGATGTTCGTCACCGAGTTGACGAATCGGTTGAGTCCCTCGTTCGGATCGGACAAGAGCGTTTTTCCGGGGATGACGAGTTTCCATTTGCTGTTCCAGATGGAGCGTCCGATCAGTCGCTGGTTGGTGTATTGCGAGGGTTGCAGGGAGCCGGTCGCCCCGTAGATGCTGGTGTTGAAGACGCCCGTGGTCGAAACGGGCCGGAACGCCTCATGTTTGCGCACGGCGAAGAGCGGCTCGGAGAGAGAATCCGACGTCGTGTAAAACGGATTGCTCGAGAACGAGGAGACACCGATGTTGAACGGCAGCGGAATGGCCACGTCATCCACATTCCAGGTGCGAATCGTGCTGGTATCACCAAGCGGCGGGCTGCGCATCGAATCCGCCCCGCAGGGAATCAGGTAAACGTAGGGAGTCGCGGAAAGCGCGTTTGGATCGGTCGTCGGACCTGCCGGGATGATTCCGCCGCCAGGAGCGGGATTGTCCATTCCCACATAGCCGTCAAAGCATGCGCCCACGGAAAAGATTTTGGTGGCAAAGGAACTGGAGCTGTAGGCGTGGTCGTCCGGGCCGAGAAGCTGGCCGAAGAGATTCTGCCCGTCGGTAATTGTCGTGCCAAAAATCAGTTCAATGCCCGGCACAGCCGCGCCGCTGCCATCATCGATTTGTAGGCAATTATTTTTCACATCAGTGTCCGCCAGCAGGTCCGGCACCCGGCTCTGTTGCAACAAGGCCTGCCACTGAGTGTTGCCGGCTGGCCCATCCAGGAGGCGATAATTCTCCGAGCGGAGCGAGACGGTCGTGCCGTAGCCATCGGGGTTGTTGAATCCCAACCGGCCCTTGAGCACCTGCCAATCGGCATTCATTTCCGCCAGTGCGTTGGCGATGCCGGGATCGCCGGTGTCGGTGCCGGAGATCTGGGGTTCGCCATTTTGAACCACACCGAGCGCGCTGGAACTGATGATTTGCCGCAGGAACGATTGTCCGGCGGGAGTATTGAGCAGGCCGGTTTCGTAGTCATAGGCGTTGGCAGCCATGTAGGCGTATTCGGCCGCGAGGTTGAAAAGGGTCGTGTAACGCTCCAGGTCTTCATTCTGGAATACCAGGAAGGCGGCATCGGCCACAGTGAAGCCCTGGACCTGGGCGGCCGTGTGCTGGCGGAAGGTGAGCCGCTCCATTTGGATGCGGTTGCCCTGGGCCAGCAATGCCTGATAATTGGCTTGCGCGCCATTCAATGCCACTTCAGCCTGGTTGATCGTGGTGAGATCGTTTTGCACCTTGGTTTCCGATTGCCCCAGGCTTCTTACCGCGTTCTGGATGTTGATGGTGTTTTGGTTGGTGGCAATTTGAAGTTGATAGCCCAGGATGTTATTCTGGTCGGATGCGATAACGCCCTGGCTGACGCCATAGGCAATATCGTTCAAACCAAGTACGACGCCCTCCTCAATGAATATCGGAGCTGTAATTACTGCTGTTAAAGGCGCCAGGAAATCACCGCCATCGGCCAGGCCCGCAATTACTTCCTTCGGCGTCGCAGATACTATGTCCTGCAATAAGTTATTAAATAAACTGACGGCATCGCCCACGACCTTGTTCACGATGCCATCGACCGCGTTGTACGTATTTATTTGCTGGCCGGCGGAAGTGATCTGTTGCTGCAGATCCAAATTCATCCACGTGATGTTCGATTGGGCCTCGAACAACAGGATGGCCTGGTCAAGGGATTGCTTGTCGGACACCGCGTTATTGCACGCGTTGCGGAAATTGTCGCGGGCCGTATTGACCGCAGCCAGGGCAGTTTGAATGCTGCCGATCGAGCCGCGCTCGTCCGTCCAGGTCGAGGGTTTGCTGAATCCATCCGGGCCGATGTTGAAATTGAGTTCCTTGGCGTAAGCGGGATTGGTGTAATTCGGATCGTTGAAGAGCGTGATGAAATCAAAGTTATCGTACACGCTCGAAAACCAATTGGCGGGGAACTTCTGAATATCGACCGCAAAACTTTGGTTCGTAGTTGGGTCTGGCAGGATGCCGCCATACGTGTTGGTTCCAACGCCGTCCACGTACATGTAGTGGATCAGGTCCGGACCAGTATAACCGTCGGGATAAGCTCCGCCGGGTCCGATATCGTCAGGGTACGGGGTGCCGTAGAGCTCGATTAATTGATCATTGTAGGCCAGTTCCTGGGCGGTGACGGCATTCTGGAGGTCGGTCAGGGAGTTTTGTTGCTGGCGCAATTGAAGGGTCACGTTCTGAGCGGCATTGAAGGCGACCACGGCATTGTTGAGCGCCTGAACGGCACGCGCGTAAATCTGCTCGAAATGGGTCTGCGGGCTCGCGCCGGTTACCTGTTGGGGATTGATATCGAACGGAATGGCGTTTTGGGCCAGGCCGAGCGGCGTGAATCCGGCGTTGGCGTTGTCCATGTCGGCTTCCAGCGCAGCGGCGGTGGCCGGCAATTCCTGAAGCTCCTGCACGGTCTGGCGATCGACTACCTGCACGCCCTGATCACGAGGGTTCGGGTCCTGATAGGGAAGGATGGAGTTGCCCACGACCCAATTCAAATAAGTCCCCTGGCCGACGCGGGAGGCCCAATGATCCATGCCCCAGTAGCGGGTGATATGTTGGGTATTCGTGTTGTTGTCGATATACGGATACTGCCCGACATAATTCGTGGCGAAATATCGCCAGCCATTGGCCGTTCCGGGTTGGTAGTCCTGCCGCCACTCCAGGTCGAAAATCTGCCGTCCGGTGCGCGCCAATGCCGCCGCCGCTGCCGCAAACTTGGTTTCGTTTTGATAATTCACGGTGACCGCCGCTCCCAGCACCAGGACTGTCTGGGCCTGAGGCACCCAATCGAAATACGGGTTCATCAGCAGCTTGTAATAATTCACCAAAGCCGTGAGGTAATGGCCGTAGGCATCGCCGTGTCCTTGCGGGAACATAATCTGCGCATCCGCTGCGTTTACTTTGCCGTCGCCATTTTGATCGGTGATGTTGTAATTGAGCGCGTAGATGGTTTCGCCGGCGCTGATGCCATAAGTGTAGTTCCAGTAAAGGCGGTTGTAAGCGGGGGGTAAATTCACCCCCGGTGACAGGCTGTCGTCCCTTCCTCGCAGCAGTGCCAAATTCTGGGAAAGCAGGGTGGGAACTTCACCCTCGAAACAAAATGAAGCGGTCGCCACAGCGCCGTAGGTTTGGTTGCCGGTTCCGAACCCGATTGTCGGATTCAGGGAATTTGCCCAGGCGGCGTTGCCGAGGGTCATGTACAAATCGTCGAGGTAGCCGGCTGCGAGCAACAAGGACTGGTTGGCGGGACCGTAATTGATGCCAGCGTTAATGCTCAATGCCTCACCTTTGTCGAGCACCGTTTCATAGAGTTGAATCAATCCATTGTTGGTGAGCGATGCCGCGTTGAGGGGGACGTCTCCGTTCCAGCGCGGGCCGGCCAATTGAATGATGCTGGCGGTGGTATTCGCGGCGTTCTGATAAAGGTTCTGGGTTTCGCCCGCGACCGGATCAAGGGCTTGTGTCACCCGCGATATCCAACCCTCCGCCAGGATGGGATTGGCCCATTCCGACCAATTCGTGGTGACGACATGGTTATTGGTGGATAGGTACCCGTAGCGCATCGACACGTAGTTGTCGGTGAGGCCCTGAATGCCCGTAGCGCCCAGCGTATAAACGGGACCCTCGGGGTTTTGGTACAATTGGGTCCAATTCGGCTCCGTTCCAAGAGGAGGCGGTTGCCCGTTTACCGGTGGCTCGATCCGCCAATCATACATGTACTGGCTGGTGCGTCCGGCCAGATCGGCGGTGTGCTGGAAAGTGATCAACTGGCTGAACGGACTGGCATTGGCGCTGTTGACGACCACCAGCGCGCCCTGGAACAGCGGCGGCGCCACACGCGCGATGTAAACAGTAATAGGATCGCCCGAGTATTGCGGGTTGAGGCCATTTGCGACTATATATGTAACGTAACCCTGGCCAGGACCAACGGCGCTCAGCGCGTAGGAATCCACCGCTGTGTCCGAGTTGGTCACTTCCACTATGTCGCCGGTGAACCGCGTGACCGTGTCGCTCGGATTAATCACGTAGCTGCCCGGCTGAAGCGGGTTTTCGTAGAACGTGTATTCGGGACAGGTCAAATGGGCCACGGCGTTGGTCCACAGCGGGTAATTCAAGGTGTCCGCCGTCGGGCAGAGAGCATTCACTGCCGCGAGATCATTTCCGCGCAGGACATTGAGCATGACATAATCGCCGTTCACCACGTCGTGCACAAACTGGCCGGTAAAGACGAGCCTGTTGCCATTAGGATCGAACCAGAGCCGGCTGATCAAATTCGGCGGCAGATTGGGGAAGTAATTCAAACCGTTAAAAACGTCGCTAAGAACGCTCGGGGGCAGGCCGTTGCTCAGCAACGTGGATATTTTCTGCACGGTCGGGTCAAAGAGTACAACACTGGCGGGCGCCTGCGAAAAATTTGTGGCGATGGATTGCTGATAAATCACCTCGACGCTATCCTGGCCGCGAACCGCTGCCAGGCCGTTGACGGCAGTAGTGAGCGTCTGGCCCTGCGCCAATGTGGGCAGTGGCAGGCCGTCCTGACCCAACTCGGGCCATACCGGGCGATAAACGATGTCGAGGCTGGGAGTGTTGCTCGAAGTCGGATCGCCCATCACCACACCGTTCGGCCTGGGCAGAAGATAGGGTATAATCGACCCCACCGGCGGCGGGTTGACATACCCCGGCCATGCGAATCCAGCCAGCGTCTTGTAATAAAAGCGCATTGTGAAGCTATTGGCGGGTGTCGGCGGTTGTGCGAGGCTGGGGGGGCGATTCGAGTACGTATCCACCTGGAAGGAGTAAATGTTGGTGCCGCTAATTACCAGTGGCCCAAGCGCGATAATCGGCACCGGATTGGTCACCACGGAGATATTTAGCGATAGGATGACCTGGCTGTCGTCCGCGGAGTCCGTGAGGGTAATGGTGACGGGATAGGAAGCGGCAGTGGTTGGCTGGCCGACGATACTCAAACCGTTGAGAGGATCAGCCTGCCACGTCAGCCCCGGGGGCAGATCATCCATGCCGATCGTCAATGAAGCCAGTTGCCGCGAAACGTGAATGAAATAATTGAAAATGGAACCCACGGAGACTGTAGCGTCCGGAAGCGGACCGAAGGTATTGTTGTTAGTGTTGTAAGCGCCAGCCTGGAGCGGCGGCAGCCCCGCATTGAGGCCGCGATAGACCCAGAACTCATGTTTGCGGTCCTGGTAGGTAAAGCTTTGGTAGTGAGCGTATGGACCGGCGGCGGCGGCACCCGGCCAACCAATCGGCAAGTCGCCGGAGGTTCCGGGCGGTTCGACATCGTAGTTCGTGATTCCACCGGGATAGTTGATGTTGGCCGCGATAGGAAGCGCCATTAACGGCAGGGGCATCGGGGCTTGCAATAAGGAGCCAGCCGGGACGATGTAGTCGAAATACACGCCCGCCGCCGGATTTTCGCGCATGACTTGAAAGACGCTCATGGCGGGCCGGCTGTCCTCCCCGAAGTAACTTAGCAATACGAACGGCGCTGAAGAATAATTAGGACCATTCGTGATGTTGAGATCGTCCTGCAGGGCATAGGCCTGACCACCCAGCATGAGAGCGTGCTCTTCATTAGGATTGTAGCCGGGATGTGTCGGATCGTTCTGGTAGTAGATGTTGCCGGTGGCGCGGAGGCTGTCGAGCGGTCCGCTGCCGGCATTGCCTGCGAGAACGATCGCGGGGGCGTTGGTCGGCCATTGAACCGTGTAATCGCCGATCACCGCCGGCCAATAAACGGTTTGAAAGCCTAGCACTGGATTGGCGTCGTTGGGACGGAACCACCAGACTTCCAAATGGTTGTGGCCAGGGATGGCATTGACCGGAATGATTGCGCCCTGATTGGCCGCGGCAAACCCGTTTACGAAGGGATTTACATAAGCATCCGGGTCGTAAGAAGTGCCGATGTTCGAATTGAGGCTAAGGAACGAAGCGCTAAGATTCGTATTAATGTAGCCAGCCCAGTAATCCCCATAGGGGCCGTTAGTGGACCCGAGTTCGCCGGACGGGTCGGGAATTTGGTCGCCCACATTGACGACTCCGTTCGTGACGTACGGCGGATTGAAACTGCTCGCAAAATTGGTGAACGTGTTGTTGGTGGGATTCCACGCGGTTAGATTGGTTACGACTGATCCGGCGAAGATCACGTTGGTCTGAAGACCCTGGGCCAGGTACGAAAAGACGCGCTCGAATCGGATATTGCCGTTGGCATTGAAGCGCAGCAAAGCCCGCTGCGCCGGATAGCCGTTGGTCAACCACGTGTAGAAGCTGTATGTCCCCGTTAGGAACGCGCGCGGTTGATCCAGCGGATCCTGATAATCCAGCGAGGGCGTTTCGAGCGGGTCGAGTTGAATCGCGGTTTGGGCAGCCTGAGTCTTGGTGGCTGCGGGCGGGCGCAAGTAATGGCTGTACAGGGCCGGATCATTCGGCCAGACCAGAGCGTATCGGTTAAACAGATATGGCCATTGCAAACCCGCGACGCCATTATCCACCCAATACATTTGCAAATCCGTCAGGTTCGACGTGGCTTGGTCGGCATAGTAAGTTTGCCCCTTGAATGCATAGTAGTATTGGCTTCCGAGGTTGGGGATCGGCGCGATCGTGAGGCCCGCGCCCAGCGTGGGATCCTGATAGGGGGTCAGTTGCGTGCCGAGATAATTGGTCACGACATTGGGTATAGGCACCTGGGATACGTCCACAATTTCAAAGCCGAGGAATTCGCTGGAGTTGTTCCCATTCGGCTGGCCTAACAACTCGACAAATACGCGGCCGACCGCGGCGTTGGCGAAGATGAAATGCAGCGCCGGATCGAACCACAGCGTCTGGTAGTTGGTGACGTTATTGATGACCGAGTACTGGTTGGTAACAGTGGCGGGAAACGCGGAGTTAAAGACCACATTGATCGAACTGATCTGGCCGACCGGAACCGCCACCGGATGGCTGAGCGATTCAAACGCCCCCTGCGTCCAAAACATCTGCTGGGGTGTCTTGACCGGGCTCGGCGAAATCAGGTAGTTGGCCGTGTACAAGAGGGAAATCGTACCGTCGCTGTTCGTGACATAACTGGGCGATCCGAGCAGCGCCAATTGGTTCGTGTACGCTGGCACGGTATTGCTGGTGTATGACGCAGCGGTGATCCATGTGATTGATATTGGGCCGGGTTGAGTGGCGAATACGACCCCGGCGTTGGTGCTATAATAAAACAGATTGTCTGATGGGTTGGTGGACTGCAAAGGTATCTGCCGCCAGTAACCCAGACCTACGTTTAGATTCGTCCCGGTATAGTCCGTGGGAGGAGGCGGAACGACACTGCCGAAGAAAAAGCTGATCGGCTGGCTCACAAAGGGCGCTCCGATCCGCGCTATTTTCAAGATAACCGCAACCGATTGATCCGGGTTCAGGCCGACCGGCAGTTGCATCTGTTGGGCCACTGTGCCGTTGAAATTGCTCTTGCCCTGGAGATAGACGTTAGACAACGAGAGCGCCGCGTTGTTCGTTGTGGCAGTGACGGCGCCAAAGGACAGCATTTCGGCAAATTGATTGCTAGTCGCCAGGTAAGCCGAACCGGAGGAATTCGTCGTCGGTTGTTTGCCGTTGGAGCCGATGCCGGGGTTCACCACCGTCGAGATAGGCACTCCCTGTATCGATTGGTAATTATAGGTCGCGGGGTTCTGTGTGAATTGCACCGTGGAGATCTTCTGGGCCCAAAGCTGGCCGGAACCTCCCAGCAGGCTTATCAGACATAACCCAATGCAATACTTTGATTTCATAACATCCTAATGGCGCTCATAACCCATCATTCCGTCCCAGGTTATTGATCATTAGTGTTGTGCTTCAATGGCTGGAACCGTCTCGCTTCAGGCTGGCCACGTTCGAGCGGATGGATGAACTTTCCGATCTCGTCGCCGGTTTTCGGAACTTCGGGGATGATGCGATGCGCATTGGCAAAGGCGTCCTGACGGACGCCGGTGACCTGCCACGAAACCTTGACGCTTGGTTTATCCGTTTTAATGCCGAAGTTGATCCCAACGGCGTTGCTGGTGATTTCGCTGCTGACAATTGCCTGCGCGAACTGGCCGATGACGGTCAGTTGGTATCTGTAATCCTTATTCAACGCGCTGAAATACGAGGGCATGACTACTATCGCGTCGCCATTGCCGTCCGTGACGATGTTTCCGTTATACACGTTCATCATGTCTGGCGATTCCACGAAGGAGTGGTAAAGCCACTTATTTTCCGGATCGAGCGGATGGTCGATTTTAAACGACCCGCCGCCTTTGCTTATAGTCCCGGTTACCTCTTCGTTGCCGATAATGTACTCGCCGTAACCCGAGGCGCCGTCGATGAAAAGCCCGTAATACGAAGCGTTTTGTATTTCAATTCCGCAGGTTGATCCGCCTCTGATATACAAACCGAGGTCGGATAAGGGATAGGTGCCAATGCCCATATAACCGGTCACGCGCGCAACTCCGTTGACATCAAGGCCGTAAGAAGGCGAAGTCGTGCCGATGCCGACGTTGCCGTTGCCTTTGATGCGCATATTCTCCGTGAAAAAGAAGCTTTGGCCATAACCAAAAGCAATGTCCGAGCCGGAAGTGTCGGTGTGGATTTGCAGGAGGCCGCCCTGGATGCCGAATCCATAGCTGGCCCCAGGTCCACCCCAGAGGCCGATTTTGTCACCCAGTACGCTCGGGAAACTCAACGGGAAGCTCGGCGAGGTCGTGCCTACTCCGATGTTGCCGTTATTGCCCATCCACATCGTCGAATTGGAGCTGGTGTTGCGGATATTGAGTCCGCCGGACCCATAGTTGAGGTAGGTGACGTTGTCTGACCACCGTGGCGACAGACATAACTCGTATGCCCCGCCCGTGTTTTTGCCGAAAAGTGATTGCGCGTTGTCCATGTAGATACTCCCGCCGGAATTGGTAAGGTTGCCGCTGAAGGCAAGCGAACTGCTGTTGACGGTGACGTTGCTGCCGGTACTTGAGATCAGCGTGTTTCCGGTCGTCGGGCTGACGAGGGCGTTGGCATTGGCTGCCAGGAATGCATACGGAGCGGTCACCAATTGCAGGCGCGGCAATATCGTCACATTTGCGCCACCGTTTCCTATCCCTTGCACAGTCAATTCGACATAGCGGTTTGTAGAAATGATATTGTTCGTCGTGAACACGCTGGCAAGGGGAGGGCGCGGCTCGGGAATTCCGCCATTGACGTACGTGCTGCCCTGGCCAAGCAGCACGCTGAAGTAGCCGTTTTGCACGGTCACCGTCTGCAATTCGCCATAAAGCTCGTTGCCGGCCGTCGGCTGGTTCCAGATGCGGAAGACGACGTCAAAGTTCTGCGGCCCGTTGGTGGCCAAGGCAACGCCGTTCTGGTCGGTCAAATAGCCCTGGTAGGTCATATACTGCGGCGTTTGCGCGCGGCAGGGCAGCGCGGCGAGCACACAAGCCAGGAGGAGCAACGTTAGGCCTGGTCGCAATGCCGTGGGAAGGATTGGCGTTTTCATGATCTGGTGTTTTTAGTTAAATGTTGTTCAGTCAAATTCTCATTCGGTCCGGCGGCCGATCGTGTTTTTGATATTCAATGGGTGGTAAGTGTGCCGATGGTGCTGACGCGTTTGAGTGAGAATGAACCTGAAGTCAGGTAGGACTTGGAGGCGCCTCCCAGACCCGTCAGCGTGATGGTTTCGTTGTAATTTCCCGATAAACTGCTGTTGGCAGTTGTGAGGCTGATGAAATCAAGCGTGTTGGCCACAACGTTTAGTGTGATCTGGCGTTTAATAATGTAGGACTCGCTACCCACGGGCAACTCGTGCGG
>Ga0210399_10002897_pt1 | contig 13329 bp, 10 predicted proteins | sample IncBWC14MmetaG_FD_150865 | JGI IMG/M metagenome (GOLD analysis project Ga0210399, IMG submission 150865) | Forest soil microbial communities from Barre Woods Harvard Forest LTER site, Petersham, Massachusetts, United States - Inc-BW-C-14-M | ecosystem: Environmental > Terrestrial > Soil >... | reverse complement strand
CTTCCTTGTCGGTGAGCTTGCGCGCCGCATCCGGAGTCATCGTGCCGGACAGCATGCGGCTTCCGAGACACCCAATCCCAAAGCGCGTCGGCTCTTCCGAAGTGAACACAAGCAGCTCGATCGAATGTTTTGGACGAAGACCGCAGCGCTGCAACGAGCGAATCGCTTCGAGGCCTCCGAGCACTCCGACGACACCATCATATTTTCCGGCGTTGGGAATCGCGTCGATGTGGGAGCCTGTGCCGACAGCTGGCGCGTCTGGCTCGGAACCGCTCCAGCGCGCGAAAATATTTCCGATGGCGTCCTGGCGAGTCGCCAGTCCGGCTTTTTCACATCGAGCGATAAGCCACGCGCGCGCCTTGAGATCCGTCGGCGAAAAAACAATTCGCGTCACTGCTGGTGGCTCCGCTTCGGAAATCGACGCGAGCTCTTCAATTTCTTCTGCCAGCCGGTCTCGATCGACTTCCAGATTCATCGCGATTTGCCTGAGCGACGCGCGCCGGACGATGCGCCCGAGGCAGCCGTGCCGCTAGAAGTGCCTGAGAGTGGCGCACCCGAGGGAGACGCGCTTGCCTGCGGATCCCGGTTCCAGTCTTTGTAGATGAGATATTTTGCCGGGACTTTTCCGATGGCGCCGAACCACTGCGGGCACCACGGCGCCATCCAGATAAAATCTCCGGCGGTGACCGGGTACCACGAATCGCCGAGGCGATAAATCCCGCCGCCTTCAAGCATCAAGAGACCGTGCTCCATGACGTGCATTTCGACCATGCTCAGCGCGGCTCCGGGTTCGTAGACCATGGTGTTCACCGCAAAATCGAAATTCATCGTATCGGGAAGCAAGCATTTCACTTGCAAGCCCGAATCATCGCCGAGTAGATGCGACGAGATGGCGTCCTCGCTGGAAATGATTGGGCGCGGCGATTCGAACGAAGCTAGCGGCTGATAATGTTTTTCGATGACGGCAACGCGGCTTGGTTTCTTTGCGACAACACGATGCGGCGTGCCTTCGGGCAAGTAGGCGTAGCCGCGCATTCCCAGGTCGCTCTTTCGTCCATCAATTTCCATGTTGAGCTGACCTTCCAGGACGTAGAGGAAGCGCTGGGCTGTGGTTGACCCGAGTTCGCCGGCGGATTCGAACTCGGCAGTGTACTCGGTGAATTTCGCGCCCATCGCCGCGCCTGCATGCACGACGGCGGCGCAGGCCTTCATGCCTGGCAAGGTCGTTCGAACGAAGGTGTCGGGAGTGAGGAGCAGGTGATTGTGTTTTTGGACGCTGCGGGTTTGACCAAGATTATGCACGGCACATCCTTTTTTGAAATTCGGAGGAACTCGCAAGTTGATCTAACAAATGCAATCCGCATTCGAGTGCTTTTGCGACATCTTCTACTTCGACCGATTCCGCGGGGTCGTGGCTGATTCCACCGGGAGATCGCAGAAAAACCATTGCTGCGGGAACTTTTTCAGCGAGGATCATGGCGTCGTGGCCGGCGCCGCTGGTCATGCGGTGCGGCTGGCAGCCGGTGCCGCGGATGGCCTCTTCAACCTGGTGAACAAGAAACGGATCCATCGCCACTGCGCGCTGGCTCAGCAGCACATTTTGCCGCAACGACAGGCCTCGCCGCTCAGCAATTTCGCGGGCCAGCCGAACGAGAGTGTTTGCCGCAGCGCCACAAATTTCGTCCGATTTGTGGCGAACATCCAGAGTTGCGCGAGCTTGCGCGGCAATCACGTTGGTCGCGCCGGGTTTTGCTTCGATTTGGCCTACGGTCGCGACGAGGCCAGGATGGTTATTGGCCGTGCGCTCGACCGCAACGATCCATTCGGCGGCTGCGGCAATAGCATCGTGGCGCAAGTGCATGGGCGTCGTGCCTGCGTGATTGGCGCGGCCCACAAATTCGAACTCCATGCGAGTTTGCGCCGCGATGGCTTCCACCACTCCGAGCGGCCGTCCAAGAGATTCGAGGACTGGACCTTGCTCGATGTGAAATTCCAAATAGGCGAGGGTATCGTCAGCCAACGCAGCGCCGGAGATTTCTTCCGGATTAAGTCCGAAGTTTTTGATAGCGGTGCGAACGGACACGCCATTCGAATCCTGGCGATTCAGGAGTTCTTCATCGAGTTTACCGACTAGCGCGCGGCTGCCGATAAACGGTGTGCCGAAGCGGACGCCTTCCTCTTCGGAAAATCCGACGACCTCGAGCGCGAAAGGAAGCCGGCGATTCTCCAGAGATTCGACGAGAGCAGCGGCGATAACAACTCCGAGAATTCCGTCAAAGGCTCCGGCATTGGGGACTGTATCCAGGTGGGAACCGAGCAGCAGGCGTGGAGCAGACGATTGCGCTCCGCCATAGAAGCCGCGAAGATTTCCGGCCGCGTCTACGCCCACATCGGCGCCCGCGGCGATCAGCCACTTAGTGATTTCCCGGTGACAATCGCGCATGGGCGGAGAGAGAAACGTGCGGCGCGTGCTGCCTGCGTCTTCCGAAAAGGACGCCAGCTTTCTGCAACGAGCGATCACTTCTTCCGCGCGACTTTGTGTGTTCGCAGCCATGGACACAGACTTTAACCTTGCCGGCGAAGGCGCGCTTCGATAGCGCCGTGGGGCTCATCGATTGGGACAAAAATCTCGTTGGGGTTGTCCTGTCCGAAGCGCGAAAGGTCCGCGAGCAGATAGTGTTTGTTGGGCATCGTCAAATCGATGTCGTCGATTTGCGGAACATTTGCGAGCGCGGCTTCGCCCATTGCGTACAAAGTGTGCTGCACAGATTTGCTGGTGTGTGCGGCAAACACGCTGAGCAAGATTTCGCGGATCTTGGAGCGCAGAGTGGAAAATGGGAGACTCGGCGACGAATAGTTCCAGCGCGCGCTGACGGATGTGCCAAACAAACGGTCGGACGCTTCGGGAAGAGTCGTGAGCGAATCCTTGATAAAACCTGTAAATTCCGAGCCTGCCGTTTTCAGGATGATCAAGTTTTCGAGCCCCGAGCGGACGGAGGGCGTCGTGTTGGGTGACGCTGCAATCTCGACCGTATCGCACTCGTTGCTCGATTGCACGAATGTTGTGGGATGTGGGGTTCCGTTGGTGTGGAGATGCTCCCAGGATTTCTCTGTGAGAGTGACTCGAGCGGCGGAGACTTGTGGATTGCGGTCCAGCAGGAAAGCGATGAGCTCTTTGCCAAATTCCTCCATGCACTCCGCCGAAGAGGTTCGCGCCAGCGAGTACACCGTGTTCTTCATCGTGTCTGTGGGGAGAATTTTGCTGTTGTCGCCAGCCACGAAACAGGACTCGAAATCTCCTTTGAGGATGATCTCGATGGTCCATTCGCAGAAATCATGGCGATCCGGATGGCGCTTCACTTTTGCCAGGCGGACGCGCGATTTGCCGTAACTGTTTTCAGCCAGGGTAATCATCGGTTCAGCTTCCCCGGTACGTGGTGTAACCGTGCGGACTCAACAACAATGGAATGTGAAAGTGCGATTCGCCAGCGCGAACCTGGAACGTAATCTCGACCACCGGATAAAGTCCTTCGATTTGCTGACTGCGGTGATAGCTTGCCGTATCAAAGGCTACACGGTACGTCCCTGCGCGAAGGGTTTCATTTTCAGGCAGCAGTTCAGGGCAGCGGCCGTCGCTGTCCGTGCGCAGCAAACTCAGCACGCGCCACTCGCCGGCGGACTCTTGTCTCTCGAGCCGCACCGGCACGTCTTTCGCCGGCTTGCCCAGAGCGACATCCAGAACGTGTGTCGAGATTCGTTTCATGAGGAGAGCCATTTCTTCAGCCTGAGATGCGCGATCTGGCGCTGCTGCTCGGCGGCTTCGTGAAGTTCCGCCGATTCGTCGTTCCGCAAACGGCGCTGGAGAATCTCGAGGATTTCCGGCGCGGATTTGCCTGTGGCACACACGATAAAGATGCGCTTGAACCGTTGTTCGTAGGCGCGATTAGCTTCGCTCAGAGCAACCTTGACGTCTTCGCCAGCGGCTGCAACCTTCTGTTGTTCTTCGCCCGACCAGGCAGCTGACTGCGCCGGAGCGGAGGCCGGCGACCGTGATTCGCCAATCCGGGGATGACTGCGGAACGCCTCCAGCCAATCGGATTCCGGCAAACTCTTCCAGACGCCATCGCAAGCAGCCAACAGAGCTGCTTCACTGAGGAGTGGTCTTCGATCTACCATTCCGCGTGCCCAGGCTTTTGAACCGCAACAGGGCAAAATGTTTCGCGCAGCTTCTACCGGCGAGAGCCTGTTCCATCGAGCTAGCGCATCTTTCCCGTTTTCGTTTCGGCTGTCGCGAGAACTCAAGTGTTCCAGAAATTCCGCTACCAAGTTACCCGCTACGGCCGCGCGATACCGCGCCGTGGAGCGGATGTCGTCAATCGGCCGTACCTCTGCGGCTGCCGACGTTTTTGCCAATTGGATGAGATGGGAATCGATACGCTTACCTCGAATGGCGCGTTCCGTGGCTGTCAATCGAAGCGGAATCGGTGCAACACTTCCCATCGCGAGGCGAATATCTTCGACGACGCCATCTGCCAGACGCCCGAGCGCCGCGAGACATACTTTCGCGATGGCTTGTGCGTTGCGCGCGCCAACTTTGCGCGCATGGGCATAGTAACCTGAAAACCGTTTTTTCAGACAGATAGCGCGGACAAGTTCGTCGGGCGCGAGTTGAGTTTTGCGGTAGCTGGTGTGGAAGGCCGTGTAGGGCACACGGCGTTCGCCCCGGGCCGAGACCAGGAGGAGTTCTGCCTCATAAACCAAAAGCGCAGGAAGAGAATCGGCAGCCGGGGAAGCGTTTACGATATTGCCGCCGAGGGTTCCGCGATTTTGGTTGGCGATTCCGCCGGTCCAGCTTGCGGCGCTGGACAATAACGAGAAATCGCGGCGGATCGTTTCCTGTTCGCGCAAATCGGTGTACGTACATCCCGCGCCAATTCGTATTTCGGCGGCAGACATTTCGATGTTGCGCAGTTCGGGAAGATTCCAGATGCTGACCAGTTTTCGCGCGGGGAGTGTTCCCGCGGAGTATTGCACCATGACGTCCGTGCCGCCAGCGATGGGGAGCCATCCGCCAGGCTCTCGAGAGAGAAGAGCGAGCACGTCGGGCAGAGCACGCGGAGAGACTAATTCGTATTCGGCGGGGCGGGCTCTCACGTCGCTGCCCCCTGGCGCGCGGCTTGGGCGACGGCTTCAAAGATTTGCATGTAGCCAGTGCAGCGGCAGAGATTGCCGGAAAGCCCTTCGCGAATGTTTTCGAGAGTGGGCTGCGGTTTTTTGTTGAGCAGATGAACGGACGCGAGGATCATGCCGGGAGTGCAGATGCCGCACTGTGCGCCGCCACAATCGAGAAAAGACTGCTGCAGAACTTGCAAACGGCCGTCGGAGGCGAGACCTTCGATCGTGACGATGCTTACGCCGTTCGCTTGAAGGACTGGAATAAGGCAGCTATTGACGAGCGTTCCATCGAGCAAAACGGAACAGGAGCCGCACTCGCCTTCTCCGCAGCCTTCCTTGGTGCCCGTCAAGCCAAGCTCGTTCCGTAGCACATCGAGGAGGCGCTCCATCGGGCAGGCATGAACGGTTTGCAGCTTTCCGTTCACGGTGAGAGAGATTGCGACTTTTGCTAGTGGCCGCAAGGATTCGCTCATTCATTTCCTCGCGGCGAGGTGGACACAGTCTCGGGAGTTTCGCGGTCGGTGAGTGCAGCGAAAATGTCCTCAGGCAGCAACGGAATCGAATGGAACGGAACGCCTAGCGCGTCTTCAACGGCGTTGACAATAGCCGGGGCGGGGCCGTCCATCGGAAGTTCGCCGATTCCTTTTGCGCCAAATGCGCCGTGTACGTTTCCCAATTCCTCAAAATAGACTCGAATGGGAGGAACGTCGGCGGAAGTCGGCATGATGTAGTTGGTCATCTGCCCGTTTTGCATGCAGCCTTGCTCCCAGATCACTTTTTCGTACAGCGCAAAGCCGATGCCCTGCGCTACGCCGCCGATGATTTGTCCTTTCGCAAGGACGGGGTGAAGAACTCTTCCAATTTCCTGAAGAGCGACGAAATCGTCGATGGATACGCTGTAGGTTGTCAGATCCACGGTGACTTCGGCGACGTAGACGGCCCAGGCAAACGCGGCGTACGCCTCGCCACGGTACTTTTCATCGTCCCAGAAAACGCCTTCGGGTTGTTCGTATTGCGCGAGACTGCGGAATTTGCCGTGTTTTGCGATGTAGCTGCGGCACGCGGCGCGGAATTCTTCGGGCGTGTAGGGATCGGAGAGCAAGCCGCTCGCGGTTAGAGTGTTTTTGATGCCGAGCGCGGCGGATTGGACGAGTTTTCCAACGACCATCACCGTGCGTGATGCTACGGTGGGGCCGCTGTTCGGTACTTCATGTGTGTCTGGTTGGGCGATGGCGACGTCCTCGTAGCGAAGGCTGAGGGCTTCCGCTGCGATCTGGCACAACGCCGTGTTTGTCCCCTGGCCGAATTCGGTGCTTGAGACAAGGATGCGCAGGCTGCCGTTAGGGCAGGCTTCGACGCCGACCACCGATCCGAGAAAGCGTTCGCCGGAGCCGGTGAAGCCCGCGCCGTGCAAGAAGGCCGCGATGCCAACTCCTTTTTTGCGGCTGCCTTGCTGATTTTTCTGGGCAAATTTATTTTTCTTCGAATCATATTCCGACAGTTCCAGAGCCCGGTCGAGAAGTTTGCCGAGATCGATCGCTTCGTTCACCGTTTGACCCGTTGTGGTGGTCTGGCCGGGCTTGAGGAAATTTCGGCGACGAATTTCGGCGGGCGAAAGACCGACGACTTGAGCGATGCGGTCCATGTGGCGCTCGAGCGCGAAGAGGGACTGTGGCGCGCCAAATCCGCGAAACGCACCGTGCGGGGGCGCGTTGGTGGCGACAGCTTTGGCGCGGATGCGAACACTGGGCCAATAATAGGGACCGCCGGCGTGAATAGCGCCGCGGGAAAGCACCACGGGTGAGAGAGTTTTGTAAGCGCCGCCGTCAATGGTGAAGTCAATTTCTCCGGCGAGAATTCTGCCGTCTTTGGCAACGGCTGTGCGATGGCGAGTGCGCGATGGATGTCGCTTGGTGGTGGCCGCCATGTCTTCCATGCGGTCGTAAATAATCTTCACTGGTTTGTCGGACTTCATGGCGAGAAGCGCGGCGTGGGCGGCGATCATCGACGGGTATTCTTCCTTGCCGCCAAAGGCGCCGCCCGTTTCCATTTGCACGACACGCACCCGACCGGCAGGCAAGTTGAAAAGTTTCATCAGGGCTTTGTGGACGTAGTAGGGGCACTGGAGAGAGCCCCAAACCGTGAGGCCTTGTTGCTGGTCGAAAGAGGCAATCATTCCATTGTTCTCGATATAGAGCTGTTCTTGCGCGCCGGTGGTGTATTCGGCTTCGACGATGTGATCCGCGTTTTGCCACACGCCATCGACATCGCCTTTTTCGATTAGATAGCTCTTGAAGATGTTGTCCGCCCCCCAGATGATTTGCGATTGCGCTTCGCTTTCCTCCATCGTGAAAATCGCGGGAAGAGGATCGTATTCGATCGATACGGCTTCGACGGCTTTCGGGAGAAGATGGCGGTCCGGATGAGCGAGCAAGAGAAGAGGTTCCTCGGGATGATTGACGATGCCGTCCGCGAGGCACGGTTGATCGTCTTCGATGAGGGCGATGCAATTTTTCCCGGGGATGTCCCTGGCCGAGACGATTACGAATTCGTTCCAATCGATTGCCGGGGCGAAGGTGATCTTTCTGATTTTGCCGCGGGGAATGCGGCTGCGGACGGTGGCGCCATAGAGCATGCCGGGCAAAACCATGTCGTCGACGTAGCGCGAGTGTCCGGTGACCTTGTCGCGTCCTTCCATGCGGGGGACCGAGGTGCCGACGATGGGAGTGTTTTTCATTCGAATGGCGCAATCATCCAGGCATTCGCAACGGCTTTCTTGCTTGTATTAGTGTATGACAGACAAATCGAAACTGGGATGTCCGACTGATACAAAAAAGGAGTACGCGCAATCGTGCGTTCGCCTTACTGCTTTTGTATTAGCGGCTGTACTCGACACCGATGGGCTCTCCGGGGAACTGGCCACCGCTGAAAACGAGATGGCCTCGAAGATAGGTCGCTTTCACTACGCCGCGCAGCTTTTCTCCGAGGTAAGGTGAAAGCGGATGGCGGTAATGCAATCGGTCTTCGCTCACTACGAATTCGCTTTCGGGATCGAACACGACGAAGTCGGCGTCGTATCCCGGAGCGAGGCGGCCTTTGCGCGTCTGGCAGCCGGCAAGACTTGCGGGGGCGCTCGACATCCAGCGCGAGATATCGTTCAGCGAAAATCCGCGCTTGCCGGCTTCGGTGTACATCACGGGCAAAGCGATGGAGAGGCTCGCGATGCCGCCCCAGGCAGTGCGGAAATTTCCTTCGGCGAGGCGCTTCATTTCGGGGGGACACGGAGAGTGATCGGTCGCTACAAGGTCGATGGTCCCATCGCGAAGGCCTTGCCATAATTGTTCGCAGTTTTCGCGGCTGCGAAGGGGCGGGGCGCATTTGAAGAGCGTCGCTCCTTTGCGGATTGATTCGGCGGTCAGGTGCAGATAGTGCGGGCAGGTTTCGACGCTGACTGGCAGACCCTCGGAACGTGCGGCGCGCAGCTCGGAAAGAGCCTTGCTGGCGGAGAGGTGGACGATGTGCAAGCGAAATTTGTATTCGCGGCAGAGCGATAACAGTATTCGAATCGCGGAGAGTTCGGCTTCTTCGGGCCGCGATTGCAGATATGTTTGGTAGAGAGACCAATCGGCGTCCGCCAAATGTTCCGTGGCTTTATCGATCGGGCCAGGAAGTTCTGCGTGCACGAGAAGGGGCAGGCCCGTTCGAGCGACGTGAGGCAAAGCGGCGCGCAACTGCGGCTCTGTCACCATGACGAAGCCGTCGATGCCGGGATGAACTAGAAAACATTTGAAGCCGGGAACTCCTGCGTTTGCGAGTGGCTCGATGTCGTGGGGATTGTCGGCAACAACTCCTCCCCACGCCATCCAGTCGATGCGGCATCGGCCCTTTGCAGCTGCGCGTTTCGCTTTGAGTGCGGCAACGTTGGTGGTGGCTGGCAGGCAGTTCAACGGCATGTCCACCAGCATCGTATAGCCACCCGCGGCTGCGGCACGTGTGGCGGTCGCAAAACCTTCCCATTCGGCGCGGCCGGGATCGTTGATGTGCACGTGAGAATCGACGAGGCCGGGAAGAATCGCGGCATCGCCAAAATCGTGGATTTCCGCGTGGGCGGGGACTTGATCGGGGGGGACGACGTCCAGGATGCGGTCTGCTTCGACGAGCAGGGCCGCGGGGCGCAGGGCGTCCGGGGTTACAACACGGCGGGAGACGAAGGCGCGCAGATTCATAGCGAAACGCGGATCCAGAGGAATCTCGTAAGAACTCGTGAGAATTAGACCCGAGCGTAGACGTATATCTGCAGGTTTTCAAGTCAGCAAAATAGATAATTCAAGACGAAAAAAGTGCTGGCTGTGCGATTGCTGGGCATATACTTGCCGATTGGCGCAGGCATCCAGCAGACTTCCTGCGAGGATTGCGGAATGCCCGAATAGAATGCGCCGGAGTATTCAGGAAATGGATCGGCGGCGGTAAGACTTGAGCAATTCTTTTATGGCGCGGGCGATTCAGCTGTCGATTGAAGGGGTTCAATCGGGGCGCGGGGGACCGTTTGGCGCTGTGATTGTGCGAGAGGGCAAGATTATCGCCGAAGGTGCAAATCAGGTGACCTCGACGAATGATCCCACAGCGCACGCGGAAGTGTTGGCGATTCGGCTGGCTTGCGAAAAACTTGGCGTGTTCGAATTGAAGGATTGCGAGCTGTACACTTCGTGCGAACCGTGCCCCATGTGTCTTGGGGCGATTTATTGGGCGCGGCTTTCGCGCATTTATTTCGCGAGTACGGCGGAGGATGCGGCCAAGGCTGGTTTTGACGATTCGTTCATCAACAGCGAGCTAAAGCAGCCGTACTCGCAGCGGCGCATTCCCACTATACAAATGATGCGGGACGAAGCGCTCGCGGGGTTTCGCGCGTGGGCGGATCGGCCCGATAAGATCCCATATTGAGATTTTTGTGTGCGGCAGGAGTTGTGCCTCGCTCAACCCAGAGAACCATTAGGCTCGGGACAGGAACAACCGTGTGCGTGACCGTGCGGATTTGCTATATCGGCCAGCTTCGTCGCCGGGACAGTTCTAATCAGAGAAAATCTTCGAGGCAGTGAGAGCGCGGAGCGGACGATTGATCGAGCGTTACTTCAAATTTTCCGAGAATCAGACGTCCGTGAGGCAAGAGTTGCTGGGCGGCCTCACTACGTTTGTGACCATGGCGTATATCGTCGTGGTCAATCCGCAGATTCTCGCGCAGGCGGGAATGCCAGCCGATGGCGTTGTGTTTGCCACTTGCCTCTCGGCTGCGGTCGCGACACTGGTGATGGGATTGTATGCGAACTATCCGATCGCGCTGGCGCCTGGGATGTCGCTGAACGCGTACTTCACATACTCGGTTTGTTTGGCGATGCACGTGCCTTGGCGGACTGCTCTCGCGGTGGTCTTTTTTTCGGGCGTGCTGTTTCTGGTGCTTACGGTAACGCGAGTCCGCGAACAGATTGTGAATGGCATTCCGGATTGCCTGAAGCACTCGACGGCCGCCGGAATCGGCATGTTCATCGCGTTTGTTGGATTGCGAAATGCCGAGCTCGTGGTGGCCAACTCCGCGACGTTTGTTGGCCTCGGCAGCTTCGCGGATAAAGAGGTGCAAACCGCGTGTTTTGGTCTGGCCCTGACGCTGGCGCTAATGGCGCGGAAAATCCACGGGGCCATTTTGATCGGGATCATTGGAACAACGGTAGTCGGGATGCTGCGCGGCATTTCAAGCTGGCCTGCTACATTTTTCGCGATGCCGCACCCTTCCTCGACCTTTCTTCAACTGGATTTTCGAGGGGCGCTGCATCTCGGGTTTCTGGAGATACTTTTTGCGTTTCTGTTTGTCGATCTGTTCGACAACGTTGGGACGCTGGTGGGCGTCTGCGAGCAGGGCGGCTTCATCAAGGATGGCAAAATTCCGCGCGTCGGACGGGTGTTGTTGGCGGATTCCGTGGGGACGATTTTCGGCTCGCTGACGGGCACTTCCACGGTTACCAGTTACATCGAAAGCGCCGCTGGTGTCGCGGCGGGAGCTCGCACCGGTTTCAGCAACATTGCCGTGGCGGGACTCTTTCTTCTGGCCATGTTTTGCTCACCGCTGGCGACGGCGATTCCGGCTTACGCAACAGCCCCGGCGCTGATTCTGGTGGGAGTTTTGATGTCGCAATCTCTGGCGCTGGTGAACTGGAATGACTTCAGCGAAGCGCTGCCCGCATTTATCACTATGCTGGCGACGCCGCTGACGTTTAGTATCGCGACCGGCCTGAGCCTTGGCCTGATTTCTTATACCGTGGTGAAGCTGGCGTCGGGAAAATTCAAGGAAATCAACGCGCTCGTTTGGATTCTCACCGCGCTGTTCATACTGCGCTATGTCTATCTCGCAGCTGCCTAGCTACTCGTAGCGCAGGGCTTTCATCGGGTCAAGGCGGCTGGCGCGCCAGGCGGGGATGTAGCCGGCGGCGCAGGCGACGAATGCTAGCGCGATCGTAGCAAGGGTGAGCGTAGCGGGGTCGTGCGGCGAGAGGCCGAAGAGCTGGCTCTGCACGAGTTTAGTGAGCGCCAGAGAAGCGGGCACGCCGGCGGCGACGCCTATAGCCACGAGCACCAACACTTCGCGCATGACCATCCAGATGACGTTGCCCTGAGCGGCGCCGAGCGCCATGCGAATGCCGACTTCGCGGGTGCGCTGGGCGACAGTGTAGGCCATGACGCCGTAGAGTCCGATGACGGCGAGAAGCGTGGCAAGGAAGCCGAAAACGGCGGAGAGGCTGGCGATCATGCGTTCGCTGGAGAGCGAGTTATTGATCTGCACCTCGGTCGTATGCATGGAGGAGATGGGGATATTGGAGTCGAGATCGCGGACCTTGGCGCGGATAGAGGACATGAGAAGTGTGGGGTCAGCTACGGTGCGGACATAGATGACCATGCCACCGATATAACGGTCGGCCATATAGGGGAGGTAGGCCTGCGGAGGAATTTCGTCCCGAAGGTTCGTATATTTGATGTCTTTGACGACGCCGATAACTTCCATGTCCGTTGGAGTGCCGGGATCGGTGCCGAAACCCACGTGCATGCCAACGGGATTGCGACCGGCGAAATATTTTTTCGCGAAGGTTTCGTTGATCATGGCGACGGCGGAATTCCATCCGTAAGGATCATCGGGCTGATGATTCACTTCACGAGTATCGGAAGGCCGAAAGTCGCGGCCATTGACGATGGGAACGCCCATGGTGGCGAAGTAGTTGGGGCTGATCTCATTCATGTAGGGCTGGGGATGGGCATCGGGAGAGGGAGGATTGAATCCTTCGACGGTCATGCCGCTGTCCCATTCGTTGTCTTCAAGGATGCGGAGGGAAGCGAGGCCGGTGGACTGAACGCCGGGAATGGAAGAGAGAGAGTCCAGTAGTTGCGGATAAAAAGTTTTCAGCCGGGGCACACTATAGCCGCTGTAAGAAGGATCGATCTCAAAGCCGACGAGATTTTGAGCGTTAAAACCGGGGCCAAGATTGCGAAGATTGCCGAGGCTTTTTGTGAAAAGACCGGCGCCGATCAAGAGCAAGAGAGAAAGAGTAACCTGAGCAATGACCAGGGATTTGCGAAGCGCGCCATGGCCGCCACCAACGACGGCGGCGGCTTCGTCTTTAAGAGTTGAGGCGACATTGGGCTTGGTGGTCTGCAAAGCGGGAACCAGGCCGAAGAAGACGCCGGTCGCTACGGTGACAGCGAGCGTGAACAGAAGAATACGAAGATCCGGAGCCGTGGAGATCTTGAGGCCAGAATCGGAAGGAACGTAAACGGCCATGAGGGCCTTGTCGGCCCAGTAGGCAAAGGCCAATCCGACGAGGGCTCCCATCGTGGAGAGAGAAAGGCTTTCGATAAGGAGCTGAGAGACGATGCGGCCGCGGGTGGCACCCATCGCGAGACGGATGGCCATTTCCTTTTTTCGCGCTGACCCGCGAACGAGAAGAAGATTGGCAAGATTGGCGCAGGCAATCAGAAGGACGAGGCCTGTGGTGGCCATGAGAACCCAGAGGGGAGTGGAGAGGGTCTGGCGAGTGTAAGAGCGTCCCTGAGAGCCGGGGAGGAGGTCGATCGTGCATTTCAGGAATTGCTCGCGATCATAGGGAGAAGCGTGCG
>Ga0210399_10002896_pt1 | contig 13336 bp, 11 predicted proteins | sample IncBWC14MmetaG_FD_150865 | JGI IMG/M metagenome (GOLD analysis project Ga0210399, IMG submission 150865) | Forest soil microbial communities from Barre Woods Harvard Forest LTER site, Petersham, Massachusetts, United States - Inc-BW-C-14-M | ecosystem: Environmental > Terrestrial > Soil >... | reverse complement strand
CAGCACGGCATCATCCTCCCAGCTTCCTTCCCAGAGCTTATAGACCACCTCCATATATTCGTCGGCAATGTCGTAGCGGTCGTCATGCGCGGTCTGCCTGTCCTTGCCGGCGCCGCGCGCGGCGCTGTCGAGATAGCCGGTGACGACGTTCCAGCCGATCCGCCCTTCCGTCAGATGGTCGAGCGTGGACATTCGCCGCGCAAAGGGATAGGGCGGCTCGAACGACAGATTGCTGGTGACGCCAAAGCCGAGATTCCTGGTGGCCGCGGCCATTGCCGAGATCAGCAGCAGCGGCTCGTTTGCCGGTGTCTGCGTGGCGTGGCGCAGCGCCGCGTCGGGACCGTTGCCATAGACGTCGTAGACGCCGAGCACGTCGGCCAGAAACACCCCGTCGAACCGGCCGCGCTCCAGGGTCTTGGCGAGGTCGATCCAGTAGGGCAGGCGGTTATATTCGATGGTGCGGTCGCGCGGATGCGTCCACAAGCCCGGCGATTGATGCGCCACGCAATTCATGGCAAACGCGTTGAGCCGGATTTCCTTGGTCATGGTCCCCACACGACAACAAGAGACACCGCAGGAGGGAGAAGTCTAACGCCCCGTCCGCTTGAACCGCAACTGTCTGCCGGCGGCGAACGGGTTGTTCCATCCGGCCCGCAGCCCGGCAGCACAATTCACTCCCTCACACCCCACTTCCGGCAAGCCTCATCTCTCGATACGGTGCGGCCTGGTTCTCGATTTTCGCAACGCAGAAGGACGACATGACCAGAGCCGACGCCATCGCCCGCGCGCAGGCGCTCGTTTCATCCGGCGATTTCCTGAAGGAGCTGGCGCGCAGGGTGGCCTACAAGACGGAAAGCCAGAATACGGAGCGGGCGGGCGCCTTGCGCGCCTATCTGGAAGAGGAGCTTCAACCGGCTTTCTCCGAGCTCGATTTCGAGAGCCGGCTGGTGGAGTCGCCGAGCGGCAAGGCGTCCTTCCTGCTCGCGGAGCATCACGAGGATGCGTCGCGGCCGACGGTCTTGATATATGGCCATGGCGACGTCGTCGACGGCATGGCCGGCGAATGGCGCGACGGTCTCGATCCCTGGCGCATCACGACGGTCGGCAACCGCGTCTATGGCCGCGGCACCGCCGACAACAAGGGACAGCACAGCATCAATCTCGCGGCGCTGCGCGCGGTCCGCGCTGCGCGCGGCGGCAAGCTCGGTTTCAACGCCAAGTTCATTGTCGAGATGGGCGAGGAGATCGGCTCGCCCGATCTCGGCAAGGTCTGCGAAAGCCTGCGCGACGAGCTGAGGGCCGATCTGTTTCTCGCCTCCGACGGTCCGCGGCTTGCGGCCGATCGTCCGACCGTGTTTCTCGGCTGCCGCGGCGGCCTCCGCATGCATCTCGACGTGAACTTACGCGAGGGCGGGCATCATTCCGGCAATTGGGGCGGCGTGCTCGCCAATCCGGCGACGATCCTCGCCAACGCGATCGCGACGCTGGTCGATGGCCAGGGACGGCTGAAGCTAGACGCCTTGAAGCCGCCACGGTTGACCAACCAGATCCGCGCCATCCTCGCCGATGTCGAGGTCAAGCCGTCGGCCGACGAGCCGGCGCTGTCGGACAATTGGGGCGAGGAGGGGCTGTCGGCGGCCGAGCGGCTCTATGCCTGGAACACGCTGGAGGTGCTTGCGATGTCGGCGGGCAATATCGACAAGCCCGCCAACGCCATTCCCGGTCACGCGCGGGCCGTGCTGCAGCTTCGCTTCGTCGTCGGCACAAAATATGATGAGGTCGTCGATGCCGTGCGGACGCATCTTGCGGCGAACGGCTTTCCAATGATCGAGGTCAGCGCGACGCAGAGCTTCATCGCGTCGCGCACGGATTTCGACAGCCCCTGGATCAAATGGTCGGCCGACTCGATCCGGCGGACGACGGGCAAGCCGCCCGCGGTCATGCCGAATTTCGGCGGCTCGCTGCCCAACGACGTGTTTTCCGAGAAGCTCGGCCTGCCGACGATCTGGGTGCCGCACTCCTATCCGGGCTGCTCACAGCATGCGCCGGATGAACATATTTTGCTCAACGTGACCGAGGAGGCGCTCGGTATCATGGCGGGCTTGTACTGGGATCTCGGCGAGATGCCGCGCCCATTGTGACATGGGAGGTGAAAGAGCTTGGATCATGTCGCTGCTGCGGAGGGCGGATGTCTTGGATGGGAAAATCTTCACACGTCTTTCGCAGAGATGTGATCATGACATTCGTGCGACACGACCGCTTTTCATGCGATCTCACGCGCCGCCTCGGGTTGGGGTTGTTGGGGTTGGTGCCTCTGATCTTGCTGTCATCGTGAGTCGCGTTGGCAAGGTCAGGAGGAGCGGCTCTTTGGGCCTATCGGGGGGAATGGCGTATCCAGCATCCATTTTGTCGCCATTGTCCGGGAGACTGGCGCGAAAACAGGGTTTGTCTCCGGACCGACCGACGCGCCCGTTTTGGCGGGCCCGTTTGCATCAAAATGGCACATCCTATTCCGGCCCGGTTTATGCAAGCATGCCGGAAAATGAAATGAGGAGCGGACATATGAAACGATTGACAGCTTTGGGCTTGGTTTCGGGCCTTGCGCTCACCGCCGCGCTTTGCGCAAGCGGAGTGCAGGCCGAGGAGCTGACCGGGACGTTGAAGAGCATCAAGGAGACCGGGGCGATTACGCTCGGTTATCGCGATTCCTCGATTCCCTTCTCCTATCTTGACGATAACCAGAAGCCGGTCGGCTTCGCGATGGACATCTGCTACAAGATCGTCGACGCGGTGAAGAAGGAGCTCAAGCTCAACAAGCTCGAGGTCAAGCTCAACCCGGTGACCTCCTCGACCCGCATCCCGCTGCTCGCCAACGGCACGATCGATCTCGAATGCGGCTCGACGACCAACAATGCCGAGCGGCAGAAGCAGGTCTCCTTCGCCCCCACGCATTTTCTGACCGCGAGCCGATTCGTCTCGAAGAAGGCGAACAAGATCAATTCGATCGATGATCTCAAGGGCAAGACGGTGGTCTCGACCGCCGGCACCACCAACATCAAGCAGCTCACCGAGGCCAACGCGGCACGCAATCTCGGCGTGACCATCGTTCCGGCCAAGGATCATGCCGAGGCCTTCCTGATGGTCGAGACCGACCGCGCGGCGGCCTTTGTGATGGACGACATCCTGCTCGCGAGTCTTGTTGCCGGCTCGAAGGAGCCGGACACCTATGTCATCTCCAAGGACGCGTTCTCGCTGGCTGAGCCTTACGGCATCATGCTGCGCAAGGACGATCCGGCCTTCAAGAAGGTGGTGGATGCGGCCACGGCTGCGATCTACACCGGCGAGGGGCAGAAGCTCTACGACAAATGGTTCATGCAGAAGATCCCGCCGAAGGGGCTGAACCTCAACGCGCCGATCTCGCCGGAGCTGAAGGCCCAATTCGCCAAGCCTTCGGACTCGCCGGACCCTGTTTCCTACAAGTCGATGTAGAAATCCTTGCCCGTGCCGACGTGATACCGCATTGCGTGAGATGAGATTGAGCTGCATAAGTGGGCGACATGTGCTCCCCCTCTCCCGGAGGGAGAGAGTTGGGGTGAGGGGCTGCGCTCTCTCGTGATGCCGCAGCCCCTCACGCGATTTGCTGCGCAAATCGACCTCTCCCCAGCGGGGGGAGGCGAACTGCGCTCGTGGAAACACAGGTCATACTTGGGCGGCAAGGCTCCGTGAACTATCACTGGAATTGGCACATCTTCTTCGAGCCGGACCCGAGCGGGTCCGGCACCTATCTCGACATGCTTTTCGCGGGACTTTGGCTCACGATCGCCACCTCGATGTGCGCCTGGATCATTGCGCTCGTCCTCGGATCGATCGTCGGCGTGCTGCGCACCTTGCCGTCGAAGGCGGCATCCTGGTTCGGCTTCGCCTATGTCGAATTCTTCCGCAACATGCCGCTCTTGGTGCAGCTCTTCCTGTGGTTCTTCGTGCTGCCGGAATTGCTGCCGCGATCATGGGGGCTTTGGCTGAAGCAGCTTCCGCACGCGCCGTTCTATACGGCGGCGGTCGGCATCGGCCTGTTCATGTCGGCGCGCGTTGCAGTGCAGCTTGAGGCCGGCATCGGCGCGCTGCCGCGCGGACAGAAAATGGCCGCGACCGCGCTCGGGCTGACCACGGCGCAGGCCTACCGCTACGTGCTGCTGCCGATGGCGTTTCGCATCATCCTGCCGCCATTGACGTCGGAATTTCTCAACACCATCAAGAACAGCGCGGTCGCGATCACGATCAGCCTCATCGAGCTGACCGGCGCCGCGCGTTCGATGCAGGAATTTTCCTTCCAGGTGTTCGAGGCGTTCACGGCCGCGACCTTGATGTATCTGCTGATCAACATCATCGTCGTCGCCGCGATGCGCTTCATCGAGCGCAGTGTCGCGATCCCCGGCTATATCGCGGGGAAATGAGCCGGCCACCATGTTCGCCAATTTCGACTTCGATGTCATTCGCCGCTCGCTGGGTTATCTCTTCCTGGACGGCATGACGTTCACGCTGACATTGACGGCGCTGTCCGCACTCGGCGGCCTCGTGTTCGGCACCCTGATCGCGCTGATGCGCCTGTCGGGTTCGCGGCTGCTCGGCCGCATCGCCGGACTCTATGTCGACTTCATGCGGTCGTTGCCGCTGGTGCTGGTGATCTTCTGGTTCTATTTCCTGGTGCCCTATCTCGGGCAGTGGCTGACCGGCGCGTCACGGCCGATCCGCGTCGGCGCGTTCGCGTCCTCGCTCATCACCTTCATGATGTTCGAGGCCGCCTACTTCTCCGAGATCATGCGCGCCGGAATTCAGTCGATCTCAAAAGGGCAGCCGGCGGCGGCCTATGCGCTCGGCTTGACCTATCGGCAGGCCATGCGCTACGTCGTGCTGCCGCAGGCATACCGCAATATGCTGCCGGTGCTGTTGACGCAGACCATCGTGCTGTTCCAGGACACATCACTGGTCTATGTGCTCTCGATTCCGGATTTCCTCGGCGCCGCCAGCAAGGTCGCGCAGCGCGACGGACGGCTGGTCGAGATGTATCTGTTCGCGGCGCTGGTCTACTTTGTCATTTCCTGTTTCGCGTCGTTCGGCGTCCGCCGGCTGCAGGCGCGAATCGCGATCGTTCGATAACGGGGGCGCATGATCGAGATCAGCCACGTCGAGAAGTGGTACAATGGCGGCTTTCAAGCGCTCAAGGACTGCACGACCTCGGTCGCCAAGGGCGAGGTGGTCGTGGTGTGCGGCCCTTCGGGCTCGGGAAAGTCGACACTGATCAAATGCGTCAACGCGCTGGAGCCGTTCCAGAAGGGCGAGATCTTCGTCCACGGGATCAAGGTCAACGATCCCAAGACCAACCTGCCGGCGCTGCGCGCCCGCGTCGGCATGGTGTTCCAGCATTTCGAGCTGTTTCCGCACCTGCGCATTCGCGACAATCTATGTCTGGCGCAGGAGAAGGTGCTCGGACGCTCGCATGACGCGGCAATGGCCAAGGGCATGACGCTCCTGGAGCGCGTCGGCCTGAAAGAGCATGCGCATAAATATCCGGCCGAATTGTCCGGTGGCCAGCAGCAGCGCGTGGCGATCGCACGCGCGCTCGCGATGGACCCGATCGCGATGCTGTTCGACGAGCCGACCTCGGCGCTCGATCCGGAGATGATCAGCGAGGTGCTGGACGTGATGGTCGATCTCGCCCGCGACGGCATGACCATGATGGTCGTGACCCACGAGATGGGCTTTGCCAGCAAGGTTGCCCATCGCGTGATCTTCATGGACCAGGGCGAGATCGTGGAAGATGCGAGCAAGAGCGATTTCTTCGAAAAGCCCCGCAGCGACCGGGCGCAGAAGTTCTTGTCGAAGATCTTGTCGCATTAATCGCCCGCGTCATTCCGGGTTCACGCTTCGCGTGCCCCGGAATGACGGGGATTAGGGGTTCATAGATGTGAACTATTTCCGTATGGTGCGCGCCGGCCACTTCGCATTCTCGGGAGAACTCGCTTGGACCAGATCGCCTATGTCAACGGTTCGTTCGTGCCGCTTGCTGATGCCAAGGTCTCGATCCTGGACCGTGGTTTCCTGTTTGCCGACGGGATCTACGAGGTCGCCGCCGTGCTGGACGGCAAGCTGATCGATAATGCTTCGCACCTGGCGCGGCTGGAGCGATCGGTCGGCGAAATCGCGCTGCAATTGCCTGAGACGATCGACCGCATCCAGCAGATCCAGAAGGAGCTGGTCGCACGCAACGAGCTCATCAATGGCATGGTCTATCTGGAGGTCACGCGCGGTGCCGATACGGGGCGCGACTTCGCGTTTCCCAAGGGCGTCACGCCGACGCTGATCATGTTCACGACGGTAAAGGACATCGTCAATGCGGAGTCCGCCAAAACCGGCATCAACGTCATCACGGTGCCGGATATTCGCTGGGCCCGGCGCGACATCAAGAGCGTGGCACTGCTGGCGCAGGTGCTGGCGAAGCAGGCCGCGGCCGAGGTCGGCGCCGGCGAGGCATGGATGATCGAGGACGGCAAGGTGACCGAGGGTGGCTCGTCGTCGGCCTTCATCCTGACCCAGGACGATGTGCTGGTGACGCGGCAGAATGGTAGCGAGATCTTGCCGGGCTGCACCCGCAAGGCGGTGGTCGCGCTTGCGGAAGAACGGCATCTCCACGTCGAGGAGCGGCCGTTCTCGGTGGAGGAGGCGTTGCGCGCCAAGGAGGCCTTCATCACCAGCGCGACCGTGTTCGTGCAACCCGTGGTCTCGATCGATGGCAAGAAGGTCGCTGACGGCAAGCCGGGCCCGATGACCAACCGCCTGCGCGAAATCTATGTCGATTTCGCACGGGCGACGGCGGTTTGATCAGGCGGCAGCAGTCGCCGCCTTGGCCTTTACTGGCGGTACTGCCCGGAAGGAGATGGAAAGCCTGTTCCAGGCATTGATGGTCGCGATCAGCATGGTGAGGTTGACCGTCTCGGCTTCGGAGAACTGCGCGCGGACCTCGTTATAGACATCGTCCGGCGCATGGGTTTCCGAGATCAGCGTCACCGCTTCGGTCCAGGCCAGCGCGGCGCGCTCGCGATCGGTATAGACGGGCGACTCGCGCCAGGCGTTGAGCAGATAGAGCCGCTGCTCGGTCTCGCCATGCTTGCGCGCATCTTGGGTGTGCATATTGATGCAGAATGCACAGCCGTTGATCTGGGACGCACGGGTCTTGACCAGCTCGATCAGCGACTGTTCCAGGCCGCTCGATTGCACCTGGGCTTCCAGCGCGCTGAGCGCTTTGATCGTGTCGGGTGCGGCCTGGTAGAAGTTCATGCGGGGTTTCATGGTCGTTCTCCTTGGTTGGGGTTGATATTTCTAATGCGCGCCGCCCGCGTCAAGATGATCAGGCTTCTTGAGCAGCAGCGAGGCGACAAGGGCGGCAATCAGCGCGGCGCCGAGCAGGAAGAACATGTCGCTGAAGGCGAGGATGAAAGCCTGCTTCTGCACGATCTTTCCGATGGCGACGACGGCGCGATGCGCGGCGTCGTCGTGATTGGCGACACCGTGGTTCATGAAATAAAGTGTCAGCTTCTCGATCCGCGTCTGGGTCGCCTGCTCCAGCAGCGACACCGACTGCGTCAGCACGTTGGAGTGATATTGCTCGCGCTTCGTCAGCAAGGTCTGCAGCAGGGCAATCCCGAAGGCGCCGCCGAGATTGCGCATCATGTTGAACAGTCCCGACGCGGAGCCTGCGTTCTCCGCTTCGATGCCAGCGGTGGCGACGGCCGACAGCGGCGCGAACACCAATGCCTGGCCGACGGCGCGGACGATGTTGGGCCACAGCAACTGATCGGAGGCATAATCCGCCGTCATGGAGAGGTTCATGAAGTTCGAGGCGGCGAACAGCGCGAAGCCGATACCGATGATAATCCGCGCGTCGAAACGCTGCATCAGCCGCGGCACCAGCGGGATCAGCACGAGCTGCGGCAACCCGGTCCAGGCCAGCACCAAGCCAATCTGTTCGGAATTGTAGCCCTGGATGCGCGAGAGATAGACCGGCAGAATGAACACCGAGCCATACAGCGCGATGCCGAGCAGGAAGTTGGCGAGAATGCCGAAGCCGAAATTGCGGCGGGCCAAAAGGCGCAGGTTCAAGAGCGGCCGCTCGCTGGTCAGCTCGATGACCAGGAACAGCGTCAGCGCAACGGCGGCGATCACCGACAGCCGCACGATGAAAGGCGAGCCGAACCAGTCGTCCTTGTTGCCTTCCTCAAGCACGGTCTGCAGCGCGGCAAGCCCAATCGCCATCGTGATGATGCCGGGCCAGTCGCCTTGGCGCAGCAGCGAAAGCTGCATCGGCTTTGCTTCCAACGAGAGCCAGAGCATGGCGACCATCAGCGTGCCGGGCACGAGATTGACATAGAAGATGTACTGCCAGCCCCAATTTTCCGTCAGGTAGCCGCCAATCGTCGGGCCGATGGCCGGCGCGAACGTCGCAGACAGCGCGAACAGCGCAAGCCCGATCGGCTGCTTGGCCTTGGGCAGCAGCGTGATGATGATGGTGAAGGCCATCGGAATCAGCACGCCGCCGGAGAATCCCTGGACCGCGCGCAGCGCGATCATCTGCTCGAGATTCTGCGCAAAGGCACAGGCCGCCGAAAAGATGAGAAACAGCACCGCGTTGGTCAGGAGATAGATCCGGACCGAGAAAACCCGCGCAAGCCACGCCGACAGCGGGATCACCACGATCTCCGCGATCAGGTACGAGGTCGAAATCCAGCCGCCGTCGTCGATGCCGGCGCCGATCGCGCCCTGAATGTCGGCCAGCGATGCGTTGACGATCTGGATGTTGAGCACGGCCATGAACGCGCCAAGCGTCGCGCCGGCCACCGCGAGCCAGGTCTTGGCCGAGACCGGGGTGGCGGCCAGAGCCGGCGCGGCTGGCCGCGAATTGCCGGCGGAGCTCTGGACGGGCCCAGCGGCATTCAAGGCCGCTTGGAGCGCGGTCATCGGGGTGGTCATGGGCTCTCCTCTCGGCTGGCAGAAGGAGCATGCATTAGGCGGTGAATTTCGATAATCGTGGAAATTGTGGGAGCATTGTCCGGCAGGAATTGATAATGCCTGCCGGACGTCCGCGGGGTTCAGTTCGAGCGCAAGAAAGTCCGGTTCGCTGCCAGATGCTTGACCGCCTCGCGCTCGGCGACGACGGCTGCCTTGGTGTTGACGGTCGGCTCAGCCGACATGCCCGGGCGCAACAGGCCTGTCAGGCTCTGGTCATCGAGCACGATCTTGACCGGCACGCGCTGCACGATCTTGGTGAAATTGCCGGTCGCGTTGTCGGGCGGCAGCAGCGCGAATTCCAACCCGCTTGCCGGTGACAGGCTGTCGACATGGCCCTTCAGCCTCGTGCCGTGGAAACTGTCGATCCGAAGTTCAACGGGCTGGCCGTCGCGCACATAAGTGAGCTGCGTCTCCTTGAAATTTGCGACCACATAGACCGCATCCAGCGGGACGACCGCCATCAGCTGCGTTCCGGCCTGCACATATTGCCCGACCCGCAGCGATCGCGCGCCGATGGTGCCGTCGACCGGCGCGGTGATCTGTGTGTAGGACAGGTTCAGCGCCGCCTGTGCTTCCACCGCACGGGCATGGTCAAGCTGCGCGACCGCCTTGGCGCGCTCGGTCGTGAGCACCTCGACCTTCTTATTGGCGGCGGCAAAACCGGACTTGCCGCGCTGCAATTGCGCGGTCCTTTCACGCAGCGCCGCATCGGTTTGCTGGGCGCGTTGCACGGTGCCGGAGCCCGATTTCATCAGCTCGTCGTAACGGGTGCGCTCCTCCTGCGCGAATTTCAGGTTGGCTTCCGCCGCATCGACCTCGGCGGCCTGTTGCAGAATAACCGGCTGCTGCAGTTCGATCTGCGCATCCAGATTGCGCACCGCGGCCTCGGATGCTGCAACATCGGCCTTCGCCTGGGTGAGTGTGGTCCGAAAGTCGCGGTCGTCGATCCGCGCCAGCAATTGCCCGGCCGTGACTTTCTCGTTGTCGTTGACCAGCACCTCCGCGATATAGCCGGAGACCTTGGGCGCGATGATCGTGGAATCGGCCTTGACGTAGGCATCGTCGGTCGACTCCAGATACCGGCCGGTGGTGAGGTAGCCGTAGCCGAAATCGGCAGCCCCCGCGACGCCAACGGCAAGCGCCAGCGCAAACGCCGTTCGCTTGATCGCCTGCCCGGACGGGGTAAAGCTGATTTTCGTTTTCAGATCAGTAGCATAGTGAACTTTCGACATCGCAACCTCCTGGCAAGGAAGCGTCCTCGCCAGGAGGGCGCCGTTCGGTACGGGCCAAGATGCAATGTCGCGCTCGATGTGATAATTCGGCAAAAATTGGAAACATTATCAAGCAACAGAGGATAATCTGGGGCCTGCGACATGGACCGCCTGACCAGCCTTGAAGTGTTCAGCAAGGTCGTCGATAGCGGCGGCTTTTCCGCTGCCGGGCGCCGGCTCAACATGTCGACGACCATGGTGAGCAATCATGTGCAGGCGCTGGAAGACCGGCTCGGCGCAAGGCTGCTCAACCGCACCACGCGGAAAGTGAGTCTGACCGAAGTCGGCCGGGCCTATTATGATCGCTGCATTCAGATCCTGGCCGACATCGAGCAGGCCGACGATGTCGCCGGCGCCCTGCAATCGACGCCGCGCGGCACGCTGCGCGTCTACACGGCCACCCACATCGTGCAATTCGTAGCACCCGTGATCACCGAATTTCTGGCCGCCTATCCCGAGGTCAAGGTCGATCTCAGCATGGGCGAGCGGACCATCGACCTGATCGACGAAGGGTTCGACGTGGCGATCCGGCTGACTCCGCCGCCAGATTCCAGCCTGATCGTGCGCGGCCTCGCCACCTGGCGCCACGTGCTATGCTGCTCGCACGGCTACATTGAAAAGCATGGCCGTCCCGAGCAATTGTCCGAGCTCGCCGAGCGCAATTGTCTGCGTCATGTGAACTATCCCTATGACGAATGGCAGTTCGTCGACCGCAAGGGCGCGCCGGCTTCCGTGCGCGTCTCCGGCAGGCTTGTCTCCAACAGTGGCGAGACGCTGCGCCGCGCCGCGCTGGAGAGCGTCGGAATCGCGCTGGCGCCGGGATTTCTGCTTCACGAAGATCTCGAATCGGGCCGTCTGGTTCGGCTGTTGCCTGAGTACAGGCCGGTCGAATTTTCCATGAACGCGGTCTATCCGCATCGCCATCATCTCTCGGCCAAGGTGCGGAGCTTCATCGACAGGCTCGCTTATCATGCCGCCGAGCAGCAGAAGCTGATCAATCCGTATTCGTGAGTGTGGCTGTCGTGAGCGCCGTCATTCCAGGTTCGCCACACGCCATCTGGATCGCGACACAACTATGCAATAACCTCGCGACCTGCATGACACGCATCCTCGCAATCCTGGTCGCTCTGCTTGGTGTTTTTTTGAGCACGACCGCGGCGTCGGCCGGCGGCGCCCCGTTCGGGCCGCAGCCGGGTGCAAAATTGTCGGTCGAAAAGCTCTCCGTCATCGACGGCTTCATCGAAGGCGAGGTCGCTGCGGGGAGGATTCCCGGCGCGATCGTGCTGGTGCAGCAGCATGGCCAGCCGGTCTATCTCAAATGTTTCGGGCAGCGCGATGTCGATTCCGGTGCGCCGATGATGCTTGATGCGATCTTTCCGATTCATTCGGCCACCAAAACCATCACCAGCATTGCCGCGCTGATGCTGGCCGATCGTGGCAAGATCGCGCTCAACGATCCCGTCAGCAAATACATTCCTTCCTTCGCCGGCATGAAGGTCGGCGTCGAGCGTCGGGACGACAGCGCAAAGGAGGGCGGCGGAAAGACCGTGCTCGATCTTCTTCCGCTGCGGCGGCCGATCACGGTCGAAGACCTGATGCTGCAGACCTCTGGCATCACCTACGGCTTCTATGGCCAGGGCCTGGTCAAGGCCGCCTATGACGGCATCTATCTCGGCGATTTCGACAATGCCGGCTTCGCCGAGCGGATTGCAAAGGTGCCGCTGGCCGAGCAGCCGCGCACGCTCTGGGACTATGGGCATTCGGCCGATATTTTGGGCCGCATCATCGAGGTCGCCTCGGGACAATCACTCTACAGGTTCGAGAAGGAGAACCTGCTCGATCCGCTCAGCATGACCTCGACCAAGTTCTTTCTGACCGATCCGGCGGAGCGGGCGCGCTACGCCCTGCCGCTTCCGAGAGACCGCCATGTCGAACGCAATTCGCTCGACGTGACGCGCTGGGAATCCGGCGGCGGCGGCATGGTCTCGACCATTTCCGATTTCGCCCGGTACGGTCAGATGCTGCTGAACGGTGGCACGCTTGACGGAAAGGCCTATCTCAGCCCCGCGACGTTTGCCGCCATGACGACCGATCACGTCGGCGCCGGAACCGGCGTCGCGCGCAATATCTATTATTATCCCGGTGACGGTTTCGGCTATGGTTATGGCTTCGGCATCCGCACCGATCCCGGCATCAACAGGCCGATCCCGCCGGGGTCGCTTGGCGAAATCAAATGGGACAGCGCCAGCGGCGTCTATATCGTGGTCGATCGCGCTGAAGACATGTTCTTTGTGGTGATGCAAAATTCGCCATCCGGCCGCATGCATGTCATCACCACGGTCAAGAAGATGATCTACGACGCGTTCGAGAAATGAGCCAAGGAATAAGTCAAGAGAGTTCATGCTGCGACAGGCGGACACCAGCGAACAGGCTGTAACGGCGCCCTTGCGCATCACCGCGCTCGACCGCGCGCGCACGTTTATTACGCTTTTGGTCGTGTTGCATCATTCCGTTGTCAACTACACTCATTTCGGCAGCGGCGACAAAATGCGCTGGCTCGGTTTCGACCTGATCGTGCTGTTCAACGACAGTTTCTTCATGGCCTGCATGTTCCTGATCTCCGGGCTGTTCGTCCGCGACAGCCTGGCACGCAGGGGGCCCGCAAATTTCATCGCCAAGCGCGCATGGCGGCTCGGCGTGCCATACCTCGTGTCGGTCTTCGTGGTGATGCCGATCGCCTATTACCCCACCTTCCTGCGTTATCATCTGCCGGGCACCACGGATTTCAACTTCTTGCATTTCTGGTGGCGCACGCTGACCATCGGCCCCTGGCCGTCGGGACCAGCGTGGTTCCTGTGGGTGCTGCTGGCATTTGACGCGATTGCCGCCGGCATCTGGTTGGTCGCGCCACGCTTGATTGATGGGCTGGGCCGCGCGATCTACGCATTGCGCTACCGGCCGGGCGTCAATCGCGTCAAATGCCAGCAGCACCCACAGGAACC
>Ga0210399_10002895_pt1 | contig 13338 bp, 7 predicted proteins | sample IncBWC14MmetaG_FD_150865 | JGI IMG/M metagenome (GOLD analysis project Ga0210399, IMG submission 150865) | Forest soil microbial communities from Barre Woods Harvard Forest LTER site, Petersham, Massachusetts, United States - Inc-BW-C-14-M | ecosystem: Environmental > Terrestrial > Soil >... | reverse complement strand
CATCGGTCTGGGAGGAACGGCCTACTCCCTCCTGGGCCGCGCGGGGCCCGCCACGCTGGTCGGGTTTGCCTACACCTGCGTCCTGGAAGCCCTCTGTCTGGCCCTGCCCTACGCCTTGGGCGACCGAGTGGCTATTCTGGCCCTTCTCCTCCGCCCTCTGGGCGCAGTGGCCCTGTTCTGGGGCCAGGTCCTCGCCTGGAGCGTGATCTGCCTGCTCGTGGTGCTGCCCGCAGCCTTCGTGGCCGGGATCCAGTTTCCGATGCTGGTGGCCCTCTTGGGCAGGGGGAAGAAGGACGTCGCCCGGCAGATCGGTTTGGCGTATGCGTGGAACACGATGGGCGCCATTGCCGGCTCTCTAGCCGGCGGCTTCGGGCTGGTCCCCCTCCTTTCGGCACCCGGAGCCTGGCGCGCCACGGCCGCAGGCTTGGGAGCCTTCGGCCTCGTGGCCGTCGGCGTCGCGGCGCGAAAGGAAGGCGATCGACGGCGCCTCCTGATCCCGGTGACCCTCGCCATCCTCGTGGGCGTGATGCTCCAGGGAAGGGGCCCCACGGCGGCGTGGCGCCATAGCGGCATCGGCGTCGGACGGAGCCTCCAGACATTTGACTCCCCCAACGAGCTCCACCGGTGGCTCAATTACCAGCGCCGCATGGTGCTGTGGGAGGCAGACGGGGTCGAGAGCAGCGTGGCCCTCGAGGCCGGGAATCCCGGCCTCGCCTTCGTGATCAACGGGAAAGTCGACGGCAACGCGCGGGGCGATGCCCCGACCACCGTGATGAGCGCCATGGTGGGGGCTCTGCTGCATCCCCGCCCCCGGCGATCGATGGTCATCGGGCTCGGAACGGGCGAGACCGCCGGCTGGCTGGCTGTCGTGCCGAGCATGGAGCGAACCGACGTGGTGGAGCTCGAGCCCCGCCTCCTGGACGTGGCCCGTGCCTGCCGCGTGGCGAACCAAGACCTGATGGCAAATCCCAGGGTCCACATAACCGTTGGCGACGCTCGCGAGACCCTCCTCGTGTCTCGGGAAAAGTATGACCTCGTGTTCTCCGAGCCGTCGAACCCGTACCGAGCGGGCATCGCGAGCCTATTCACGAGGGAGTACTACGACGCCATCTCGCGCCGCATGGACGAGGAGAGCATCTTTCTCCAGTGGGTCCAAGCCTACGACGTGGACGCCAGAACCGTACGAACGATCTACGCCACCCTCACCTCTGTCTTCCCCCAGGTGGAGACTTGGCAGGTCGGCGGAGCTGACTTGCTGCTCGTGGCTTCCAAGAAGCCCTTGGTCTATGACGCCGCCTCCCTCCGGCAACGCCTCGCGCAAGAGCCCTACCGGTCGGCCGTGCGGTCTACCTGGCGCGTCACCGACCTGGAGGGCTGGCTTTCCTTCTTCGTGGCCACCTCCTCCTTTGCCCGCTCCGCCGCGGCCGGCGCGCACGATCTGATCAACACCGACGACCTGAACCACGTCGAGTTCGGCTTTGCGCGCACCGTGGGGCGAGCGGGCCTCTTCAGCATCAACGAGCTCAGAGACCTCGCGCGCGCCCGGGACGAGGATCGGCCCGAGGTCGGAGGCGGAGTGGACTGGCAGAGGGTGGAAGACGCTCGGCTCGCCTTCTATCCGCGGCCGGGCCAGGCTCCCTTCATCCAGGGCCGGCTCAGCGCGGAGCAGCGGCGCTTGGCGACGGCTCTTGCTCACTATCAGGGGGGTGACATGACCTCCGCCCTGGCATCCTGGCGGGCCACGGGACGCGACCCGCGGTCCCCCGACGAGCTGGCCCTGGTGGCGAGCGGCCTGGCGGAGGCGGCAGACGATGGAGCTCTCCCCTACATTGCGGGCCTTCGGGCCTTTCAGCCCGTGGAGGCCGATGGCATCCTGGCCCGTCTTCTGGCGCGACAGGGCCGCGGGGAGGAGGCGACGCGGGCCCTAGAAGCGGCCCTAGGGCGATTCCATGAAGACCCCTGGGCGTCGCCCGTGCTCACCGTCGCCTCCCTGCGGTTGGCCACCGAGGTAGGGAGCCAGGATCCCGCTCTTGCCTCGCGTTTGTTCCAGAGGGTCCGGGAGCCCTTCGCGCTCTATGCCGACGAAGACGACCGCCTGCCGACCATGGCTGCGCTCCTTTCTCGCCTGAGCCTGACCTCCAGCTGTGCGGAAGCACTCCGGCCTCTCGAACCTCATGTCCTCTGGAACCTGAATTGGCTCCTGCTGCGCCGCGACTGCTATGCCGCCACCCGGGATCCTCTGGCTCGAGAGGCGGGCATCGACCTCGCGGAGTACCTGCGTTATGAGCCTGTGAAGTTCGCCATCGACCGCGTTCAAGGAGCAAGCGGGCCGGGAGCGAGTCCCCTCCCCACCGAGCGGCGCGAGTTGCCGGCCGACAGCGGCGGGAGTCCGGCGGACGCCCGTCGCTGAGCGCGTCCTTCAGCGGACAGTTGCGGATGGTCGGGCCGAGGCTCTCGACCCCGATCCGCGCGCCCATCCGCGACCGCGGCGCGCCAGATCTTCTCCGGAGCCCGCCTCTCTGAACCTCCGCTTAGTTCGCTAGCATCGTCCGACGGTCCACAGGCGGCGGGGACGCGTGCGCGCCGCCGACCACCGCCGGCCAAGCGCCCGCCTTCCCCTCAAGCACGATATACTCGAAAAGCAAGACGGGTAGACTTAAGGGGATCTCGTTGAGACTAGCCTGGTCGACCCTTTGGGCGCGCGCGACCGAGCCTTGGCGAGCGGGCGCCTCCAACCGACACGGGGTCTACGATCTCCTCTTCGTGCTTGGCCTCGCCGCCCTCGGCTGGTCATTCTTGGTGGGGACACGTGAGTTGGTGGCCGCAGGGGGTCTTCCTGAGTTTCTGCCCAACCCGCTCGCTCAAGCGAGCCGCCTAGCCGAGCGCGGCCTGCTCGACCGCGCGGTGGGCCAGGGCCGCATGGCAACCCTCATCGACCCCTCGTCTCCGACTACTTGGTACACATTGGGCCAGTTCCTCACCAAAACCGGCCGCTACGATGACGCGGAGCAGGCTCTTGAGCGCGCCCTCGCAATCGACCCCGGGCTCGCGGAGGCCTGGATCGCTTGGGGCGATATCGCCCTGGACCGGGATCGCCCGCACGAAGCCGTAGAGCGCTATTCGAAGGCCGTCGCCCGAGAGCCGCGAAACGTGGCCGCCCACAACGGCCTCGGCATCGCCCTGGACTCTCTGGGCCAGTTGGACCTCGCGATCGATCACTTCGCGACCGCCGCAGCCGCGACTAGCGATCCTGCCATCCGCGCCAACCTGGAGCGCGCGAGGGCGAGGCGGCTCCAAGGCACGGCCAGCCCCCTCTCCACTCCCCAACCCTAACGATGGCCACTGCCATAGAACCCGGTCAGGGGAAGCGCTGGCCCCTCCAGTTGGGGCGCACCTTCGTGCATCCTCTTTTTGACTATCTTGTGATCGCGGGCGGCTTGAGCCTCCTGGTGACGGCGGCGGTGTTCTGGGGGGTCCCCGGCTTCGCGTGGGGAGGGTCCACGGTGACCCTGCTCGCGGTGCTGGTCCTCGTCTCGAACTCCGCTCATTTCGCGGCCTCGACGGTGCGGCTCTATACCAAGCCGGGCGCATTCCGGGACCTGCCCTTTCTGACCCTGGGTCTGCCCATCGTGACGGTGGCAATACTGACCCTGACCATCGCCTTCGCTCCCCTGCTCGGGCGCCACCTCCAGGCGCTCTACTTGACCTGGTCGCCGTACCACTACGCCGCCCAGGCCTACGGCCTGGCCGCGATGTACTGCTATCGGTCCGGCTGCCGGCTGGAGGGGGGAGACAAGATATTGCTGCGCTTGGCTTGCCTCGCCCCGTTCCTTCATTCTTTTCTAGGGTCTCCGAGTATCGGCATCGAATGGTTCGTCCCCGCCTCCGCCCTGGGCGCCCCGGCGGTGGCGGCCACGCGCGAGGTGCTCGTGCGCGGATTGGCGACGGCGAGCCTGGCCTTGCCGGCGGTCTGGTTCGTTGTCATGGGCTCCCGGGGTAGAGCCGTTCCCGCGATCAGTTTGCTGGTCGTCCTCACGAATGGAGTGTGGTGGATCGCCCTCAACTACGTCCACGCCTTCTTCTGGGCCACGGTCTTCCATGGCCTGCAATACCTGGCGATCGTGATCATCTTCCACGTCCGTGACCGGGAGCGCCTGCCTGGGAACCTCCACGGCTGGGCATACCACTCCGCCCTGTTTTATTTCGCCTGCCTCCTTCTCGGATTTCTCCTCTTCCAGGTCTGGCCGTTCGCCTACGTGGCTGCCGGGTTCGGGTGGGCCGAGAGCCTTCTCCTCGTGACGGCCGTGATCAACATCCATCACTTCGTCGTCGACGCCTACATTTGGCGGCTACGGCGCGACCCGAATTATCGGATCGTCACGGAGACCGCGCCGGCGACTTGACGGCCCTCCCGCTCTGCATCCCGCCCCATGTCGGATAGCGCGGGGCCGAGACCCGCCACCGGGGGCGACTACCGACCATCGCTGGACGGTCTGCGCGCGATCGCCATCCTGATGGTCATCGCCTATCACGACTACGCGCTCAGGGGGGGCTTTCTCGGCGTCGACGTGTTCTTCGTCTTGAGCGGCTTCCTCATTACGTCCATCCTGCTTCGGGAATGGGCCACCTCGGGATCGATTCAGCTTCCGAGGTTCTACCTCCGTCGCTTCCTCCGGCTGGCCCCGGCCCTGTGCCTCTTTGTCTTCGTGGTCTGGGCCGTGACCCACTGGATCCAGCCAGGGCTGTCTGGGCTACTCAGCGGGCGGTGGGCGGTCCTGGCCCTCCTCTACATCTCGAATGTGGCCATCGCCTTCGGGCGCGAGTACCCCCTGGGGGAAGTTTCGATCTGCTGGTCCCTGGCCCTCGAGGAACAGTTCTACCTCCTCTGGCCACTGAGTCTGCGGACGCTCCTCCGTCGGCGTCTTTCCCGGAATGCCATCGCATTGATCCTTGCGGCATTCGTGGCCGGCGCCCTCGGGCTCCGCTACCTACTCCTAGCCAGTCATCCGGGGGACCCCGGCCTGTGGCTTCGCGTCTATTTCGGCCCCGACACGCGGGGGGACGGGTTGCTGATGGGCTGCATGCTGGCGCTGCTCTTCCGCCATCCGCCCTCCGGTCGTCTGGCCTCGGCGACGGTGTTGGGCGGGGCGGCCGGCGCCGGGGTCCTGGCCTACCTCGCCTTCACCCGGGACATCGCGGACTTCGTGGCGCACCCCCTTCTCTTCTCGGTGAGCGCTGCCGCCGCCGTCCTCGTTATCTTGGGCGCCCTCACCCCTGGCCTCCTGAAGCGAGCGCTCGAGCTGCCGCTTCTCGTCTGGGTCGGCCAGCTCTCTTACAGCCTGTACCTGTGGCACTCCGTGAGCATCAGCATCCTCGTGCGTGAGGGCCCGATGCGCCAACACGCCCTCATGTTCGGTCTGGCCGCGGCCTCCCACTACTTGCTCGAGCGCCCGGTTCTTGACCTCAACCGTCGATTCGGAGCCTTGCGACGCCCGCATCCGCGGTTCTTTCCGAAGCGCGGGGCGGATCCCGCCGAGCCTCGGCGGGACGACAGAGGCCCGCTCCTACCCCTCGCGGCGGGAACGGTGGGGCTGGGCGTGGCCCTGGCTCTGGGGTTCGTTCGTTTCAGCGGGCGCCCGTTGCCGGGCCTCGAACTGAGCCCCTTGGTGCAGGCCCGCGAGCGGATGGATGACGGTGAGAACGCCCGCGCGGTTATGCTCTATCGTGCGGCCGTGTCCCTTGATCCCGGCGACGGGAGCGTGTTTGCGGAGATGGCGGATGCGATGTCCCGGGCGGGTGATGCCGCCGGAGCGGTCGCCGCCTCGCGCCGCGCCCTGCTTGGACGCCCACGGGATCCGATGCGCCACGTCGGGCTGGGACGCGCGCTGGCCGCGGCGGGCAGTCGCGAAGAAGCCCGCGGCTCGTTCCTCCGAGCCCTTGCGCTCGATCCGCGCCAGGCGGACGCCCACCTCGGACTGGGATCGCTTGCCTTGGATGAGGAGCAGCTAAGGGAGGCCATCCAGGAGCTCTCGCTCTCGGTTGCCCTCCGCCCGGAAAACGCGGTGGCTCAGAGCGAGCTGGGCGTAGCCCTCGCCCTCGCCGGTGACTTCGGAGAGGCCATTCGGCATTTCTCATTGTCCCTTGCCCTCCGGCCCGACCCCGCGGTGGAGGCAAACCTCGAACGGGCTCGGCGTGATCTTGCGGGGCCGCGCGCGTCACCATCGCCCTAGACAAGCGACACCCAAGTCCTCGCTTGACCCGCGGGAGGGGCGCGCCAAGAATACCAATGAACATGAGTCGCTCCGGCTCTGGTGTGGCCTTCCACGCTCCTTGGTTCGACGAGTCCGAGGAGCAGCGCGTCCTCCAGGCTTTGGGCGGCCGCATCGCCGGTGACGGGCCGTTCTGCCGCCGGGTCGAAGAGCGGCTGGCCCGGCTCTTGGGGGCTCGGCGCGTCCTCCTCACCACATCCTGTACCCACGCCCTCGAGCTCGCCCTCCTGGCCTTGGGCATTGGTCGCGGTCAGGAGGTCATCTGTCCCTCCTTCACTTTCGTCTCCACCGCCAACGCCATACTCCGGGTAGGGGCGAGGCCCGTGTTCGCCGACATCGAGGACCGCACCCTGGGCCTCGACCCGGGGGATCTAGAACGCCGCCTCAGCCCCCGCACCGCCGCTGTCCTTCCCGTGCACTACGCCGGCGTCGCTCCCGATATGGATGCCATTCTCGCCCTTGCCCGCGCTCACCGCCTGCGGGTGGTGGAGGATGCGGCGCAGGCCCTGGGGGCGTCATTCCGGGGCAAGGCCTTGGGAACTCTGGGTGACGCGGGCTGCTTGAGCTTTCACGAAACCAAGAACATCACCTGCGGAGAGGGCGGGGCCCTGGTCCTCGACGAGGCCGAGACGGCGGCGCGGGCGGAGATCATCCGGGAGAAGGGCACGAACCGGAGCGCTTTCCTGCGCGGCGAGGTCGACAAGTACACCTGGGTCGCGGAAGGGAGTAGCTACATCCTCTCCGAGGTGCTGGCCGCTCTCCTGGATGCCCAGTTGGACAAGTTCGCCGAGATCCAGGCCCGACGAGCCAAAGTGGCCGCTCGCTACCAGGCCGGCCTCGAGACTTGGGCCCGCTCGCACGGCGTTCGGCTTCCCACCCCGGTCCCCGAGCGCCAGGGCAACCATCACATCTTCTACCTGCTCTTTCCCGACGAGGCGAGCCGAGACGCGTGCCTGCAGGCTCTGCGCGCGGGGGGTGTGATGGCGTCCTTTCACTACGTGCCCCTCCACTCTTCGCCCCATGGTCGCGCTTTGGGCTTGGACCGAGGGGACCTGCCCGTCACGGAGCGCGTAGCCGGCACCCTCCTGCGGCTGCCCCTTCACCCCCTCCTGGCGGACGAGGACGTGGACCGGGTCATCGCCGCCGTCGTCGCCAGCTCGGCCTGAGCATGGCTCTCTCCCCGAAAATCAGCGTGGTGCTGGCCTGCTACAACGAGCAAGAGACTCTGGCCGCCAACTTCATCGAGATTCGCGACACTCTGGATGGCCTTGGCCAGCCCTATGAAGTCCTCTTCGTGGACGACGTCAGCCAGGATGGAACGCGCGAGCTCATCCATTCGATTGTGAAGGATCATTCCGACCTTCAGTTTCAAGTGCTTCTGCACGAGGTCAACCAGGGCCGGGGCGCCACGGTGACCGACGGATTCCGGGCCGCGCGGGGGGAGATCGCGGGCTACCTCGACGTAGACCTCGAGGTTCACTCGCGCTACATCCCTTCTCTGGTGCGGGCCATCGAAAAGGGCGCCGACGTGGCGACGGTGCGGCGGATCTACGCCTTCCAGGTCCGCAGCCTGGACCGCTACCTCATGAGTCGCGGATATTCCTTCCTGGTGCGGCGGATGCTCGGCGTCTCCGTTCGAGATACGGAGACGGGTTACAAATTCTTCCGCCGCCTCGCCCTCCTTCCCGTTCTGGAGGAGATTCGGGACCCGGGATGGTTCTGGGACACCGAGTTCATGGTGCGTGCTCAGCGGCGGGGTCTGCGGATCGAAGAGATCCCGGGCGCCTACATCCGGCGCTTCGACAAGGCCTCGACCGTCCGCGGGTTGCACGATTCCTTTAGATACTTCGCCAAGCTCCTGTCCTTCCGACGGGAGTTGAGGGGCGCTGGGCATTGAAGGCTCTCGATGAGATCGGTTGGGCTCGGGCGACGCGGTTTGCCTTCTTCAGTGTCGCCTTCCTTCCCTACCGACTGGCCCTCTTTCCCCCCCTTAGAACCGCCTGGCTCCGCCTTCTGGGGGCAAGAATCGGGGCCCGCGTGGTCCTGCACGACGTCCGCTTCTTCAATCTCTATCGTCGCGGGATCCGTGGCTTCACGGTGGGTGACGACTGCTTTCTGGGCGGGGAGTGCTTGCTGGACCTCGCCGAGGGCATCTGCCTGGAGGATCAGGTCACCCTGGCCGAGCGGGTTCTGATCCTCACCCACACCAACGTGGGCTACCGTGACCATCCTCTCCAGCGCCACTTCCCGCCGGTGGCGGCGCCGGTCATCATCGGCCGCGGGTCTTTCCTCGGCGCCAACGTGACCGTACTGCCCGGCGTCCGCATCGGCGAGGGCTCGTTCGTGGCCGCGGGCAGTGTCGTGACCGCGGACGTGCCGGCGCACACGCTGGTGGCGGGCATACCCGCAAAGGCCCTCCGGACCCTCGAGTGATGGGCGGGCGCGCCAAGGGGCAGGGCTGGCCCGCGGCTCGGCCTCGCCCCCGGGGTGCCTAGAGCGAACCCAGCGCGCTGAGGAGGCGGGACGCCTCGGGATTGCCGCGATCCGACCGATCGGCCCGCTCCGCCAGCCGTCGCGCCTGGTCCAACCGACCCGCCTGGACCTCCAGCTTGGCCCCGAGGAGGAGAAGCCGAGCGCGCTCCCGGCCGCCCAGCCGATCCAGAACGCCCTCCGTATCCAGGGTTTTCAAACGCACGAGGGCCGGAGCCGTGGCCCCCGCCGCGGCCAGGCCCTCGAACAGCTCCAAGTGGAGCTCCTCCGCCCGGCCCGGGAACTCGATCGCACAAGCGTCAATCCTCGCTTCGAGGTCCCGTGTGGGGGGGGGAACGAGCACCGAGGCCGCCCCCCGGAGAGCCTCCGTGGCCACACGCAAGTAGTCGGCGCACAGCTTTCCCCGGCCGGCGGAGGAGGGGCGGTCGAGCTCGGCGGCCAAGGCCCGGGTTAGGTAGGCCTTGGCCACCACTTCGTCCGCCAACGGCAGCACCTGGCCGGGGTCTTCCCGGCCCTCCAAGATGGCGTTGGCGGCCAGCGATCGCGCGAGATGAGCATAGCCCAGGGAGAGCTGGCTGAAAGACGTGATGATGCGCGCCTCCTCCGGTTCGTCCAGCGGAAAGCGGCTCAGATACTCCTCCAGGAAGAGCCTTTCGTGTGCCGTGCGGTGGAGCCGCTCGTCGAGGTCGTTCTCCACCGCATAGGTGACGCCCTGAAACTGAGCCCGCGCGGCCGCAAACTCCATGCTCGGGAAAAGGTCGTGAAGAGCGGGCGCGCTGCCCGCCGGCCACCGGAGCCGAAGGGCTTGGTCGGTGGCAAGCTGGCTGGCCAGGATCACGAGGGGGTCGTCCAGAAGCGCCACCATCCCGTTGGGAGACGAGAAGCCCGATCCCGCCCGCACCTGCTTCACGCGCTCCCCGAAGGCCCGGGGCTCGAAGGGGGGCCGCTCCCGGCCGGCGAGGAGGATCAGATCCGCGTCGCTGACGATCCACGCGCTCACGAAGGGGAAGACCTCGGTCAGCGAGCGCACGACGGTCGCCACGATGCGGGGATCCCCGGAGTAGAGTTGGAGCCACTGGGCGAAGAGCCCCCCGGGCTCCAGCCGCGCGCGGACCACGGTGTAGAAGTCTTTGGTAAAGAGGGACGCCACTCCCGGGATCCATACGTTGGTGGGCTCGCTCACGATGACGTCATAGCGGTTGCGCTGGAGGAGAAGGAACTCGCGGGCGTCCAGAGGGAAAAGGTGAAAGCGAGGGTTCCTGAGCGCGCCATCGTTGATGCGCTCGAACCGCGCCGCGGCCTCGACCACCTCCGGCGAGATCTCCGCGACATCGACGCTGACCCCCGGGTGGCGAAGCACGGCCCCCACCGTGGCCCCGCTGCCGAGGCCGACCACCATCACCCGCTGGGGATGGGGGTGGAGAAACATGCCGATGTGACCGACCAGCAACTGACTGGGAAGATCGGTGACGGAGGTGGCATCCGGCTTGCCGTTGATCCGCAGGACCAGGTCGGGGGGGCCGGCGGGCACGGAAACGCTCTCCACCGTCACCGAGGCATGGGCACCGTCCCGAGCGTAGAGAACCCGCGCGCCGGCGCGGCTGGCCGTGAATGCCTCCCAGGAAGGGAAGTCATACTTGCGCTCCCAGCGGTAAAGACCGAACTGCATGAGCCGGGCGTCCCAGCTCGGATAGGACCACAGTCGGAAGGCCCCGAGCAGGATCATTCCGGCCAGGACGAGGGGCCACAGGGAAGGTCCGTCCGGCGCGGACCCGGGTCGGGCCGCCTCCACCAGGGCCCTCCATGGGGACCCTCTCCCCCCCGGACGCCAGGCCCAAAGGATGATCACCGCGAGCAAACCGGACAGGAGCGAGCCCACGATGAGGGTGCGCTCGAGGCCGAGGCGGGGCAGCAACAGAAATCCCGTCACCGCCGCCCCCGCCACGTTGCCGAGGGTGTTCGCGGAAAACACGCTCCCGACCTTGCGGCCCAAGGTCTGGAACTGGTCGATGCACACGCGGGTGGCCAGGGGTAGAGCGGCCCCCATCAGGGTGGCGGGAACGAGCATGACGATTCCCGCCCAGACGACCGCGAGCAGGAGATAGAGGGGATAGGTGTCGGGCGTACGCGCCACCGCCGAGGAAAGCCGGTAGAACGCGTAGGGTAGCGCCTGGTAGCGGGACAAGGGGATCAGCACCGCCCCCGCGATCCCGAGCTCGCAGAGGCCGAAGAGGGCGAGGGCGTTGCGGCCTTTTCGGAGCAGCCAGCCCGCCAGGGCGGCCCCGAGGGCAATGCCCGCGATGAAACCGATGAGCATGGTGCTGAAGGAGTGGACCGTCCCCCCGATGGACAGCACCAGGATCCGCACCCAGGCCAGCTCGTAGAGCATCGACAGCGCACCCGCCACGGCGATGCACCAAAACGCCGTCCGGGCCTGGATCCCGGAGTAGACCTCCCCCGCCTCCGGGGGTGAGGGCGCGGGGGGAGCGGTTGCGCTGGGGCCCCGGGCTTGCTTGTAGAGAAGGTAGCAGACTCCCCCGATCCCGATGTTCAGAAGGGAGGTGCCTACCATTCCGAACTCGAGCCCCAGGTGCTCGATCACGTAGAAGCCACCCAGCGCGCAGCCCACCACCGCGCCGGCGGTGTTGATGAAGTAGAGCCAGCTGAGACGCGCCCCCAGCCCGGCCAAGGATTCCACCGCGTACTTCACGAGCACGGGAAGGGTGCCCCCCATAAGCGCACAGGGGACAAACATCGAGGCCACTGTGAGGCCGGTCTTCAGGAAGGGATTCAGGGGCGATGTGAGGCCGGTTCGACTCCCCACCGCCAGATAGATATCGGAGAGCCAGACGAAGAGGGTGGGAAAGGTGAGACAGAGTAGCCCCACCCCCGTTTCCAGCAGGGCATAGAGAAGGAGCTTGTCCATGCCCGCCCGGTCAGAGAGGCGGCCGAAGGCCCAGTTGCCGAAGGCCAGCCCCCCCATGAAGGTGGCGAGCACGATCGTGTGCGCGAACGACGTGCCGCCCACGAAGAGGGTCAGGTACTTCGACCAGACCACCTGATAGACGAGAGCGCTAGCGCCCGAAACGAAGAAGGCGACGTAGAGGATGCTGTGCACCAGGGAGGAGCGCATCAGGCGGACGCACCTTAGCCCTCCCCTCCGGTGCTGTCAACGACTCCTCCGGCGACGCCGCCGCGCGCGGAGCCGCCTCCCATGCGATTCCAAGGGGAAGGGGTGTGGTAGCATGGAGTCCGCTCCGCGATCGCGCACCCACGGATTTTGCTTGGGCCGGCGTCCCCTCTACCTTCTCGCGCACCTGCTACCTCCGCTCTGGTTGTTCGGGGGCGGCTTGGCCCATCGGGTCCCCTACTTCCGGGACATCTCCACCTACTACTTTCCGAACTTGGTGTTCCTGGCCCGTTCCCTGAGCCAAGGAGTGTGGCCTCTCTGGAATCCCACCTCCGACGGCGGGGCGCCGTTTCTGCTGACCTATCCGATAGACCTCCTCCTCGTGCTGGGGGGGGGTGTCCGCACCGCCCTCACCCTCGGTCCGCCCCTCCACCTCTTCCTCGCCATGGCGGGGGCCTCTCTCCTGGCCCGTCGGCTGGGAGCCCGTGACTGGTCGGCGTGGGCCACGGGAGCGATCTACGGCCTGAGCGGGTTTGTCCTATCCTGCGTGAATCTGGTGCCTCTCTTGCAGGCGGCCGCCTGGGCACCCTGGGTTGTCCTGGCTTTCCTCTCCCTGCTGGCCGAGCCCTCCTGGAGGAGGGTGGCCGTGCTCGCCGCGCTGGCCGCCCTCCAGGCCAGCACCCTGGCCGTAGAGATCCAGTTCCAGACCGCGGTCGCGGCCCTCGTCCTGGCCCCGGATGGACGCTGGCTTCGGGACCGTCGGCTCGGCCGGGTGGCGGCGGCGGGGGTCCTGGCCGCCCTGATGGCCACGCCCGTCCTCCTGGGGATGCAGACCGTCCTGGAAGGGACGGCGCGGGCGGCTGGCTTCACCGCCGCCGAGGCTCTTCACTACTCGGCGGGGCCCATGGTCTTGCTCGAGGCCGTGCTGCCGAAGCTCTTCGGTGACGTGCACGCCTTCTCCGACCTAGGTTTCTGGGGCCAGCCCTTTTACACCCAGGGCTACCCCTATCTGCTCAGCCTCTACCTCGGCCCCCCTGTGCTCCTGCTGGCCGCGCGGGCGGGGAGAGCGACCCGCCTCTACCTCCTCGTGCTGCTGGGCGTGGCTTTGGGGCTGGGCGCCTACGGCCCGCTCGCCCTCCTCCCCCCTCACGCCGCTCTGCCCTTCCGCCATCCGGTGAAGTTCCTTTTCCTGGCCACCCTGGGCATCAGCCTCCTCGCCGGCCGCGCCCTCGACGTGATGGGAAGGGCGCGGGGCTTGCACCGGGCCCTTCTCCTCGTCCCCGGCCTCCTCTTGCTCTCGGCTTCGGCCGTTCTCCGGTGGTCTCCGGACGCCCCCGCACACCTCCTGGGCACCCTCGCGCCGCTGCTGGCGGGGCCGTCTGCGCGCGGGGTCGCGGCCACGGGCTGGCCGGTCGCGTTCGAGGTCACCGGTTTCCTGTCCCTGGGCAC
>Ga0210399_10002894_pt1 | contig 13339 bp, 7 predicted proteins | sample IncBWC14MmetaG_FD_150865 | JGI IMG/M metagenome (GOLD analysis project Ga0210399, IMG submission 150865) | Forest soil microbial communities from Barre Woods Harvard Forest LTER site, Petersham, Massachusetts, United States - Inc-BW-C-14-M | ecosystem: Environmental > Terrestrial > Soil >... | reverse complement strand
ACCGGGCCGTAGTCCAGAGACTGATGCTCGAAATCGAGGAACAAATCAGGAATTGGATTAAGAAGATCGGTTTCCAGGTGAACCACCTGAAATGTGATCGCATCGACCCAAGCGGTCCCCTTTAGACTGATGGCGTAGCTGCCCTTGGGGGTGCGGACGTCACTCATGTTATTGGGGCGGTCAGGGCGCTGTTGGAAATTGAGAAGATAGACTGGGGCGCCCTGCCAATTGCCGAAGCCCTTGCAGGTTATGTCGAACTCGTCGAGATGAATCGGATGAAAGACGAGGACAAGGCTAGGAGAACCAACGGCTTTGATAAAGCCGCTCAGGGAGAGACCGCCATCGCGGTATTCATCCACCAGCAAATAACCGGAATTCAGGAGTTGGATGTTGGCTACGTAATTGACCTTGGTGTGGACGGCATCTTCCAGTTTGCCATTGCGGCGCCGGCGCTCGAGATTTAGGGTCTCCGTCGCAGTGATGCGATTGACGTTGTCCACGAATTCGCGGGTGTTGGCAGAAACGTGGGGCAGGACGTCGTCGAGGGAGCAAGCGCCGAATTGAGATGGAGGAGGGGTGCTAGGTTTGTGTATGTCGAGCGTAAGGAAGGAATCGAGTGTCGCGGCGTTGAAGTCCGGAACAGGAAATTCACCGCTGGGAGCAGCGAGCGAGGTGGCGCTGTGGCGGGGCTCGAGGATCAGGGGAAAAAGATGGTCGAGGATGAGCGATAGTTCGACCGATTGGCCCGGAGAAAGAGTGACGTCCAATTGCGTGGGGGAAAGCGCCGCACTGGACACAAGGACATGGTAAGGACCAGGAGGAAGATTGGGGAAAACGGCGTTGAACGGCTTATCTACAATGATGGAGAGCTCGGAGTCGAGGACCGGGGAATGGATCTGAATCGTGGCTGGCGAATCGGCATGGGGTTTGCCAAACGTCTGAACCAGGATAGTGATGGAAGCAAGCGAGGCGGATTGGGCGGCGCGAACGGGAGTGAGCGCCGCACCGAGAAGAAGGACGAGAAATAGTGCAGGCATCGAACGAACCACGAGAACCCTCCGTTTAAGAACCCACAACGACCTTCCGAAATCCGCGGGGAAAGCGGTTCCGAAGGGATGAATCTAGCGGGAGTGTATACCGGAGAGATGATAAGGGGTATGGCTTTAAGGCCCTAACCGGACAAGTCCAGTTCCAGTACGGCACTTGGCCGCCAATCCTTGGCAAAATCATTCCCCTTGGACCGAAGGCGGCAAGAACCCTTCGGAATGGACTTGTCCTGAACGCACGTGCGCTAAGCGGGTACCTTGCCCTCTGTGGGTCCCAAAACAAGCCACAACACTTAAGTGGGCGTAACGTGCGCGCGTGCGGCCCCTTGGATTAGGACCCCCTCGGTAGGATTCGACTCCATGGACCTCCCCGCTGTGCGCTAGAACCCCAAAAAACACAGACCATGCATTTCCATAAAACCTTGTCAAGGGGGTAGCGCGCGCGCGCGTGCGCAAAATCCGGTTTTTCGAGCACCCCTATACTCCGCGCATGCGAGAGCAATTCAACGCAAGCGGAGGCAAGGCAGTGAAACTGGTAGCAACAGATACATCCCAATTCATCCCTGGCACAGGGGAAATAGGGTGGCAATCCACCCCTTCGATCCAACGAACGCTTCACATCCCCCACCTGTCATGTGCGCAGGTGCCCTTCTTTCTCTCGGATAGGAGTCCCTCGGCAGGATTCACCTCCCCTGGGCCTCCCAGCACGTGCTTAAAACCCCGAAATACAGAAATCCCTCTTTCCCCGAAAACCTTGTCAAGTGGTTTAGCACGCGCGCGTGCTAAATCCCTGTTTTTAGACCAGCTGTACAATCCGCCCATGTTAAGGCAAGAAAGCGTAACCCGGACTAACCCGGCCAAAGCGGAGCTAAACCCGTGAAACAACCACTCGCCCCGACATCGCCCACGTGGGTGCGAGGCGTTCGCCGTGTGCTACGGGAAGGTGCACGCCCACGTGGGGCAGAAAACCGCGAAAAGCAGAATTCCTGCTTTTCCCAAAAACCTTGTCAAGTGGTTGGAAGTTAGACTGATCGGAATAGTTCAGAGAGTTGGATTTTCAGGGCCTTCGCCAGTTTTTCTAAATTGACGAGGGAGACGGATGGACGTTCGTATTCGGTTCGGGAGAGCCCTACGCAGTCAGCGCTCCAAGCTAGGCGTGTCACAGGAGGTGTTTGCTGACCTCTGCGGACTCGACCGAACTTACGTTGGAGGAATTGAGCGCGGTGAGCGCAACGGCCAGCCCAATCAGGGTTGCCGCTCACTGAGTATGTCGGCAACCGGAAACTCATTTCTTCAGTTGTGACGACCAGTTGAGGATAATGTCCACCGGGCGAGGTTCGTTTTGTTCCGCGTTGGCATTGATAAGGAAGCGCCGGCCATCAGCGGACAAATCGTAAGTAAAGAACTCCTCCGCAGTGAGTGGCTCATGCGCATGGGTTTCAAATAAAGTCGCGGGTGCGCCGAAATCGAACGCTGAGCCGGTTTTGACCGGGACCGCGACTAGCCTTCGGTCACGAGATAGAAAAAACAACTCCTTTCCATCTCGTCGCCAACGTGGTTGTTGGCCACCCTCGGTTGAAATTTGATACTTGTCTCCCTGACCGGGGAAGGGAGCAACATACACCTGCCATCGGCCCGACTCGTTGGAGGAATACGCGACCCAGTGTCCATCGGGTGAGAATTGCCCTTCTACGTCCGCAGAAGTGCCGGATAAGAAGCGGTAAGGTTTTGCGTCCCCGATCATGGGCAAGACCCAGAGATGCAGTGCAGTGCCTTCCTGAAGGTCGGTGTAAAGAAGAAAACGACCATCGAAGGACCAGTCACTGGGTGCGGAGGCGAACGAGAGGTCAACCCCAACGGGCATGGTGAGAGATTCTCCAATTGCCGATCCATCACCGGCCTTTAAATAAAAGCCGTTTTTGCCTCCCCGATCGGAGAGCCACAAGATGCGCCTGCCATCGTGCGCCCACAGGGGCGTTTCGTCCTGGCCCGGATCAAAGGTAAAGCGGGACGGCACCTGACGCCTTGCCTCGATGACCCAGATATCCGTATTGGATGATTCGGGATCATCGATGTCCACAGCGACCCGCTTCCCGTCGGGAGAAAGACGAGGGTTGGCATACCGTGCGGGTGCCCCGAGCGTGCCCACCCTCTTGCCTTCGCGATCGAACCACACCAGTTGCGAAAAAGTTGCGCCTGATTCGCGCTGATAGATAAGGGTGCCGGTCTCCGACACCGAGAAGAGCCCGCGGGCCACCGAGCTCAAATATTCCACCTCATTGGCGACCGCAAAGGCTTCCCCGGTCAATTCCAAACGGCCGGCATCGAAGCGTTGGGCCATCAGGGTGCCGTTTCGAAGGAAAAGAAGATAGCCCGGAAGGTATACGGCGTTCCCGTTGGAAGTCACCAAACGGCGGCGCTGCGCGGAGTCAAGTTGCGCCACATAGATGGCGTTGCTGTCCCCCCGCAAGTCTGCGCCAAAATCCACAGAAGTGTAGAGAAAATGATTTCCATCGGGCAGGAAAACTGGCCAGCGATTGCTCATCGTGGTAGCCACTTTCTGCTCGAAGCCCGGAACCATCGTAACGTTGCCTCCGGCAGCGGAGACACGGCGCAGAGCGACGCCGGGATCACCCGCAAAGACGATGACTCCGTCGCGGTTCCATGTGCCACCGCGTCCGATGGGAGCCTCACAAATGAGTTGTACAGGGCCGCCCGCTGCGGCGATTTTCTTCAGCTTGCCGTCGGCAAAAAACGCGATGAATCTGTCATCCGGGGACCAGAAAGGATAGGAGGCTCCCTCGGTATTCTCGAGTGGGCGTGCACCGGAGGTGCCAACTTCAAGCGCCCAGAGTGCTATACCCCCGTCTTTGGCCTGCGGAGCAGCAAAAGCCAGGATGTGTCCGTCGTGAGAAAGTGCAAGGTCTCTCATGGCAACGGGCAGAGCAACGGAAAAGTGCATGGAGCGTTGCGGAGCGCGGGCTCGACGCATGTAGCTTGCGTCGAGCAGGAAAATCAGAACCAAGCCACCGGCCAACAGGACCCAGGACGTCCACCACGGTTGTTTGCTTGGGCGGAGAGTAAGAGGTTCGGCTATGGAAGCGTGGTTCGGTTTCAGATTGAAGCTGGATCCAGGCACTGTGCCAATAATGCGCTTGGTTGTCGCGGGTGATTCCGCTGCGGATCCTGAAAGCTTTGACCCTATGCTCCCATTTGTAAGGAAAGGCGACCTGTCTTCGGGATCGCACCCATTGCCCTGCTCAGAGTGATCCGAAGGGTCTTGCAGAGTTTTTGGAGGCGCAATGAAGCGATAACCACGGCGAGGAACGGTCTCGATAAAAGTTGGGTTGTCTGGTGAATCTCCCAGGGCATGGCGGAGTTTCTTAATGGCAGTGTTCAAACCTTCGTCAAAGTCGACAAATGTATCGGCGGGCCACAGTCTGCTTCGAAGTTCCTCGCGGGTGACGATTTCTCCGGGATGCTCCAGGAGCATGGAGAGAATCTCAAAGGGCTGATCCTGGAGGTGAACCAGAGCCCCGCGGCGGTGAAGTTGACGGGCCGCAAGATCCACCTGGAAGAGCCCAAAGCCAAGGCGGCGCGACCCGTTGGCTGGGACCTGCATGAAGCCCTCCGAAAAAGCAGCGTGAGTTTACCATAGACAACCTGACTGTCCCCTTACAAGTTCATCGATCCGCGTAATGTTCTGATTCGGCCATGTTTCCCGGGTCAGAAGAAAATCGGCATTAGTCTGGTTGACTAGAAAGGCACGATTACAGCAGCCTCCTGCTGATGTCCCTAGGTGGAGCGCGCGCTGGGCGATTCTGCTGGCCGTCACTCTGGGGGGTACTAGGTGGGGCAGTGGGCGGCAGGGCGAATTAAGCTCCCAATCCCTTGGTAGCGCCGGTCTGAAACGATCTAGCAGGTGCGCGGAGGCATCATGAGGAAGCTATGGTTGGTTACCAGTCTGGTATGCGTGTCACTCGGCGTGAATTCTTGTGGAGGAAGCGGCGGCCCATCGGTCACACACCTATCGGTGACAATAACAGGCTCAGGCACAGCCGGGGCAACGTTCTCGGTGACGATCAGCGCGCTCAATTCCGCCGGCAATGTGGCCACCAGTTATATGGGAACGGTCACCATCACCAGCAGCGACCCGCAGGCGCAACTGCCTGGGCCTACATCGCTGATAAATGGCACAGCAACTGTCCAAGTGGTTTTGCGGACTGCCGGCAACCAAACCATTACGGTAAGTGACTCGGTTCATGCCCTGAACTCAGGCATGGCTTCGGTTACGGTGAGCGCCACACAACTTGCGCAACTGTCAGTAAGTTCGGTTCCGGCCAGCATATCGGCGGGCACTGCCTTCAACATAACCGTCAATGGGGTGGACCCCTTCAACAACGTGGTCGCGAGTTACACCGGAACGCTGCATTTTACGAGTTCGGATCCGCATGCGATTTTGCCTGCAGACACGAAGCTACAAAATGGAACGGGAAGCTTCTCGGTCACCTTGAAAACAGCGGGCGGGCAAACGATTACGGTAAGCGACACGGCGAACGCTTCGTTAACGGTAACCGGTGGGATTGCCGTGAATCCCGGAAACGTGACGCAGATTGTCGTCAGTGCTCCCTCGGCAGTCACCACCAACCTGGCTTTTATGGTCACGGTCGCCGCTGAAGACACCTATGGGAATCCTACGCCGAGCTACACGGGCACAGTGAAGTTCGCCAGCAGCGATACCAAGGCGACGCTGCCCGGAAACTCAACCCTTACGAATGGGACGCAAGCTTTTTCGGTGACGCTGGTGACGCTCGGTCCCGAGACCATCACGGCCACCGACACGGTGACGGCATCATTGAAGGGCACCTCGGGTACGATCAACGTGGTCACCAATGCGGCGACACATCTTGGGGTTACGGGCCCAACCTCCTCACTCGCCAGGCAAACCATCCAGCTGACGGTCACCGCGATGGATGCCGCAAATAATACATCGACGGGATACGCGGGAACCGTGCATTTCACCAGTTCGGATGCGCAGGCAAAGCTGCCTGCGGATTCCACCTTGATGGCCGGAACAGGGACCTTTCCTGTGACTTTCGAAACCGTCGCCACAGACACCATTACAGCAACCGACACAAGCAAGAATTCCATCACGGGAATGGCATCGGTCACCGTGACCACGCCTGCGGCTTTGGCGATCACTTCCGGCAATCCGCCGGACGGTACGGTGGGCGTCCGCTACGATCCGCACTTCATTGATATCTGCATCTTCCGCTCTTGTCATAAAATAAAGGTCTATGGGTTTACTCTCGCAGCCATGGGCGGGGTTCCTCCCTATCTCTGGAGTTGGGCTCCGGCACCGGGCTCTTCGGTACCAGCGGGCTTAGCTGTAGCAGATGCATTGAACGGCAACTGCGTGATGGGTTTTATTCGCCCAGCGTGCATCTACGGCACACCCACCGAGCCTGGTACTTTCAACATTGTGCTTTCCGTGACGGACTCCGGCGTACCGGCGGCACCTGCAATAACGGCGGATCACACTATCACCATCGCCTTGCCACCACCACCGGTCGTCAACGCGACACCAACACCGTCGCCACGCGGCGAAAACCTGCATTACTCATTTACGTTTACGGCTGCGGGATATCCTCCATTTACCTGGAGTGAATCCAGCGCGCTGCCAACCGGCTTGATGTTGAGCAGCAACACCGGAACGCTTTCTGGAACGCCCACGCAGACGGGGACGTTCCCCATCACGGTGACCGCTACCGACCAGTTCAACCAAAAGTCTGCCGCCGTTGATTTCAGCATCGTGATCACGGCGCACGGCTTCGTGGCCACTGGAACCATGGTCACAGCCCGGCGATTCCATACCGCCACCTTACTCAACAATGGGAAAGTGCTGATCGCCGGGGGCGAGGATAACGGCTCGAACGCCTTCAATACGGGGGAGCTCTACGACCCGAATACTGGATTGTTTACCGCAACCGCCGGCAACATGACCGTTGCACGCGCAGGGCACACAGCCACATTGCTAGGCAATGGCAAGGTCCTCATCACGGGAGGAACCTCCGGAGGCAGTTCTGAGGCGGCCGTATCCAGTGCTGAGCTATACGACCCTGCCACAGACGTGTTTACAGCTACTACGGGCAGCATGACCGCCGCGCGCGCTTCTCACACGGCGACGCTGCTGCAGAGCGGTAAGGTGCTAATCGCAGGTGGAGACGTCATCTTCTTCAACGGAGTTCAGAACACCGGCATCATGTCCCTGAATACCGCGGAAACCTTCGACCCGAGCACAGGAATGTTCACCAAGACCACGGGCAACATGACCGTGGCCAGGGAGTCCCACACGGCAACGTTGCTGAGTAGCGGTAAGGTGCTTCTTGCGGGCGGCAGCGACGGCGCGCTGGGAAATAGCACTCCGGCCGTGTCCATATTCGCCAGCGCGGATCTGTTCGATCCGTCTACGGGACAGTTTACCGCCGCCACTGGCATGATGACTGCCGAACGGGACTTCCTGACAGCAAACCTCCTCAGCAGCGGGAAAGTCCTGCTCGCGGGCGGGGTGAACACAACCATGACCCTGGGAACTGCTGACCTGTTTGATCCCAGCGGCCAGAGTTTCACGGCGACAGGAAATCTGGTGACTCCGCGTTTCTATCACGACGCCACCGGACTCAGCGATTCCGCGGGCACGATTCTCGTAACCGGAGGCATAGCCGCGGGCGGGAATACGGACGCAGCGGAGACCTACGATCCAACCGCAGGAACCTTTACCGTTACCGGCAGCATGCTGCATCCGCGTGTGTGGCACTCCTCCACAGTGCTGCCGAACGGCAAGATCCTGGTGACGGGAGGAGAAGACAACACTTCGACGCTCGTCTCGGTCGCGGAGCTGTACCAGTAACGCGAGAGGTGAATATGCCGAGACATTCGAGGCAAATGGTCATGGTCCGAAAACAAACTTTCCGAGCGCGCTTTTTGACAACCGCGCTCGGAGTTCTTCTCGCCGCATGCCTCGCAGGTTGCGGCTCGGGAGGATCGTCGGGCCCGGAATCGAACTCGCGAAGTTGAATGGCAATATCCAACTTCGTGCATTTGCCCTTTGAATCTGGGTCTACTCCGGCCCCAGGCCACCATGACACTCGAAGATTTTGTCCGAGTGGAATGGAAGCCGAACGCCGAGCTGGCCTTAAAGAAGAAAAGCGTGAGCTATTACGAATCTCAACTCGATAGCCGCATCCTCCCTGCCCTGGGCTCGGTTTTCTTGTGCAGTCTGGGCAGGGCGCAGATCGAGGGTCTGCTTTCGGATCTGAGGCGTAAGGGCAATACGGGAACTACACTCCGCGGCGTACGAGCAACGATCTCGACTGTGCTGCGATCCGCCATGGAGCGTGGCTATCTCAACCAGAATCCGGCGCATGGCATCCGCCTCCGAGGTACGGGCGGAAGAGCCGAGCGTCGATATTATGGACCCGCTGAGATTCAAAAACTCCTACCCGAACTCTCGGAGCCTTGTCGGACGGTAGTGGCGCTCGCTGTGCTCACGGGACTTCGGATTGGTGAAATTCTCGCATTGCGGTGGAAGCGTGTGGACATGTTGCGCGGCACGATTGAAGTAGCCGAAACGTTTTCGGATGGCCAGTTTGGCTCACCGAAAACCCGCAGCAGTCGGCGCGTCATCCCCATGAGCGATTCCCTCCGGAAGACACTCGAGGCACACAGGTCTCGGTCAATTCGTACGGATTTCGAAGACCTGGTGTTCGCGACGCCGAAGGGCACCCCACTCAGTTCAAAAAACCTCTACAACCGGGAACTTGCTCCTGCTTGTGATCGGATTAAGACGCCACGCGTTTCGTGGCATTCGTTCCGTCACACGCATGGAACGCTAGTCGCCGAGGTGGGAGAGTCGATGAAGACCGCGCAGGCCCTGTTGGGCCATTCGGATCTGGAAACGACGCTCAACATCTACGCGCACGCCCTTCCGGCTTCACAAAGGAGGGCAGTGAATAGGGTGTCAGAGGTTTTGTTCTCAAGTGTTCTCAATTTGAGTGAAAACACGCAGGACGGAAAAACTAACTAGTTGTATTTAGGGAAGTTAGGAAAGAGTTGGTGAACCGGGGAGGACTCGAACCTCCAACCCGTTGATTAAGAGTCAACTGCTCTACCATTGAGCTACCGGTCCACGGGGAAACTATTATTTTACACAGTCTGAAAATTCTTGTCGACTCTCGCCTTTGGAGAACAAATTAAAAATTGAGCCCGCGGTTGCCACGGCTTCCACCGCTCGCTGGGCTTCTTCGCGCTACGCCGCGCTACTTCGCGCGTAGAACCGCTGCCAGATCCCTGGCTACTTGCTTGGCTTTGGCGATGTCGTGCGGGTCGAAGGAGATGGCCGAGACCCGGGGGTGTCCGCCGCCGCCGTACTTTTCTGCAAGAGTGGCAAGATTCTGGTCGGCGGTCGCCTGGTTCCAGGGATTGGTGCCGAGCGATACCTTGGCGCGCACCGGCGATGCGCTTACGCTGACGGAATAGACGCTTTCCGGGTGCAACAGGTACGGGATAAACTTGTTGTAGCCTTCGAGGTCCAGGTCGCTGACGTCGAAGAAAACCACGCCATCTTTTGATTCGCAACGCTCACGCAGGATTTCGATAGATTTGCGGTGACGCTCGAGCAACGGCTCCAGATATTTTGTGACAACAGGCAACTTGACCATTTCGGCCAGCGGGCGATACGCCAGCTCCGTGATCAACTGCGCGGGGACTCCGTTGTCGGGCGCGGCTTCGATCACCAGTGCGAGCTGCGGCGCAGGTTCGGTTAGTTCCGTGGCCGATTGCGCGGTGGGAAATTGCGCGCCGTCGATGATGTCGCCCCAGTGGATCAGGTCGGCGAGCGGTTTGGTATTGAAGCCGAACTTTTCCTTGCTGACCGTGGCGATCAATTTTGTGCAGGATTTGTATTCCGGGTCATAAAACATGTGCGGCCCGGGAAAGCGCTTGAAATACTCGGCGTCCGCGGGGGTCAGAAACGCACTCTGGTGATGGTCGAACCACCAGGTCACCTTGGGTGAATTGGAATACTTGAAATCGACAATGGCGTTTTCATCGCCATCGAAGAGGCCATCTTCCCAGGGGTGCTTGGCCTTGTGAGTCATGCCGCTGAACTGGAATTCGGCTTTGGGATCGAAACATTCCCTGTAAAAACGATAAAAAAGCGCCGCGGAAGCAGTGCCATCGAAACAGCGATCGTGGAAACACAGTCGGACCTTGGTCATAGAGAACGGGTTTGCCCCAAGCTGGCCCGGGTGCGGCGGCAGAGGGGAGCAAAGCTCTAAACGATGGACGGGTTGTGAATGAAAGTCAAGTGCAAAGCAGGAATATCAAGGTCCCGGATGGGAAAATCTTCATCTGCTGGCGGCGAACACGCGATCTCTGCCCCTGCCGGGGCGCAACGTAAACTTCAACTGGAAAAAAGGCGCTACCGCCAAAACACCTTGCAGGTCCACATCGTCCATGTACCGCCGCCGCGGAATACGCCGCGCGAGCAAAGCGAATTCCAGCGGTTCCCTGCGGAATGGGTAGGGGTCGAGAGTAAACTCGTTGGCACCAGCATTGCGCAATTCCCAATCCGCCTCTTCCCCGCTGTCGTCCATCGGGACACCTTCAATCGTCGTGTCGTGGTCGACGCCGAGGCAGAAATACAGGGAAAGCCGGTCCAGGGCCGCAAGCCGCTGCACATTCGCGGAGATCAGCTTTTCGTCGGTGAAGTCTTTGGTGGCCGTGTCGTTGCGCAAATCCACTTTCAATCGCAACTGTTGCAGGCGCAGACGCTGCACAAAATCGTTCGCGTGATGTTGTTCTTGCGTTTTTACGTACTTTGCGGAATATCCCGGCATCGTCGCTTTTGCGCGGTCATAGAGTCCCATGCAGTGGCTGGCCACCAGCAATCCGGCGTAGAGATCCGATTTCACTACCCTGTCGATTCCCCGCTGATACAAGAGCACGTGCTCATCGGTCGGCACGCTCATAAAGGTGTAAGGCGCAAACGACTTGGGATCAACTCCCGGCGCCATTTCCCATTCCTGCCAGCCGTTATCGTGCTCGGCCGCTGCCAGGCAAAAGGATGCGAACGGCTCCGGGCGCGGGAAAATGACGTTTCCCCATTCGCGGGCAAAAAAGCCGGAGAGGATGGCGTGGTCCGTTTGCCGGATCACCAACATCGGTTCATTGTTCTGTCGGACGATCATTCGCTCTGTTCGTCGACCTGCCAAACCGCGGGGAGGTTTATTATCCTCCAGTCGGCGCGTGGATTCCAGCACAATGCAGACCGTGGGTATGGCCAAGAAGCCGTCAGAACAAGTATCATTTATTTTAGCGTTGCGGGAGTGGCGGAACTGGCAGACGCAGTAGCCTTAGGAGCTACCGGACGTAAGTCCTTGGAGGTTCAAATCCTCTCTCCCGCACCAAATCATCCAAAGGAGGAATGGCCCTAAGCAATGCCAAAGGGCTCTTCTCCTCCTCTTCCCTCTCTGTCTGGCCCGATCGTCTGTTGCAAATCAGCCCGGATCCCCCTATCCGACCGCTGCCGCTGCAATCCCTCCCCTACTTTCCCCCACCGCCTTCGGCAATTCCGGGAGGTTTGCCTGGTCAAATACCGGCTCGATTCGCAAGCAAACCATCCACGGGCTGCGCTGGGCCGCGGTCTCGCCCAAAGCATGCACGGCCTCCGGCTTCCTGCCCAGCAAAGCCAAATATCTGGCCTTCTCATGCCGTGACAGCGTCCCCGATTCCACGTAAGTCTGCACGTCGACCTGATAACGATTCGCCGGCTTGGCGCTTTCCGCTTTGTGCAAAAGATTTTGATGCCCGAACAATCGCATTAGATTTTCCAGTTCGGCGGCGGCTTGTTCCGTTTTTTCTTCAACGGCGTAGGTGATCCACAACTTTTGCCGAGCAGGCAGAACGCCGGGGTCGATCTTCAGGACTTCCTGATAAGCTTCCTCCGCATTCGCATAGTTTTTTTGAAAATAATGAAGCCAGCCGATGTTTGTGCGGATGATCAAAGACAGTGGGTCAAGCGATTGCGCTTTGCGGATGTGCTCGTCGGCACTCGCGAAATCGCCACGGCAGGCTAGCAAGACCGCATAAACGTGGTGAGTATGCGCGTTGTTAGGATTCAGCGCGAGTGATTTGGCGCTCTGACCAATCCCGCAGCTACCGCCTTAGTCGAGGTCGAAGATGAATGCTGGCACTTGTGTGGCTCCTCCGCAGGTGCCAGTGTCTATTTCGGGATAGCATTCCGGCGGAGCGTTCCTTGCGCCTTTCCGCTGTTTCGATAACAATGATGCCTAATTGGTTCTGATTTGATCATTGGGAGTCATCCGTTATGCACCAGCGCAGCGTCCGCGATCTACTGAATCTCTATAACCCGGCGAACCCGCTGGAAAAGGCGTGGACTATTCCCGCGCCCTGGTATTTCGATGAACGAATTGCGCAACTTGAACGCGATTCTGTGTTTGCGGCCAGCTGGCAGGTGGTGGGCCACCTGGACCAGGTGAAGGAACCCGGCCAATTTTTTACCATCGACGTGAATAAGGAGCCCCTGGTCGTCGTTCGCGGCGATGACGGTAAACTGCGCGCGTTTTACAACGTGTGCAGGCATCATGCCGCCGCGGTTGTGCCCGAAGCGCAGGGTTGCGCGAAAAATTTCCGGTGCCCTTATCACGGCTGGACCTATGGCAACGATGGCTCTTTGAAAGGAATGGTCGAATTCGAAGGAGTTTGCAATTTCGATCGCGCCGACAACGGCCTTGTCCCGGTGCGTGTGGACACCTGGGAAAATTTCGTTTTGGTCAATCTCGACGGGCGCGCCTCTTCCCTGCACGAATTCCTGGGGAAAGCTCCGGAACTGGTGGCGCCGCTGAAAATCACAGAGACGCTGAAATACTTCGATCGCCGAATTTACACTTTGAATTGCAACTGGAAGGTGTACGTGGACAACTACCTCGACGGCGGCTACCACGTGCCGCACGCGCACAAGGGACTGAGCAGCGTGGTCGAGTACACGAAGTACACGATTGAGAATTACGAGCGGGCCTGCCTGCAGTCCAGCCCGCTGGACAGCACCGGCGCACTGGAATCGTCCATCGGGTCAACGCGGCAAGGCACGGCGTTTTATCTGTGGGTGTATCCAAATTTTATGTTGAACGCATACTCCGGCGTGATGGATACCAACCTCGTGCTGCCGCTCGGCGTCAATAAATGCGCGGTAATTTTTGATTATTATTTTG
>Ga0210399_10002892_pt1 | contig 13344 bp, 8 predicted proteins | sample IncBWC14MmetaG_FD_150865 | JGI IMG/M metagenome (GOLD analysis project Ga0210399, IMG submission 150865) | Forest soil microbial communities from Barre Woods Harvard Forest LTER site, Petersham, Massachusetts, United States - Inc-BW-C-14-M | ecosystem: Environmental > Terrestrial > Soil >... | reverse complement strand
CTTGCGGAGTCGTCGGGCAGATTATTCCCTGGAATTTTCCGCTGCTCATGCTGGCATGGAAAATCGCGCCGGCGCTGGCCACGGGAAATACCGTAGTGCTGAAGCCTGCGGAGTATACGCCTCTTACGGCCCTCGCGTTCGCGGAGATTTGCAACGAAGTTGAATTGCCGAAGGGCGTCGTCAATATCGTTACCGGCGACGGCGCCACCGGCGAAGCGCTGGTGAAGCATTCTGACGTAGACAAGATTGCGTTCACCGGATCGACGGAAGTCGGGCGCGCCATCCGAAAGGCCACGGCGGCGACGCACAAGAAACTTTCCCTTGAGCTGGGCGGCAAATCGCCGTTCATTATTTTTGAAGACGCAGACCTCGACGGTGCCGTGGAAGGACTCGTGGACGGAATCTGGTTCAACCAGGGCCAGGTGTGCTGCGCGGGCTCTCGGCTGCTGATGCAGGAAAGCATCGCCGAAAAAATGACCCACAAGCTGCAAGCCCGGATGAGCACGCTCCGGGTGGGTGCCCCGCTCGACAAAGCGATTGACATCGGGGCGATCGTGGCCCGAGTGCAACTGGACCGCATCGATCGTCTGGTCAAGCAGGGAATCACCGAAGGCGCCACCTGCTGGCAGCCCGAAGTGCTGATGCCCACGCGCGGGCTGTATTACAAACCGACTCTCCTGAGTAACGTGCATCCCACTTCGATCGTGGCGCAGCAGGAAATTTTCGGCCCGGTGCTTGCCGCAATGACCTTTCGAACGCCGCGCGAAGCCGTGGAACTTGCGAACAATACGGCGTACGGCCTGGCAGCGAGCGTTTGGAGCGAAAGCATCAACGTGGCGCTGCACGTTTCCGCTCAATTGAAAGCCGGCGTGGTGTGGGTAAACAGCACGAACCTCTTTGACGCGGCCTGCGGATTTGGCGGCTATCGCGAAAGCGGTTACGGGCGCGAAGGCGGGCGCGAAGGCCTGATGGAGTATCTGGAACCGGCGTGGTTCCGCAAAGCGCCGGCGTTGAAAAAGAACGGCGCAGGGAAGCAAGATCACGCGGAAGTGGCGAACCCCGGCATCGACCGCACGGTGAAACTCTATATCGGCGGGAAGCAGGTCCGGCCGGACTCCGGCTACAGCATCGAAATTCGCGGGAAGAAAGGCGAGTTGCTGGGCGAATCACCCCTCGGAAATCGTAAAGACGTCCGCAACGCGGTGGAAGCGGCGCGCAAGGCAGAGGGCTGGAGCAGGGCCACGGCCCACAACCGCGCGCAGGTGCTTTATTACATCGCGGAAAATCTGTCGCAACGCAGCGAGGAGATTACCGGCCGGCTGGCGTCAGCGGTGGGAAAGAAACAAGCCGCGGAAGAAGTGCAACGGAGCGTCGAGCGGCTCTTTTCCTATGCGGGATGGGCAGACAAGTTTGACGGCGCCGTGCACAATCCGCCGATGCGCAATGTTTCCATTGCCATGAACGAAGCGGTGGGAACCGTTGGCGTTATCTGCCCCGCGGAAATGCCGCTGCTCGGATTCTTTACCCTGGTGCTTCCATTGATCACCGCGGGGAACACCGTTGTCGCCGTTCCTTCCGAATCCTACCCGCTGATCACGGGGGATCTTTACCAGGTCTTTGAAACCAGCGACCTGCCGGGGGGTGTCGTCAACATTGTGCCGGGGCGCGCGACGGAACTGTTGAAAGTGCTGGCGGAACACGATGATCTTGACGGCATCTGGTGCTATGGCGATGCGGAAATGTGCGCCAGCGTGAAAGCTCTTTCCGTGGGCAACCTGAAGCAAGTGTGGACAAACGAGGGACGCCACATCGATTTCTTTAGCAATCCGGAGAGCGAAGGCCGCTGGTACCTGGAACACGCCCACCAGGTGAAGAACATCTGGGTCCCCTACGGCGAATGAAAACAAGCTGATTTAGAAAGCCTGCCTCTTCAGGGGATTCCCAAATGAAGTCGACCTCAAAGCGCCGTGTCTGCCCTCGATGTGGGAGCCACAACGTCACCAGTGCGGCCTCTCGGGGGGTCATAAATCGGTCACTCAAGACCTTGTTCGGATTGAAGAGCGATTGGCGCGACAATTGCGGAATTAAATTTACACGCTTCGGGCGGAGCCGTAGTCGCTCTCCAGCGAGTCCCTGCTAAAATATGACGCGCTCAAACTTTGAAAGGCAATCTTGGCCCGGTAAGGACCAGACGCCAGGTACTCGACCAGGTTATTTGGTTCCTTTTGCCTCAAAGACACGGATAGGTGCATGGATTCCCCGATCAACTCTACAGTGAAGGTGTCACGCATACCGGAACTCGACGGACTTCGGGGTATTGCGATCCTCTCCGTGGTATTGATGCACTATTTCTACAATCCCAACCCTCTTTTGACAGGACCGATTCATCAAATCCAGCGAATATTTGCTCTGGGTTGGAGTGGCGTTGACCTGTTTTTTGTCCTTTCAGGATTTCTCATTGGCGGAATCCTGATGGATCAACGGGTTCGCCATCGTATTTCAAGACGTTTTATTTGCGGCGTGCCTTCCGGATCCTTCCCATCTATTACCTGTGGCTCTGCCTGTTTATCATTCTCATTTTGGTAGGTGGCCCTTTCCTGCGAGTGCATACCCATTCAGGGCAATTGCCTGCGCTTAACCTGGATATCTTTCGGCACTTTCTTTTTCTGCAGAACCTGTGGGATGTCGACTACACCACGCTTGCGATCTGGTGGTTTTCGCACCTCTGGTCGCTGGCGGTAGAAGAACAGTTTTACCTGCTCGCCCCGCTCTTGGTGCGATATCTGCCGCAGCGATTGCTGCCGCCAGTGCTGGGAGTGGTGGTCGTTCTCGCACCGATACTCCGGATTTTAGTTCGACTGCATTCCGGTTCGGACGTGAACTGGCCAGCCTATCGTTTGATGCCGTGCCGCGCGGATTCTCTCGCGATCGGGATGCTCTTGGCCTGGGCGTGGCGGTCTGACGCAATTCGCGAGAGAATCCTTGGAAAATCTGGCCGACTGTAACTGGTTTTTGTGCTGCTGTCGGCGGGAATGCTCGGGATATGGTGGCGATATCCCAATCCAAATGATCCGGTAACGCAATCCATCGGATACTCGCTGATCGCCTTGTTTTATGCCGTCCTGCTGATAATTTCGATCGGTTTGCCCCTCGGGCCAGTCGCGATGTTCGTACGTTGGAGGCCATTCCAGGAATTAGGGCGGGTTTCTTATTGCCTTTATCTTATTCATCTGGGAGTTGGCTATTTTTGCTTCGGTTTTTTGACACGGAGCATTACTCATTTTTCGGATTGGCGAAGCGGATTGATTGGAGTGCTCAGTATTGCTCTGGCCTACGGATTATGCCGGGTATCGTGGACCTATTTTGAGCATCCCTTAGTGCAGAGGGGACATCGCTACAAATACTAGCGGAATGTCTCAATGCAACGTTTTTCCACCGGGATTTTCAGTCCACTCCGTTAGAACACATCCCTGATAAAGAAGGAAGGGGATGGCCGACAGCCATCCCCTTCTTCGGATTTTAGGTTCGGGAACCCGTCCTGGGGTCCCCACGTTCAATTCCTTCGATGGTCTTCCTCTTGGCCAAGGCTAAAAAGCCTCAGGGAGCATTGTAGAAGGTCAGGAATTCGGGGTTCGTCCAACTCGCGGCCGTAACAGTGGCTGTGGGAGTCAAAACCCCGGTAGCAGGCGCCAAACTGAAAAGCGAAACGCTGGCTGGGGGGCCATCGAGGTTATTCACCACTGCAAGGACAGTTCCGCTGGCATCAATGCTTATTCCGAAGGGACCTGCTCCTGTCGGGTAGGATGCAGCGGCAGTAGCCGGAAGGGTGCCGTCGGCGTTCAGGACATACGCGTACAAATTGTTACCAGCAGCTGGCGCGCTGTCCAAAGCATAAAGATACTTACCCGAGGGATCGACGGCTAGGTTGAGTAGAGAGGTTGCGCCCGTAACCTTTGTGTCCGCCCCGCCGCTGCTCAAAAGGCCGGTGCTGGGGTCAAGCTTCAACACTGTCACAGAGTTGTCGACCGTATTGGCCACATACAGGTGCGTGTCCGACGGATCGATCGCGCCAAAACTTGGCGAAGCGCCGGTACCAATCGTTGGGCTAGAAAGTGCCGTCAGTCCGCCACTCGCATCGATGCCGTAAGCGTTGATTGTGTTGTTGCCACTGTTGACGACGTAAAGGTGTTTGCCTTGGTGGTCCATGAGCACGTCGACGGGATTGCTAAGGGCCGGCACACTGGCGTCAGAGAAGAGGGGTACCCCTGCGGTACCAATGGCGGTCAGGGCGCCGTTAGACTGGTCGATCGTGAAGCCGTAAACACCGTCCACAGGCGGCGCGGTCGCTGAATTGTTTATGACGTACAGGAATTGCCCCGTAGGGTTAACTATGGCCTTGCCGAATCCGCTGTTGCCGGCTTGGTATGGCCCGAGCGTCGTATCCTCCGCGAGTTGACCCGAGGAGAAGTCGTAGACTCTCACAAAGTTCGTCCCATCGATTTCGTAAACGAATTTCCCCGATGGATGTTGTACAAGCTGCTGCGGGAAGCGCCCTGCGACACTGGCCGGAGTCAATGGATTCAATTTGGCGTTCGTGACATCTACGGAAAACTCTGCGATTGCTGTGCTGGTGTTGTCGTTCAGGTCCCCTACATAGGCGAAGCGTGAAACGGCAGGCACGACGGTCAGGACTGCGGCGCCAGGGTTGAGGCCAGTCGAGGTTGCGATAATATTCGCGGTTCCCGCCTTAACTCCCAGAGCCAGGCCGGAATTCGGGTCGATGGTTGCAACGGAAGTTGTATCGGAACTCCAGGCAACAACAGTGCCCGGCGGGAGAGCCTGGATAGTCCCATTGGCCAACTTTTCCATCACTGTGAACAAAGTGGTGGCGCCGGTGGAGATGGTGATCGTTGCGGGGGTAATCACCAGCGAGTCGGTCACCGGAGAGCTGACGACAAGGGTCACATTACCTACAGTGATGCCATCACAACTGGTGGCCGAAATGGTGGTGGAACCCGGGCCGACGGTGGTCGCATTGCCGGTGTTATTGATCGTCGCGACTTCGGTATTGCTGCTGCTCCACGTGACCTGGCTGGAAACGTCGCGGTCGCCCGTGCCGCCGGCCGCGAAAGTGAAGTTTCCGACGGCGGAGAACTGCTCAGAAGCACCCGGCGGCTGTGGGGCGGGTTGGGCGAGACGCTGATCGAGTTGAGTTGGTCCACAGCCAGGGGTTCGCTGGTGGCTGCAACCCCGCTAACAGTGGCGCCAATGTTGGTCGTGCCGAGGCCGATGCCTGACGCGAGACCACTTGTGCTGATCACAGCCACGGAAGTGTTGGAGGAGCTCCACGTGGCGGTGCTGCTTTCGTCTTTCGAGGAACCGTCGCTGAACAGGGCAGTGGCGGTGTATTGCAGGGAGCCGCAAGTGGCGGTGGCGGCCGGAGGAAGGGTTGCCGGTTTCCTTCCTGCGGCGGAGTGCCGAGCCGCACCCCTCACTCCGCCATTCGATGCGGCGCTGACGTAGATCTCCCCGCTAACTGGGGTTACCGTCACAAACTGTAACGTGGGGCCGCCGCTACTACAGGCAACAAGGGCCGCTGCGCAGACAAGCGCGATTCCCGATAATGCCAAACGGCTGGGCTTGCTAATCATGAAGCCTCCTGAGCATGCATGTGCAAATACGCAAAGACACAGACACCCAGCGCATCGAGATCATGGAGTGAACGACGGAGTCACTTCGGCGGGCGAGGCTCCCACTCCGTGCATGTATTGGATCCCAAGACGCCTCTGCTGGGGAACGATACTCGAAACCGGACACGTCGGCCAAGTGCCTGCCGCGTTATAGGTATAGTTCGATAAACTTTTGGTGGTCAGACATTTTTTCCTTTTGCCGATGGCATTCCGGACAATATCGTGATTGTCCTAAGCCTGGCGTTCTGTAATGATGCGACGATAGATTTCTGCATGTAACTTATTTCCGGGTGAAGTCCTCCTATCAAAGGAACTCCGACCATGCCCAGACTCCTAACCGTTGAAGACCATCGCCTGGAGGAATCCCGCCAACGCAAGAAGCATTGGAAGCGTTGGGGGTCCTACCTTTCGGACCGGCAATGGGGAACGGTGCGGGAAGATTACAGCGCAAACGGCACGGCTTGGGAATTTTTCCCGTTTGAGCATTCACACGCACGAACCTATCGTTGGGGCGAAGACGGGATTGGCGGGATATGCGACCGGCACCAGATGATCTGTTTTGCGCTGGCGCTGTGGAACGGGAAAGACCCGATCCTCAAGGAACGCTTATTCGGCTTAACCGGCAATCAGGGAAACCACGGCGAAGATGTGAAGGAGTGCTATTTCTATCTGGATTCCACACCAACCCACAGTTATATGCGGATGCTCTACAAGTACCCGCAAGCGGAATTCCCTTACCGCTGGCTCGTGGAGGAAAACGGAAAACGAGGGCGAACGAATCCCGAGTTTGAGTTGCTGGATACAGGCGTGTTTCACGAGAACCGTTATTTCGATGTATTTGTTGAATACGCGAAGGCTGACGTCGAGGACATCTTAATCAAAATCACCGCGTTCAATCGCGGACCGGACGCCGCGCCGCTGCACCTATTGCCGACGCTCTGGTACCGCAACACCTGGTCCTGGGGAAAGGATTTGCGCCGCCCGGTGGCCAGGCGCGCTCCAGATACGCCGGGTTCTTTGTGCACTGAGTTGCAGCACTGGCAGTACGGGAAGCGATGGTTGCTGGCGGCCGGAACCCCAGAGTTGCTGTTCACGGAAAACGAAACAAACTATGAAGAAATTTTCAAATTCCGAAACCGCACGCCGTATGTGAAAGACGGTTTTCACTCTTATCTGATTCGCGGCAACAAGGGAGCGGTGAATCCGGAACACACCGGCACGAAAATGGCGGCGCACTACGCGCTCCATCTTGGCCCGGGAGAATCCGCCACCCTCAAGCTGCGGCTGACGGACCTCGACCCGCTGGGCGGCATGGATTCCGATTCGCCGATGGTCGGCACGATTTCTGGGCCCGGCCACCATGACCGCGCGGCTGGCGTGCCGGGAACGAATGATTTTGGGGCTGGCTTTGACGCGGTGTTTGCCGACCGCCAAAAAGAAGCGACGGAGTTTTACGAATCGCGAATTCCCAAGGGCATGTCCGACGACGCCCATCACGTGATGCGGCAGGCGTATTCAGGAATGCTGTGGAGCAAGCAGTTTTATCACTACGACGTTTACACGTGGCTGGAGGGCGATCCGGCAGGGCCGGAGCCTCCACCCGAGCGCTCGCACGGGCGCAACAAGGATTGGACGCATCTGTACAACGACGACATCATTTCGATGCCGGACAAGTGGGAGTATCCCTGGTATGCCGCGTGGGACCTGGCGTTTCACTGCATTCCGCTGGCGATTATCGATCCCGATTACGCCAAGGACCAGCTGCTGCTCTTGCTGCGCGAGTGGTACATGCATCCGAACGGGCAGTTGCCGGCCTATGAGTGGGCGTTCGGCGACGTGAATCCTCCCGTGCATGCCTGGGCGGCCTGGCGCGTCTACAAAATCGAGCGGCGCGTGCGCGGCGTGGCCGACCGCAGTTTTCTGGAAAAAGTGTTTCACAAGCTGCTTTTGAATTTCACCTGGTGGGTAAATCGCAAGGACCCCGACGGCCGCAACATTTTTCAGGGCGGATTTCTGGGGCTCGACAACATTGGAGTGTTTGATCGCTCGGCGCCCCTGCCCACCGGGGGACATCTGGAGCAGTCCGACGGCACCAGCTGGATGGGCATGTATTGCCTGAACATGCTGGCGATCGCGCTGGAGCTGGCGAAAGACGACCAGGCTTACGAAGACGTTGCCAGCAAGTTCTTCGAGCACTTTGTTTACATCGCGCGGGCCATGAACGACATGGGCCCCAGCGGCAAGTCGCTCTGGGATAACGAAGACGGTTTTTATTACGACCTGCTGCATCTGCCGAACGGAGACGAACATTTCTTGAAAATCCGTTCGATGGTCGGGCTGATTCCGTTGTTCGCCGTGGAAACGCTGGAACCGGAAATCGTGGACCGCCTCCCGGGATTCAAACGCCGCATGCAGTGGTTCATCGACAACCATCCGGACGTGCCGGAGCACATCGAAATGACGCAACGGTCGGCCCGTGGCGTCCGCCGCCTGCTCTCCCTTGCGAATCGCAAACAACTGAAGCGAATCTTGTGCCGCATGCTGGATGAAACGGAATTTTTGTCCCCGCATGGCGTTCGCGCGCTCTCGCGTTATCACGAGGATCATCCCTACGAAGTGCAGGTGAACGGGCACACCAACAAAGTGGACTACGAGCCGGCGGAATCGAACACCGGCGTGTTCGGCGGGAATTCCAACTGGCGCGGGCCGATCTGGTTTCCCGTGAATTATCTGCTCATCGAATCGTTGCAGAAGTATCACCACTATTTTGGCGAGGACTTCAAGATCGAATGTCCGACGCATTCGCGGGATGAAAAGGATTTGTGGCAGGTGGCGCAGGAGATTTCAAAGCGCTTGACGCGTATATTTGTTCGCGGGAAAGACGGCAAGCGCCCATTCGCCGGCGGGCAGGAGTTGTTCAACAGCGACCCGCACTGGCGCGACCTGGTTCTTTTCTACGAATATTTCCACGGCGACAACGGCGCCGGTCTTGGTGCCAGCCACCAGACCGGTTGGACCGGACTCGTCGCAAAATTGATGGAGCAGAGCGGAGAGTAAGACTTGTCGCTTCTTGCCGAAGTGCAATTTGGAAGGGAAATCCTTGGCGACCTGCAGCTCGCGGAGAGCCGCGAGTGGCTGGTCGCCAACGGCCTCGGCGGATTTGCGTCGGGCACAGCCGCGGGGACTTCGACCCGCCGCTACCACGGGCTGCTGATGGCCTCGCTGCAGCCGCCGACGGACAGGACCCTGCTCGTCGCGGGAGTGGACGAGTCGGTTCGCTATGCCGGAACAAATTTTCCTCTTGCGACGAACCGCTGGCTGAGCGGCGATGTCTCTCCCAAAGGTTATCTCAACATCGAAAGCCTCCACCTGGAAGGCACGAAGCCCGTCTGGCGCTACACGCTGGCGGACGCGCTGCTCGAAAAGCGCGTATGGATGAAGCAGGGAGAAAACACCACGTTTGTGGAGTACTCACTGGCTCGCGCGAGTTCGCCAATCGAAATCGAAGGGAAAATTCTGGTCAGCTACCGGGATTTTCATGCCACCACACACGCGGACGGCTGGCAGATGAAAATCGAGCCGCTGGAGAAGGGTGTGCGAGTTGTTGCGTTTGACGGAGCGACCCCGTTTTATTTGCAGAGCGCAACGGCTGCTTTGGAGCCACGCCACGACTGGTATAAGGATTTTCTCCTGCCGGTCGAACGCGAGCGCGGGCTGGACGACCATGAGGACCGGCTGGTGGCCGCGGTGTTTCGCGGGCGGTTTGCGGCCGGGGAAAAATTGACTCTTGTGTTTTCAACGGAGCCAGACGCGCTGCTGGACGGCGAGCAGGCGCGCACCCTGCAGTCCAATCACGATCTGAAACTATTCCAGGCCTGGCAGAAGCGGCATGCGGAAACGGTGGCGACGCCGGCCGAGGACGAACCGGGTTGGTTGTGGCAACTGGTTCTCGCCGCCGATCAATTTATCGTCAAGCGCGCATTGCCGGATGACGCCGAAGGCCTGAGCGTCATTGCGGGTTACCCATGGTTTTCCGATTGGGGCCGCGACACAATGATTGCGATTCCCGGACTGGCGCTTCCGCTGGGCCGCCCGGAAATCATGCGCAAAATCCTGGAGTCGTTCGCGCGGTACGTTGATCGCGGAATGCTGCCGAACAATTTTCCGGACCGCGGTGGCACGCCTCAGTACAACACGATTGACGCGGCGATGTGGTATTTCGAAGCCGTGCGGCAATATTTTGAGGCGACGCAGGATCTGGCGCTGATCAAAAAATTGTTTCCCGTGTTATCGGCAATCGTGGACGCGCACGTTGCCGGGACGCGCTACAACATCAAGGTGGACCCGGCCGACGCCCTGTTGTACGGCGGCAGCCCCGAAGTGCAGCTTACCTGGATGGACGCGAAGATCGGCGACTGGGTTGTTACACCGCGCATCGGTAAACCCGTGGAGATCAACGCGCTCTGGATCAACGCCCTGAACACGATGGCGGAATTTTCACGGCGCCTGGCGCGGCCGGGCGAGGGTTACTTGAAGTTGAAGCAGAAGGCGGAGAAAAATTTTCAAAAATTCTGGAATCCCGCGCGCAAATGCTGCTTTGACGTGATTGATGTGCCGGGCGGCGGGGCGGATGCCTCGCTGCGGCCCAACCAGGTGTTTGCCGTGTCGTTGCCGGTCAGCCCGCTCACTCCGGAACAGACCAAGAATGTTGTGGATACTCTGGGGCGAGAGTTGCTGACATCGTTCGGGCTGCGCAGCCTGGGGCCGTCGGAGCCTGGATACGTACGCCGCTATGCAGGCGGGCCTCGCGAGCGGGATTCAGCTTACCACCAGGGGACCGTGTGGGCCTGGCTGCTTGGGCCGTATGCGCTCGCTCATTACAAAGTGTACGGAGATCGAGCTGCCGCACAAAGTTTTCTGGAGCCTTTGGGGAGAAGCATCTACTCCGCTGGGCTGGGGAGCATCAGCGAGATTTTTGGAGGCGATGTGCCGTTTCCCGCGACGGGGTGCTTCGCGCAGGCGTGGAGCGTTGCGGAGACGTTCCGTGTTTGGGAGCTGTTAGCCGGCCAGCCAGGGAAATCCTAAACGAACAAAACTAATTAACTCAGTGGCACAGAATTCACTGAGCGGACTCAGTCCAGGCGCGGCGCGGGCTCGTAAAGCTCGATCAGAACCTTGGCGGCGTCGGGGGCGGCGACCAGGAAGAAATTTACGCGGGTGCCGTCGGCGCCGGCGCGAGTCTCAGGATAAATCGCAGCCACATTGAATTTGGCTTTCAGGATTTGCGTGGCCCGGTCCACGTCTTTGCACAAATACTCAATCTGTTGAATACCTTCCCCGAATCTTTGCAGGAATTTCGCGATCGCACCGCCGGCCGCGGCATCCTTGCTGGTTAAAATGTCCATCGAGAGCCCGCCAGGAAAGTGGAGTTCGAATTCCAGAGCGTCCTGATCCGGCGGCACTTCGGATAGGCGCGGCAAGCCGGTGGCTTCGTGGATTTCCTTGAATCGTTCCGGAGTAACGGCCAGTCCGATGGTCATCTTGGGTTCGTTGCCGTTCAGCAGCGCCGCCAGTTCTTCGTCTTCCCACCAGGGGTATGCCGCGTGGTCGGCGAGGGCGCGGCCCGTTTTGTAAATCTCGGTCGCGGAAACCGTTCGCGCCTCCGCATCCCCGGAAGACATTCCCTCGATCGCACGTTGCAATAGCTCGTTCATCGTTTCACCAGGCTCCGATACCGGAAATCACCACTGCATATCTTAACCTGTCCCGGGCTCTTTCTTCTTCGCCGGGCGGGTGAGAAAGGAAATTAACATGGCCAGCAGCAGAATCCCCCCGACGACGCTTAGGGAAAGCACCACGGAAATGTGCTGCCACGGCTCGGCCACCATTTTTGCGCCAATAAACATCAGCACCAGCGCCAGCCCGATGCCGAGATAGTGGAAGTAGTCGAGGACATCGGCGAGCAGGAAATAGAGCGCGCGCAGCCCGAGAATGGCAAATACGTTCGAAGTGTAAACGATGAACGGATCGCGTGTAATTCCAAAGATGGCAGGAATGGAATCGACGGCAAAAGTAACATCGGTGATTTCCACGATCAGAAGAACCAGAAGCAGGGGAGTCGCAAACAGCTGCCCGCCCTCTTTCAGAAAAAACCTTTCCCCGCGGTATTCCTTGGTGACTCTCAGATGGGAACTGGCGAACCTGAAAATGGGATTCTTCTCGTAGTGAACATTCTTGTCCCGCTTCCACAGCATGTGCACCCCGGTATAAACAAGGAAAACGCCGAACGCCGGAAGGATCCACTGGAACCGGGCGACCAGAACGGCCCCGGTGGCAATCATGATGCCGCGCATCACCAGTGCGCCCAGAATGCCCCACGCTAGGACGCGATGTTGCACGGCTTCGGGCACCTGGAAGCTGCGGAAGATCACCAGAAAAACAAATAGGTTGTCGACACTTAGGGCTTTCTCTATGACATATCCGGTGAAAAATTCGAGCCCGCGCTGCTCGCCGTACCAGTGCCAGACGCACCCGCCGAAAATCAGCGCGATGGAAATCCACAGCGCGCTGCCAAAGGCTGCTTCACCGAGTTTGATTTTATGAGCTTTGCGGTGGAGAACGCCCAGGTCGAGGGCCAATGCAAGAAGAACAAACAGATTGAACCCGACCCACAGAATGGGGCTGCCCATGGCTTCAGAATAGCGCAGTTCAGGGATGCGTTGAGCTGAAGTTCTGCCCGTTCAGGTTGGAAAGTATCAGTTGCGTCGCAGGCCCCGATTGTACGGCTACAGGGACATCCCAGAGCAGGCGGCGGTCCCCCGCTGCCGCATCCAGGCCAAGCGAACTGACCCAATAGTTGCCGGGCGGAAGCCCTTTGAAAATCATGTGGCCGTCCAGGTCGGTGTCACCTTTCGCGGCGAGATATTTGGTCTGGGCGAGTTCGGGCGCAAGTTGCGCCACTTTCTGATTGTGCTCCTGCAGCGCTTTGTCCCATTTGAATTTGGGATTCACGGCACCAAGCTCCGTTTCCATGCCGGAAATCGTGGAGGGATGCGATTCCACGAATTTTTTCGTCGCGGACATGTAGTCCTGCTTCAGCTTGAAATATTTCGCGGGATTGGCTTCCGCGTCGGCTTCTTTGTATTTGGGCATCGGCAGGCCGTTGGTGACGCCGCCGCTGTTGGAACGCTCGTAACCTGCAAAAAATTCGGGAATGTTCATCACGTCGTCGGGAGTGATGAGCTTGTCGACATCGGGAGCGGTCAGGTCGATGATCGAGTGCTGCTTCATCCAAGCCTTCAGTTCGGGAGAGATTTTCAGGTTGCTGATGAAAACTTCGCGCTCTTCCAGCGGGAATTGCGCGGCAGCTTCCTTCAGAATTTCGGCGTAACTTTTCGTTAAGACATAAAAGGTAAACTGCCGCACCGGTTCGGGACGCGCGCCGGTGGGTGCGATGCGCGCGGTCACGTCCAGCGTGCCGGTGGCGCCTTGGCCGAAACTCGCCTGGGACAGAGAGAGGACAGAACAGAAAAATACGAGGAGGGACAGTCTGTTTCGCATGGCCTCATCGTAGCAGAACAGGCCGTACGGACTCGGCAAACAACAGCGGAGGTGTCGTAAGGAGACAACGCGCCGCCGAGTGCTCAGAAAAGCT
>Ga0210399_10002889_pt1 | contig 13347 bp, 12 predicted proteins | sample IncBWC14MmetaG_FD_150865 | JGI IMG/M metagenome (GOLD analysis project Ga0210399, IMG submission 150865) | Forest soil microbial communities from Barre Woods Harvard Forest LTER site, Petersham, Massachusetts, United States - Inc-BW-C-14-M | ecosystem: Environmental > Terrestrial > Soil >... | reverse complement strand
GTACGCCCCCTGCGGTGGCGCACCGCGCTTGCTTTGAATCACATATTTGGCCATGTTTTATCTCCCGGTGCCACGCCGGAAGTATATGATGCGGTCGGCCAGATCTTAAAGCGCCCCGGATCGGGTCGATGAAGCTTACTGCCAAAGATGTAGTCTGAGTGGAGTGTCCAACCGGAAGCGAATTACTGATTCCGCCGGCACATGGACTTCTCTTCCTCGAGTGATGATCTGCGTGGCTGCGCCGGCACCCGCGCCCGAAGCAGCGCCGATCGCCGCGCCTTTTCCACCGCCCGCAATCGCACCGATGATCGCGCCGATCACGGCCCCGCCGCCAACATATTTTCCGGTACGCTCATTCCCACCGATGCCATCGCGGCGATTTTGCAGCTCTTCATTCACCGTGCTTACACGATAGCGCCGGCCTGCCACTGTGATGGAGTCAACGTCCAACGTAATATCGCCGTTATTTTCAACTTGCCGCGTTACCAGCCTGGCGTCCGAGCCTCTCGGAATCGCGACCAAGCCGTCGGTATCGCGAATATCTGCTTCAATCTGTGCGGAGAATGTCTGTCCTTCGACGACATCTCGAGAATCGATGCGCTCGTTTGTCCTCACTGCCACTTCAGTACCGGGGGGAAGAACGACGCGCTCCATGCGAGACTGACCGTAATCATGGTTGTCTTGATTTCTGTTGTCTTGGTTATTGCCGTAGCCGTGGTTGTCGCGGCTGTCTTGGTTTCTGTTGTCTTGGTTATTGCCGTAGCTAGGGTTATCGCGGCCCCCATTTTCGGGCCGTCCATAATTGCCTGAACGGTATGGACCGTCACCAAACTGTACGCCATCCACGTCGCGCACCGAATAGCGGTAGGTCTGGCCAGTGCGATCTTGGAACGAAATGGAGGTTCTATTCGCTCCGGTCAATCTTCCAGAGCGGGCGCTGCCGTCGCGGAGAACTAGCGTATCGCTCCAAACAGGCATTGCAATCGCCAGGGTCATAAGGGACGCAATCCATACTGATCTTGTCTTCATCTCGGTTGTCCTCTCGGCTTAGTAATTCTGGAGCTCTTTCGTAGAAGTTTAGACAATGTCGCTGATCGGGTCTGTCCCGTTCCGGACAGTCTGCAAGGAATCGCGAGCTAATCCGGCGGTTCAAGAGGAGTAACCGGGACGACTAATAAAGAACGATCGAGAGCTGAACACCGAAAACTGCAAACGGAAACTAGGGCATAAACCCTTGCGTGCGGCAGACTTGCACGATGCCCAGGCGGTCTTCGGCGCCGATTTTTTGCTTCATGCGATAGAGGTGATTTTTAACCGTTTGCTCCGACAGGCAGAAGCGATTGGCGATTTCCTTGTTGGTAAGTCCCTCGGCAATCAGCGGGATCAACTGCTGTTCGCGCCGCGTCAATCCCAGTTTTTGGTGAACGATCGCGGAAGGGAAGGAGGTCGCCTCCTGTTCCATATACCGGAACAGCGAGGCGCATAGCGTGCCGGGGCAAATCGCTTTGCCGTCTTGAAGCGAGCGAATGCCTTCCAGCACATCATCAGCCGAAGCGTCCCAAGGGAGATAGCCGTGCACTCCCGCGCGCACGCATTGCAGGAATTCGGTTTCCTCTCCGGTCACGCCCATCACAAGGATTTTCACATTGGGAGCCGCCGTCCTTATCGCTCGAACGGCGGTCAAGTCTTCATTTCGGTTTCCGCGGGAGGACATCAGCAGAATGTCCGTTTCCTCCTTGAGCAGGTCTTCCGCTTGGAAAGGTTCTGCCAGGTCCATTCCCACCACATCAATTTCTCCGTTCTTGACCAGCATCCGGGAGAGCGCCTCTCGCAACAAGCCGTTTTCAGCGACAACGAACACGCGTGGTTTGCGTTTCGCGCTTGGGCCTTCGCTTGCCCCTGGGGTGTCTTCCAGGACCGCGGTAATTGCCCGGCGGTCAGCATGTAAATCGATCTTCTTTTGAGATGGTTCTGCGACCTGCAAAATCTGGCGTGTTCCGACACTCATAGTGGGACGTCCTCCGTTCGTTTCCGCCCTCATGCCCATTGCAAGCGTCATGATCAGCGATGTGTTGGAGCCCCGCGCGTACAGTTCACTGAAGCAATTTTGCAGCCGACCTCGATTCTGCTCCCGTGGTTGCCCTCGTCCGCAAACCTCCAACGGGGAACCATTTAGGTTTGCAGCTATGGAAGACTCCTGGCCTCCTTGGTATCGAATTGGTACCAAACCGGTTGCCAGCCTCAATTTGGCACTTGGCTGGATACAGAGCTTGGAAGTGCGGACGAAAAGAGGAAGTAAGGAGGTAAGATGTAAGGAGGTAATGAAGACAGGAAGCGCGCAGAAGCGCCGAGGCGCAGTGCGGAGGAAGAAAAGGGTGGCTTGTTTCTAACAATTGGTTAACCATAATGGGGACCCCCCTCCCTGTTTTTGAAAAGTGATGATTCTAAAGGGACTTTAAGTTGCTTTAGAATCAACACTTGTAGAAGTGTTGATTTTGCGTGGTTTATCGGAGATTTGAGTTTAGACAAGAGTAATACTTGAGGGTCTGAGGCTATTGGTGGAGATGGAAGGACCGCAGAGGAGTGGACAGTGGCCAGTTGGCAGAGGTGAGTGAGGGGAAAAACAGCAGAAGAGAATGGGAGAGAGCGGAACCGGCCGCGGGGAGATCTTCGATCAGGGGGCAGGGTAAACGGGCGCGGATTGGCTTCGACAAACACGGGAGAGAATAGCACACCTTAATGAAGATGTTAAGTGTTTTGCAGCGAACGGTTGAAAATGAGGGTTGAACGGCTATTAGGGTGGTTGAATGGTTTCTGTGTGACTGAAAAATCAGGAAACGTCCCGTCTGTCCCCCGGGCCGTCAAAATTTGCGAATCTAGTCAAGCTGCCACGCGATGGGCACCGCATCCAATTCCCGGCATTGTCCGAGAGAAAACGAGTCATTGCTGTACCGGGCTCCAACTGGCATCGGGATCGAACTCGCTCATTGCGGTTGCGGTTTCAGTTGTCGTCGTCCCCAAGTCCTTCTGGAGCAGCACGCCGTCCTGGTTGATGATGAATGTCATTATTCCTGAATTGCCGTATTCAGCGGGATACGCGACGAAGGCGAATCCAGCAACCATTTTCCCATTCACGACATAATCCTTCGCGCCGCCTGGAGCGTGACTGCCTTGCCGAGTCAGCATGTGGAAGAAGTAACCATGGAATGGCGTATGCGCATCCTGTTTTGCGCTGTACCCTTCACTGGTGGCAAGCGCCGCCAAAGGCCCGAGCGGGCTCTTGGGCTGGCCTTCCGGCGCCTCCCAGTACAAACCATTTTGCTTTCCAGCATCGCTGATGAACTTCAGAGCAAACTGCCCCTTGCTTCCGCCGTCGTGGGGCTGTGAAGAGTACTCGGCCTGGGCGTCGGCTACCGCTCCACAAACTTCGATTACCGCCAGTTCATTCCGGCCAATGCGGCGCGTCAGAATTTCTTCTTTTCCCGCTGCCGTGTCAAAGAACCATTGCCCGCCATCAGCCTTTTTTAATGGAATTGGAAATGGGAAATTGTCAGCTCCGATCAGTAAAACTTGTGTTCCATCCGGCATCTTGCGCCAGCGGTGCATCACTCCATAGGCCGCGTTGAATTTGTCGATCGCGGCCTTGTCCTGGACGGCATCGCCAGAGAAGATTATCTCTTTTGATTCTGGACCGAAGACTCCCAACGCCGCGTTCTGATCCCCTGACTTTGCCGCTTCCAACAGCGCAGTGCCTGCATCTTCGGGAGTAGCAAACACTCTGAACGAGGGTTTACTTGATTTGTTGCAAGCGGCAAGGACCAAGATTAGCGGCAAAAGCGGCAACCACTTTCTAACAACAATTCCGTAGGTGTTAAGCAACATAACCGCCCTCCAACTCAGTGACTACTGACACTTCACCCGTACCAATCACCAGACATGCCATCGTTTGCGGCTGCATCGCTAGGTTCACCTGCGACCGCCGCCTCTGCTCGCCGAACCACGAGCACTCTCCGACCTGGCCCCCCACCCTCCGCCACTGCTCCCGCTGAAGGCTGATGACCCGCCGCTCTTTTCCTGCCCTCCATAGCCCCTGGAAGCAGCGGAATTGGAATTTGAGCCGCTATATTTGTTTGAACTTCCGTTGGTGTTCTGCCAGCCGCTGCCGGTGTTTTTGTAGGTGTTGCCGTTCGCTGCCGCATACTTGTCGCCGTTTGCGGTCTGACCCACGGCGGCGCTGTTCCCGTTTTTACCCGACGCAGCATAAGCCGAGGCCCCGTTCGAAGCTTGCATCGACGCGGTGGTTCCTTGAGAGGTCGTTTGATGCTGGGTGTTTGCAGTGGTCCCGTTTTTCGAGACCGTCGAGCTGCCCCAGCTCCCATTGGCATTGGAGCCTTGCTCCGTGGCAGCGGATGCCCCGGTCTTTGGGTTGTATGCTTGGCCGGCACTTTGGGTGCCGTACGGGGTTGATACCGTGCCGCCGCGTGCATAAGTCCCGGTGGACGGGTTATAGCCAGAGCTGGCGTGCGCGGAGCCGTTAGGACCATAGGCAGAGGCACTCGAACCATAGTAGCCGCCGTGCCAGGCATTATTTCCGTAGTACGCCCCGCCGTGATAAACGACCGTGGTGGTGCCATGCCAGCCGCAGTTCCAACTGCTATAACCCCAGACGCAACAGCTACTACTCATCATTGCGCCGACTGCAATGCCGACTCCAAATGCAACGACCGCGGTCGCGGCTACGGGAGGCGCGACGTATGCGGGAGTCACGTAGGGATACCCGTAAACCACCGTAGGGTTGTACACGGGGACGTATACGACCTGCGGATTTGCTGGCTGAATCACGATGACTTGCGGCGACTCTTGCACGATCGTAATCTGTGAGCCAGATTTCAAATTGCCGGCAGCTTTTGCCTTTGCGCGTAACACCTGGACAGCCGACATCACATCAGCGGCTTGCGTGTGATACGCCTCTCCCATCGACGAAGTCCAACTGAGATTCTTCGCCAGATTGTCGAGGACCGAGGGGAATTGTGTAAGTGCTTTCACACTGGGATCCCACGGTTGCCCATCAACGGCCTGCATCAAAGCCGTGCCTTTCAGTCCGCTGTTCTGCTGGAGCCAGCCGACAGCGTCAGCAATCTGGTCTGGAAAGGTTGCAGCTCCAAGAATCTGTGCTACCAAGGAGTCGGGGTAAAGCGCGATGGGAGCCAACAATTGTTGCAGCTCGTCCGCAGAAAGCGGCGCTCCTTGGCCTGAATACCCCGCCGCTCCCTGTGGCGCCGATTGCTGAGCGCCAGCATCATTTGGCGTTGCCGCAGTGACTAGCAGTAACGATAGAGTCGTTGACAAAAGTCGTTTCGTGAGAGTCTTAGTCATTTTCTTCTCTCCATCGCAGGAAAGCACATACGAACGGACCCAGCTCGGGCCTGCGATTACTGGCACGAGCCGTCGTCGACAAACTGATTGGCAGTCGCCATGGAAGCTAGAGAACGCCCGCAAATACGCATCTTCTGATCCAGAGGGTCAGAGTCCAGAGAGCCTGGTGCGATGTAGGTCATGGACTTACTCATCTGAAGGTATTTGTCGCTTAGTTGACGCATGTTGTTGAACTCGTTGCTCAAGAAAGGATAGGCATTCTTGTCCGCGTCGGTGCTTGAGGCGAGCGAAGCGAGTCGGAGAGCCTGTTGTGCCTGAGCGCGGTTCGCTGTGAGCCAGTCTTCCCCGAGGGGGATGCTTCGATCGATGGCGTTTTTCAAAGCCGCGTGCCATTCTCGTATCTGGGCCATCGCTTCCATGCCAGCGGCGACAAAATCCTTGGAGAAGCCTGTAGCAGAGGTGGCAGGTGGAGCAGGGTCTGTGTTGCAACCAGGCAACGTCAAGATAACCTGATTTCCGTTCAAACTGATCGAGCTCTTGGTGAGGCGCACGAGGCCTTCGACCTCGACGTAATTGCGGCCATCAACTTGGATAACCTTGGCGGAGCCCTGCTGTCCGGCGATGAGGAGCAAGTTGCTTTGCTGCGCGGCGATGGACAGCGCAAGCGTTAGCAGAATAAGGAGCGCCGCGAATGACCGCCGCGTTTTGACGGATTGGATACGCGTGGGGACAACCTTCCTTGCCAATATGGCTTGCGTCAGCATCTACGCACGCTTGCTCCGAAGGCACGCAACGCACCAGACGGTCATCACCGCATGCAGCAGGACAGCCGGCCAAAGCAATACGGCGATGAGCCCTAAGCCGATCTGGGCGTACGAAATGAGCGCGACGGCTGTGGCGTTATACCGCGCACATCATGGTGAGCTGCATTCGAGTGGGGTTTGTCCTTAAGTCAATGAATTTCCAAAAGCTTCCACCGTTCGATGTAACGCAGTAACGCACGTCTCAACCATGCGTGACTTTGGCCGAAAGTATGATCTTAAGCAACTAGTACAACTGACAGATGTTAAACGAACGATGAAACACGAAACTTCAGAGTGGAAACGGCGTTTTCACTCCGACATTTCGGTGTCCATACAGTCTTGCGAGGGAACAGATCTTGGCTGCTTCTTTGTGGGTTGTGACGGCTGCAATTCGGCGGCGACGTACGGAGCGGAGTACCTAGCTTTCTGAAGTTTTGAATAGCAATCTAAGTATTTCTTCAGCGACTCTCCGTAGGCCAGCGACATTTCCAAAAGGAGCAATTATGAATTCGAAGCGCAGCAGAGGCGTAGTTCAGCTGGCGATACTAGTGGGATTGATTTTGTTCGCGTGCGGATCAGTACTGGCGCAGGACGTAAAATACAATTTCATGCCCGGGACAGAGTTTGCCAAATATCACACTTACAAATGGGTGGTAATTGAAGGCGGATCGCACCCGAATCAGATTGCAGACGCACAGATCAAGAGTTCCGTGGATTCTCAATTGGCATCCAAAGGACTGACAAAAACGGACGGTGACAAAGCCGATCTCCTGATCGGCTATCAGGTTGCTGTCGACAAAGAAAAGCAGTGGAACGCATACAGTATGGGCGGCCCCCGCTTCGGCGGAATGGGAACTGCCACAAGTTCCACGATAACTAATGGAACGTTGGTTCTCGATATCTATGACCCGACGACCAAACAGCTTGTTTGGACAGGAACAGCCACGAAGACGCTCAGTCCCAGCAGCAACCAGGAAAAGAACCAAAAGAATCTCGACAAGGCTATGGCGAAGTTGTTGAAGAATTACCCCCCCGCCGCAGAAGAAGTAAATCGGGCCATTCATTGAGTATGAATTTGAATCTAGGTCAGCAAAGCCAGCGCTTCCAGCAATCCGGTGGCGGGCGGCTCGGGTGGAAAAGAGAAACGTAGATAAGTTTTTACTCTTAATGATGATCGAGCCGGTGCTAGGCGGGAGGACTCGGTTCGCGTTCGCACGAGAGCCAGGCCAAGACTGTTCGAGTTCGCAAGATTTCAACGCAGCCGAAGGAGAATCCTCATGAATCGGAGTTTCGCAATTGCGTCCTTGAAACAGTCTGCCACCGGGACCGCCGCCGCGATGAGTAAAAGCTTGATGATTGGTGGCGCGATCGCATTTCTGGCAGTCGGGTCAGCGATTGCCCAAAACAGTGAGCTCCAGGAAAAAGTTGCAGTTGTAAAACAGTCCGCTGCGGAAAATAAGCAGAAGCTACAGCAGTATCAATGGATCGAAACCACACAACTCACTCTCAAGGGTGATCCAAAGCCTCCCTCCCAGAACTTGTGCCGCTACGGTCCTGACGGCCAGGTTCAGAAAAATCTGGTCAGTCCACCGCCAGAACCACCCAGCGGTGGCAGGATGAAGCAAAAGATCATCGCCAAGAAAAAGGAAGAAATGAAGGACTACATGGGAGAGGTGAAGGCCCTCCTTAGCCAGTACGTCCCACCGGAACCGCAGAAAATGCAGCAAGCCTACCAGGATGGGAAAGTCTCATTAAATCCGGCAGGGGGTGTGCTCAATTTGGTCTTCAAGGATTATGCCCAGCCTGGTGATCAGATGACGCTCACGTTCGACACCGCCGCGCATAAAATCATCTCTTTGAACGTCAACACCTACCTGGGCGAAGCCAAGGATGCTGTTACCTTGCAGGTACAGATGGCCAGCCTCCCCGATGGCACCAATTACGCGCAACAGACCGTTCTTAACGCGACCGCCAAACAGCTCGTCGTGACCACGACAAATTCCAACTACCAACATCTGTGACCTGTTGTGGTTTCGTCCAAGCTTCAAGTTTTTGCTTCCGAAGGATTGACTGCAGAGCAGGAATCGAGCTTGAGGTGGAGCAGAGGGTAGGACTTAGGAAAGGGAGTCTCAAGCACAGCAATTCAATTATGCCCTCATCTGAGCTAGAAGCTCACGAGATCGAGAAGGAGAACAAGACAAATGCCGCTTAAATGGAGAATTCCGCTGCTGCTTTCAATTGCATTGCAGCTAGCCACTTCAGGTATCTTCCCGCCAACCGCTGAAGCTCAGACAAACGGACTTGTCCCTCAGGGAGATGCAGGCCTCGATTCTAGTTCACAAGCACGTCCTGACACGCACCGGGGTACTTTTCTTAGTTGGTATGAAATCAGCGGGGTCAATAGCCGTCTCGGGGACCAGCTCAACCTTGAAGGGAGTCTGAACCTCGATGTTCCTCGATTTGACCAGAATAATGGCGGCGGCTTTGAAAACTCTTTCCACCAGCTTGCCAATCTCGGCGGGCGGGTAGACCAAACGGATGATTCTTCAGCGCAAGTTTTGGCTCCTCTCCCGATAGCGAGAACGCCATTGCAAGTCCCTTCCGAATTGCTTGCTGAGTCTGACTCAGCGGGAGCTCCCGACGTAGCGCCGCCCCTGCCAAACCCGCCGAAACCTTCCGAGGCGGGATGGCATGTGGGGATTTCTCCCTATTTATGGTTTGCTGGCGTGCACGGCACCGTCGGTGCACTGGGCCATGAAGGCAGCGTGCACGCCAGCTTCGGTGACATCTTTACATATTTCAATATTGGTTTGATGTTTGCCTTGGAACCGCGCAACAACCGCATCGTGATGCCTTTCGATTTCATGTGGATGAAGCTTTCCGACGACAAAGCACTTCCGTTCGAAGTGGGGCCGACGTCCGTAAAGGCTAAGATCAACCAGGTCATGTTCGCGCAGAAAATCGGCTACCGCGTGATTGACAGTGAAAAGCTCAAACTCGACGGCTTGGTCGGGTTTCGTTATTGGCACATGGGGACTACTCTGACTTTGCAGCCTCAGGTTGCCAACGGATTCTATGAATCGGCCACCTGGGCTGACGTAGTCGCAGGAGCCAGATTCCAAGCCATGCTTTCGAAGAAGGTCGTTTTCACAGTTCTTGGAGATGCTGGAGGCGGCGGGGCGAACTCAGACTACCAGGTAGTCGGGCTTCTTGGTTGGAAGTGCAAAAAACTCACCCTGCAAGGTGGATGGAGGTATCTGTCGGTGAATTATCGACCCGGCGGCAGCGCCAGCTTTATCTACGACATGGCAACGTCGGGCCTGATATTCGGCGTCACGATTCCCTTGAAGTAGATAACGGCCCTCCGGTTCAAGTCGACCAGAAGGGGGTTAGACTACGCGTAGCAGCAGCCGCTCGGGAGAGTGGAGCAGTATTTTGCCGCGCGCTCAAGAGGGCGTTGAAATGACGTTGCAAATGAGGATTTGGCAAGCGCGGCAAACATCACCCCGTTTATTTTCGCACGCCACTTGTGCGAGCGATGTCATTTGATGATCAAACTGCGACTCTAGATACGCACAAATATCCAGCGCACCAGCCACTCGCCTTAAAGGATCGCTTATCGAAGAGTTTTGACCCCTACAGAATCACAGATGCTTCCTCAAAATTGAGCCGAGGATTGCGTGGGTGCAGCTTGCTTGGGTCTCCATAGCCCAGGTTGCAGAGAAGATTCACTTTCCACTTGCCGTCTGGAAAGAATGCCGCATTCAGTTTGTCAGCGTCGAAACCGGACATCGGGCCGCAATCTAATCCCAAAGCGCGCGCCGCTAGGATGAAGTAAGCAGCTTGGAGTGAGCTGTTGCGGAAGGCGTTCTCCTCAATGAGTGGTTTGTTTCCGACAAAGTAGGAGCGAATATCCACCTGCGGAAAAAGTCTGGGAAGATGCTCGTGGAATTCCGTGTCCCAGGCGATGATCACCGTTACAGGAGCAGCCATGGTTTTGTCAACATTGCCGGGCGCCAGAACTGGCTTAAGAAGCGCCTTGGCGCCTGGGGTGGTCAGAAAAACGAACCTGGCGGGCGAACCGTTGGCACTGGTCGGCCCGAGACGCGCCAATTCGTAAGCCTTGCGCAGGAGCTCTACCGGCACGGGTTCTGGAAGCCACGTGGAGTGGGTCCGTGCTTCGCGGAATAGTTGATCGAAGGCCTCCTGTGAGATCGGGGTCTTGATGGCAGCAAGGTTCGATGGTTCAGATTGGTTGAGCATTTTTGTTCTGTCCTTTAGGCGCGTTCAGCGCGAGCGACGGGCATCGAGGCTGAACGGTCCTGCTCCGAACTGAGAAATAAGCAACGCGCCGCCGAGCATGGAGACATTTTTCATGAACAGGATCATTTGGATCTGCGCCATCATGGGATCGGTCACCAGCCAGAACTTGTGCAACATCAAGGTGACCGGAATCAGGAACAGCACGATGAGCCAGGCGCCAAGTTTTGCGCGATAGCCCAGCAGAATGCTTAGGCCACCGGCGATGGCCACCACACCTGAAAGCGGAACCGCGATCGAAGCCAAGGGCACGCCTTGAGAAGCGGAAAAGGCGATGGTTTGCCTGGTAAAGTGATTGGGGGCAGCAAACAGGAAAATCAACGCGAAGAAAAACCGCCCCAAAACGACCACTGCACCCTGCCAAAAGCTTGCTGCCTCCACATTTTTGGAAATTGCGATCGAATCCGTTGCCATGAACTTCCTCCTTTGCTTGCTGAATTCGCTTATGGTGCCTGTCTCCCAGCATCTATTGATGCACAGTCTATTGATATAGATACATTCTCCTGGACATGGGTTACACGAAAAGGCAAAATAGTTTCGTCACGGATAAGAACTCGCGAGACTCCGTTCACTGTTGGCCGGTATTGGGGAAGGACTTCCGCACTGCGCTTCGCGATACGCTCCATCTGGGCCTCAGCGAAATGAGGACCGCTCGAAACTCCAAACCGGCCTTACTCATCATGTCTGACGGAGGCTACAGGCTGGACGCATAGTCAAGATGCGCGTCCCCAAGGGACTTCCGCCTCTTGGCATCTACACTCACAAAGCATTCGGCCGAGAGTCGGATGGCCGGGGTTCCCAAAATTCTTGCTTCCTTGAAAGCGGCGCGTGTACGTTCTGTTTTTCACTACCTTGACCTGGAAAATCCCGAAACACTCGCCTAGATACGCTATGATTGCCGCCGCAAACGGGGACAAGAGATGCTGCAGGCAGAAACAGGCGGCGAAAAAATACCGCGCAGGCGATGGGGGATCGCGCTCCTGCTAGGCGTCGGAGTTCTGGTCAATTATTTTGATCGCGTGAATCTTTCTGTGTCGCGGGATGCGCTCGAAGCCTCGTTCGGAATTTCCGCGGTGATGTTCGGCTGGCTCTCCGGCGCTTACAACTGGACCTACATGTTGCTTCAACTGCCTTCCGGGCTGCTGCTGGACCGATTTGGCGTGCGCCGCGTGGGCATCATCAGCACTGCAATTTGGAGCGTGGCTTCCTTCGCAACGGCGATCGCCACGGGCGTCGGCGGTTTATTTGGGGCGCGTTTTCTGCTGGGGATCGGCGAGGCGCCGACATTCCCGGCCAATTCAAAAGCAATTGGCTATTGGTTCCCGGAAAACGAACGCAGCCTGGCCACGGCCATGTTTGATTCCGCGGCGAAATTTTCTTCAGCGATCGGCATACCAATGCTGGGTGTTTTGCTGTTTTATTTCGGGTGGCGATGGAATTTTGCCGCGACGGGATTCATCAGTCTTTTCTATTTTGCACTGTTTTATGCTTATTATCGAAATCCGAGCGAGGACAAATCACTGACATCGGCGGAGCGCGAATTCATCGCGCGCGGCGGAGCGCAGGCGGAGGATCGCGCAAGAGCCGCCAAGGGAGCTCCACTGATTTACCTGCTGCGGAAACGTAAAGTGTGGGGCTTGTCCCTGGGCTTCGCGTCCTACAATTACACTTTCTATTTTCTCCTGACCTGGCTGCCGTCGTATCTTAAGGCCACCCTTCACATTGATTTGCTTCATTCCGCTCTCTATACCAGTGTGCCTTGGACGTTCGCGACGTTTACCGACCTGGTTATCGGCGGCTGGCTCGTAGATACGCTAATCCAGCGGGGTTGGAGGGCGGTCCGTGTCCGCCAGGTGGTGTTGATTGGCGGAACGGCTTTCGGCCTGGGAATTCTCGGCGCGGCAAACGCACACAGCGTTGTGAGCGCGCTGTTTTGGATCAGCATCTCCATCGGCGGATTGTCTGCGGCCTCGCCGGTAGGATGGTCGATTCCCTCGCTGATTGCTCCGAGAGAAAGCGTCGGCACATTGGGAGGGATTCTGAATTTGTGCAATCAACTCGCCGGAATTGCCGCGCCAGTTGTAACTGGATACGTTGTGCAGGCAACGCATTCTTTTTCCGGGGCGTTTATTGCCGCCACGGCTTTTCTGCTTGTCGGAATCGCGGGGTATGTTTTTCTGCTAGGGCGGATAGAACCGATCCCGGAGCCGGCATAAGTGGAAGGCTCAGCGCAAAGCGCGAGGCCTAGCTCGATTCTACAGGCTTCGCAGGAGCGGAAGAAACCAGGGCGCGAGTTGCGCCGGTGGAGATTCCGCCATCCACAAGAAGCGTTTGCCCTGTCACGTAACGGCTGGATTCGGCCGCGAGGAACACTACTGCCGCATCCAGATCTTGCGGCTGGCCGGGGCGTTTGAGCGGAATGCGATCGCGGAGATACTCGACCCACTCTTTATTTTCGTAGAGAACCTCATTTTGCTCGGTGCGAAACCATCCCGGCGCGAGACAATTCACGGTGATGCCGTATTTGCCCCAGTCGTCCGCAAGGCTCATGGTTAATTGTCGGATGCCGCCACGGCTTGCGCCGTAGGGGCCTAGGCCGGCATAGCCGGCAACGCTGGTGACGGAACCTATATTAATGATGCGGCCGTAGTGGCGCGGAACCATGAAACGCGCTACCGCCTGCGCGACAAAAAAACTGCCACGCAAGTTGGTGTCTAGAATCAAGTTCCAGTCATCCCAACTGACTTCGAGTGCGGGTTTGCGGACATTGCACCCAGCGTTGTTCACGAGAATGTCGACGTGGCCATACGCGGCTTCGGCGTCTTTCACAAATTGCTCAATGCTTGAC
>Ga0210399_10002886_pt1 | contig 13352 bp, 13 predicted proteins | sample IncBWC14MmetaG_FD_150865 | JGI IMG/M metagenome (GOLD analysis project Ga0210399, IMG submission 150865) | Forest soil microbial communities from Barre Woods Harvard Forest LTER site, Petersham, Massachusetts, United States - Inc-BW-C-14-M | ecosystem: Environmental > Terrestrial > Soil >... | reverse complement strand
ACGGCTCCGATGACATCGGCGGCGTGATCAACATCATCACCAAAAGCGGCTCCGGTCCCGCGCAGTTCAACGCCGGTGTCGAAGCCGGATCGTTCGAGACCTTCAACCAGGCCGGTAGCGTGAGCGGCTCCCTCGATCAGTTTCACTATGCGGCCACCTTGCAGCACTTGCACTCCGGCGCAACTCCGGTCACGCCATTGGATTTGCTGCCGCCGGGCCAGCCGCGCATCGACGACTATGACGACAACCTTACCGCATCGACGAAGCTTGGGTTTACCGTCACGGATCAATTCGATCTCGGCCTGGTCGCGCGCTACACGGATTCGCACCTGCGCCTTACCGGCGATAACTTCGCCACTTTTCCGGCGACTCCGGATGCGCAGCAAAGCGCGAACAACAGCCTTCAGTACTACACGCGAGCCACCGGCCATGGGTTGGCGCTGGACGGCGCGCTCGAGCAAACCTTGGGCGCCGCCTACAGCAGGATAAAATCCTCCGACTACAGTCCCGACAATCCCGCAGCCTACCTGTACGGCGAGCGAGTGAAGTTCGACTGGCAGGGAATCCTCAAGTTGGCCGCCAATCAACAACTGGTGCTGGGCGCGGAACACCAGCGCGATGAAATCACTCAACCCATCTCGGCAGCCACAAACACCAATTCCGGCTACGCCGAACTGCAATCGAGCTTCGACGGGCGCTTGTTCGATGCGATAAGCCTGCGCTACGACGATAATGACCGATTCGGCGGCCAAGTAACCTACCGCGTGGCGCCGGCGTATCTCATCGAAACGACGGCAACCAAGCTCAAGGCGAGCGTCGGCACCGGCTTCAAGGCGCCGACTTTGGAGCAAATGTTTCAAAACTTTCCGGAGTTCAATTTCTTTGGCAATCCGAATCTGCAGCCGGAAAGCAGCTTGGGCTACGACTTCGGGTTCGAACAGTCGCTGGCGCGGCAGACCTTGCGCTTCGGTATCACCTATTTTCACAACAACATCAAAAATTTGATTGCCGATAATACCGACTTCACCTCCTTCGCGAACGTGGGTCGCGCCGTGACGGATGGCGTTGAAAGCTTCCTCTGGTATCAACCGGTGCAAACAGTCACGTTCAGAATGGACTACACCTACCTGCAAGCCACTGACGAGATTTTGCACGAGGAATTGCTGCGCAGGCCGAAGCACAAGGGCAGCTTGAATGCCGCGTGGCAAGCGACCAGCCGATTGTCGATGAACGCGACGCTGCTGTCGGTCAGTTCATGGATCGACGGCAACAGGGATTTCTCGATTCCTAGGCTGACCGCAGCGGGCTACACGACGCTGGATCTTGCCGCCAGCTACGACCTGACCCGCCAGTGGGCCGTATTCGCGCGCGTCAGCAATTTATTCAATCGGCACTACCAGAACCCAGATGGTTTCATGCAGCCGACCTTGGGGGCTTTCGCCGGAGTCAGGGCGAAGTTTTGAGCCGGCCCTATCGAATTGCGAGCCCGGCCCTTATCGAACGAGCACCAGCGGCTCGGAGGTGATACGCCCGTCAAAATCGGTCCACACGTGCTGCGCGAAATCGTACAGCTTGCAGCGCCGAACGGTATTCCAATAGTAGCGCCAGGTGAACACCTCGGCGTTCAATCTCTCGTCGAGAGTGGCGGTGAGTTTCGCCTGGGCTTCTTTGAGACGGTAGAGAGGAATTCCCATGTTCACGTGATGCGCGCCATGCTCGAGAATGTAGTGGATCAACCCGTCGAGCGGGCGCATGAGCTTGATATGCACCGTGGTCGTGGCATACCCCGCATTGGCAGTCCACTGATCGCGCCGCTCGTACCAGGCGACCCGCGGATGCGTGTGCTGCACGTAAATGACGAAGCCCATGAGGCAATTCCACATGCAGAAGGGCACTGCGAAACCAAATATCAGCAGCGACCAAATCGATCTGCCGCTATAGAGGCCCCAGAGAACCAAGCCTCCGACCCACAGCGTGCCGAAGCCGGCGACCAAAAGGCTGTCCCAGGTATAGCTCAGGCGCCGGGTGGACACATGTTTGCGGCCCGGAAAAAACAATTTTTTCCACCACATCTCGATCATGTAGTAGACGCCTTGGCCGAATCCGCTGCGGTATATGCGCTCCAGCATGCGGCGAATCCATGGCAGCTTGGCAAACTCCGAAGGCGAGAAGGGCGTCCACACGTAGTCGCGGCCCTTCAAATTGGTGAAGCCATGGTGCGCGAGGTTGTGACCGATCTCCCACAGGCTAAACGGCGTGAGCGAGGGCAAGAAAGCAATTCGGCCGATCCATTTATTCAGCGTCTTGTTCGGAGTATAGGAGCCGTGGCAGGCATCGTGACCAATGACGAACAACCGCGCGATCCACAGGGCCGCCACCAGCGAGGCGAATATTTTCACCCACCAGGAATCCACGAAGAAGAGGCTCGCAATGGCCACGCCGAGCACCAGCCAATCCAGTAAAAACCAAATGATCGGCGTAGCGACGCCGCGCGTGGCCGCGAAGGGCTGCAGCAACTTTTGGAATTTGAAGCGCGATTTATCGACCGGCAGCGGCTTAACAGCCGGCGATTCGGGCATTGATGGCAATTCAGGCGGCAAAGGTGTAGGCACTCGAAACTCCGGCGCGCGTGAAGCAGGCAACCGAGCATTATACGCCGAGAGCGGCGTTAAGCACGGAACTGCGTCAGGCGGTCTCCGCATCTGGCCACAGTAAAACCCCTAAGTGCTCGCAGGCCTCGATTAGGGCGGTGGCGGCTTCGCGGGTGCTTGCATCCAGTCGCCGATCATGGGTGAGGAGCCAAGTCAACCTAGCACGGCGCGAGCGCGCGGACGGTTCGCTATCGAACAAAGCTGGAAATAATCCCAATGCATCGACGAATTCGCGCATGGCCGCCGTGCAAGGGGCGCTCGGCGCCGGCGTCAACAGCAATTTGAGCCAGGTTACGCATCGTTTGGCGAGCCCCGCACGCGTGATTCCCACACCCGTCCGGCGTCGCGATTCCCCATCCGCCAAAGAGTCGGCGAGATTGCGATAGCGTTCGACAGCCGACTCATCCGCGGCCAGGGCAGGGCTGGCGTCGGACAGAATCGAACGCAGCAAATCGCTTAGCAGCAAGGAAAGCGATTCAGCCAAGAATCGCTGGCACTGTTCGGTATCCGGACGCGACAGCTGGTCCCAAGCGAGAGGTCCCCCTATGCGTCTGGCGTTCGGCGACTTTGACATGACTCCCAGTGTAGCGGCTCTGCCGCTCATCGCAACTATGTCATTGCGACCGAGTTCACTGACCCGCCGAATCTTTCGAAAAACGCGCCCGCTTCGACACTGGATCGGCGATGGCGACAAAAATTAATGAAAGCGAACTTTGTCGATCCCAAGCCGCATGTCATATCATGTTGCAAGTTGCTAGCCAGACCTCAACTCGCTCCCGGCAAATGTTTCGCCTTAGGCAGAGGCTTGCGCCGTATTGTGGCCGGCAATGCGGGTATGATGACGGGACCTGGAACGAACACCTACTTGCTGGGCGAGCGGGAGGTGGCCGTAGTCGATCCGGGGCCCGATGATGCGCGGCACCTGGAGGCCATTCTGGCCGCAGCCGGCCCCACCATCCGCTGGGTGCTGGCCACTCATACGCATCGCGATCATTCGCCGCTCGTGGCTGAGCTCGCTCGGCGCACCGGTGCGACAATCATAGGATTGCCGCCGCCGCGCGATGGGCGTCAGGACGAGACTTTCATTCCTCAGCGCATTCCGGCCGACGCAGAGCGCCTCGCCCTGGGCGATAGCGAATTGATTGCCATTCATACCCCGGGGCATGCCTCGAATTGCGTCTGCTACCTGTTGGAGCGTGAGCGTGTGCTGATCACGGGCGATCATGTCCTCGAAGGCGTGTCACCGGTGATTTTGCCGCCCGACGGCGATATGTCGGCGTACATGGACTCGCTCGAGAAACTGTTTTCCTACGGATTCGAGCAAATCGCTCCGGGGCATGGAGACATAATGCAGCAGGGCAAGAAAGTCCTGGAAGCGCTGCGCGCGCATCGCATCGCGCGCGAGGTCAAGGTATTGCGCAGCCTGGAAGGCTTGACCGCCGCCGGACTGGACGCGCTGACTCCCATCGTCTACGACGACGTGCCCGTCGAGCGGCACCAGTGGGCGCGCCTGACACTGGAGGCGCACTTGATCAAGTTGGTGCGCGACGGGCGCATTACCGAGCGCAACGGAATCTGGCAGCCCAACCAGGCATGAAGGCGCGCCTTGCGATCAGCCTGCGCGCGGTGAGCGTGCGGCGCGGCGCCAAATGGGTTTTACGCGACATCACCTGGCGGCTGCGGCCGGGCGAACGCTGGGCATTGCTCGGCGACAATGGCGCCGGCAAGACGCAGCTTCTCAAACTGCTGAGCGGCGACATTTGGCCGAAGCCAGCGCGTTCAGGCGGCGATGGCCGCACCTTTCGGCTCGGAGCGCGCAGCGTCGACCTGATCGAGGCGAAGGCTCGTGTTGCCTACGTCGGCGCCGAGCGGCAAGACAAATATGCGCGCTACGGTTGGAATCTACGCGTGCGCGAGATGGTTGCCACCGGCCTGCATCGAACCGATTTGCTGCTTGCGCCGGTTACCGCGAACGAGGCCAAGCGCGTAGGTCTCACCTTGCGGGCCTGCGGCCTTAAAGCACTCGCAGCCCGCGAATTTCAGTCACTGTCCTACGGCGAGAAGCGCCTTGCCCTATTGGCGCGGGCCTTGGTGCAAAACGCGGACTGGCTGCTATTGGACGAATTGTACAATGGCCTCGACCAGGGATTCCGGCGCCGCATCGATGCGATTCTCGATCGGGCGCGCAGACGCGGTCAGTCTTGGATTGCGACGGCGCATCGGGCGATGGATGTGCCGCGTGGAACGCGCGCACTGCTCGAGCTGTCCGGCGGCCGGATCCAAAGGGTAATGCGCCTGCGGCGGGCGGACATCGAGCGCTTGCGGGCCAAGGCGGGTGAAAACCTACGGAACCCGCCGCGCCGGCAGGGAAGGCAGAAACATGCACCGGCGCGCAAGGCTGCTGTGCTCGTCAGGCTATCGCACGTTGATTTATTCGTCGAGTACCGACCGGTGCTGCGTGATCTGAATTGGCAGCTGCGGCGCGGCGAGCATTGGTCGGTATTCGGCGCAAACGGCGCCGGGAAATCCAGTTTCCTCAAGCTGCTGTACGGCGACTTGGCGCCGGCCTTGGGCGGTCGAATCGCGCGCAGCGGTTATCCTGCCGGCACGCCGATCAGCGAGTGGAAGCGGCATGTGGGCTACGTCTCGCCGGAACTGCAAAGCCTGTATGCGGTGGAGGTCAGCATTTTGGATTTGGTCGCAAGCGGCCGCCACTCGAGCATCGGCCTCCATGCTGCGCCTAGCGCGGACGATCGAAAGCAGGCGCTTTACTGGCTAAAATTTTTCAAATTACTGAGCCATGCACAGCGCCGGCCCAGGGAGCTGTCCTACGGGCAATTGCGCCGCGCGCTCATCGCACGCGCAATGGCCGCGGATGCGCGCATTCTGCTGCTCGACGAGCCACTGACGGGTCTGGATCCCGGTCAACGCGCCATGATGAAGCGACTGCTCGCGCAACTGATGAAGCGCCGGCTCACGGTGGTCGCCGCCGTGCATCATGCGGAGGATCTGCCGCGCGGCATGACGCACGGCTTGCATTTACATAAGCGGCACGCTTCTCAGGCAGATCCATATTTTGCGACGTGAGTGCGGGCCAACCCAAGCCGGCCCGGGTGAGACTCAAGATCGTACGAGATCGATGAGGACCCTATTATGTTGCGTCTCGCCGCTTCGAGCTTCGCAGTAGTGCTGGTGATTTTGGTTGGTTGCAGCGGGTCCGGATACGCGGTGCGTGCCGTGCCGCGCATCGTCGCGGATAGTGTCGGTAAGCCGGTGAGCGGTTTGCAAGAAGCCTTCGGCGAACCGCGTAAGGTCGACGTCACCCCGACGAAGCTCATCTACGTCTGGTTTCTGCCGCAAAAGCCCAAGGACGCATCGCCGTCCGGTTTCCAGGGCTGCGAGATGGAAGTCACCGTCGATGCGCGCTCGCAGCGCGTTTTGGGATATTCGCTCTCGAACATCGGTTGGTCTGCTTGCGGCGATGTGCAGCGTCGCATTCGCGTGGCGCAGCGCTGAGGGGCTTAAGTGCGGGCCATTTCCCGCTACAATAGACGGACGCCCAGTGGCGCATCAGGCATCCTAAGGTCCGTCGCCCTTGTTCCCAATCTCAATTCTTTCCATCCTCATCCAGGCCGCCTTGATCGTCCATGTGATCAAGACCGGACGAAACCAGCTGTGGATCTGGGCCATCGCATTGCTGCCGGGGATCGGCGCGCTTGCCTATGTCGCCGCGGAAGTTTTGCCCCAACTGTTCGGCGGCAGAGCCGCACGGCGAGCCAAAGCGGGTGTACGGCGCATGTTGGACCCGGACCGCGAATTGCGCCGCGCGAGCGCAGAAGTGGAGATTTCCGGCAATGTCGACGCGCGCCGGCGCCTGGCAGAGGAACTTTTCGAACGCAGCCAATATGACCAGGCCATCGATGTTTATCGCGGCGGCCTGAAAGGCATTTTTGAGCACGATCCGACTCTGCTGCTCGGCCTGGCACGGGCGCAATTCGCCAAGCAGGATTTCGCTGCCGCGCGCGCCACCCTCGAGCTTTTGACCCGGCAAAATCCAGACTTCAAGTCGGCGGATGCGCAGCTGCTGTATGCCCGCACTCTCGATGCCCAAAATGCTTTGGACGAGGCGGAACGGGAGTATGCAACGCTCGCGCCGGGATATCCGGGTGCTGAGGCGCGTCTTCGCTACGGCTTGTTGCTCAAGCGGCGCGGCAAATTGCAGGAAGCGCAGCGCGTGCTCAAGGACTTGCTGGACGGCTCCCGCCTAAGTCCCGCCCACTACCGCAGGGCGCAGGCCGAGTGGCTGGAGCGTGCGCGGCGCGAATTGGGCTAGAATACGTTCCATGCAATCCATCGCGCAAGTTGGCCGCCTGGCCCTGGCATCCCTGGCGCTGATTGTCGTGGCGGCATGCGCCGGCCAGAAAGAGCCCGCGCAGAAGTTGATCTCCGATATCGATGCAACCGTAACGGCCGCATCGGTGGAGGCGGCGAAGTATGTGCCTGATCAGCTCATTGCCGTGCAAAGCAAACTCGGCGACCTGAAAGCCGCTTTCAACCGGCAGGATTACCCCGCCGTGATGAAGGGCGCGCCGGCGGTGCTCGCTTCCGCTCAGATGCTGGCGACAGCCGCCGCCGCGAAGAAGGACGAACTGCTGAAGACACTCAATGATCAGTGGACGGGTTTAGCGGCAACCGTCCCAGGCTACCTCCCGGCGATCCAGAATCGCCTGGCGTTTTTGAGCAAGAAATCCAGCAAGAAAGCTGCCGCCGGCATCGATCTGGCGGCAGTGTCGGCCGCCCTCACCGATGCATCCTCGCTGTGGTCCAAGGCACAGGCGGCATTCGCTGCGGGCAATATGAGCGAGGCGGTGACAACCGCAACCGCCGTAAAGGCGAAGCTGACGGCGCTGGCCGCCGCGCTCAAGCTCGATCTCCCCGCTCCGGCAGCATAAGCCGCGTTGTCGGGCGGGGGCCCTTGGTTTACAGGGCCAGGGTGGTTTACAGGGCCAGGGTGCCTTCGCTGACGATGACTGCCGTGCCGGCGATATGCGTTGCGATCAGGGTACCCTTGTCGATCTCCAGACGCACCCTGACCTGTCCGGGCCGCTTCACCTGGTAACCCTGCCGTCCTATGAAAGTGGTTGATTTTTTCCCGAATTGGCCGAGGTCCCACAGGTAGGCGCCGAGCATGGCATGCCCGTTACCGCTGACGGGGTCCTCGGGCAGCCCCAGCGCCGGACAAAACATGCGCGATTCGGTCCAAATCTCTTCGGAATCCCGATTGACCCCGAACACGAAGAATCCTTCTATCCCAAGTTCGTTGCCGAGCGCCGCCAGGGTGTCGAAATTCGGCGCAAGATTTTCCAGTTGGCGGTGGTCCGCAACCGGCACCAGAAGCCGCGAGCTGCCCTTGCGGGCGATTCTCGCCGGCATGACTTCATGCAATTGAGTTGCCGGCAGCTTGAGCGCTTCGGCAACCCGCAGCGTGGTCTTGAACGGCAGCGGCGCTTCCAGATCCGGCGCGGTTTGGCGAAACTCTATGAGGGTTTCCGGCCCGGTAGCGCGCTCGACGATTTGCGCGCTGACCTCGATGATGCCGGTACCGGAATGCTGACGGGACACGCCGCTGGCGCGCCTTCCCAAGGCCATCAGCACCGCGTGCGCGGCAACGGTCGCGTGCCCGACGAAGGGCGCTTCCTTGCGTGCGTTGAAGAAGCGCAGCTGCACATCGTGATCCGCGGCCTTGGCCGCCAACACGAACGCCACCTCGGCGTGCGAAAACTCGCGCGCGATGCTGAGCAGAGTGGCATCGTTTTGCCCGTCCGCATCGAGCACCACGGTCGCCGGATTGCCGCTAAAGCGCGCGGCAGTGAATGCATCGACCTGAAAAATGCGCAATTGACCCACTCCAATGCCAGATGGCGGAGTTTTGCACGCATCCGCGCCACAGGCTACACTTCGATGAACCTTGGGGTGGTCTTGAATAAAGGCCTGAGACGCGGGTTGTCGAATATTCGATGAATCCTGCGAACCCGTTGAACCTGACCCGGTTAATGCCGGCGTAGGGAGCAGGTAGTTAAAAATGCGCGCGGCCGTCGAAATCAGCATGTATCCGCTAACCCCCGACTATCGGCCCCCGATCCAAGCCTTTATCGATCGGCTGAACACGCATCCGGGCCTCAAGGTGCGGACCAACGCGCTTGCCACGCAAATCTGGGGTGAGCTCGATCAAGTGATGCAGGTGCTGACGCAGGAGATGACTCGCTCCGCCGGCGACGATGCGCAACTGGTCTTTGTCATGAAGGTACTGCCGGGTTTGGCACCGCCTTAGTTCGTGGGTGCTTGGCACGACACGAACGTGATCGAACTTGCCGCGGCCGCGCTCGCGGTCGCATATCTGCTGCTCGCGATTCGGCAAAGAGTTAGTTGTTGGATTCCCTCCTTCGTCAGCTCCTGCATGTATGTCTGGGTGCTGTTTGGCGCGCACCTGTACATGGAGTCGGTGTTGAACGTGTTCTATGCCGCGATGGCGGCATACGGCTTCTGGCAGTGGCAGCACGGTAGGGGCGGCGCCGCCCTCATCGTCACCCGATGGCCGATCGCGCGACACCTGGGCGCGCTGCTCGGCGTTACGGCACTGTCGGTGGTCAGCTCTTTTTTCCTGCGGCGCTTCACGCCCGCGGCTTGGCCCTTCGCCGATTCGATGGTGACGTGGTCGAGCGTATTCGCCACTTTTTTGGTGGCGCGCAAGGTGTACGAGAACTGGCATTGGTGGCTGGTGATCGATTCGGTCTGCCTGTGCTTGTATTTCACGCGTCGCCTGTATGTGACGATGCTGCTGTTCGTTCTCTACCTCATCTTGATCGTGATTGGGATGCGCGAATGGCGCCGCAGTTTAAGTGTGCATGCAGCCGGGTGATCTCGAACGTCTCAGCCGCGGCGCAGTGCCGGGAACGGGAACCCCCGACATCAAGCTCATCAGCTGCGGGCTCGTCAACGAGACTTATCGCGTCATCCGCGACGGCTGCTCGTATTCATTGCGGGTTGCAATCCCACAGCCTGTCGATCTCGGCCAGGACCTCGAGTGGGAAGCACGCGTGCTTGAAACCGCGGGGCGTGCGGGACTGGCGCCGCCACTGCTCCATTGCGACCCCGTGCGCGGCGTGCTCGTTTCTCGCTGGGTCGACGGGCGTAATTGGGGTCCGGATGAGGCGCGCAGTTGCGCAAATATCGGCAACCTGGCCGGCCTCTTGCGCCGCGTGCACGAGTTGCGCATTCCGACGCCGGCGCGCCTCATGAGTCCGCCGGCGTGGGTGGACTGCTATGTCGCTGCGTTATCCGCCGCCCGTCGCCCGGTCGACCTAAGCCTGCGAGCGGCCGCGGCGTCGCGATTGGACCAGCTTTCCAAGCTTCCGAACGCCGCCGGGGCGTTGTGCCACAGCGACCTGCACACGCTGAATCTCGTCGAGCGCGATCGCTCGCTGATCTTGCTCGATTGGGAGTACGCCCACGTATCGGAGCCGCTGTGGGATTTGGCCGGGTGGAGCGCCAATAACGACTTCGGCGAGCAAGCGCAGCGGATTCTATTGACGAATTACTGGGGGAGCGCGCCTTCGCCGAGCCTGTGGACGCGCTTTAGGCTGATGCTCTGGCTCTTCGATTACACCTGCCTGCTGTGGAGCGAGCTTGCCATGAGCGTGCGACCCGCAAAACCCTTGATCGCCGAGCGCGCAACACAACTCGACGCGCGCCTGCGCCTTCCGGCACACTACTTGGCTTAAGTGATCCCGCGATGGGAACCACTGGGAGGTTTTTGATGGCGCGGATGATCGTGGTCGATCGTGATGGCAAGGAGCACGAAATTGAGGCAAAACCCGGCCTGAAGATCATGGAGATCCTGCGTGAGCTCGACTACGGTGTCGCGGCGATCTGCGGAGGTCTTTGCTCCTGCGCAACCTGCCACGTCTATGTGGATGAAGAATGGGCGGCCCGCCTGCCCAAGCGGCAAAGCGATGAGCTCGAACTACTGACCGAATTGCCGGATTTTCGCGAGGCCACCTCGCGATTGTCCTGCCAGGTCGATTTCACCGACGCGCTGTCCGGTATCAAGGTAACCGTTGCCGCGGATTCGTGACGGCCTGCGCGCGGCCGCTCCTTACGATTTCCTTTCGGTTTGCTTGCGTACGGCGTCCTGCGCACTCGCCACCGCATCCGGGTCGCCGAGAAAGCGGGCCGTTAGCGGCTGCAATTGCTCGTCCAGCTCGTACAGCATGGGGATGCCGGTCGGGATGTTGAACTCCACGATGTCGGACTCGGACATCATGTCGAGCATTTTCACCAATGCGCGCAGCGAGTTGCCGTGCGCTACGATGAGCACGTTCTTCTTGGCGCGCAGCTCCGGGACGATGCGCGACTCCCAAAACGGCAGCACCCGCGACAGGGTGTCCTTCAGCGATTCGGCGGCCGGCAGCCAATTCGGATCGACATCCGCATAGCGCGGATCAAAGCGCGGATGTTGCGGATCATCCCAGCTCAAGGCGGGAGGCGGAACGTCATAACTGCGCCGCCAGACTTTGACCTGCGCCTCGCCATGCTTCTCGACAGTCTGCGCTTTGTTGAGCCCCTGCAGCGCACCGTAATGGCGTTCGTTCAGGCGCCAGCTGCCCTCGACCGGAATCCACATCCGCTGCGTGGTATCGAGAATGATCCAAAGCGTCCGGATCGCGCGCGTCAGCACCGAAGTGAAGGCAATGTGCGGCTCGAGCTTTTCCTTGAGCAGCTCGCGGCCGGCTTGCGCCGCTTCCAGGCGTCCCTGATCGCTCAAGTCGATGTCGCGCCAACCGGTGAATAGATTCTCGAGGTTCCAAATGCTCTGGCCGTGGCGCACCAGGATCAATTGTCCGGACACAGTGCTCTCCTAGCGGCGCGCGGCCGCCGCAAACAAGCCGTCAAAAACCGCCGCCAGGATCTCTTTGTGATGCAAATCGACATGCAGGCGAATGCGTCCGCGGCCGGCACGCACCAGCATCCTGGAAAATTTGTCGATCTCGGCAGCGCCGGGAACTTCGACGCTGGCGCGCAATTCACCGTGCACCGGCGCGAGAAATCGCATGCTCGATTCCTGAATCACGGCGTCGGCGGCAAGTTCGTGCGCGGCCAGATAACGGCTCGCCCAGGCCCAGCCGGCCAGCACCGCCAGTGCGTACAAACTCCCGCCGAACGCGGTTCCCTTGTGATTCGCGTTCGGTGCGAGCGGCGCGCGCAGAATGACGCCGGCGTCGTCCGCGGATTCAACGATCACTCCCATCGGCTTTGCGAGCGCAATTTCCCGATCGATGCGATTCTGCAAATAGTCCGCGCCGAATGCACTGGCTTGCGGCATTGTCAAGTCAATCCTGCGCAAGACGTCGGACCGCCTGCAGCGCGACGGAGAGCGTCGCGAAATCCGGCGCCGAACCGGTGCGCAGATCGACCACCACGCGTTTCAGCGCATCGACCGGAGCCGAATGACGTGCCAGCCATTGATCCACACGCGCCGCCGCGTCTCGACCCTTGCATTTCAAGACCGCCAGCGTGATCTTGGCCTGCAATGCGTACAGGTTGTCGCGCAAGCTGCCGCGCGCGACGGCCTGCCAATGCCCTTCGGCAGCGAGACTTTCGATCTGCTGCTTGATCCAGGTCAATCCAATGCGCTCGCCAAGGTCGAAATATGCCTTCGCGGCGTAGATGATCCGCACGCGTGCCGCCATCGTGACTTCGACCAGGTCCAGCGCGCAGTGCAATTCCTCGAGGGACGCGATGCGCACGGCAAGCTCTTCGGGCACGTGCTGCGCAATCAGCTGCGAACGCACCGCGCCCAAGCGCGCTTGCGCACCGACGTCGAGTACACCGGTCAATTCGTAGAATAGCTCGGTCACCTTGGCGGAATAGCGCGATACGGCGCGTTCGATATCCAGATCGTTGCGCCGGTTCTCGAGCAACCAGTAGCTCATGTGCCGGAGCAGTCGGGTCGTCTGAAACATCGCGGTGTACTGTACGGCGGCGGGAATTCGGTTGTCGAGCGCTTCAATTTGCGACCAAATATATCGCAGCGCAAACACCTCGCGTGCAATGCTGTAGGCGCGCGCAATGGCCGCCGGGTCGGCGCCGGTGTCATCCTGTGCGCGCACCGGAAAAACCGGCCCCACGCGATTGATCATGCTGTTGGTGATCGCAGTGGCGATGATCTCGCGCCGCAAGCGATGCCGCTTCAATCGCGCCGCGAATCGCTTCTGCACCGGCGCGGGGAAGTAGCGCTTGAGCTCGGCCGACAGATACGGGTCTTCGGGAACATTGGAATGGATCAGCGCCCGGTACAGCCAGATCTTGCAGTAACTCAACGTGATGGCAAGCTCCGGGCGCGTCAAGCCCTCGCCGGACTGGCGGCGCTCGGCGATCTCCTCTTCAGTCGGCAGAAACTCCAAACTGCGGTTCAAATCGCCGGAGCGTTCCAGTGCGCGAATCACGTACGCGCCTTCGCTCAAGCGCTCCTTGGACTGAAATTCGACGGTGCTGATGGCTTGGCTCTGCAGATAGTTGTTGCGCAACACCAGAGCGGCCACTTCATCCGTCATCTGCACCAGCAATCGATCGCGCGCCGCCAGCGTGATTTCCCCGGCGCGAACCGCACCGTTCAAGAGGATCTTCAAATTGACCTCAACG
>Ga0210399_10002885_pt1 | contig 13353 bp, 9 predicted proteins | sample IncBWC14MmetaG_FD_150865 | JGI IMG/M metagenome (GOLD analysis project Ga0210399, IMG submission 150865) | Forest soil microbial communities from Barre Woods Harvard Forest LTER site, Petersham, Massachusetts, United States - Inc-BW-C-14-M | ecosystem: Environmental > Terrestrial > Soil >... | reverse complement strand
GCGCCCAGAAAAAACAACGGGACTGCACAACTGTAGGAGTGTGTGCGAAAGGAATAAGAAAAAGAGTTAAACACTCTTGACGGAGCCGACTTCGTTAGAGATGTTGCGAACAGGAATTATCACCAGCCATCTCAATTTGCGACGACCCCTCTGGATTTTGATTTTCCTCGAATTGGAACCTGTGCCCTTAACCCTTTTACCTTCAACCCGCGCGATACCGGTAGTTCTAGAACAATTCTGAACTAGTCAACAGTAAAACTACGTAGAACGGCTGCGTAGAATCCCGTCTGCGGAATTTTAAATTGAAATTGGAAATGGGTAAGGAGCCCCCCTTCGCAGCACACGCGAAGGTTGGGGCACCCAGCGTCCGTGAACGCGGGTGCGAGGTGGAAGGTCGTTGATGTCCATACCGCCGCGAATACGTTAGAATGTTGGAAATGTCTGTGAATCTCACGGCACCAGCGGTCTTGTCTTTGGTTGGGGGTCTCTACCTCATAATAGGGGGTCTCACTTCCGACAAGACGACACAGAAGAGGAAGCAGCAGAAGACGCAGACAACGCGCCCAAAGAGCGCGTTACCGCTCTCGACGTCCTCAACATCGTCCGCAAATACGCAAATCAGGCATCGCGCAGCGATGCCACCGCTCGCTCCGCCTCTCCAGAAATAAAGTCGCGCAGCGATGCTACCTTTTGCGCAGCTCCACCCGCACAAGCCTCCAACGTTCCTGAAGATGAATACGACGGACTCGAAGACGATGACTCCGACGCCGACGAAGAATCAGAAGATGACGCAGAAAACGAGCTCGAAGAGGCCCTAGCCGCTGTCTCCACCGAATCGGACGGCGAAGACGACTCAGATGACGATCCCGACGACAACCCCGACGACAACAATGACCCAAAAAATAAATCGGACGCCAAAAGTCTCGAAGAGACCACCGCTTGCGCAGCTCCACCCGCGCAAGCAGTGCCGCGAGACGTTGTTCGCGGCCAGAATCCGAATGACCGGTTGCTCTCCAACCGCACCGATTGCGCCGCCTCGCCCCGACCTTCAACGGGCATACCCGCGCAACCGGCTGTCCCTCCAAAACCGAAGCCCGACGCCGACGGCCTCATCTGGCACCCACACCCGGGCTATCCGAATCAGGAGATGTCGGAGCCAGACGCGCAGGGCCGCGTCCGCTACAAAATCCATATGACCACTACAACCTCGCAGCTTCCGTCGCGTCAGACAGACGCCCAACGCGCCGCAGAGTTAATCTACCGTTCCGTGATCAAAAAATACGGCAACCCATGACCGGTCAGCGATTTAAGAATTTCTAATCGGCGGTAAAAGGAGGACAAAGGCGACAGCAAAACAGCCGGCAGGATGCCGGCGCTACAAGAGAAGCCGCAACTGAGAAAAGAACGCTGTCGGGACAGTAGCCGAGCATTGATGGCATGTGCCGCGTTCGGAACTTGGGGCACAGGCCCTTCGGTTCTCAGGGTAAACAGGATTGCCTGTGCTACTGGACGGCAAAGGTGCCGGCACTGGCGGCGTTTGACAGTCGGCGCTCGCGCCGATACGCTCTTCACCTCAAAACGCGGCGCGCGAAACGGCGCCGATGAGAGACGCGAGTGGAGGATTGAGCGCGAAATGAAGATTATTGTGGCCGACAAGATTAGCGAGCGCGGGTTTGCGCTGTTGCGCGAGGCGGGCTGGGACGTGTTGACGCCCGCGGCGGGCGCGCTCGCCGCCGAGCTCGCCACAGCTGATGGACTTGTGGTGCGTAGCGCGACGAAGGTGACGGCGGAACTGCTGGAGCACGCGCCGAAGCTCCGCGTGGTGGGCCGCGCAGGAGTGGGCGTCGATAACATCGACGTGGAGGCGGCGACGCATCGGGGCATCTTGGTAATGAACACGCCAGGCGGAAACGCGGTGAGTGTCGCAGAGCATACTTTCGCGCTGATGCTGGCTATGGCGCGGAGCGTGCCGCAGTCGAATGCTTCGATTCATGCGGGGCGCTGGGAGAAATCGGGCGCGTCGGGAACTGAAATGCGCGGGAAGACGCTCGGGCTCGTGGGTCTCGGACGCGTGGGCACGGAAGTGGCGCGGCGGGCGCGAGGGCTCGAGATGAAAGTGCTGGCGCACGATCCTTACGTGACGCCTGCGGCGGCGCGCGAGGTGGAAGTCGAGTTGGTGACGCTCGATGAGCTGCTGAAGCGGGCGGACGTGATCTCGCTGCACACGTCGCTGAGCGCGGCTACGGAGAAGATGTTTGGCGCGGCGGCGTTTGCGAAGATGAAGCGCGGGGCGCGGCTGGTGAATTGCGCGCGCGGCGAATTGATTGATGAAGCGGCGCTGGCGGAGGCGTTGAAATCGGGGCAGCTTGCGGCGGCGGCGGTGGATACGTTTGCGGAGGAGCCGCCGAAGAATTCGCCGCTGATTGGATTGGCGAATTTGATTGCGACGCCGCACATCGCGGGGTCGACGGCCGAGGCGCAGGAAGAGGTGGGCACGGCGGTGGCGCAGCAGGTGCGGGATTATCTGGCCGACGGGTTGATTCGCAACGCGGTGAATATGCCGGCGCTTTCACCGGAGCAGTATCGGCGGCTGCGTCCTTATATTGATTTGGGCGAGCGGCTGGGCGCGCTGATTGCGCAGGCGGCGCCGTCGCCGAGTTTCAGCCGGATTCGGATTCGGTATGCGGGGGAGGCGGCGGAGCTGGGGTCGCACGTGGTGCGTAGCGCGGTGCTGAGCGGGATTTTGAATTGCGTGCTGGCGGAGAAGGTGAATCTCGTGAACGCGTCGGCGGCAGCGGCGGAGCGCGGGTTGATTGTGGAGGAAACCACGCGGCGGCGCGAGCGCGGATTTCCAAACACCGTGGAGGTGGAGGTGGCCGACGGCGGGAGGGACTTAACCGTTGAGGGCACGGTAATATCCGACGGGTCGCCGCGAATTTTGTCGCTCGACGGCATCGGGCTCGAGGCGCCGCTCGAGGGCACGCTGCTGCTGACGCGCAATCGTGACGTGCCCGGCGTGATCGGGCAGATTGGAACGGCGCTGGGGAATCTCGGCGTGAACATCGCGACGTTTGCGCTGGGGCGGCGCTCGCCTGTGCACGGGGCGGAGGCTGTGGCGATGGTGCGACTCGATGGCGCGGTGAGCGAGTCAGTGGCGGAAAAAATTCGCGAAATTCCTTCGATCACGGAGGCGCGGTTGATTCGTCTTCCGGATGCGCCGAAAGCACGGCCGTGAAAAATCGAAGGCGCTGCTGAAAACCGAAGCGCTTCTGAAAACCGAAGCGCTTCTGGGTTACGAAACCGGAGCGATGAAGGCGCTGTCGTTAGCTGAAATGCGCAATGAAACGTGAATGGCCGAATCGAGCTGTGCTATTCTTTTGTGTGCGCTCGAGCGGCGTTTCCTTCTTCGAGCGGCAATCGGTCGGGGCGTAGCGCAGCCTGGCTAGCGCGCCTGGTTCGGGACCAGGAGGTCGATGGTTCAAATCCATTCGCCCCGACCACTCTTTTCAATGAGTTGAGTTCTGATCTCATGTCGGCTACGCCTCTACTGTAGCGGTTTTTGTAGTGACCCTGAAACCGATTCCGCATACTTGAAAACCATCTCGGCATTGTAAGCCTCAAGCTTTTTGACCGCATCGACTTTGTGCTGATCGCTGGGATGAACGTAGCGACTGGTCATCTGCACCGTCGTATGTCCGAGCAGGGCGGCTAACGTGAGGATATCTACGCCCGATTGTGCTGCGCGGGTGGCGTACGTGTGCCGGAGGTCATAAAGCCTGAAATGATCTTTGGCGCCGGAGCGTCTGACTGCCCCGTCGTGGGCCTTGCGAACGCTTCGAATCGGGAGATCCGACCGTTCCGAGCGGCCCGGGCCTGCCGGCGAACAAAAGACCCATCTATCCCGAGCTTGTTTTGCCCGACGCTCAAGAATCGCGCACACCTCACCGGTCATCGGGATTGTTCGCTTTGCTGCCTTGGTCTTTCCGAACGGATTAAAAATCGTGCGCCGCACAAAATCCAGGTGGCGGACCTCCATCCGAAATACTTCGTCCGGGCGCATCCCCGTTTGCAGGATCACGGTCGCAATATCTCTCAAAGGTTGACTCGCGGCGCGAAGGTATGCAAGTTCCTCTTGCACGCTCACCACGCGCGTTTGCTCTTTCTCTTCAAAGAACATTCCCTTTTGAGTTGGGCTTTTCAGCTTCAAGCAATTGAAAATCAGCCGGAGCGTCTCAAGAGCACGGTTCACTGTTGCCGGAGAAACCGTACTGCCGTCCTTCGCGTTCCTACGCTCTTCGCGAGACCGCATAAGCCTAAACTGCTCGACGGCCTCGGGAGTGACTTGGTCCAGCCACTTCCCTGCGAAGAAGCGTTTCAGCGTTTCGCTGTGAAGCTTGAAAAGCTCGTGCGTCTTTGGCCGATGCTGATACTTTGACCATTCCAGAAATTTATGAACCGCCTCTTCAAATCTCGGAGGCGGTTCCTTGCGCCTGATACCGGCGTGTCCCTCGGCGAGATCAGTTTTACGCTTCGCCTCCATCTGCTCTGCCTTGTGTTTGTTTTGGCAGTGAGATGATTCCTGAATCCGCCGACCGCCAAACTCAAATCGATACCACCAGATTTTTCCGCGTCGGTAGATCGCCATGGCTAGAGTCTCCCCTCAGCGATAGAAGAGTCTGCTTCGACGCGCACTATACGCTCGGCAAGCCATGCGTCAAGATCACCCTGTCGATATCTCACGACGTTGCGGCTCAGTTTTAGGAAGGGAATGCCGCGGCGCTGTGATCGCCACTGCGCGAGAGTCTCAACGGAAAGCCCGGTGATGCCCGCAACGTCCTCGGCCGTCAGCAATCGCGCAGACGGATCCGGCGCCGCCGGCATCTTCACGAGTTTTGTCCCCGTCGCCATCGCCGCTATTCACGCGCCTCCGTTGTGGCTACAGTAGATTTCATCGGGTCACCCAGTCCGGTTGCTCCGGTGATGGGCGGTGTTTCTGTGCCGCTCGTTGAACGACTGCGGGCCGCGATGTCTTCCACGCTCGGACCCGCCAAGCCGAAGGGGTCAAGCTTGACGGATTCCTGACGGATTTTTCATGGGTTCCATGTTTTTTCGCGAGAGGCATGCTTAGTAAAGAAAAACGTAGAATTGGTGAAAAATCCGCCATTCATTGGGGGAAATCCGTCAGTTTCTTGTCGTGATGCCTTCATAAAACGCCCCTATTACAGTGTGTCTCTTCGCGAATCGCTCTCCGATTTTTCGTCCGAACATATTCCTCGACATGCGCTCTTTTTCGCCCAATCCGCGGTGGTCTGCCCAGCGCTTGTAATGGACGAACAGTTCGCTCGCGGCGGTCTCGGCTTCAGGATCCAGCTCGCAGGCCTCCTCTGTGAAGTCGGCCAGTGGGTCGCTGTCCTTGGCGTACTGCTCGGTCGCTTCGAGCACGACCTCCGGAGCCTGGAGCCCTTTTTCCTGCCACAGCAAGCATCCGCGGACGGCCCAAGCGAGAATGCCCGCGCCTTCAGCGCGTAGTTCGTCGCCCAGCGATGGATTGACTGGAAAAGTCTTCGTGAAAGGGATCAGGCGGATGCGGCGCCAGAATCCGTGACTATCGTCCCTTACGATCGGCTTGTGGTTCACGCTCAGCCAGAATTTGGCGACGGGTTCAAACTCGAAAAACTCACGGTGGAGGAATCGCGCAGTGATGGGATCGCATCCTGTCAGGGCTTTTATCCGGCTTTCGTTCAGGCGCGTGCCGTCGTTCGTTTCCGACGCAACAACGAAGCGACGGCCGGAGAGCGCTGCCACGTCGTTGGGGATGGCTGCGCGGTCTCTCATTTCGACTGTCGCGAACGGCATATTCCAGCCGTAATCGCCCAGGGCCCACTTCAGCGTATTGGCGAACGTCCCCTTGCCGTTCGCGCCGCGGCCGTAGCACAAGAATAGGCATTGCTCGGTCGTGGCGCCAGTCAGAGAATAGCCTGCGGCGCGTTGGATAAAGTCGATGAGCGTATCCGAACCGAAGACTTCCGTGAGGAATCGCAGGAAGCGCGGACAGTCCGCCTTGGGGTTGTAAGGCACGCTGGTTTGCATGCTGATCCGGTCTTCCCGTCGGCCAGGACGCAATTCGCAGTTCCGCAGGTTGACCACGCCGTTCGGGACCCCGAGCAAGAAGGGATCTTGATCCCAGTTCTCGCCCGAATCCGCGATCGGATGCTCCGCTTGCGCCAGGTAAAGCAATGCGTCGAGGCGGGCCCGCGATTCGGAACTGATGGCCCATTTCGCCGCTCGGTTCCGCTCGAACGCATCTTCGATGTCGCCCGCATCCTTGAACCTTTGGCGCATGGCCAACTTGGCTAATCGGCGGACCTGTGCGTCGGTGTCCGGCTTCCAATGGTGCGATTCCCACAGCAGCCACCGCCCGCGGCGGTGGTCAAACAGTAGACGCGCGCCGTGGCGGGCCGCGAAGTATTCGGCGTTGCCGGCGTCGGTCCTGCGTTCCGGTTCCGTCTCCGATATTTCCTCGACGGCGATCTTGTCCGTCGCTTCGGCAGGATTCCACTTTGGCTGAGTTTCAATGAAGCCCTGTAGCGCATCGTGATTTCCGCCAGCGCCGACCCAATCGCTCAAATCATTCGAATTACCCGGCAGTTCGAAAACCTTCAGCAACGCGACGTCGCCTGTGATTGCCTGGGCGACAGCGGTGGCAATCTTGCGCCCGGCCGCGTCAGCGTCTGCGATGATCGCGACAGCCTTGCCGCGCAGGTAGCCGGAAAATTCTGGCCGCCAGTTTTTTGAGTTTGTTGCGACAATGCCGAATGAGCGCGCGGTTTCACAGTCTTTTTCGCCTTCGCAAACAAGCACGAAATTCGCCGTCAGAATCTCAGGTAGTCGGTATGGAACGCGCCTGACATTGCTGAGGTTCCAAGCCCAGCCGCCTTTGCCGTCCGGGCGTCGTTGTCTGAAATGTTTCGGCATATACCGGACGTTCTGATACAGGAGCGTGCCCTGTTCGTCGACGTAATCGTAAGTCGCGACAATTTGAGCCTTGCTGCCATTATGGAAAACACCGTTCGAAAAGAGATCGCCGACTGTGATTCCAAGAGCAGTACAGATTTGCTCGACGCGGCAGCCTGCGAAGCAATTCAGCAGGATTTTTCCACCGCGTTCCGTTATGGAGAACGACTGCCGCTTGTCTTCGTGCGCGGGGCACCGCGCGACCCAGCCGTCACCGTTCTGGCGAACGCCGCTTAACTGATCAAGCAGCTTACGGAGGGCCGCACTGGCAGCCGCCGAGGTCACTTCTGCGGCTCCCGCGCTGAGGCGGAGTGCGCTAAGGGCGGGAGAAGCTTTTCGACGGCCTCGATCTCCCACTCTTTTGGGTCGGCCTCGCCGCGCTCCAGCATCGAATAGCGCGTGCTGCTGATTCCGACGCGAGCCGCAACGTCTTGCTGGCGATAGCCAGCGGCGATTCTACGTAGCTTCCAATCCAGCCTCGTGAGCATAGGGACATCATATGGCGGAGATTTTGGGTATTTAGCGGGTAGAAACCGGGGGGAAAATGGATAGGAATGGGTAGGTTGCACCTAGCCTGCGTGATTAAGTCTTCTTGGCTCTTCGGTCCTTCCGGTGAGCTTTTACCCATGAGCTGATTGTGTGCGTGCTGGCATCGTGGGTTTTGCTCAAAATCATCTTTGCATATCCGATTGGAGCTCCCCATCGATTCGGGTGGTTGAATGTTTCCTGATCGTCGGGACTGAGGCTTGCGCGAACCTTCCAAACTGCAAAATCGGGATGGTCTTTTTCTATCTCGGCCACGCTTCTGCCGGTACCATGATATAGATTTTTAATCCGCTTGACCTCGCCAATCACCTGGTCGCAAAACTTGCCTCTGTCTACAGGCCGCGATGTCGGACGAGAGCTTTCCGCAGTTTCCGCAGCTGGCCCTGTTCTGCCGCTGTTCTCAGAAGACTGCGCTTGACGATTCTCCGTCAGGAGATCCTCCTGGAACTGTTTCCATTCAGGCGAACACTCCACGAGCCGCCGCACGGTTGCCGACCCAGGGAGCCAATCGTCTAACCATAACCCACGAAGTTGGGGGGCCTTTTCCCGGACCACCATGATGACTGACTGGCGAAGAAACTCTTCAGCGTCTCGACTAACCTTGTCCATGGTCCAACCGCAGGGCGCCCTCAGTTCACAGGCCTCTTTCGCATAGGCAGAGAATATTCGCATGATGCACCGATCGACCACGCCAAAGAGTTCTAGCCCTACGGGAACGAGAGGGGACGCACGCAAATCGCGATAGGCTCGGATCTTTTCCGTTTCAATGCGGTCTTGCACTTCGGCGGGAAATTCGGCAGGATATTTCATCTTCTCAATCTGTTTTTCAACCCCGGTGACCGCCGGGGCTTTTTATTCTCTAGGGCATCCTAACAAAAAGATTGACATATGTCGAGTCGCCTAGTAAAAGAATAGCGATGAGTCCCAAGCTTTACACCACTGAAGAAGCGGCCGCACGAGTCGGCATTTCACGCCCGACTCTGCAAGGATGGATTAAAGCCCGCAAGATTAGACCGCCGAAGGCGAGTTTCGACGGGCTTCGCGGGAAGAGACTTTGGACGGAATCAGACGTTGCTCAGCTGCGCAAGACGAAAGAGAAAATCTACTGGAAGGGCCAGGGAAGGCCACGCAAGAAGAAGTAACGAAGCGCGAACGCGCGGGTGTTCAGACCGAACGCGCCGCTAAACGACCAATGGAGGGCTCCCATGGCATCGCCCAATAGAGTTATCACGCTTTCATCGCCGCATATTCCCACGGCAGCAGAGCCACGCTCCGATGTGGTCCGAATGCGTCGGCGGTCTACCAAACAAGTCCGCTCGCGGATCTCGTATATGGACAACTCGCAGCTCGAGAAGTTCCTGCAAGCCGCGAGGGCCCATGGACCGCGCGAACATGCGATGTTCTTGTTTGCAGTCGCTCACGGCGCTCGGGCTTCGGAGATTTGCAACCTCCGGATTGCTGATCTCAATTTCAAAAGTGAACAGGTCCATATCGCGCGGCTGAAAGGTTCGCTCGATTCAACCCAGACTCTTCTCCGCGTGAAGGGCTCGACCCTGTTCAACGAGACGGCCGCGCTCAAGGCGTGGTTGGATGTGCGCAAGCCCGATGCCGATGATTTCGTGTTCAACTCTCAGAAAGCTACCCGGCTGAGTCGAATCACGGTTTACAAACTATTCCGCGCAATCGCTCGGGCCGCAGGCCTGCCCGAAACGCTACAGCACCCACACGTGCTCAAACACACGGCGGCGATGCTAATGGTACGCGCCGGCGCGAACGCTTTTCTCATCCGGCAACACTTAGGACATCGCTCCTTCGATTCGACGCTGGCCTACGTGAATCCCAGCGATAGTGAGGCTTCTGCGGCCGCTTCGAAGGCCTTCAGCCTCGCATTCTAGTGGGTATTCGATGAGAAGTCAGCTTCCGGCCCAAATCTTGCGGCGCGGGTGGCAAGCCGACACGAAACTCGAGAGGCCCCTGAATCCTTCCCAAAAGGATTTGGTCTTAATGGAATGTTTCATTTTGAGATAGGTGGTGATAAGAGGGTTTCTCAACACCTATCCGAACTCAAACGTTTTGGCTCATCGGTGGCTTCGGATTGTGAACCTCGTTTTTCACACCAACTTCCGATTTTGCAAGTCCTCAACACAGTCATCGACTATTTCCATCTCGGTGTACAAACGGCGAACCTGTTCAACAGTCGCGTTGCTTACGGTCAGGAAGTTTGGTTCGAGAATGTAGTCGCACACAACATGAAGAGCTAGCTCAAACTCTTGTTCCCGCATGAATTCATCGAAGAGATCAAGAAACGAGTGACCATGCCCAGTCAACAGTATCGACCGAAGGGATTGAAGCTGAGCCGCCACCCCCTTCGGGGTATGCGGTTCCATAGAGACTCCTATGGGTTCATGATGAGATAGGTGGTGGGAAGAGGATTTCTCGACACCTATCTGGTCTATTTCTTGGGACCAACCAAATCGGCCATCGGTTGCACATTCGCAGTGTCGCACGTGAACCCGAGACAATCGAGATTCCACCCGTCCTCAATCGTGGCGAGCATCGAATAGTGGTTGTAAGCCACGCTCGAAGTGCGTGCGGAATGGTCGGAGTGGGAGATAGTTATCATCACAACGCGACCGCCGCCTTGGCCAGCCGGGGCATCGCAGCAGCCGGAGTCGTCGCCAAACCCTTGAAAGCCGGATCCGGTAAAATCGCTTTCATCCCAAGTAATGAAGATCACTGAGTTGCCGGTCCAGGCGCTCGAATTCATGATTGCGTTGACGGCATTCATCACGAAAGTGTCGCCAGTGGAGATCAGGGCCTGAATCTGGGAGAAGTCGCAGGGATCGTCGGGAGTAGCGGCGCGGCCGTGCATGTCGTGGCACTGGTCTGGACTGATCCACGTGTAGTCGGGAACGGTTCCATTGGCGAGATCGGCAGTGAATTGACTGAAGTCAACGATGTTCGCGACTCGGGCCGGATTGCTCTGGACATCCTGATAAGAAACGAAGGGATTGTGTTTGCGCTCATAGAGCTGATTTCCGCAGGCGTGGTCGAACGGAGTGCTACAAAGGGAGAGCGACTGCATATAAGCCTTCCAGGTTTTCCCGTGAGACTCGAGTTGGTCGACGATGTTGGGGACGTCAATGGTGGTGTCGTTGTCGCTGTCGACTCCGTTCAAGGAACCTGAGGTTGCCGCTATGTAGTTCGGCTGACTGGGATGCGTAACGCCGGTGTAATTCGTCGCAAGACCGTAGGAGGAAGCAGCCAAGTTGATGAATGGGGCGTTGGAGTTACCAATCAAGGCGTTGAAGCCTGTATTCTCCATCATGATGATGAAAACGTGCTGGTAGTTCTTCATTGCGGAGCGATCACCGGCTCCCGCGCTGACCGTGATGGGCGTTGTTTGAATAAGAAGTGCCGACACGATAGCACCAAGGAGCAGCGCTCGATATACGCGCCGAAAATTCTGCAAGGTGGATTTCTTACACATGTACGCCTCCTGGTGAGTGGACTGGCCGGGTGAAGGGTCTTTCTCCGCCAAAAGACGGAGTCGAAACGTGAGAGAATATGTGTCGCCGGATTGGCGATGTCAAGAAATAAAATGGAAGGTGCCGCAGGACAGATGCACACTTCGATTCCGTGCACCCATTCAGCATTTCCGCTCAGACATCTCGTTGGAGCAGAGCCGAGCGTAACTGCGAATTTGCCCGTGATCTTGGAGCGCTATATTCGTAGCAACCACTGATATTCCCGCAGCAGCAATACAGCTACTCCAAGGATCATCAGCGAGACCGTAAGAGTCGCTAACCGACGCGTCAATGCGGGGTTACGAGCTTGCCGCGCAATAATCGGTAAATTAATGAAGGCGCTCGCGATCGATGCGAGCACAACGCCGGTTCCAGCAACCCCCGGCTGCAATTGACCATGCGCGACCATGTTTGCGGCGGCAGCAGCCGTGCTGGCACTACTCACTAGACCACCGAGTACGCTAATTCCCAGAAATCCAAATTTTCCTAGGTGGCGTTCGCCGAGCGTAGAGACGATCTGAATCAGTATGAATAGCCCAGCAAAATTTAAAACGTGCGCGATCGAAACAGGAGACTCTAGGTGAATTTCCATCGGACCTTCACCCTCGCGTGTCCGCGAGCGACGAACAAGAATAAGCGCACAGGTTGCCATGACGATTAATGGCCCTGCGGCTGCTGCTACCGCCGCAGGCGAAAAAATCGCCAGAATTACGAGGTTGCGCGCAAACATAGCCACAATCGTAAGTAACAAGGCAGAAATCGCCACGCCCAACGAAGTAATGCAGCCTGCTCCAAGCGGTTTCGCCAATTCCGCCACTGCTGCCGTGCTGTTAACAAGTCCGCCAAGGAATGCGCTCAAGTAAACGCCGCGTGTCCCATACAACTTGAGCAGCACGTAGTTCACAAATCCGATCCCCGCGATCACAATAACGATGACCCAAGCTGCGCGTGGATTGATGAGTTGCCATCGATCCACAAAGCGATCCGGTATGATCGGATAGATGACGAAGCCGAGTAGCCCGAGCAGCACAGCACTGCGAATTTCCTCCAATGTGAGCCCGCCAGCGAATTTCTGGAGTTCAAGCTTCCAGGAGAGGAGCATCGTGATAATTATCGCTGATGCCACAGGCGTGAAGACATGGCCGATTCCTACGAGGTATCCGGCGACAAATACCAACATCAACGCTACGGACGTCGTCAACTCTAGTGTTCGTGCGGAGAGAAAGTTCCGGACATCCGAAGCCGCTATCAGCAACAGCACACCAACAAAAGCGACAGAAGCAAGCGCCGTCGGTAGGTGCGCGCTTAGCATCCCCAGGACGGAAACAAAGGCAAAAGTTCGCAGCCCGAATTCTTTATTCGCCCATTCGCGCTCAATGCCAACGAGCATTCCAATACAGAGCGACGCAGCAAGCTGCACCGCGATGATTGGCGCCGGAATCCTCAGAGTCTCCTTGTAGGGCTCTTGCCAAAGCATCGCGGCATTATACAACCTGCGCGATAAAGGGTCGCTGTCACTCCGTAAGCGCGTGTGAAACGAAATCTCCATGATCCTCAATTTGGCGCATGTGTCAGTTTAAATCGGATCTGCAATGATTGCTGGCAATCGGAATTCCAGCTATCTGAGAAAAATGCGGCGTGGTTTCTTGCTCGGCCCACAGGAGTTGAGTATAGTCCCCCTGTCGTTGTAACAATCCCGTACGTTCATATTTGAAGGGGTGCGTTTCATGCCCGGATTGCTAACGAAGATTCTTCCGCACGAAAAGAGTTTTTTCGAGATGTTCAACAGGCAGGCGGAGAACGTTTACGCAGGCGCGCAAGCGCTGGTTGAGATGCTAGAGCACTTCGAGAATCCGGCGCAGGGTGCTGAAAAACTGAAATCCTACGAGCACATCGGGGATGACCTTACGCATGCCATCGTGATGCGACTGAATCAGACATTCATTACGCCCTTCGACCGCGAAGACATTCACGAGTTGGCCAGCGCGATAGACGATGTATTGGATCTTGTGGAGGCTGTGGCGACGCGCCTGGTGATGTACCGGATCAGGCAGATCCGCGCGGGCGTCGTGGACTTGGCGAAAACGGTGCGGGACGCCTCAGCGCAAGTCGTAGCGGCGGTGCGCGTGTTGGAAAAGGAAGACCACATTCAGGACACTTGCATCGAGGTTCATCGCCTGGAAAACCAAGCGGACCGCCAGTGCCGGGACCTGCTTGCCACCCTCTTCGACGAGGAAAAAGATGCGATACAAATCATCAAGTGGAA
>Ga0210399_10002882_pt1 | contig 13362 bp, 10 predicted proteins | sample IncBWC14MmetaG_FD_150865 | JGI IMG/M metagenome (GOLD analysis project Ga0210399, IMG submission 150865) | Forest soil microbial communities from Barre Woods Harvard Forest LTER site, Petersham, Massachusetts, United States - Inc-BW-C-14-M | ecosystem: Environmental > Terrestrial > Soil >... | reverse complement strand
GAGTTTCACGCCATACCAGGTACATATGGTCCGGTAGTCGGATCGATAGATAGCTGCAAGCGTGTAGATCCTGTATATGCTCGGCAAGATGCCTTTGGTTTCAATCTCGGAGAGACGGCTAAACGGTACAAAGAACTCCTGGTTCCCGTGGCGCGCGGCTATCTCCGAGCTTCCGGTTTCGACGTCGCGCAGGGTGAGCCCAAGGGCTTCGCGAAGATGGCGTAGCTTATTGCCGGCCTCAATAAACATGGGATAAATAGTTTGGCGGAATTGTAGTACGGAAGTACTATTTGGCAAAATCGACTGACGGGGATTTACGGTTTTTGTAAGCTCTTCCCGTTTCGGCCCGGTTCGGCCTAAAAAACGACACTGGCGCACAAGGCAGCTTGTTCGGAGGATCGAACAACTTGGCTTGAAGATCTGCGCCCGCGCCAGTTGGACGTTCGCCCCAATGTCCCGACAATGGGACTTCTCTTATTTCGCCAGCCACTCCATCCATCGATGGACGACGGGAAGCGCAGTTGGCAAAACCAGCAGGTACGCGACCGCACTTGTTAACAGAATTGCAGGCAGGCAGTACCTGGCATCTTGGGTCCTCGGCCGTGCATGCATCTCCAGCACATCGTGCAGATGCTGTACCCGCATCGCCAGCGCGGAAGATGAGGTATCTGGTGGAACCAAATGGCAGGCGGCAACGGCTATGACCTCATTTGGGACGGTCTTCATTCGGGCAACTTTGAGAATTGCGGAACTTAATTCAAGTGCAGACGTTCCTTTTCGCAAAGCACTTGCATCGGCTACTAATTCGGCAGCGCCCGACCATGCCAGATCCATTTTCCCTAGAGATGCAAAGAAGGCTGGTAATCGCGTGGTCTTCAGAACCAATTGCTTGAGGTTGTCGAACGAACGGATGTGAGCCAACTCGTGAGCGACTGCCGCTTCCAATTCTTCCCTGGTCAGGTTAGCTGATGCTGCCTTTCCCACAAAGATCTTTGGATGGAGAATACCCACAACCGCAATCAACGACTCCGGAGCTTGCACCTGATATACAGGAACGGAGACAGAGACCGGCAACAACTCCGCTTCCCGCAACCATTGGTTGCGGATTTTCCGTGAGCGGGAAAGTAGCCGTGCGCATCGTGCTGCGAGGAACAAAATGACAGCAACTGCAAGGGCCGCCAGGACGATTAGATAAGGCTCTGGAGCTTCTACCGATCGATCTGGCTCAAGTAAAAGAAAGGAAGGCACGGCGAAACCAACGGTAAGAGCCGCCCCAAAAGCAATCGGAAACACCCGGATTGAGAACAACAATCCAGGCAAACGAAGGACCGGTGGCTTACTGCCTACATGGCAAATGGCGCAGGCGGCAGCGTTTGCAAGTAAGGTGCCTGCCGCACAGCCGATGAAAAACACCGCCAGTGACAGAGTTACGCACAATAGCCAAAACGCGTTCATTTAGACTGCCGTAGACTGCGCCGCTTCGCCTTGATCAGCTCATCGAGTTCATCGAGCAGCTTGCGATCGGACTCGCTCACGTAATCGACAAAACAAGACAACAGTGCGTGCTTGCTCCCGCTTTCCTCGACGGCGATGCCGAGCAAATGTTGTGTAAGTTGTTGGTTGTAATCGTGCTTGCCTACTCTTGCCGTGTAGTAAAAGGCACGCCCCACCGCCCGGCGCTCGAGGAGGTCCTTCTTGAAGAGCCGATCCAGGGTCGTCATGACTGTGGTGTATGCCAAGCGGGGGCCGATCTCGTCGTGAAGCTCTCGGACGCTGGTTTCGCCGCGAGCCCAAATCCGTTCCATCAATTCCGACTCGAGCGCGCCCAATTGTTCTACCGGGGCTTGTCGCGCCCCGGATTTCCGTTTAAGCCACATCCAGGTTCTCCAGTCGCGTCAAGTATAGATCGAGCAGTCACTCTTCGGGCAAATGTTAGAAATTGAGTCTGGCCTGGAATTGCAATGAACGCGGGGGCAACTGGTTTGTGATTCCGATCAGCGGCTGTCCGATGACGCTTTGGCCGTTTGGTCCTAAAGGTGGAGCCACACCGTTTCCGATTGCGCCATTAAACCCGACGAAGTTGGGATGATTGAAGACATTGAAAGCCTCCGCGCGCAGTGTTAGTTGGACGCGCTCAGATCCAAGCGCAAACGGTCGCTCAATCATCGGCGAGACGTCATAGATCGCTCTTCCCCGCCCAGCGTTTCTGCCAACAATCACTCCATTTATCAGGGGGCGATCTGCCGTTGCACCAGGATCTCCAAAATTGTTTGCTCCTGTCGTGAGGTTGTAGGGCAAACCGGAAGCGAGAGTGGCGACTCCGCCAAAGGTGATCTTCAGCGGGCCCACGTAATATCCGCTGAGCACAAACCGATGACGTTGATCGAAGATGGCATTGCCATACTCCGTAGCCCCGGTAATATTCGGATCGTTCGGATTCTGGCCCGGCACATCTGGATCGACGTTATCGGTTGAGTGTGACCAGACGTAGCTGGCAAGCATCACGAAATGATCGCTGAAGTGATGATTCAGATTCACGTTCAGCGCGTGATAAAAGGCGTAGCCATTGTTTACGTCGCTGAGGATTTGCGCATACGCGGGTTGTGGATTGGTGGCCTGGGTTGTGTTGCAAGGAGTACCAAGCTGGTTGTAGAAAGCGATCCAGAGCGGGCGGGTACAGTTGGCTGCTTGTGCCGTACGTACTGATTGTGTGCTAGCACTGGTGATCGTCCGCACGAATGATGCTGGAGAATCGACATCGAGAGGGCGAACGATCCTCAACGTGTGTGAACCCAGATAGTCCATCGACAACAGCCAGTTCGGAGCGAGTTGGTGTTGGACACCGAGAGTCCATTGCTCTGAATAAGGATTGAGCAGAGCATCAGGATATCCAACCAGCGTGGAGACGGGAAAGAACTGGTTGTAGAAGGAGGCCCGGCCAGGGCGGAGGTAGAGATTGCGGACCGGCATCCGTGCCCCCGGTGGAAACGCAGGCAACGGAGCTGCCGATACGCTGCTTGGAAAGCCTATCTGGCCAGCGGCAGCTGTGAAGTTGAAGAAGCCAGTTGGTCCTGACAGAGCATAGTTGGCTTGCGCATTGTTGATCACTTGGGAGTAGTAGATTCCAAAACCACCGCGAACTGCCGTTCTTCCATTCCCCCCGACGTTGTAGGCAAATCCAATTCTGGGCGCAAAATCCTTGCGAGCATCGGTAAATGTCTGTTGCTCGTAGCGCAATCCAAGATTCAATGTCAGATCTGGGAGTACGCGAAAATTATCCTGCGCGAACAAGGCCCAAAGCGTATCGTCGACAGTGTATGTAGCGTTGCCGTAGCTTTGCGTGTAACTGCTGACAGTATTAATGTTGCCGATGTATGCCTGGCTTTCGCACCCCGCGATTCCCAAATTGCAGGCCTTATAAGTAAAAGCTCCCAGGAAACTCGGGCCACCAAATTCTTTTCCATTCCCACCATTGTGGGCGTGAATCATGTCGGCGCCAAATCGCAACTCATGCCGACCTCTGGACACCGAAAGCGTGTCGCTGAACTGGTACTGTCGATTCTGCAACTGCGCCGCTTGTGATGTTCCAGTTACAAAAGTTCCGACTCCCGTAATTGGAACTGTGTACTGCGTAGAGAAGATTACGGGATCAAACTGAGTGATCGGCGATCCCAGTTGGAATTGCACACGGGCGTTGTTAATGAGTGAAGGCCTTAGTACGGCAGTTTCGCCTACCTCTGCCGAATAGGTTCGCCGTTTGAACACGCGATCGACAGTGGGCATGCTGTTGCCGCCGACTGCGCCATTGGGATTAGTGTCGTGAAAGCTATCCGCACTGCCGCGGAAGAATAGATTATTGCGATCGTTGATTCGATGATCGACGCGAGCAAAGCCCAGCCAGCCTCGATAATGTCCTTCAAATGTGCCGGGTGCGACCGGCGCGGTTACGGGTGAAGTGCGATTCTGCCAACTGTATTCGCCGGAACCAAAAAAGTGGGTGCGCCCGCTCGAACCGATCGGCCCCCCCAGCGAAGCTGACGTTTGCTTCAGCGAATCGTCAGTAATCGCGTTGCCATTGGGGGCGTTCGCCGCGGTAAATCCTGAAAGTTTGGCTTGGGTTTCGGATGGACGGAATAGGCCGAGGGCCTCGCCGTGAAACTCGTTACTCCCACTCTTGGTGACGATGTTTACTACTCCACCCGTCGTTGCTCCATACTCCGCAGAGAACGCATTTTCGAGAACGGTCATCTCCTGCACGCTGGACAGCGGCAGGTTCGTAAATATCGTCTGCCTGCCCCAGCTATCGTTGCCTGTGCTGCCGTCTATCTCGAAAGAGGTCTGACGTCTGCCCGACCCGTTGGTGGTAAACAAATTCTCATTCATGAACACATCGCCCTGGTTCAGCGCTGGACGATTCGCCGCGTTCAACAAGGGAAGGTAGGTAATGCGCCGATTCAAAAGAGGAGTCTCTTGCGCCTGCTTCGAATCAATGCGTTCGCCTAACTGAGGCTCGTCAGTTGGGACTTCACCGACCACTCCGGTCACGTTTATCACCGTGGACTCCGCTGCAGGATTGAGCTGCAGAGTCACTTCTGCGGTGCGCCCACCAGCCAGAGTCAGATTTTGAATTCGAGCATCTGCGAATCCAGTTTTGCTGGTCGTAAGCGTGTAGCTGCCCGCGACCGCCAGAGCAGTCAGAGAGAACTTGCCCCCGCTGTCGGTTTCGACGGTACGTTGCAGGCCGGTCAAGTCGTTGGTGGCGGTGATGTGAACGCCAAGAACTACAGCGTGCGTTGGGTCAAAGACCTGTCCCACGATCGTCGCGGTATCCGGCGTCTGTGCAGTTGCTGTTGTGGCAAAAAGTAGAATTAGGGCGAAAGTCGTAACGCAGGCTGAAAAGATGTGTCTCATTCTTGGAGTGGAGTAGTGTTGCAGGAAGCGTACAAGTCTGCTTGGCTTACTACCAAGCCTCGTAGGGATTCAAGGCTCAATGGGCAGGGATGAGCGGCTCCATTCGTAAAACGAGCCATCGTACATTCGGACCCTGTAACCGAGATATTTGGCGACGAAGTAGCTGAACGAGGACTGCATGCCGGTTCGGCAGTAGGTGATTATTTCCTTACCCGGAGCAGCACCGGCGGCATGGAACAACTCTTGCAGTTCGGTAGCCGATTTCAATTCAGGAATGGAATCGTCTCGAAGCAAATTGCGCCAGTAGAGTCCCGCGGCATGTGGGATATGACCTCTTTGGGGCACGTCCTCGGACAACTTCTCTCCGGTGTACTCGGCCTTCGGGCGGGAATCTATCAATATTGCGGGACCTTCAGTGGAGCGTGAATACTCAGCCATTTTCGCAAGGCTCACAACAATCTCCGGATGAGCACGGATTTCCAGCTTGCCCACGCGAACAGGAGGGGTCGCAGTTGACTCCTGACGTTCCTCCGCTCGCCATTTTTCCATGCCACCGTCCAGTAGCGACGTTCGATCTGTGATGCCCAGATAATCGAGTGTGAAGTAAGCGCGAGCGGCAGGCATCCCTGAACGCTCCCCATAAAGAACGATGCGCGAATCGTTGCTTACTCCCGCCTTCTCAAATACAGATCGAAGATGGCTAACCGACGGTAACTCATTCGGAACCCCGTCGCGCGTGGTCACAATGTCGGATAGGCGAATCATCCGTGCGCCGGGAATGTGACCGGACAAGTAGAAGCGCTCGTCATCCACAATGCAGACAACAATCAGATTGGGGTCATGCAAGTGGGTGGCTAGCCAATCAGTATTCACTAGCATTTCTCGTCGGATGGGAGCTTCCGATTGCGCGGCCGGAGACGAAGGTCCGAAGTTAATTGTCGCCACGACTATGGCTATGAATCTCTGGATTGAGCGAAGCGCTCTATCCTTGTCGCAACCATTCACTGCGGCGAATTACCTTTCACCGATGCAAGGTGCTCAACATCGTTCCATTGATAAAACGAACCATCGAACATTGAAACGTCATAACCAAGGTATTTCGCAACGAAGTACATATGCGAAGCCTGCAGACCAATCTCGCAATAGGTGATGAGCTTGTTCCCGGGTGTAACGCCTCTCGACACAAAGAGCCTGCGCAGATCGTCCGGCGGGAGAAAAATCGGCCTGTTCGGGTTCTTTACGGTCTCTTCCCAAAAGATGTGATCAGCCCTGGAAAGATGTCCTGCGGTATAACGCTTTTGCGGGCGCGAGTCGACAAGGATGGCCTGAGAACCTGACTGTGATGCAGCCTTCGCATCAGCAAGTAGGGCGAGCACTGACTCGTTGACATGCGGGGTCATGCTCCCCTTTTCGGTTTTGGGAGCCTCCGGAGTCACTGGCCGATTCTCCGCCTTCCATTGCGCCAAGCTGCCATCGAGCAAAGCCGCGTTGTTATGTCCGAGATAATCGAGGGTAAAAAATGCTCGTGCCGCAACCGGATACCAATCGACCGTATAGATTACGACGCGCGTGTCGTCTCTAACTCCTAAGCCCTCGAACGTCTGCTTGAGCTTCTCAACCGTTGGCAACTCAACCATCAGACCTGTGTGCCCGGTTGTGAAATCATTTGTGCCTAAGAAACGCGCGCCTGGTATGTGCTCCTTCTGATAGTCGCTGCTGTCGTGCCCGATTTGAAGAACGACGACCTTGGAATCGCTCAAGTGATCGGCTAACCACGCGGTTGAAACCAACATTTCGGGATGCGCGGCTGATTCCGCCGCATGGCAAACGCTCCCTAAGACGAGAATGGACGAGACTATAGCTGAAACAGCTACTCTTGGTACTCGAGATTTCACGATCAATATCTCCGTAAGGCTAGTCTGATAGAAATCTGAGCAATCCCCTCTCCAGTCGAATGTCTATATAAGCCCTTTGTTCCTGACGCGAGTACTCACTGACGCACAAGAGTTTGGACCGAAATCCAGTTTCAGGTGTGCGGTTTCGGTCACGATCGTGGGGTTTCCTTTTTTGTTTGCCCATGGCGGGATCAATCTTCTATATCGTTCGCATTCAGTAATACCAGGTTGCCAGGGACACGGATCCTGGGGTAGCCCGCTTGCCCGCCTGTAACATGGTTCATGCCAAACAGGTTCGGCGTCAGGTTTGGTTCCTTCAGTGATGACCTTCATGGCCAACCACACAGCAGAAACCAGCATCTTACGATGCGCAGTTGAATCGGGCCGCACGGCACAATCGCTCCAGGCAAGAATGAAGGATCAAACGGCTGAGATTGTTGGGCTTCGCGCGTGATACCTCACGTTCGATTGTTTTCCTCAGCGGCTCGCCTGCTACGTCGTCCTTTATTGGCACCAGTCGTGTCAACCTTTCTTTCCTGCCTCATGTTTTTGGCGGTTACAGTCTGGCGGTCTCCTGATTACCAAAGTGACTGTGCCCCCTGAGTTCCATAGCGCCATGCCTATCTGGATTGGAAATACTTAGTTGATCGCTACAAGCGCCTAGGCGGCGCTATGGACGGAGTGTCGCTTTTGCCGGCTTGCTTGCCAAACCGTGCCGTGCTGGAGGTGCGCGACCTCTCTGTCTCCTATGGTGCAGGGGACGAGACACGTGTGGTCGTTGATGCCCTGAATTTTGAGATTCGCGCCGGAGAGGTGCTGGGCGTACAGGGTCGGTCAGGGTGTGGAAAGACGTCCGCCGCGCTGGCTCTTTTGAAACTCCTACCAACTTCCGCTAAGGTCAGTGGTGCGGTGTTTTTCCGCGGCAGAGACCTGCTGAAGCTTCCGGAATCTGAGCTCCGCGAAGTCCGTGGCCGCGAAGTCTCCATCATGTATCAGGAGCCCGTTCTCGCATTGAACCCTGTAATGCGAGTTGGCGAGCAGATCTCCGAGATCCTCGGTGCTCACACTACCCTCACCCCTTCCGAGCGTCGCGAGCAGGCTCGGCAGATTTTAGATCAGGTTCAACTCGGATCCGAGCGCTATTACCGAGCCTATCCGCACGAACTGAGCGGCGGAGAGCGCCATCGCGTCGTACTGGCGCAAGCACTTGTGTGTCGCCCTGCGCTTGTGATCGCCGACGAACCTACGGCAGGCCTCGACTACGCACTTAAGAACGAAATTCTGGATTTGCTCGATCGCCTGCGGCGCGAAACTGGAGCGGCGCTCCTGCTAATCAGTCACGACCGTAGCGTTACGGGAAGACTCGCGAATCGGACCGTTGACCTCTCGCTAGACGGTGAGCGCAGAACTCCTGTCGTCCTTATGAGCGCTCCTTCGGTTGCGGACCATAGAAACTCTGTATTACGCGAAAACACCCAGCTAGTCTCCGTACGGAACCTAAGCAAGTCTTATCAACCTCGGGGGCTCTTCAGAAACAACCAAGCCGACAAACAAGTTCTTGACTGCATAGATCTAAGCATCGCGAGAGGCTCGCTGATGGCACTTGTCGGACCTTCCGGCTCCGGAAAATCGACCCTAGCGCGCTGCTTGGCACTACTCGAAAGGCCGGATGCAGGAGAGATTCTCTTCGAGGATAAGGACCTTGTTCGCGTACGAGCCGCAGAGCTCCGCACGTTCCGCGCACGCCTGCAATACGTTTTCCAAGATGCGGCAGCGGCTCTGAATCCGCGACTCTCAGCAGCAGAAACTATCGCAGAGCCATTAGTCATTCAAAATCTTGGGACCAGAGAAGACAGGAACAGGCGAGCCGAATTACTGATGGAACAGACAGGACTTGATCCGGCGGTAGCTCACAGATCGTGCCACGAATTCAGTGGTGGCCAAAAGCAACGCCTAATCATCGCGCGAGCGCTGGCACTTCAACCGAGTCTCCTAGTTTTCGATGAATCGTTCTCCGGACTTGATCCCGAGACCCGAAATGAAATTCTCGATTTGCTTGTTAGCTTGAGACAGAAGCTCGGAATCACGCAGCTCCTCATCTCCCACGACCTCGAGGTTGTCTCCAGAGTTGCAGACAGCGTCGCGGTCATGCATGACGGCAGAATCGTAAAGCAACAGCATAGAGAAGATAAGGACCGCAATGCGAGCATCTTCCCGGAGCAGTTGCTGAACGCGCAGGCTCGGAATCCCTTCGCACTTTTGGAGGCGAAGTGAGAGCCGCGCGTCACCTCAAACGCCGGCTCGTGCACTCTGCGCTCTTGCTCGGGGCAATTTCGGTGTTCACGTTCGCGATTGCCCAACTCGCTCCAGGCACCTTTCTGGACGAGATGAGGTTGAATCCGCAAATCTCAGCACAGACTATTGATTCGCTGCGAGTGCAGTACGGTCTCGATCAACCGCTCCCGATTCGATATGTTCGCTGGCTTTCCTCTGTAGTCACTGGTCAGTTTGGCTATTCACTGGCATACAACGCTCCAGTAAGCAAGCTGTTGTGGACCAGGACGCAGAATACTCTTCTGCTCGGCACCGCTGCGATGATCATCGGTTGGATGTTCGCGTTGTCATTAGGGATTTGGACCGCATTCCATCCTCAAGGCTGGATTGATCGTGGCAGTTCAGTAGTATCGACCTTACTCCTTGGTACGCCGGAACTAGCCCTTGCCATGGTGTGCCTGCTGGTTGCGACTCGCTTGGGAATACTGCCTGCGGGGGGAATGACGTCCATACATCCGGCGCAAAATCGTTGGCTCGCTGTTGCTGATGTGGCTCGTCATCTCGTACTGCCTGCCGTAGTGCTCGCGCTGGCAGCCGCGCCTGTGCTCCTCCGCCACGTTCGCGCAGCGATGCTCGAAGCCTTCAACGCACCCTTCATCCAGGCGGCAAGAGGACACGGAATTGGAAATGCCCGCTTGCTCTTTCGCCACGCTTTGCCGGTGGCTGCGAATCCCCTGATCTCGCTTTTCGGGTTGTCTCTCGCGGGACTGGTAAGTGGATCATTTCTCGTGGAAGTCATCACAGGATGGCCGGGACTCGGGCCGCTCTTTATTAGTGCCATATTCGCTCGCGACCTTCACGTCGTGGTGGCCGTCGTTATGCTGTTTTCCGTCGTGCTCGTTATCGCGAGTCTCGCAAGCGATTTGCTTCTGTATGCGATCGATCCGCGGGTGAGGGCAGAATGCTGAGCCGCCGAAAGATGCTGGTCATCGCTTTAGCGTTTGCCTTTGTTCACAGTGGAATTCTGTTCGCAGGATTCGTCGCGCCCTATGCGCCTACCGAACAACACAGGCAATACGCTTATGCTCCGCCCACGAGGTTGCACTTCATAGGCGCGGAGGGTCATATCCACCTTCGGCCATTCGTCTACCGGTCGGTTCCGATGGAAGGCGAAGGGTTCCGATACAGCGAGGATCGCGATTCGGAATATCCAGTTCGCTGCCTGACTCGCGAACAAGATGGATTTCACTTGCTGGCGGTTGGCACCCCAGCAAACTTGTTCCTGCTGGGAACCGATGGTTATGGACGCGACATTTTCTCCCGCATCTTGTTCGGTGGGCGCACATCACTGCTGGCTGCAGCCGTGGCAACCCTCTTTGCGCTCCTGATTGGCGCTGTAATGGGAGGGATCGCAGGACAGTTCGGTGGCGGCGTTGATTCACTTGTCATGCGCAGCTCAGAACTCGTTCTGGCGCTGCCATGGATCTACTTGTTGCTGGCGATTCGTGCATCTCTTCCATTGCACCTTGATCCTGCCAGAACCTTGGTCCTGCTATCCCTGGTTATCGGCGTAATGGGATGGGCGCGCCCAGCACGTCTCATTCGGGGTGCGGTTCTCAGCGCAAAGGAAAGGCCCTTCGTTACGGCTGCACGAGGATTCGGCGCCTCAGAATGGTATCTGCTGCGACGCCATGTTCTTCCGCAGACTCTAGGGATAGTCACTGCGCAAGCCGTAACTCTAATACCGCAATTCGTCGCGGCCGAGGCCACCCTCTCGTTCCTTGGCCTCGGCATCGGGGAGCCTGTGCCCAGTTGGGGAAACATGCTCTCGGCGTTTCAGCAATTTTCGACAGTAAGTTCGTATTGGTGGATGGCGTTCCCTCTAGTCGCGTTGATCGCGGTTTCCCTCACTTACTTTGTTCTGGCTGATGCTCTGCATCATGCGGGAGCCGGAATCAAATCGGGACAAAGCTATGCGTAAGTTCGGAGCTATTCCGTTACTCCTCTCTACGGTGATATTGGGCATTGCCAGCCATGCCTCATCGGCGCCAGGTCCCGAGCCGACTCAGCGAGGTGAGGAGCTAGCAATAAGTTCAGCCGATGTTGGTCAGTACGGCGGAATGCTTGTCGTTGGGCAGCGTGCCGAACCGAAGACGCTGAACCCTCTTACGGCCACAGATGCACCATCACGCGAGGTGATCGGCCGCATGATGGCGGACCTCGTCCACATCAATCGGGTTACGCAGCAGACGGAACCCGCACTGGCAAGTTCGTGGAAGTTATCAACAGATGGACGCAGCTTCACCGTGAAGCTGCGACGTGGAGTCCGCTTTTCCGATGGCTATCCCTTCAGTGCCGATGACGTAGTCTTCAGCTTTCGCCTCTACCTGGACGAAAAGATCCGCTCCTCGAATCGCGACCTCTTAATTATCGGCGGCAAGCCGATTTCTGCGGTCAAGATCGACGATCATACAGTGCGTTTCGATATGTCGCAGCCGTACGCTGCGGCGGAACGCATTTTCGATAACCTGGCGATCCTCCCGGAACATCTGCTGCGTAAGAGCTACGAACAGGGATCCTTCGCGCAGGCGCTCACGCTTAATACCGCGCCTGATGCTATCGCAGGGTTGGGACCGTTTCGGTTAAAGCAATATCTCCCTGGCCAGAGACTGGTTCTGGAGCGAAATCCGTATTACTGGAAGGCGGACCGGAACCATCGCCGTCTACCTTACCTCGACGAAATTGCGTTTTTGTTCGTAGGTAACGAGGACGCACAGATTCTGCGATTTCAATCCGGCGAGACCAACGTAATCAGTCGTTTCAGCCCGGAAAACTACTCAGCTTTGGCGCGCGAGCAGCAAAGCCGCGGTTACGATCTGGTGGACCTCGGGCCAAGCCTTGAATACAACTTTCTATTCTTTAATCTAAACGAACTACCGGCAGATCAGTTTCCGGCGATTTCTCGAAAGCAAGAGTGGTTTCGTGACGTGAAGTTCCGCGAGGCCGTCTCCCTGGCTGTTGATCGTCAGAGCATCGTGAAACTGGTCTACAACGGACGCGGGACCGCTCTTTGGGGAAACGTGACTCCCGGAAACAAACTGTGGATCAATCGAGACCTCCCACATCCGGAACGTTCAATTCCACAAGCGAAAGAGCTATTGAAATCTGCGGGGTTCTCCTGGGATCAAGCCGGAAAGCTCTTTGACACTCTGCATAATCCCGTCGAATTCACAATCATTACGAGCTCCTCGAATGCACAGCGCGTAAAAATGGCGACACTCATCGCGGATGATCTGGCTCAACTTGGAATGAGCGTGCACGTCGTGCCGCTCGAGTTTCGCGCGGTTATGGATCGGGTTTTTCAGTCAACCGACTACGAGGCTAGCGTGTTCGCACTCGGAGGCGGCGATGCAGACCCAAACGGCGACATGAATGTTTGGATGTCGAATGGGAGCACCCATCTCTGGAACATGCACGAGAGCAAGCCTGCAACAGCTTGGGAAGCGCAGCTCGATGCACTTCTCAATCAGCAACTAGTGACCTTGAACTATAAGAAGCGCAAGCAGCTCTATGACGAAGCGCAGGCCATCATTGCGCACAATCTGCCGTTCATATTTTTGGCTAGCCCCAATGTGGTGGTAGGCGCAACGAAGCAAGTTGCGAATTTTCGCCCTGCCGCCCTCGAACCGTATGTTTTGTGGAACGTAGATGAGCTCTACCTACGTCAGGAAGGAGTTGCCCAGGCAAAGTGATTGCCACCGCCAAAGCCGAACAAGAGAGCGCACCGATTTGGTCCGACGAGCGTCTCGTACAAGAATGCCTTCGCGGCAATCAGGAGGCGTGGTCTGCCCTCATTGAAAAATACAAGAAGCTGATCTACTCCATTCCCGTCAAATGGCAACTTCCTCACCAGGATGCCAACGACATTTTTCAATCAGTGTGCGTTGATCTCTACTCGGAATTATCCAGACTGCGCGAGCCACGAGCGCTGCCGAAGTGGTTAATTCAAACAACGGTGCATAAGTGTGCGCGTTGGCGTCAACAGCAAAGCCGGTTCTCGGATCAGGAGATTTCAGAAGGTCTGGCTCTGACGACCGTCACCGCCGGCACGATTGTTGAAGAAGTAGAGCGTGAGCAGATCTTGCGAGACGCGATCGCTGCAGTAGCTGGACGCTGTGCAGAGATGATCCGCATGCTGTTCTTTGATTCTCCGGCCCTACCGTACGAGCACATCGCGCGCAAGCTTGGACTGGCAACCGGGTCAATCGGATTCATACGCGGG
>Ga0210399_10002876_pt1 | contig 13368 bp, 9 predicted proteins | sample IncBWC14MmetaG_FD_150865 | JGI IMG/M metagenome (GOLD analysis project Ga0210399, IMG submission 150865) | Forest soil microbial communities from Barre Woods Harvard Forest LTER site, Petersham, Massachusetts, United States - Inc-BW-C-14-M | ecosystem: Environmental > Terrestrial > Soil >... | reverse complement strand
GGTCGACCAGACGGGACAATACACCGCTGTGACTCCAGGTACTGGAACAGTTACTGCAACTTCGGTGCAGGATCCGACGAAATCTGCTTCGGCAACGGTAACCGTAACGTCCGGGCCTCCTACCGGTGGTGGTGTTGCGGTCACGGTTAGCCCTAGCACCATGACCGTCAATGTGGGCGGTACGCAACAGTTCACGGCCAACGTGACCGGCTCAACCGCGGGAGTTACCTGGACAGCGACCGGGGCAGTTGGAACGGTTGACAGCAAGGGGTTGTTCACCGCGACCAAGGCTGGTCAGGGCCTAGTCAAGGCAACTTCTGTTACCGATCCGACCAAGTCTGCTTCCGCTGCCGTGACCGTAACCAAATCGGGTCCGGTATGTTCACTCTCTTCGAACAGCTCAGGGTTCATCATCAACTGTGTCCCGGCCAACATGGTTCCGTCGCACCGGTACAGTTGTGCTGCAACCTCCGATGGAAAGTCCACCGTGGTTCGTTGCACCAGCAGCAATAGAGATCACGGAGACGACTAGCGGTAGCCTCTCACCGAGGTCCTCGCTGGGGAAGTGTGGAACCCGTGTTTGACGGGGTCCAAGCGTCGTGCGAAGTGTGGAGGGTCCGGATCTGGACTCTTCACGCTTTCCCCACGGCGCATCCTTTCCCGCAGCGAGCTGTGTCTTGTGGACGATGGGAACGCGTAGCAGTCCTGAATAAGGCTGTTGCGTTCCCCGCAGGAGGCCAATTGTGCGAGACAGTCTACGAAGTGCTGAGAGAGAAAGAAGAAGCTATCGAGCAGGTCTCGGTTAGTCGAGGGCGCGGAAAAACAATCCCAATCCGGCAGAGCGAGAAGGATTTCGCGCCAATTCAGGCATTTTGCAACGCCTTTGCTGCGTGCCAATCTCGGGTAGCGTCTTCCTGGTGATTCCCACTCGAAAGCTGTAATCGTCCATCTCGGGGACGCCGAGAGCAAACACTCCTTGCTCAAGGACGTGCGAGGGCGGTTACAGACGGTTTCTCGGGTTCTTTGATTCCTTGCGCAGTTTCCAAGGGGTATCTCGAAATCACAGGAGTAACCTGCCCTTCGTGTATTCGGGCCTCGTACCAGAGAGCGAGTTCGACTCGGTTGCTCACGCCAATCTTGTCGTAGATGGCGCTTACGTAGTTCCTGGCGACGTGTGCGCCGATCCCGAGCTTGGTGGCGATTTCTCGATTTTTCAGACCTCGGGCCACCAGCGCTACGACTCGTCGTTGGCATCGGCTGAGCTTCCTGGTGCGGTCTAGCAGTCGCTTCGTAGCCGGCAATTTCCACCCCTTGGGCAACCAGGAGAGATGTCAGCTTCTGCGCGGGCTGGTGGGCAACTACACAAGAACTTCCCTTAAGGGTTGTTGCCGCGAACCAGGCTAATCAGCCCCAATATGAGCGCCAGCACCAAAAGAACGTGAACGAATCCACCCATCGTGCGCCCAGTGGCCAAGCCTAGAACCCACACCAGCAGCAGCACGACCGCAGCGATTCTGAGCACGGGAGTCCCTCCGAGTGTCACCGAGCAAGAAATTTTCTTGGATTTATGTCGGGGCCCGAGATACTGCGAGGCACGTTACCACGTCCAGCGGAAAATAAACTGAAAAGCACAAGGCAGATGCACTTCTGAGTATTCCGGAATGGATCGCCTCCGTGCAACGGTCCTGCGATTGTGCCGACGATATTCTGCTCGAACAATTGATATCGATATCGAATGATTATTTCTCGACCTGTTCTTGTTCACGCCACACCGAAACTTCTGGCCTTCGCGGAAGATAGCGCACTCGCATCGTGCAGCCTTTCCACGCGTTCACATAGTCCCAAGCCTCTTCTGCAGTTCCGAACCACTCGGTGTGATACCCAGAGTAAGACTGCCCGTCAACAGAGTAGGCGTATCCGAGTTTGGCCGTTGCGTACTCGAAGTTAGTGCTTGTGAGCGAACGTCCGCCCCAAAAGACTTCTCCGGTTTCGATAACTCCGTCCGTTCCCGGCCACGATGACGATCGATGAGACCGCAGCTTCTGCTTTCCCCAAACGAACGGCATCGCTATCAACGACAGAAAAGATCCGGAATCGTCCGACGGATAGTAATCAGACATCACCCTGACCTCTGAAGGGCATCCAGTCAGGCCAGCGCATCAGGCTGTCTTCTGTTGCCTTCGCCATTTCGCCCAGCGTGCTTTCTGCGCGCTCGGATGCGGGCGATTGCAGTTGCTGACAGTCTGCGTTGTTTCGTTACGCTGCGAGCGTTGAGTGCCGATAGCGCGTTTTTCAATTTGCGCCAGCTGAGCAGTGAGGCAAGGCGCGTTCTCGCTCAAGGTTTCGCAGAACCCAATTTAGATTGGCCATTGCGCCAGGATTTTACATCACCCATCGCGAGGAATGAAGCTGGTTGGTCGCAACGGGCGGACAGCTCAGCTTCCACTCAATTAGATCGAGGAGAGTTCTCATTCCGCGCAGATCGCTTGTTCTCAATGTTGGATGTGGCATCGGCTTATCATTCTTGGCAGTCGAACAGCTGCGGAGTTATCAAATACTTACCAAATGCTTATCAGTTTTCGCCGATGCTTTTTGAGTCCGAAGTGCTTGAGGCGATTGAGCCCGACGGTCTACCTGGTCTTTTGCGAATAGTTGAGGAAGTTATCAAATTTGTTCCAACTGCTTTGCGGACCTGGAGTGCAGGTCCAGGATGCGCGATGGCCAATGGAGTTTCAGAGTCGGAGTTCAGGGTACCTGCCAATCCAGGGCATAGATCTCTTGGCTGCTGGTATCGCGTACGAGCAGGAACGAATCGTCCGGGGCCAGACCAGTCCACGATGCGAATTGGCCCCAGAAGCGACGCAGGCCCTTGAGGCTGGCCAGCCGTTCCAGCTTGCGATCGGAAATGCGCACTCGGAAGAGGGCGGGATCATCGGTCAAGGTGGTGTCGAAGTACAGGTAACGGCCATCGTGGGACCAACTGGGATAGCCGATGGGCATGGTGACCAGATCCGTCCATTGTTGGATGGCGCGATCGAACAATACCAGCTTCTGCGAATCGATACTGAGGGCGGCAATAAATTTTCCGTCGGGGGAGCAGCGAGGAGAAAAGAATCGCTCGGCGTGCGGCAATGGCGAGATCTTCTTAGTTTGCACATCGACGATGGCGACTCCGGGGCCCGAGACAATATCATGCGATTCGCCCGCCTCGTTGAGGGTAAGGACCACAGATCTGCCATCGGGAGACCAGGTGGGATCGAAGCCGACCGTCACGCGGGGGAGCAAGTCATGGGTAGCGCCGCCATCGCTAGCAATCAGATAAGCTCGCCAATTCGTATTCATGGTTTGGCCCATAAATACGATCTGTTTCCCATCCGGCGACCATCGCGGCAGCGCAGCCTGCAACGCAGGCTCGGTAAGCTGGAGGCGCTGACTGCCATCCGCTTTGCTGCGCCACAGAGTTCCTTCGGGAACAGAGATGTAGGCCACAAACTGGCCATCGGAAGAAAATGCCAGATCGGTGGCGGAAATTCCCCCCAGATAGGACGTGAAGGCGGATTGGCCATTGTAGCGGATCAGTTCGGTGCGAGGCTGCGATCCAACTGCGAAGATCCTTTTGCCATCCTTGCTGGCAACAGGAAAGCTGAAATCTAATGGGCCGTTGGTCAATTGCTCGGGCTTGGCGGCAGTAAGCGAGTGGGCTTGCTCGGGCAGAATCCAGAGATTGGTTTTGCCGTCGCGGAGGCTCTGGAAAATGTAGTACTTACCATCAGGAGTCCAGTTGCCGCAACACTCGCGTGGTGTTTCGTTCCAACCGGGAAGCAATGGCCGCAGATGGCTGCCGTCGGCATAGATTTCCCAAATGGCGGTGAAACCAGTTTTGGGATCAAGGACGTCGAAGCGAATTCTTCGACCATCAGAAGAAAAACGTAGTCCGCTGACGCTACCAATTACAGTGGCCAACTTCCGCGGCTGGCTCCCGTTCCCATGTGCAGCGTAGATATCAGGGCCATGGGCAAAAACAATTCTGCTGCGGTCGCCGGACCACGCCGCCGCCTCTCCCGACGAATCATTCAGACGCTGAGGAGATCCAGTGGGCAAGGGCACAGACCATAGGGCAGCAGGGCCTTCTGTACCTTTGAAACTGGTAACCAGAAGTGCAGAGCCATCGGAGGCGATATCGGCAGCGAAACTGTTCGCGAAAGGAATCGCTACTGCTGAGCTTTCCCCACCATTCACTGAAACCTGAGAAATACCAAAATGATCTCCCTGCAATTCCTCGATGTAAAGGCGGTCACTGTCCGTGACCATCGAGAGCTTCCGCAGGCCATCGTGGGTGATTTGGGTGTAGCCAAGGATCCGAGGCGGGGGCGTGGGCCGGGTAAACCAGACTAGCGCAGCGATCACAATGAGCAACGCGGGAATTATCCATGCGAGCACTACAAGATTTATCTTCCGAGTCTTTGCGGCGGGCTCGTGAGCGACGACATTTCCTTGCGACGAGGGCGGTAGAACTTGTAGCGGGGCCGCTGATACGGTCGCTGGCTCTTCTACTGCGGGGGCGCCGTTTGTCTGCCCGATGAAGCGGTAGCCGCGGCGGTAGAGGGTCTCGATGAATCGAGGATGTTCGGAATCGTCTCCCAGCGCCTGCCGCAGCTTCTTGACCGCGCTATTCAGGCTGAGATCGAAATCGACGAAGGTATCCTGCGGCCATAGGCGCTTCTGTAATTCCTCCCGGGTGACGATTTCGCTCGGGCGTTCCAGCAGCATGGCCAAAATTTGGAAGGGCTGTTCCTGGAGCTTGATCCTGATTCCGGACTTGCGCAGTTCACCCGTCCGCAGATCGAGCTCAAAGAGCCCAAACCGGACCACGTTTTGGTTGGTTCTCGGATTCAGCGCGGAGCCCGACATACGAGGTCGCTTCTATGGTCGCCTGAGAGTCTACCATCGGTAGCGGCGCGAAACGGTCGCGAATTCGGTTCACACTTTCTCTCTCGGCTCCTGTTTTCAATTGGATAGCTAGCCACAATCGCCCCCCGCAGAAATTATTTTTCAACCATTGTTCAGCTTGTTGCGTGGGACCAAAGTGGCACCCATGCTCGTGCGGCCTGACTGACTTTCAGGACAACGCGGCAAATCGTGCCAGGAGAAAAGCTATGAAAAGACGGATGATTTTTCTCGCAACCCTCGTCGCCTTGATCGCACTCGGTGTGCCAGTCCACGCTCAGACCGGCGTAAAGGTCAGGGTTCCCTTTGACTTCGTCGTTGCCGACAGGACTCTCCCCGAGGGCGAGTACTTGATTTCATCGCTTCAGGACGAAGTGCTCGTCCAGAACGCACAAGGCAAGACGGTCGCAGTGGTGTTGTCGAACGCAGTCAGCGGACGCTCAATTAGCACAACTGGCCAAGCGGTTTTCCAATGCTATGAGCAGCGTTGCTTTTTGTCGGAACTGTGGAGTCCGACCCAATTCGCCGGACGTCAATTGCTTAAATGTCACTGGGAGAAGGAACTTGCAAAGAAAGAAACCCCAAAATACTTTGCTCTTAGGGCCAAAAATTACAAGTAAGGACAGGTCTTGCGAGTTTGGGGCCGTGCTCTCTAACCGCAAGCCCGTTGGTGAGGCCGCGATGAGAGGCGATGCGGGAGTTTAGAGCGCAAGCATCCGAGTGGCGATCGGTAGAACGGATTTCCCATTCCGGCATTCCAGATGCGTTCACCAGTTAGGAGATCGATTGCGAGCGGGCTTGAGGGTCCACGACCTGATAGTGCTCCACTCCTTCCGGCAGCTCTATGAGGGCGGCCCGATCCTCTGGGTAGTACTTCGGCCGTTCCGGGTCGCCCCCTGTGTACTCCGCAAGCGCCTCCATCGAATCCCAAAACGACACGAACATGAATTCGATGGTGTCCGCAACACGACGCCGGAGGAGTATCCAGCCGCGATTACCCGGCACCTGACCATAGTCGGGGTGCGCCATCTCCCCCAGGAAGAGCTCATATTCATCTGCGTCAGCGATGCGGGTTCGGCCTCGCCAAACACGAATAATCATTGTTCTGCTCTCTTAACTGTAGCAATGCAGCACCTGCAAGTTGGGTACCGGAGTTCGGGAACGCACGACGGTTTACTTGGCCCGTTCTCATTTCGATCTCCTCAAGGCGTTCACACATTCACTCGATTCGAAGCAGGCTTGAGGACCTCGGCGGCTGGCCGAACCGCGATCTCGCCGGATACTTTGCGGACTATGCATGTTGAGTGATCATTCGCTTGACTCCAATGGCTAGATGGAACTACTTCTCCGTGGACCCGTATTGTGCTGCCAGCTGCGGCCATTGCTCCAACCAGAAACTCACGAAGATTGATCACTTGTTTCGAACTCCCTTCCCAGTCCACTGGCCATCACGCTTGCAGCTTGCCATCTCGTCGCAGCCCCAACCTCTCTCCGATTCTGACTCGCGGCTCACGCTGCGATGAATTGCAAAAAGTCATGGTTGAATCGTTCGGCATGGGCAATGAACAGGCAATGTCCAGCCCCCATAAACTCTCAATTCGGATCCTGCAGCGAAATCCTCTCCACTGGTTCAAGCTGACATTTTTCCGCGGGCTCATAGAGCGGCCCTTCAGCTACGATACCGTCGCATTTTTGCGATAGTCCTACATATTTCCATGGAACACCAGCGCCTCGTGCTACCCCTGCTTTCGTCGTAGAACAGCCATCCGCATTCGTCACGAGCAGCACACTGCCTTAGTCGCGACCGTCTGGGGGGTGATTTCCGATTGCTAGAAATGTGGTCTCTCAATGCGACATTTGGGCATGGCGATATGGGGTGTGGGAATGATCTTTTTGCGTGTGCGAGCCTGCCTTTTGTTGCTGAGTAGGGTATCGCGTCTGCGCCAGGATCGTCCAAACACTGACATCGGTGCGATTGTTCACACGCCGCAGCGAAAAGCGTATTGTGTCCACGCCAAAGCCGGATGAGCTGAGACATTTTGCAAATTCACGACGAAACCAGTTTTACATTCGAAGGTCGACTTGGGGTGTTTCATGGGGTCTTTGGAAGAGTTGCCGAGTGGAGGCAGAAACTGGCGAAAAGTCTTGACATTCACGGCGACCCTGCACTATAAGCGCAGCTTATATAAGCGCTTAGATTTCAGGTAAGTAGGATGCTTTCAAGGCGAGCCGAGGCCGACAGAGCAGTCCCGGGTCAAAGCTCCCATTATAGGAGGGGGTATGCAACGGGCGAGTTTCATTCCGGATGGCGTCAACAACCGTAACAGTTTCTCTGGCGGCAAGCCGCAACCAGGCACCCGATCCGCCCGCTGGTTGGGGCGAATTGCCACTATTTGCTACCTGGGCGTGACCCTCCTTATTCTAGGAGCCGTTTGTTTCGCGGGAGTCAGCGCAAGTATCTCGGGAACCGTGCGCGATCCAAGCGGGGCGACGATTGCGGGCGCCACAGTCACGGCATCGAACACCGACACCGGTATCTCGCAGAGTCAAAAGACTAACTCCGCGGGTTTTTATTCATTTCAGACGTTGCCTTTGGGGCATTACGAAGTGAGCGTGCAGCAGCCTGGGTTCAAGGGTTATAAGAAGACCGGGTTGGTTCTGGACGTGGATGCCGCGCTGGTTGTGGATGTCGCTCTGCAGGTTGGAGAAGTGCGGGAACTAGTGCAGGTGCAGAGCGAAGCCACCCACGTGGAGACCGCGAGTTCGCAACTGGGTGAAGTGATTGAAGGGGACCGCATCACAACGGTGCCGCTGGTCACGCGCAGCTACACGGATCTGTTGGCGTTGCAACCGGGCGTGGTATCGACCGCATCGGGCATGACGGGCGCGTATGGCGGCATCTTCAACTCCGCCGGATTCGCTGTTCCCAAGGTCTCAGGCGATTTGAGTTCTGGGGCGTTGTCGGTGAACGGCCAGCGAGAGGCGAACAACGGATTCCTGCTGAACGGCGCGACGGTGCAAGAGAGCGGGTACGGCGGGACGACAGCCATTCCAAACCTGGATTCGATCGCAGAGTTCCGCATTCTGACGAATAACTACGACGCCGAATACGGCAACTACAGCGGCGGCCAGATCAACGTAATTACCAAGGGAGGTACCAACCGGATTCATGGCAATGCCTTTGAGTTCCTGCGGAACACCGCGCTGAACACGCGCAACTACTTTGCTCCCCCGGGCACGATTGGCGCTTACCATCAGAACCAGTTTGGCGGCACGATCGGCGGCCCGGTGATCAAGGATCGCATTTTCTTCTTTGCTGATTATCAAGGCAATCGAAAAGTCGTCGGAGAGAGTTCGCCATTAGTTGCCGTCCCCACTCCTACGGAAGTGAACGGAGATTTTTCCGCAATCGGCAGCCAGTTGGCGGGGACGGTCACGGGGCCGACGTGGGCGAGCCAGCTCAGTACTGCTCTCGGGCATCCGGTCACGGAAGGTGAACCGTATTTCTTCGCAGGCTGCAGCAGCTCGAACTGTGTATTCCCCAACGCGCAAATTCCGACGTCCCTCTTCTCTCCGATTTCGAAGAACCTGCTGGCGTACATCCCAACCTCGTCCAGCGGGTCATTTACTACCACAAGCGTTTCTGACCATTTGCGAGACGACAAGACCAGCGGCCGCATTGACGCGAACACCGGCGTGGGTTTGTTCTCCGTCTACTACCTGTTCGATAATTACAAGCTGAGCACGCCCTATCCTACGGCGAATGTTCCGGGATTTGATGCTGCGGGAACGGGGCGTACGCAGAACATTAATCTGGGGAACACGAGAACGTTTGGCGGCACCACGGTTAACGAAGCTCGATTTGCGTTCACGCGAGTGAATAACTCTTTGAACTTGCCAAAGGGCGGAAAGAACGTGACTCTGAGCGGCCTCGGCTTCACCACGGGTGGCAATGGAATTATTCCGCTCGATCCGTCAGTGGAGGGCGTCCCGGAGATTGACTTTGGAAGCGGGCTCATCATTGGCGTGCCGAGCCGGCCGAATCGGCTGATCGAGAATACGTTCCAGGTGCTCGATAATTTCAGCCGCGTTATCGGTACGCATAGCGTGAAGATGGGCGCGAATTTCCACTACAACCAGTTAGTGGAGCAGCTGCACAACGTGCTCGATGGGAACTTCGTCTTCTTGGGTTCGGAGACAGGGAGCGACTTCGCCGATTTCCTGCTGGGAGCTCCAACGAACTACGTGCAAGGGCAAGCCGAGCCTTCCAACGGGCGAAGCAAGTATTTCGGTGCCTATGCCCAGGATAGCTGGCGCGTAAAGTCGAATCTGACGTTGAACTACGGGCTGCGCTGGGACGTGAGCACGCCTTGGTCGGAGCAACACAACCAGATCGAAACCATTGTGCCTGGACTGCAGTCGAGAGTTTTCCCTGGCTCGCCGACGGGCTGGGTATTTCCGGGCGATCCCGGCATTCCTGCGAGTCTAGCGCCGACACGCTACAACAATTTCGGTCCGCGGCTGGGTATGGCTTACTCGCCCGACGCGAAGACCAGCGTTCGCGCCGGTTACGGCGTTTTTTTCACGGCGTTCGAAGGATCGACGAACTTCAATGAGATCGGCGATGCGCCGTTCGGATTTTTCTGGGTGGGCACGGCGCCTTCGTTCTCCACGCCGTTTATTAATCGAACCGATGGCGGATTGCAAGGCGGCACCGGGCAGAAATTCCCGGTAGTATTCCCGCCACTCAATGTGGGACCGAAAAATCCTGACAACAATGTGAACTGGTCGGTGCTGACACCGATTGCGAGTTCGCCCGGTTTTTACTACAAAAACCGGCTGCCTTATTCGGAGAACTACGATCTTTCGTTGCAGCGCCAGTTCTCTGCCAACACACTATTGACGTTAAGCTATGTGGGTACACAGGGGCATCGCTTGCTGGTCACGATGGAGGCGAACCCGGCTGATCCACTGGCTTGCCAGGCGCTGCCGGGTTGCGGACCCGGAACCGAAAGCAACTTCAACGTGCGATTGCCGGTATTTGGACCGCTGTTCGGAACCAATGGCTATTTCATCGCTTTGGGGCAATCCAGTTATAACTCGCTGCAAGTGAACTTGCGCCACACCGCCGGGCGGTTGCAGTTGCTGGCGGGTTACACCTACAGCAAGTCACTGGACAATTCCTCGGGCTATGGCGAGCAGGTAAACTTCATCAGGCCTAAGGACAGCATCGCCCTCTCGGCATTCGATGTGACCCACAATTTCGTCGTGAGTTACAGCTATGACATTCCCTTGGATCGATTGGCGTCGAACCGATTGACGAAAGGATGGACGTGGAGCGGAATTACGCGGTTTGCTACCGGGATCCCGATCACGCTCATTGAGAATGACAACAATTCACTACTGGGCACGCAATTTACCGGTCCGATCCCGCTTGGCATAGATGTACCGAACTACAGCGGGAGTGGGATTCACGTTCTTGATCCTCGAAAAAAACATAGCTTGCAGTACTTCGATACGACCCCATTCACTCCGGAACAGATTGGACAGCTTGGCAACTCGCGGCGCAGGTTCTTCCATGGTCCAGGTATAAACAACTGGGATATGGCATTGCTGAAGGACACGAAGTTGACGGAGACCCTGGATCTGCAATTCCGGGCCGAATTCTTCAACATCTTCAATCACACGCAATTCCAAAACGTGAACGGAAATATCAGCTCCGCTAGCACATTTGGATTAGCGCAGACTGCGGCCGATCCCCGGATTACACAGTTTTCGCTGAAGTTAAACTTCTGAGTTTGTAACGCATCCTTCGCACTCCAGCATGCCGAGGAAGCCATGCAGAAGTCGATGGCCGCGGACTTGATGGAAGTAGTGATCGAGCCTTGAGCTCGATCCTCAGAAGAATTTTGTTCGCGAGGCTCTTGCAGGTGATTCCATGCCAGTGAGGAAATCATGACTTCAGAACGATTTTTGTTTGCTGCGGCGCCGGATAGCTGGGGAGTGCTCGATTATCCCGGGCCATCGTGGAACCAGTCGTACGAGAAGATGCTGGATGAAATGGTGGAGGCGGGTTACACGGGCACGGAGCTCGGGCCCTACGGATTTTTTCCGACCGATCCGGCAGTGCTCAAGCCACAACTCGAGAAACGAAAGTTGAAGCTTCTTGGATCATTCGTGCCGGTGGTGTTGAGTGATCCATCGTCGGCGCAGATCGCGGTCGACCAGATCCACAAGGTTGGCAATCTATTGGCGACTTTGAAAGCGCCGTTTCTGGTGCTCGCGGATGCGCAGTCGCCAGAACGCGACCGAATCTCCGGGCGTGTGCCAGCCGATGGCAGTGCGGGACTTAATGATGCGCAATGGAAGAACGTAGCCAAAGTGGTCGAGGATGCCGCGCGAGTCGCTTCTGAATTCGGCTTGGATCTGGTGTTTCACCCTCACGTTGCGACCTACGTGGAGACTCCCGAAGAGTGCGAGCGCTTTTTCGATGTGACCGCAAAGACCGGGATCGGATTGTGCCTCGATACGGGACACGCGGTCTACGGTGGGGCCGATACCGTGGCGGAAGCCGAGAAGTATCGAAGCATTTTGAGGCTAGTGCACATCAAGGATTGTGATGAAAAGATTCTGGAGGAGGCGCGAAAGAAGCGTCTCACGTTTGACCAGGCTATCGAAGAGAAGGTGTTTACCATCATCGGCAATGGCTCGATCGATTTCCCCGCGTTCTTTCGCACGCTCGAGCGGAACAATTACGCTGGCTGGATGGTGGTGGAGCAGGATGTGAAATTTGGCGCGACTCCAATTCCACCAGCGCAGAGCATCGCCGCCAGCTTGCGATACTTGCGCGGAGTCGTGCAGGTACTCGCGGTTGCGACGCCCAGGTGAGTCACACTGCCGAGACGGTAAAGAGGCAAACAGGAGCTTCACCAGCTACAACGTAGATGCTTGAGCGTTCGACTGGTTCGTACGCCGGCCGACAAGCTTTTCGGCATGAGCACTCCAGCGGCAGGGAGCGGCGGCAGAATGCTGATGCTGCGGTCTCAAGGATAAACCCCGCTTGACCATCACCCCTGCGACTCCCGCGACCCAGGCTGCTGCCGCGCCCAGTCGGCTGCCTCGAAGCCTGGGCCTGCTGAATGCGATTTCCATCAACATGTCAAATATGGTGGGCACAGGTCCGTTTATAACGGTGCCCGCAATCATTGCGACACTGGGAGGTCCACAATCTCTGCTGGCGTGGTTGGTAGGGGCATTGCTGGCCATTGCGGACGGATTGGTATTCGCGGAGTTGGGAGCGGCGATTCCCGCCTCGGGCGGTTCCTACATCTTTCTGCGCGAATGTTTCGGCCGCCAGCGTTGGGGCCACATGTTCGCCTGGATCTTCGTGTGGCAGTTTCTGTTCAGCGGCACACTCGAAATCGCCACCAGCAGCATCGGCATGGCGGAATATACCGGCTTTCTCTGGCCTGGATTGCTTTCCTATCGCTGGGGCATCAAGCTGCTGGCCGCGGGAATTACTGCCATCGCGATGGTCGCGCTGTATCGCAAAATTCAGGACATCGCCCGGCTTATGCTGGTTCTGTGGATCGGGATGCTGATCACAGCAGCTTGGGTGATTTTCACCGGGATGACCCACCTTGACCCCAAATTGCTTTTCGATTTTCCGCCGGGAGCATGGAATGTCGGGCTGCCGTTCATGCTCGGGCTGGGGAATGGAACCATGTTGGTAATGTTCAACTTCCTTGGCTATTACCAGGTTTGCTATCTGGGTGATGAGGTGAAGCAGCCGGCGAAGGTCATTCCCCGCGGAGTGATTTATTCGATCGTACTGGTGACGGCGATTGATTTTCTGATTTCGGTGAGCTTCACCGGCGTTGTTCCGTGGCGCGATATGGTGGTACCGGGCTCGCAGGCATACAACGCGATCGGCTCGGTGTTCATGCAGAAAGTGCATGGGCAGTGGGCTTCGGCGCTGATGACATTGATGGTCGAAGTGACTGCATTTGCGGCTACCTATGCGATGCTACTGGGGTACTCGCGTATTCCATATGCGGCCGCATTGGATGGTGCCTTCTTCCGATGGTTCGCAGAGCTCCACTCAACGCGTCGTTTTCCTCACCGCGCCTTGTTGCTGGTTGGTTTCCTGTGCATTGTGGCCTGCTTCTTTGATCTGGTGCAGATCATTACGGCATTGATGCTGGCGCGGATTCTTTCCATGTTCGTGGCGCAAATCATAGGGCTTCTGCTGTACCGCCGATTGCATCCGGAAGCTCCACGTCCTTTTCGTATGTGGCTTTTTCCCTTGCCAGCAGTGTTTGCGCTGGTTGGATGGATCGGTGTGTTTGTAACGCCTGGGCTACAGCCGGGCGGGTGGAAGTACATGGTGTATGCGTTCGGAACGATTCTCGCCGGCTTTGC
>Ga0210399_10002874_pt1 | contig 13376 bp, 11 predicted proteins | sample IncBWC14MmetaG_FD_150865 | JGI IMG/M metagenome (GOLD analysis project Ga0210399, IMG submission 150865) | Forest soil microbial communities from Barre Woods Harvard Forest LTER site, Petersham, Massachusetts, United States - Inc-BW-C-14-M | ecosystem: Environmental > Terrestrial > Soil >... | reverse complement strand
ATGAGATGGCTGGCGGGCGATCCCTTTCACCTGCTTATTCCCGACCGGAGACCCGAGGCTCGAAGCGCGCCCGGCGTTCCCAGCGGCCGCACCCGATGCGCCTGGTCTGGTTCGCGTGCCTGGTAGTCGGCCTCTACCTGCTCGGAAGCTTCGCCTATGGCATGTTGGCCGGCTTTCGCGAGCAGCAGCGTCTGAACCAGGTTTGGAGCGCCGAGATCCCAGCCCGGCCACCCGCTGCAGCGCCTGCTGCGCCCTCTCTAGGTTCGAACCCGCGCCCCGTGGATCCCGCCCTGAAGCAACCGATGAACGGCGTCGACTTCGCGATCCGCATACCCAAGCTCAACTACTTCGCGGCAGTCAAGGAAGGCGTGAGCTCGGGCGTCCTCTACGCGAGCCCCGGGCACTACCCGACGACTGTGTGGCCAGGCGACCCAGGGATGGTTGGAGTGGCGGCGCACAACGTCTACTGGATCAACTTTCCGCAGCTGACCAAGGGCGATGAAATCTACATCGATACGCGCTATGGGACCTATCGCTACCGCGTCACCGGAAGCGAGATCGTGAACCCAGACAACCGCTCTGTGCTGGTGCCGAACGCTGGCGGGTTCCACCTGACCCTCACCACTTGCTGGCCCTTGTGGGCGGGAGCATTCGCCACTCAGCGCTACGTGATCTTCACCGACCAGGTGTGGCCGATTCCGCTCCGGCCGGGCTACACGTAGCGCACGACCCCTCCCACCGGGATGGGAGGCTAGCATCACGCGTGGAGATGGACCGCGGCTTGCTCGGACTGCCACCGGCCATCGAGGCCTGCCTCTTCGATCTCGACGGTGTGCTGACCAAAACGGCCATCGTCCACGCCGCGGCGTGGAAGGCGATGTTCGATGCTTACCTCAAGCAGAGGGCGGAGAAGACTGGGGAAGCATTCCTGCCGTTTGACGAGGTCGCCGACTACGACGAATACGTGGACGGCAAGCCGCGGGAGGAAGGCGTGCGCTCTTTTCTCGCTTCACGCCACATAACGCTGGCGGAAGGCGCCGAGGATGACCCGCCCGAGGCCGACACCATCCACGGACTCGGCAATCGCAAAGACCAGCTGTTCCTTCACCTCATTCGTACACACGGCGTCCAGACCTACGAAGGATCCGTCCGATATTTACACGCGGTCAGGGAGGCGGCGCTGAAGGTGGCTGTCGTGACGTCAAGCAGGAACTGCAGCGAGGTCCTCAGAGCGGCTCGACTGGAAGGAATGTTCGACGCGCAGGTCGACGGCAACGTGGCCCATGCCAAGCGATTGGCCGGCAAGCCGGCGCCCGACACGTACGTCGAAGCGGCGCGGATGCTCGGCTCAACTCCCGCAGGTTCGGCCGTTTACGAGGACGCACTCGCGGGTGTCGAGGCGGGGCGCGCCGGCGGTTTCGGCCTGGTGGTCGGCGTCGACCGGGTAGGCCAGGCGTCCGCGCTTCGCGAACATGGGGCTGACGTGGTCGTCACCGATCTTGCCGAGCTGATGAAACCGATATGACGCAACGCCCGAGCTTTGCCTGCGAGCCGTGGGCCGTGCGCGAAGTCGGCCTGGACCTCGAGCAGCTCGGCCAGACGGAGTCGATCTTCGCGCTGTCCAACGGTCACATCGGTTGGCGCGCAAACCTGGACGAGGGCGAGCCTCACGTTCTGTTGGGTTCCTACCTCAACGCTTTCTATGAGGAGATTCCTCTGCCGTACGCCGAGACTGCCTATGGCTATCCGGAGGCGGGCCAGACGATCGTTAACGTCACCGACGGCAAGGTGATCCGCCTGCTTGTCGACGACGAACCGTTCGACCTCCGATACGGAAAGCTGCGCTCCCACGAACGTGTGCTCGACCTTAAGGCGGGCGTCCTACGGCGCACCCTGGAATGGGAGTCCCCCGCGCATCGCGTGATCAGGATCCGTTCGACACGCCTGGTCTCATTGGTGCACCGCGCTCTCGCCGCGATCCTCTACGAGGTGGTTCCGGTCGATGGGCCGGTGGACCTGGTGGTCCAGTCCGAGCTGGTCGCCAACGAGCCTGTGGGCGACCTCACCGGCAGAGACCCACGCGCAGCCGCTGCAACGGCGTTGCCGCTCTCCCCGCGGTTCGCCGGACACGAAGACCGACGCGCCATCCTCCTCCACTCCACGAAGAAGAGCTTGCTCACTGTGGCCGCTGGAATGGACCACGTGGTCAGTGGTCCTCGTGGAACCGTGATCACCTCCGAGAGCAGTGACGATGAAGCCCGGGTCACCGTGACCGCGCGCCTGGCCGCTGGGCAGCGCGTCTCCGTGGTGAAGTTCGTCGCGTACGGATGGTCGGGTCAGCGGTCGACGCCCGCGCTCCGCTCGCAGATCGAGGGAGCGCTCGCGACTGCTCTCGATCACGGCTGGAAGGGCCTCGTCGCGGCTCAGCAGAAGTACCTGTCGGATTTCTGGGCTCGCGCTGATGTCGAGGTGACTGGCGACCCTGAGGTCCAGCAGGCAATACGCTTTGCAATGTTCCATGTGCTGCAGTCCGCCGCGAGGGCGGAGCAGCGTGCGATTCCGGCCAAGGGCCTCACCGGACCGGGGTACGATGGCCACACGTTCTGGGATACGGAAACGTTCGTCCTTCCGCTGCTGACCTACACCATCCCGGGCGCGGCGGCCGACATCCTCCGCTGGCGATTGCAGATCCTCGATTTGGCGCGCGCGCGCGCGAAGGATCTCGGCTTCAAGGGGGCAGCGTTTCCGTGGCGGACCATCCACGGTGAGGAGTGCTCTGGTTACTGGCCGGCCTCGACGGCAGCCTTTCACATCAATGCCGACATCGCCGATGGTGTGCTGAGGTACGTCACGGCAACCAACGACATGCAGTTTGAAGAGACGGTCGGAGTCGAGCTTCTGACTGAAACGGCGCGGCTGTGGCTATCAGTGGGCCACCACGAGAGAAGCGGCTTGTTTCGGATCGACGGCGTCACCGGCCCGGACGAATACAGCGCGTTGGCGGATAACAACCTCTACACAAACCTGATGGCACAGCGGAACCTCGTCGCCGCGGCCGATGCGGTCAGCCGCCACCCCAATGTGGCCAAGCGACTCAAGGTGAATGCAACCGAGGTGAAGGCGTGGCGCCTAGCGGCGAGTCGCATGTTCATCCCGTACGACGAAGAGCTCAAGGTTCACCGGCAGGCGAGCGACTTCACCAAACACCAACGGTGGGATTTCAAGCGGACCAAACCTGACCAGTACCCCTTGTTCCTGCATTTCCCCTATTTCGACCTGTACCGGAAGCAGGTCATCAAGCAGGCGGACCTCGTGCTCGCGATGCACCTGCGTGGCGACGCCTTCACACACGAACAGAAGGCCAGGAACTTCGCGTATTACGAGGAACTCACAGTCCGCGACTCCTCACTCTCGTCCAACACGCAGTCGATCATCGCGGCCGAGGTCGGCCATCTCCAACTCGCCCACGACTACCTGGGCGAGGCTGCGCTGATGGATCTCCACGACCTCGAGCACAACGTGCGCGACGGCGTGCACATGGGCTCGCTGGCCGGGGCGTGGCTCGCGGTGGTAGCGGGCCTCGGCGGCATGCGCCACCATGGAAGCACGCTGAGTTTCGCGCCCCGGCTGCCGCCCCGGATCCAGCGCCTGAGCTTCCGGCTGACCTTCCTCGACCGGCTGATCAAGGTCACCGTGAATCGCAGCCGCGCGACCTATTCGCTCGTGCGCGGCAAGCCGATTTCGTTCGAGCACCATGGGAAGGAGCTGCGTCTGACGACGCGAAGCCCGGTCGCGCGGCCGATTCCAAAGATCGCTTCGCGTCCCGAACCGAAACAGCCACCCGGGCGGGCCCCCGCCCGCCGGGGTCAGGAGAAGCTGCGGGAGCTCCGTGGCACTGGAGGAACCGAGTGAGCGGGACCGATTCGAATCAAAACTTTCGCGACTCGGTCGCGCTCTCCATGCTCGCCAACCCGCGTCCGACCCTGGAGAACCTCGCGCGCAACACCGGTCTCTCCTACGGGGAGGTCGCCCATCACGCGCTCGTGCGCTACGCGAGCTCCGGCGCGGAAGCTCTGCTCGCCTGGGACCCGCATGCCCTGCGCGAGCTGATCGCCGCTCGCAAAGCGGAGGACTGGAAGAAAGTCGGCTCGATCATCGACTGGCTCGAAGCGGGCCTCGAGTCAACCGAGTGGCACTGAGCCTCTAAGACTCTGGGGTCAGGTCGAGCTGGGCGAACCCGGCGTCCAGCCTGTGCTCTCCCGCGACCCACCCCACCGTCTGCTTGAAGACAGGGCCGGCAAACGCGAACGAATGGTATTCACCGTTCTCGCCGCATGCATCGACGCCTGTCTTACCGATGCCGGCTGCAAATTGCTCGTCGGTGATACGGCCGAGCCATGATGCATCAAGCTTCGCCAGCTCGACGCAGGTAAGCACCGCACGCCCGCCGGTGGATATGAATTCGTCCAGCAGAGCCGCAGGCGGCTCGCCCCAGATCGGTTCGACGTGCTCGAGACCGGCAGCCACGACGCGCGTTTCGTACCAGTCCCGCACGTCGGCCAGGTGGATGTCGCCGAAAACCACACCGGCGAATTCTTCTTGCTGGAGCGATGCGAGCTCACGACCGAGGCCCGCCTCCATCTCCTGCCAGCTGGTGGGGATGGCCCGGAGCTCGATTCCGATCGCCGCCGCCTGGGCGTTCAGCAGCTCGACCCGGGTGGCGTGGAAACGCACGCGCCTCGTCGCCGAATCATAGAAGGAGATCAGGCGCGAGACGTCGAGTCCCGACCGCCTGGCGCGGTCGAGCGCCAGGGCGCTGTCCTTGCCGCCCGACCACATCAACGCATAAGGCTTAGGGGTCATGTCTTGCGAGGAATGCTGCGTCTAAGTCGAGTGATCAGGACCGCGATCCCGCTCGCCGAAGCCGGACAGGACCTGGTCCACGATCGCCGAGGCCTCGTCCACGGCGGGAGGCTGCTGGAAAAAGAGGAGTGGCATCGTGATCGTGCCCATCAGCAAGTCGATTAGCCGGCTCGGAATCGTACCTGCGCGCAGCTCGCCGGCCTCGATCGATCGGCCGATCCGAGCTTCGAGCGCTTTTCGATAGTCGAGAAACCGCGCGCCTATATCGGTCGCTACGGAACCCTCGCGATGGCCCTCCATGAGCACCGGGACGACGAGCTTGCGAAACAGAGGCGTCCGCCACGTCCGCAGCCGCAGCGCCATGAAGGCCACGAGGTCATCGCGGATCGATCCGGTGTCCGGAATCGCTTCGGCCTCGGACACGTGCTCCACGATGCCGATGGCCATGTCGGCCTTGGTAGGCCACCGCCGGTAGATCGCCGGCGTCCCGACCCCAGCCCTTCGCGCGATCTCGGCAAGAGAAGCAGTGCCGTACCCCACCTCGAGGAAGACCGCCAGACCGGCCTCCAGGAGGGCTTCGTCCAGGCGGTGATCGCGCGGCCGGCCCGGTCCGCGAGCGGGTTCGCTCATCTGGATTGATTCTAATACAGGTCGATCCGAAATTAATTATTCCATTACGGTATAGATCGTTATAGAATGCGCGTGTGGAACGTTCCAGAGCGCCTTACGGAGCGCTCCGGGTGCTCGTTGTCGAGTCGCACCCGCTCCTGGCGTCTGCGCTGGCCAGGATCGTGGAAGGACAGCCTGACCTCGCCCTGTGCGGCACTGCCCAAAGCGGCGCGCAGGCGGTAGCCGAGGCAGCCCGCTGCAAGGCCGACGTGGTCGTGATCGATTTCGAGCTTCCAGACATGAGCGGACCCGCGGCCGCCGGCATGATCCACGACCACGCGCCGAACGCCACGATCGTCTTCCACAGCGCGGAGGAGTCCGAAACCGCCCTGCTCGACGCCATCGACGCGGGCGCCATCGCGTACCTGACCAGGTCGGCGACCGCCGAACAGTTGCTCGAAGCGATCAGGCGAGCAAGCCTGGGCGAGGTGCTCATCCCGGCCAGGCTCTTCGCCAAGGCCCTCGCTCGCCAGCGGACGGCACAAACGCACGAGCACGAACTGAAGCGGCGCGCATCGATGTTCACCACCCGAGAACTGGACGTTTTGAATCTTATGGGGGAAGGGTTGGACACCGTTGCCATTTCAACGCGCCTGGGCATCGCCGGCCACACGACCGAGTGGCACGTGCGTCACGTGATCGAGAAGCTCGAGGTTCACTCCAAGCTTCAGGCGGTGATCGCCGCAGTCCGCCTCGGCCTGATCCAGGTCTCTAAGCCATAGTCAAGAAATAACTTGCTTGCGCAACCAGTTTCCAGCTTTTAGGGCGGCTTCCGCCGCTCAAGGCTGCACTGGAGGTAGTTCATGGGTACCTGGAAGTTCGACCCGTACCACACTCAGGTTGAGTTCTCGGCCAAGCACCTGGGCATGATGACCGTCCGAGGTCACTTCGCCGAGGTCACGGCGACAGGGGAGATCGACGTGGAGCGCCCCGAGAACTCGGAAATCGAAGCCACCATCAACACAGCGAGCATTCGGACTCACAACGAAACCAGGGACAACGACCTCAGGTCGGGCAACTTCCTGGAAGTTGACAAGTTCCCGACCATCAAGTTCAAGAGCACCGGAATCGAGCCGGCCGGGAAGGACAAGTACAAGCTCACCGGCGACCTCACCATCAAGGACGTCACCAAGGCGATCACCCTGGACGTCGTCCGTTACGGGGAGTTCAACGACCCCAACATGGGTCATCGGATCGGCTACGCGGCACAGGGCCAGCTCAACCGCAAGGACTACGGCATGAAATTCGAGATGATGCTGGACGGAAAGTTCATCGTGAGCAACGAGATCCAGATCAACGTCGAAGGCGAGCTCGTCGAAGAGAAGGTGGCGGCGGAGAAGGCCGCTACTTAAACATCTCGGCGAGGACGGCCTCGCCATCGCCGTGGGCCGTCAGCGTGACGACGGAGCGGTTGCCCACTTTGAATTGAATCCAGGCGCAGCAGTCGCGCTCCAGGTCGATCAAATCGATAAGCGCGGCGGCTGCGCCGGGAGCGGGCGTGAGGCGTATGCCGCCCGGCACGACCTGCCGCCCCACCAAGCCGCTTGACATGAGCTTCGTCCACGCGCCCTCTCGGTCCTGGAGATCAGCCGCCGACAGCGTGCACGCGATCGGCGGGGTATCAGCCACGTTGAACTCCAATCCCGCGAAGCCGGCACCGTATTCCCGAGATGGAATTGCCGAATCCCTGGTCCTCACAAGCCCGCTCAAGCACGGTGAGGTTATCCTCGGCCGGTGGACCGAGGGTCGCCGTTCGCCAGGAAGGTGCCGGCCATCACCGCTCACTTCTGGGCGGTCAAGATCCTCACCACCGCGATGGGCGAGGCCTTGTCCGACTACCTCGTCCACACCATCGACCCCTACATCGCGGTTGGCATTGGCGCGCTCGGCATCGTGGTTTCGCTTGCCCTGCAGTTCTTCGTGCGCAGATACATCGCGCCTGTCTACTGGTTTGCGGTCGCGATGGTGGCCGTGTTCGGGACGATGTGCGCCGACGCCGCCCACATCGAGCTGAAGATTCCATACGCCGCCTCCGCGGCGATTTGCGCGGCGGGTCTCTCCGCCATCTTCATCGTCTGGTACCTGGCGGAGCGAACGCTTTCGATCCACAGCATCAACACGCGGCGCCGCGAGATGTTCTACTGGGCGGCCGTGCTCGCCACGTTCGCAATGGGCACCGCGGTTGGCGACATGAGCGCCTACACCCTGCACCTCGGCTGGCTGACGTCGGGCTTGATGTTCACGGTGATCTTTGCGATTCCGATGGTCGCCCGCCGGCTTTTCGGATTGAATGAGGTTCTCGCGTTCTGGTTCGCGTACATCATCACCCGGCCGCTGGGCGCGTCCTACGCGGACTGGTTTGGCGTCCCGCAGAGCCTCGGAGGTCTCAATTACGGGCGCGGAACGGTCGCCGTCAGCCTGACGATCGCGATCGTTGCCTGGGTCGGCTTCCTGTGGGTCACGAAGATCGACGTCGAGCGCGTCCAAGGCGCCCCCGCGGGCTCATCAAGCCCCGCCCTTTCAGACGGAGCTTGATGGCCGTGCGAAGTCTGGTTACGGGTAGCTGACCACCGTCACCGGGGTGTCCGGGTTAGCGATCGTCGAAGAGCCGCCTATGTTGTTGATCACGTTCACGATGCCGCCATTCCCATGCACTTTGTCGAGGAAGATCGTGAGCAGGTCTTGCATGCTCCCCGGCGGGAGCGTCGCGGGCACCTCGAACGCGTTGGCAGCGTAGATGTTCAACCCCTGGTTAAAGAAGCTGTAGCTGCCCATGCCGTAACCGGCGAAGCTGGTCACGCTGTCGGCGACCTTGAAGGCCGCATAGCCGTCGACTCCTGGCGCCTCCATCCACGCGGCCTGGCTGGGTACGTCGTATGGCATCTCGTTCTGGAAGAAGACATCGGTCCCGCCGTTGCCGTTCCAGATCACCTCGTACTTCTGGAAGTGCTCAACGAAAAGTCCGTAGGCGGTCACGTTGTCGCCGTTGACGATGACGCCAGTGTCCGCCGTGTTGGTGGTCCAGCCCACGCCGTTGCCGTGGTCGGCCCGCCACGCCCAGATGTCGTCGAGGATCACGTTGTTGCTGTTGACGACCAGGCTGGTCGTCGCGCTTCCGGCCGCGGCTCCGCCGACGCGGAAGAACACGTCCGCCAGCAACGAGGGATCCGATGCCTCGTTATCGCTGCGTGCATGGCCGTCGCCAACTTGGAGCAAGACGGGAGAGGTGGTCGCGCCGGCGTCAAACAGCACGCCGGAGATGATCATCCCTTTCGCGCTGGCGACAGTCATCGCCGCGTTTCCGTTGGTCGGGGTCAGAGTCGGGAACCCGAGACCAAGCACCACGGAGTCCGGACGGGTCACGTCGATCGGCTCGTCGAGCTGGTAGACGCCCGGCGTGAGGAGCAGGTTCTTGCCGCGCTGAATCGCGCTGTTGATGGTTGCGGCGGAGTCAGACGGCCGCGCGATGAAGAAGCTGTCGATCGGCAGCGAGGTGCCCGGTGTCGGTGCGTTCAGCCACGACGGGCCCGAGCTGTTTACCTGCGCCGAGGGGACGAGCACGTGGTAGCTGCCGGCGGCGTCCTGGTAGAGAACCGGCGCCTCGCGAGTCACGCGGCTCGTGGCCAGGGTGGTGTACGGATTGGTGCAGGGGAAGCACTGGGCCGGTGCGCCGACCACTCCCGAAAAGACCTGGTTCCAAACGCCGTTGGACCATCCACCGCCGAGCTGGCTGTTGCGAACCAGGAACTGCTGCTGCGTGCCGTTGATGACAGTGCTTGAGAATTTCGAATCGGCGATGAACCCGCCGCTGGTGAAGCCCTGGTTGCAGTAGTCGAAGAGGAAGAGCACGCCGTTGACGTTGACACGCCGGATCGGCGCGGCCTGTGAGATCGCGTAGAGGTCATTCGTGTTGGCGCAGCCGGGGTCTTCGGGCGGCGCGGGGGCGTAAGCGGGGTGCACCGTGGGGAGCTTGATGTTGAGGGTCAAGTTCGACACCGACCGCCAGAAGTTGTTGAGCCCGGTGCAGGTGCTGAAGCACTGGTTGAACGACACGATCGCGCCGTTGATGACCACGTCGTTCGGGCTCAGACCGAGACCCGCGAGGCTTGTGTAGTAGCCGACCTGGATCACGAGCGGGTTGGCCGCCGACCCGTATGTGCCGGGCTCGAACAGCAACGCGTAGCGCTGGGTGCCGAACTGATTGTTCACCTGCTGGCTCGACACCGAGTCGACCGCCGCCTGGACCTGGCTCTGCGGCATGCCCGGATTGAAGATCAACACGTTCGACCCAAAATCCGGTGCTCCGGAAGAAGCCATGGCTGTCGTGGCGACAGCTCCTGTGGCGACTACCGATGCTCCTGCCACTATGGCGCCGGTCACAAGAACCGAATGCAATCGGGAAAGGAACGTTCGCATGCTCATCTCCTCAACTCCTCAACTCAAGATCTATCCCACCGCAGATCGGTGGCCCCACTCAGCCGTCCCCGGATCTATGTCATCGCACCACCACCTCGGCGCTCAACCTGAGGTCACGCGACGACCGGCCCGCGCGGAGCCTGTACGTTCCCGGGCGCCAGGCCCAGGCGCGGGTCGCTTCGTCGAAACGGGCGAACGAGCGGCCGGGCAGCGTGAGCTTCACCTCGGCCGCAGCTCCCGCCGCAGCGTCAACCGTGGCAAACCCCGCGAGAATGCGGATCGGCCGCCTCGTGTCGTCGTCGGGCGCCTCGAGGTAGACCTGCACGACCTCGTGCCCGGCGCGTTTCCCCGAGTTCCGGACAACGACCGTGCAGGTGAGGTCCTCGCCCGGGGTGATCGACTCAGCCCCCGCGGTGAGCGACTCGTACGTCCATTCCGTGTAGCCCAGGCCGTGGCCGAACGCGAAATGCGGTTCGGTACCGGCCCGGTCGTATCCCCGATAGCCGACAAGCAGGCCTTCGCGGTAGACGAGGTCGCCCGCGTCGGGGCGGGCGCGGAGGACAGGTGAATCCGCCTCGGCGCGCGGCACGCTGACCGGCAGCCGTCCAGCGGGTTCGGCGATACCGAGCAGCGTCTCGGCCAGCGCCTCACCAAACGCCTGGCCCGGAAACCACACGTGGATGACCGCGGCAACCTGGTCCGCCCATGGCATCAGCACTGGCATGCCGGAGTTGACGACGACGATTGTGTTTGGATTGGCGGCGGCGACTCTTCTCACCAGCTCGTCCTGCCGGCCTGGAAGCACCATCGTGTCCTTGTCGTAGCCCTCGCTCTCGGTGCCTTCCGCGGAGCCGACGACAACCACTGCAACATCAGATTCGTCGGCCGCCCTGGCCGCCTCTTCGAGGAGCTCCTCGTCGTCGCGCTGCGGCGCGATGCCGAGGCGCAGGGTCACGAATCGCTTCTCGGGCCTGTAGTCGACGCGGACGTCGATATCGCGTCCCGATTCGAGGCTGATTGGCACGCGGAGCTCCGGAGGACGGCCGAGAGCCTCCACCACCTCGCCGGGAAAAAGGCTGGTGGCCTCGGCAAGGAGCGTGCCGTTGACAGTCACGCGCATGCGGCCCGCTCCTGCCGCACCCAGCACGTGCGCTCCGTCGGTGTCAGAACGAAACACCGCTCGCATCACGACTTCCGAGCCCGGTAGGTGCACAGCCGCCGGGAGGCCGTCCCACCATGTTGCGACGCTGCTCGCGATGGGAGCGTCGTATACAACCTCGCCCGCCGGATCGCGAATCTCGAGACGGGCGCCCAACTTTCCGGTCACGGGGTCGCGCAGCGTTCCGTCCAGCGGGCTCGAAACAGTCGCGCTTGTAAGACAGCCCTGGTGCACGCTGACCGTGGTCGTTTCTCCGAGGCCCCGGCGCAGCGATTGGGCAAGGTTGACGCGGGCCGATGGCAGCACCCGGATGCTGCCGCCGCCCTGTGTCTGCGGCTCGATGGCGTTCGGTCCGATCAGCGCAACGCTTCGGACGTTGGCTTGCTTCAGCGGCAGCAGGCCCCGCCCGTTGCCCAGCAGGACAAAGGTTCGCGATGTGACTCGGGTCAGCTGGCCAGGGTCGACCAACTCTGGCCTTGCCGCGGCCAGGCTTCCGTTGAAGCCGCCGACGCGGCGCGCCAGGGAGAAGATGCGCGAGACCTTGTCGTCGATCTCGGCCTCGGGGACGGCGCCGTTGCGCACCGCCGCAACGAGCTTGTCTCCCCAGGGCCCGTCGGGCCCAGGCATCACGAGGTCGAGCCCGGCCAGCGCGCTCGGCACGGTCGTCGTCGTGGCGGACCAGTCCGAGATAACCACACCGTTGAACCCCCAGTCGGACTTGAGAACGTCGTGCAGAAGAATCGCGTTCGCCGTCATGGTTGGGCCGTTGACCGCGTTGTAAGCCGCCATGACAAGAAACACGCCGGCTTCTCCAACGCACGCTTCGAAGGGCGGCAGGTAAAGCTCCCTCAGCACGCCCTCGGAAATTCGGGCGACGTACGACCGCCGCTCGGTCTCCGAGTCGTTGGCCACGTAGTGCTTCGCCGTGGCTCCGACACCCGCCCGCTGTACGCCGCGTACATAGGCGACAGCGATCCGTGAGGTGAGCAGCGGGTCTTCCGAGAAGCATTCAAAGCCTCGGCCGCTGAGCGGGGTGCGGATTATGTTCATGGTGGGAGCGAGGAGGACGTCCACACCTTTGGTGCGGGCTTCCTGTCCGAGCGCAGTCGCGATCTCTTCGACGAGGCCGACATCCCACGTCGCGGCGAGGGCGACCGGGCAGGGCAGCGAGGTTGATGGGTTGGAAGGATCAAAGCGCGTGCCTCTGACTCCAGCCGGGCCGTCGGAGGTGATCAGCTGGCGCAATCCAACTGCGCTTTCGCCGTGCAGCGCCCAGGAGTCAGCGCCCGTCAACAGGTGGACCTTCTGCTCCAGGGTGAGCCGGGCGACCAGGCTCGACTCCTCGCCGCGGACGCCTGTGGGGACAACGGTCATGGACGATCTCCTCGTGTGCGGGTGATGTCGCGGCCGGCACGACGCCGGCCGCGACGCATAACGGTCTGGAAGCTTAGGAAACCGGCTTGAGCTGCATGAGGATGTAGGGCATCTGCGGGTCGCTTGGTGACGGGTTCATGTACGGGTGCGACTGGTTGGGCCAGCCGGTGTACTTCGCGCTGCTGAAGACGTTCCAGTCCGCGCCATAGAGCAACGGAGCGTCCGGGACGTCCGTCGACATGATCTTCTCGAGCGACTGGACGATGGGGTAAAGGGTCGCGGTGTCGCTTGGATCGGTGCTCTCGTAACTCCTGAGGGCGGCATCAGCTGCGGGGTTTGAATAGCCCTGGAAATGAGCGACCGAGTTCGCGTCCGTGCTGTCGAGCCAGTTCTGGAACTGGATGTAAGGGATGCTGCCGCCGTTGCCCCAGTGGATGGCGGTCTGCCATTGTGAGGGCTGCCCCGTGATGTTGGCGTTCCAGTCGGAGTAACCCTGGGCCGGCTTCGTGGTCACGTCCATGCCCAGTGGCTGGAGCTCCTGTGACATGAGGGCCGCGTTCTCCCAGTAGTCGGAGAACGGAACCGGGTCATAGACCGAGAACTTGATGATCTGGCCGCCCTTGGTCCAGCAGTTGGCGTTGCTGCTGCCATCGCAGTTTCCGCCCGACTTGAAGGTCCCGGTGCTGGAGTCGTAGCGAGAGCTCGCCGGTGGAGTCCACCCGCCGGCTGTCAGGATGTCGTAGACGTCGTCGCCGGTAGGCAGGCTGTCCGCCTTGGCGGTGGCTGCGTCGGGCACGCTGCCGCTGATGGAAAGGTCGTTCTTGTATGTTCCGTCGGACGGAAGAAAGGCTGCCTGGTTGGGCAGGATGAGTGCGCTCGATGAGCTCGCGGGCTG
>Ga0210399_10002871_pt1 | contig 13380 bp, 13 predicted proteins | sample IncBWC14MmetaG_FD_150865 | JGI IMG/M metagenome (GOLD analysis project Ga0210399, IMG submission 150865) | Forest soil microbial communities from Barre Woods Harvard Forest LTER site, Petersham, Massachusetts, United States - Inc-BW-C-14-M | ecosystem: Environmental > Terrestrial > Soil >... | reverse complement strand
GCCGTAGCCCGTGCCCGTCCCACCCGGACCGCCGCAGATGCCGTAGCCCGTGCCAGCGCCACCGGGGCCGCAGGCAAAAACCGAGGTCTGGAAGCCGCCAGGACCGCCGCAGATGCCGTAGCCGGTGCCTGTCCCACCGGGACCACCGCAGAGACCGTAGCCGGTGCCCATGCCACCAGGACCGCCGCAGATGCCGTAACCGGTCCCACTACCGCCGGGCGCTACGCCATTTAGCCAACCTTGTACTTGTCCTAGTCCTTGCACCATTGCTGCCTCCACCGATTTGAGAATGTGCCCGAAGTCGATTTTCGCCGCGGCCCGCACCATGAGCCGCACCAGACCGACAGCTTTGTCGACATCCACCCAGCTCACGATGTTGCGCGCGGCGTCAGGGACGTCGATGTAATTGGTCAACGTTGAATCGAGATAGAGCCGTCTTGAGCCATCCGCCGTCGCGGTCGACGACAGATAGCCGACGATGGCGACCGTCGGCGCGTCGGCGACGGGACTGCCCGGCGGCAAGTCGGTTGCAGCCGAGCCGGGCTTGTCTCGGGAATCGCGTGGGCCATTGCCTGACGGCACTGGCGGATCCGGGTACCTGTCCATAGAGTCCTCCGTCTGTCCGAACCGGCGCGTCGGCCCATGTCTTGTCGATCGCCACTATTCCTGGCTTGCTGTGACCGCAGCGTCCGCCGAGCGTGAAATCTGCGAGAAATCGCCTCGTTATCGGCCAAGGGCGGCGAGCGAGAAAAGATTGTCGAAATACCGCGTTTGTTTTCTCGTATAAGTTGTATTAGGATCGCTCGATCGGCATGTTGGGGGCCGTCGAATTGAAATCGCTAATTGACTCCGAGGTCAGGCCTGCCGCCTTCGCCTACCGAGGCCCGCGCGCCATCGAATTGGCGGCAAGCCCGGCGATCGAAGCGCCGCGGATCAGGCTTCACCTGCTCGGCGCCATGGAAGCATCGACCGTCCTCGGCAACAGCGTGCTGCCGCGCAGTCATCGAGCCTGCGCCTTGCTCGCCATCATCTGCATGGCAGACGGCAAGCCGGTGCGCCGAAGCAAGCTCGCAGGCCTGATCTGGGACCGCGTGACCGAAGCGCAGGCGCGAGCCAGCCTGCGCAAGGCGCTTTCCGAGATCGGCCACGCCTTCGGCGGCCTGTTCGATCAGGTGATCGAAGCCGGCCGCGATCATGTCGCCATCAAGAAGGACAAATTCTGGGTGGATGCCGTGATGCTGCAGAAGCTCGACCTGCGCTCCGAGCAGCACCAATCCGCCGAGTATCTGATGTGTGCGAGAGGCGAACTTCTCGAAGGCATGGACGGCATCTCCGCGTCATTCGACAGCTGGCTGCGGGCGGAGCGTGGAAAGTTCTATAACCAGATCAGCATCAGTCTCGACAAGCTGCTCAACGAGCCGGGCGCCCGCGACAGCCAACCTGATGCGCTTATCCGCATTGCCCGCCAGCTCATCGCCGTCGACTCGACGAATGAGCGGGCTTGGCAACTGCTCATCCAGGGGCTGCTCGACCAGGGAGACCGTGGCCAGGCCCTGCGCGAATACGGAAGGTGCGCGCAGGCATTGCGGGAGCTTCTCGACGCCGAGCCCAGCGATGCGACCAGAAAGCTGGCGATCGCGGCAAGAGTGAAGACGCGCCTTCCAAGCCTGCCGATCGGGCAGAGTGCGCCCGTGCCCGGCAAGCCGACGAGCCGTCCTCGGCTGAGAGTGGCGGTATTGCCAAGCCTGGAACAGGACAATGTCCAGGGTAGCGCGCTGCCAAGCACACTGCCTCTGGAGATTGCCACCGCGCTCGCCCGCTTTCGCTGGTTCGATGCCATATCGCCTCAATCCTTTGGAGACGGGACGCTGGAGAGGCCGGCGATCTACGAGCGCCTCAAGAGCATGGATTTGGACTACTTCATCGATTTCCGAATCAACAAGAACGCCGCGACGACGACCGTGTTGGTGCGGCTGAACAAGGTGGGGGAAACCTTCGACGTCGTCTGGGACGACCGCATCGACACCCGGATCGCCGATTCGAATGATTTCGACAACTTGATCGCGCAAATCGTCGCCCGCATCGATCCCGTCATCCTGTTGATCGAGAGCAAGAGCCCCTACATCGTCGAATATTCAAGTTCGAACAATCTGGTGATGCGCGCCGTTCCCTTGATGTATTCCCTGGTCGGAGATCGCTACACCGAAGCTCACCAGCTTCTCACAAAGGCATTGGAAATCGAGCCCAAGAACTCCATGGCGTTGGCCTGGCTGGCGTTTTGGTGGGCCTTCAACATGGGGCAAGGCTGGGCGAAGGATCCTGGGACCGCGATCGCCACGGCGGAGAAGTTGTGCATCGAGGCCATTGACCTCGACCCGCTCAACGCCCAGGCGCTGGGGATTTACGGCCATATCTGCTCTTTTTACCACAAGGATTTCGAGCGCGGACAACATCACCTGGATCAGGCGTTGCACATCAACCCTAACGTCTCGTTCCTGTGGGCGCTGAGTGCCGCCACCTCGTGCTACATCGGCGAACCGAAGAAGGCGATCGCCAGCCTCGACAGATACAAGGAACTGGCGCCGTTCGATCCTTTCTTCAAGCTGTTCGAAACGATGTACACCATGGCGTATCTGTTCGACCGCAATTTCGAGCAGGCCGTCAGGTTCGGACGAAGAACCGTCAGCGTAAATCCCGAATTCGTAAACGGCTACAAACCGCTGATCTCCGCCCTCGGACATCTCGGTGCGAAGGCGGAGGCCGGCAAATATCTGCGCGACCTGCTCGCCCGCGAACCCGACTTCTCCGTCCAAAGATTTGTCGAGACTTACCCGTTCCGTCGACCCGAAGACCGCGACAACTACGTCACGGGACTGCGCTTGGCCGGGGCGCCGGAGCATCAGCCAGAGCACTGAGAAAAACGAACGTACAGGGGGGGACGATCATGCCGTGGATGCAACCTGCGCCGAAAAATTTTCGCTATTTCCCCACGCCCGGATCCGAGGAGGAACCGGCGACCCTGACCAGCTATCCCGATTCCTGGTGGAGCGAGGAGTTCTGGTCGGCGCTGCGCGACGCGGCGAAGTACCGTCAGCAGATCGAGAAATTCAAGATTGCGCCGTGGGACGACGCACAGACATCCGCCGAGCTGGCTGAACTCCTGAAGAAGCAGCAATCCGCCGAGCTGGTCGTGCGACGGCCGGAAATACTCGAAGAAGCGGAGGGCCCTCCCAGCTACTACAGCCGCATGATGTTCCTGGATTCGCGGCGGCCGACGACCCATGCCTTGGTGTTCGGCTGCATCGCGTGGGCCGTGCCCTTCATTATGTACTTCAAGCATGAGTTCAAGCGGCCTCGGCCGACCCAGCTCGAGCCGCGCCTGCGTCCCGTCGTCGACGTTCCGCAGCACCCCGCCTATCCCAGTGGACACTCCACGCAATCGCACCTGGTGGCGCTGCTGATGCGCGCGGTGAGCGGCCGGGCCGACGTCGAAAGCGCGCTGTGGAGCGCGGCGGACCGCATTGCTGAGAACCGAGAATATGCCGGATTGCATTATCCATCGGACAGCGCCTGCGGCGTCGAGCTTGCCAAGTTGATCGCGCCGATCTTCATCCAGGAAAACCAGCCCATGATCACCTCGGCGCGCAAAGCCGAATGGTCCTGACCGCAAGTGATTCACAGGCACCTTCAGCAAACCGTAGCGTGGCTGCGCTAGCCTTGGCTGTCGAGCCGGGGAGGCCAGCCATGCGTATCCAGATGATTTTTGCCGTCGCTGCGACGGCGGCGCTCGGCTTGGCCGCGGCGGCAGCGGCGCAGACCAAGTACCCGTCCGTGCTGGAAGGTCACGCCATCCTGCCGGCCATGACGCTCGTTCCGGCGCCCGCCGACGCGCCGCCCGACCTGCAGATCTCCGGCCGCTTTGCCGGCCCGCCGGGCCAGAGGATCGACACGCCGGAGAGCGTGCCCGGCATCTCCGCCCTGTCCGACAAGGCGGCGCCACGGCCCACCGGCATCAGCCTGCCGTTCAAGGGCCAGCCGGTGCAGGGACTGTCGGGCATCAAGAACCTGAAGGACGGCACGTTCCTCACCCTGACCGACAACGGCTTCGGCTCGAAGGCCAACTCGCCCGACGCCATGCTGATGTTTCACGTGGTGAAGCCGGACTGGAAGACGGGTGCGGTCGAGCACGTCTCGACCACGTTCCTGAGCGATCCCGATCGCAAGGTGCCGTTCCGCATCGTCAACGAGAACACGCCCCGGCGCTATCTGACCGGCTCGGATTTCGACATCGAGTCGATCCAACCGATCGGCGACGCGCTGTGGTTCGGCGACGAGTTCGGCCCGTTCCTGGTCAAGACCGACCGCGCCGGCAAGGTGCTGGCCGTCTTCGACGCCAAGGTCGACGGCAAGGTGGTGCGCTCGCCCGACAATCCCTACCTCGTTACCCCGGGCGTGCCCGGCATGATGAAGTTCGAGGTCAAGCGCAGCAAAGGCTTCGAGGGCATGGCGGCCTCGCCAGATGGCAAGTTCCTCTATCCGCTGCTCGAGGGCCCGTTGTGGGTCGAGGCGACCAACAGCTTCGAGAGCAAGGACGGCAAGACCTACCTGCGCATCCTGGAGTTCGATGTCGACAAGACGGCTTTCACGGGCAGGAGCTGGAAATATCCGCTCGAGCTGCCGGGCAACGCCATCGGCGATTTCAACCTGATCGATGCGACGAGCGGCCTGATCATCGAGCGCGACGACAGCGAAGGCGACCCGGCGCAGGCCTGCCCCGAAAGTGGCCCCAGGCCCGACTGCTTCAACGTGCCGGCCAGGTTCAAGCGCATCTACAAGATCGACTTCGCCCAGGCCGACGCCGACGGCTTGGTGAAGAAGGTGGGTTACATCGACCTGATGGACATCGACGACCCGAACAATATCGCCCGCCAGGGCGGACGGGACGGCAAGCTCACCTTCCCGTTCTTCACCATCGAGAATGTCGATGTCGTCGATGCCGACCACATCATCGTCGGCAACGACAACAACCTGCCCTTCTCGTCGGGCCGCGCGCTCGGCAAGTCCGACGACAACGAGCTGATCCTCTTGAAGGTGACCGACCTGCTGCGCGCGAAGTAGCGCTGCTGATCACTGCACACGGTACGAAGCCGAGTGCTTCGAATTACACCAAGCTGACGAACAGAGGAAACTGGACACACGCAATCTCGACGAGGCCTCTTCGCCAACCTATCGTTCGGCATCGCACAGACGAGGTCCGGGGAGATGCGGATACTGGTGGTCGAGGACAACAACCAGCTCGTTGCGCTTCTGACGAAGGCGCTGGCACGAGCCGGTCTCGATGTCGATTCGGCCAGCAATGCAGCTGCCGCCGAAATCTCCCTGAAGACGATGCACTATGCAGCCGTCGTCCTCGATCTTGGACTGCCCGATGCGGACGGCCTTGCCCTGCTCGACCAGATGCAACGGCGGCGGGACAAAACGCCGGTCCTCATTCTTTCGGCGCGCGGCGGCCTCGATGATCGCATTACCGGGCTGCACAAAGGGGCGAGCGACTACGTCGTGAAGCCTTTCGACATGGATGAACTGGTGGCGCGCGTTCAAACGCTGCTGCGAAGATCGCCCGAATCCAAACGCGACGCGCTGACCTTGGGCAACGTGTCGTTCGAGACCGAAAGCCGCCAGGCCGTCGTCGCCGGCAAGCTGCTTTTCCTGCCGCCGCGGGAAGCGGAGGTCCTGGAAGTCCTGCTCAAGCGGGGCGGCCGCACCGTCTCCCATGAAGCGCTCGAGGGCCAGGTTTTCGGCATGTCGCAGAACGTCTCATCGAATGCGATCGAGGTCTATGTCCATCGGCTGCGTCATATCCTGACGGACGCCGGCGCCAACGTCGCCATCCACACGATCCGCGGCGTCGGCTATTTGATGGACGAGGAGAAGGACGGCCCGACCAAGCGCGCGCAATAGCTAGGGCAGCACGCGCTTCATCCAGCGCGCCGTTGCCTGGGAGTCCTGGCTGTCGCTTGCCTCGAGCCTGGCGATGACGCGGTGGCGGTCTTCCATATCGCGGTTCTGGCTGAGCTTGAGCTTGGTCTCGATCCGCGAGAGCGGCATGTGGAAGGCGACGATCCCCCTGGTCTGCGCTTCGGCATTGCCCGGCGGCAGGCGGTCGAGGCCCCAGGCCTCCGCGCCGCTGCCTTCGTAGACCGCGGCCAGCCTGGCCAGCACGTCGAGCGCGCCCTCGGTGTCCTCGACGACCTGCGGCCGGCCATAGGCATGCACCGTGACGTAGTTCCAGGTCGGCACCTTGACGCCCGGCGTGTACCAGGTCGGCGAAACATAGGCATGCGGTCCCCAGAACAGGGCAAGCGACTCGGCGCCGCGCGCGAACAGCTGCCAGTGCTGGTTGGCGCGCGCCATGTGGCCGATCAGCGAGCCGTGCGGGCTGCCGTCATCCTGCCAGACCAGCGCCAGGTGGGTCGCCACCGGCGCTGCCGCGGCATCGGCGGTCATCAGCAGCGCCCAGCCATGATCCTGCATGATCTGCCGGCCGGTCGTCTCGTCGCCTTCGAAGTGCTTGGGAACGTACATGATTTTCTTTCTGCGGCACGGCGCTCGGGCCGGCGGGTTGAACGGCGCCGCAATACCATGTCCAATGCCGGCCGCAACCGGGAGGAATTCTCATGGGCGAAGATATCCGCCTTAAGTCGAAAGCCGGCGAGATCGGCGCCTACCTCGCCGCCCCGAAGGGCACGGCCAAGGGCGGCGTCGTGGTGATCCAGGAGATTTTCGGGGTCAACCATCACATCAAGGCGGTCACCGACAAGTTCGCGGCCGACGGCTACCTGGCGCTGGCGCCGCGCTTCTTCGACCACCTCAAGACCGGCATCGAGCTCGGTTACACGCCTGACACCATCGCCGAGGGCCGCAAGTACGTGACCGAACTGGGCCTCGACAAGCCGGTACAGGACGTCGAGGCGGCGATCGAGGAGCTCAAGAAGCGTGGCGCCAAGAAGGCGGCGGTCACCGGCTACTGCTGGGGCGGCACCATCGCCTGGCTGGCGGCGACGCGGCTGAAGCCCGATGCGGTGTCGGCCTATTACGGCGGCGGCATCTACGGCACCAAGAACGAGAAGCCCGTGGTGCCGACCCAGATGCATTTCGGCGACAAGGACATGCACATCCCGATGACGCACGTGAACGAGCTCCGCAAGCTCCATCCCGGCGTGCAGGTCTTCGACTATCCGGCCGACCACGGCTTCCATTGCGACGAGCGCGGCAGCTACGACGCGGCGGCCTCCAAGCAGGCCATGGCCCGGACATTGGAGTTCTTCGGCAAGCACGTTGGCTAGGAAGCCTGCAAAGAAGACCCTCACGCCCCAGGCGCGTGGGCCCCTGAACGGGGTCCGCGTCGTCGATCTGTCGCGGCTGGTCGCGGGCAACATTCTCACGCTTCAGCTCGCCGATTTCGGCGCCGAGGTGATCAAGATCGAGCCGCCCGAGGGCGACACGCTGCGCTCGTGGAAGGTCAAGGGCATCGAGACGGCGTGGAAGGTCTATAGCCGCAACAAGAAGAGCGTGGCGCTCGACCTGCGTTCCGATGCCGGCCGCGCCATCGTGCGCCAGCTCGCCGCGTCGGCGCAGATCCTGGTCGAGAGTTTCCGGCCGGGCGTGCTGGAGGACATGGGGCTGGCCCCGGCCGAGCTGCACGAGCTCAATCCCAAGCTGGTGATCGTGCGCATTTCCGGCTGGGGCCAGGACGGCCGTTTCCGCCACAAGCCGGGCTTCGGCACCCTGATCGAGGGCTATAGCGGCTTCGCCTCGATGAACGGCTTCGGCGATCGCGAGCCGGTGCTGCCGCCGATGTATCTCGCCGACGCCATGGCGGCGCTCTACGGCTACGGCGCGGTCATGGTCGCGCTGCGCGAGGTCGAGGTGAACGGCGGCACGGGCCAGACGCTCGACCTGCCGTTGTTCGATCCGCTGTTCTCGGTGCTGGGCCCGCAGGCCGCCAACCACAAGCTCACCGGCGAGGTCAAGGTGCGGACGGGCAGCCGCTCGACCAACGCCGCCCCGCGCAACGTCTACCGCACCAAGGACGACCACTGGGTCTGCCTGTCGGCCTCGACGCAAGGCATGGCCGAGCGCGTGCTGGTCAAGATCGGCCGGCCGGAACTCGTCAAGGATCCGCGCTTTGCCACCAATATCGAGCGGGTCAGGCACGGCCTCGAGCTCGACGCGATCATCGGCGGCTTCATCGCCGAGCGCGATCTCTTGGAGAACCTGCGCTATTTCGACGAGGCCGGCGTCACCATCGGTCCGGTCTACGACATCGCCCAGATCGTGCAGGACGACTATGTGCTGGAGCGCGAGGCGCTGATCGAGATCCCCGACGCGGAGATGGGCGAGCTGCCGACCCATCCCGTCGTGCCGCGCCTTTCCGGCACGCCGGGCGCGCTCAAGAGCGCGGCGCCCCGGATCGGCGAGCACAACGAGGCGCTCCTGAAGCCGCTGCTGGGCGAAGTCGAATACGACAAGCTCTGCCAGGCCGGCGCGATCGCCAAGGGAAAGAAGAAGTGAACCGACCCGTTCCGCCTGTCTGGCGCTCGATCCTCTACGTGCCGGGCAGTGTGCCCAAGTTCATCGACAAGGCGCATGAGCGCGGCGCCGACTGCGTGCTGGTCGATCTCGAGGACAGCGTGACCCTGGCCGAGAAGCCCCGGGCGCGCGAGATGCTGCCCGAGACGATGAAGAAGGTGGCACGCGGCGGCGCCGACGTGGCGGTCCGCATCAATCGGCCGCTGCGGCTCGCCATCCCCGACATCGAGGCGGCGGTGCGACCCGGCCTCTCGGCGCTGTTCATCACCAAGACCGAAGGCGTGCAGCATCTGAAATTGCTCGATGAGGCGGTGAGCGAGCTCGAGCGCGAGCGCGGCATGCCAGCAGGCAGCGTCGGTTTCGGCGCCATGATCGAGCATCCGCGGGCGATGGCCCATATCGACGACATCGCGGCACATGCGCCGCGGCTGATCTCGATGATGCTGGGCGGCGAGGACTTCGCGCTGGAAACCGGCTCGATCCCGAGCGATGAGAGCCTCGAACTGCCCAAGCGGCTGGTCGCCTTCGCCGCCCAAGCGCACGACGTGGCGATGATCGGCATCTTGGGCACAGTGGCCGACTACAGCGATCCCGCCGCCTACAAGAAGAGCGCCGTGCGGGCGCGGCGCTTCGGCTTCTCGGGCGGTACCTGCGTGCATCCCGGGCTGGTGCAGGCGCTGAACGAAGCCTTCACGCCCGAGCCGGCCGAGGTCGCGCACGCCAGGAAGCTGATCGCCGCCGACGAAAAAGCCGCAGCCCAAGGCCGCGGCTCCTTCACCGTCGATGGCAAGATGATCGACATCCCGGTGATCGACCGCGCCCGCCGGCTGCTGGCGCGGCACGACGCGATCGAGCGCCGGTTCAGGAAGGCCTAGGCGTCGACGAGCTCGCGGGACGGCCGCGTCTCGACGTCAGTCAGGTCGGAGATGGCGCTCACCATCTCGGCCGTGATGCCGGCATTGAGGCTCTGCAGAAGAACCTCCTTGCCGCTGGCGAGCCGCACGGCGTCGCGGTGCGCATGGCCCGTGACTTCCAGGCGGGTCATCACCACTTCCTCGACGGGCCCAATGCCGAAGGCGCGCTGCACGGTCTCGCCGATGCCCTCCAGCCGGAGATGCGCATCGGCTGGAATGCAGACGGCGGTGTCGCAGTCGTGCCCGGCGGTGAAGCCCATCGTGCCGCTGGGGAAGCGGCGCAGGGTGTATTGCTCTTCTTGAACTGCAGGTCGTGAACGATAGAGTTCCAGTGAGTAATCACACATGACGTCCTCCTGTTAGGGAACGTCCTTGAGACGTAATACGAACTGCGACCCGATCAAGCCGCCGATCGAAACAATCCGGAACTATCGGTTCGTATGCTTGACCTAATCAGTCAGTGCTTGTCGGCCCAGACCTGGCGCTTCACGGCGTACATCAGGCCGGCCATTGCCAGCAGGAAGAGGATGACGCGAACGCCGGTGCGCTTGCGGTCCTCCATTTTTGGCTCCGACGCCCAGGCGAGGAACTCGACGACGTCGGAGGCTTCCTGGTCGAGGGTCGCCTTGGTGCCGTCGGCATAGGTCACCTTGTCGTCTGCCAGTGGCGGCGGCATGGCGATCCTGTGGCCGGGGTAATACTTGTTGAAGTTGTCGTCCTTGGTGAGGTTGAATTCCTTGATCTGCTCGGGCGTCAGCTTGTCGAACGGCACGTAGCCCGTCAGGATTCCGTGCACATAGTCGGGGCCGTCCTCGCGCGCCTTGATCATGACGCTGAGGTCGGGCGGCGCCTTGCCGTTGTTGGCGGCGGCGGCGATGGCGGGATTGGCGAACGGCTTCCTAAAGCTGTCCGACAGGCGCGCCGGCCGCTCGATCGGCTGGCCGTCGTCGCCGAGGTCGGGCACCTGGATGTCCTTGATCAGGCTCTTGACCTGGTTCTCGGTGAGGTCGAGCTCCATCAGGTTGCGGTAGGCCAGCAGCTGCAGCGAATGGCAGGCCGAGCAGACTTCGGCATAGACCTGATAGCCGCGCTGGGCGGCGGCGCGGTCGTAGGTGCCGAACGGGCCCTCGAAATGCCAGTGCCGGTGCGGCGGCTTCTGCTCGGACTCGGACGCGGTGACGGTCTCGGCGGCGATGGCGACCGCGCCCGCGGTGAGAGCGGCCACGGCGATGGCGGCGGAAACGATCGTTTTGCGCATGATCCCTAACCCGCGTTCTTCTTGAGCACCGCGTCGGCGATGCTGGGGGGCAGTGGCAACGGCCGTTCGATCTTGCCCAGGACCGGCAGCAGGATGAGGAAGTGGAAGAAGTAGTAGAGCGTGCCGATCTGGGCCAACGGCACGTACCAGCCCTCCGGCGGGTTGGCGCCGCACACGCCCAGCAGGAAGACGTCGGCCACCAGGACGAACACGAACCACTTGTAGATCGGCCGGAACGAGGCCGAGCGCACCCGCGAGGTGTCGAGCCACGGCAGGACGAACAGCACGGCGATCGAGCCGAACATGGCCAGAACGCCGCCCAGCTTGTTGGGGATGGCGCGCAGGATGGCGTAGAACGGCAGGAAGTACCATTCGGGCACGATGTGCGTCGGCGTCGCCAGCGGGTTGGCCTGGATGTAGTTGGCCGGATCGCCCAGGTAGTTGGGCGCGAAGAAGGCGAAGCCCGCATAGATGATCAGGAAGACCATCACGCCGAAGCCGTCCTTCATCGTGTAGTAGGGATGGAACGGCACGGTGTCCTGCGGGCCCTTGACGTCGATGCCCAGCGGGTTGTTCGAGCCATGGACGTGCAGCGCCACGACATGCAGCGCCACCACGCCGACGATGACGAAGGGCAGCAGGTAATGCAGCGCGTAGAAGCGGTTGAGCGTCGGGTTGTCGATGGCGAAGCCGCCCCACAGCCAGGTGGTGATCGAATCGCCCACCACCGGGATGGCGGTGAACAGGCTGGTGATGACGGTGGCGCCCCAGAAGCTCATCTGGCCCCACGGCAGCACGTAGCCCATGAACGCCGTCGCCATCATCAGCAGCAGGATGACCACGCCCAGGATCCACAACAGCTCGCGCGGCGACTTGTAGGAGCCGTAATAGAGGCCGCGGAAGATATGGATATAGACGGCGATGAAGAAGAACGACGCGCCGGTCATGTGCAGGTAGCGGATCAGCCAGCCCGACGGCACGTCGCGCATGATGCGCTCGACGGAGTCGAAGGCCATCGTGGTGTGCGGCGTGTAGTTGGTCGCCAGCACGATGCCGGTCGCGATCATGAGGACCAGCATCACCGTGGCGATCGCGCCGAAATTCCAGAAATAGTTGAAATTCCGCGGCGTCGGGAAGTGGTGATACTCCTTCTCCATATACGAGAAGATCGGCAGGCGGTGATCGATCCAGGCGATCACCTTGTTGTTGAAGACCGGCGGCGTGCCGTGAGACGAGGCCATTCTGCGAACTCCTGGAGCGATCCTTAGAGGGTCGGGCGATCAGCCGACGCGGACGAGAGTGTCTGACGTGAACAGGTAGCCCGGGATCGCGAGGTTGAGCGGCGCCGGCCCTTTGCGGATGCGTCCCGAGGTGTCGTACATCGAGCCATGGCAGGGGCAGAACCAGCCGCCGAACTCGCCCTTGGGATCGCCCGGATTGTTGCCGAGCGGCACGCAGCCGAGATGGGTGCAGACGCCGATCATGATCAGCCACTCCGGCCGCACCTTCTTGGCGGTGTCGGTGACCCGCGAATTGTCGGTCTGCGGATCGCGCAGCTCCGACATCGGCACGGCCTCGGCCGCCTTGATCTCCTCCGGCGTGCGATGGCGGATGAACAAGGGCTTGCCGCGCCACTTCACGGTGATCGCCTGGCCGACCTGCACCGGCGCCACGTTCACCTCGACGGTCGACAGCGCCAGCGTATCGGCGGCGGGATTGAGATTGTTGATGAAGGGCCAGGCGACGGCGATCGTGCCGATGGCGCCCATGGCGCCGGTGGCGACCATGAGGAAGTCGCGCCGGGTCGGATCGACGTGACCGCCGGCCGGGATGCTTGATGACGCCATGTTTCTCTCTTCCGTCCCCCCGAGGGAATGGGTCTTTAGACCGCAAAACCCCCTTATGTTTCAAGGCTCTGTTGGTCGCAGGCTGGGCGCACCGCGTTGTGTGACAGCGTGCCGCACGAACGCGCGCTTTCGCGCCGCGGACGAGAGTAGAACTGAGCTCATGCGCCTTGCCCTGTTCGAGCCCGATATTCCTCAGAATCTCGGGGCCTTCATCCGTCTGGCCGCCTGTTTGGGCGCGTCGCTCGACATCATCGAGCCCTGCGGCTTTCCGCTCGACGACAAGCGAATCCGCCGCGCCGCCATGGACTATGTCGACCTGGCGAAAATCGTGCGGCATGCCTCGTGGCAGGCTTTCAGGCGCGACCGCACGCCCGGCCGGCTCGTGCTGCTCACCACGTCGGGCGCCCAGCGCTTTCCCGATGTCGCCTTCCGGACGGACGATACGCTGCTGCTCGGCCGCGAAAGCGCCGGCGTGCCGGCCGAGGTCCATGACGCAGCCGATCTCCGGCTGCGCATTCCGCTGCAGAAGGGTTTGCGCTCGCTCAATGTCGCGCTGGCCGGGGCGATGGTATTGAGCGAGGCCCTCCGCCAAACCGCAGGATTCGATGCGCTCTCCGACTAAGACCCCGACGCCGCTGCCCGACGACGCCACGCTCGCTGAGCGCAAGGAAAAGGCGCGCGTCTGGTTCGAAGATTTGCGCGACCGCATCTGCGCCGAATTCGAGCGCCTCGAGGACGTGCTTTCGGGCACGCACGGCGAGCTTGCACC
>Ga0210399_10002870_pt1 | contig 13381 bp, 16 predicted proteins | sample IncBWC14MmetaG_FD_150865 | JGI IMG/M metagenome (GOLD analysis project Ga0210399, IMG submission 150865) | Forest soil microbial communities from Barre Woods Harvard Forest LTER site, Petersham, Massachusetts, United States - Inc-BW-C-14-M | ecosystem: Environmental > Terrestrial > Soil >... | reverse complement strand
AACCAAGCGGATGATCTAAACTCTGAGCGGTTCCCGCAGCGAAGCCATCAAGCGAGACACCGAACCCGGCAACTTTTACTTTAGTCATTGATTTCTCCATCGGCGCGGTGACTGGCGTCCTACTTCGCTAATAGCGGCAGCGATCACACACCGTGCCGTTCTTGACAATAAGCAGGGACATGCGGAGCGAAAGTTTCGCGGCGAAGCGACCTTTCCCGTTCCGGTGCGGACGTCGCATTTCGGGTCACTGCGGACGATGCCGAACCCCAGCCCGCGCTGTTGCATCATGCACGATCGCTCAATAGGACGGAAGGCATATATGGAGCTGCCGGCTCGCTGTAGAGGCCGACCGTCATCAGCGTCATCTGGAACATGAGCTTCAGGCCGGCCTTCAGGCACCAGTTGAACACCTCGTGATTGCGCGTCGGCAGCAAAAATCCGGGTCCGCCGAAATCGGTCGCAGCGCCAATCAGGGCCATTAGTTCACGGTTGGTCTCTGCGACGCTGTGGCCGAAGAATGCGATGCCGGTCGTGTAGCCCGTGATGCGGCCGAGGTGCTCGACGACCGATGCGCCATTTTGCGCAATCGCGTCACGCAGTTCGCCCGCGCGACCAAATCCATGGACTTGACGGCAGATTTGGTTGCAAGCGGACAGATCAGCGGCCGTAGCCCGACGGACTTCGTAGCCGTCGAGAGATTGCCGCGGCGGAATCCCCCGAAAGACCGATATCGGTTCACGGGTCCGGAAACCAAGCTTGGTATAGAGACAGAGCGAACGGTTGTGGTAGCCGGCTTGGAGGAGGCGTACGCCGGCTGCGTTCTGCCCTGCGGCGCGATCCAGAACGTTCTTCATCAGGTGTCCGCCCAGGCCACGATTCTGTTTCTGCGGGTCCACCGTGATCGGTCCTACACCGGCGATGGTCGATCGTTCGTCGAGAAAATTGCTGCCAATGATCCGGCCGTCGCTCTCCGCCACGACCGAGTAGAAGCCGGGATGAGCCAGCAGCATCGCGAGCACTCCAATCGCGACGTCCGGCGAGGGAAAGTCCGGCGGAAAATTGTGGGCGGTACCGATGGCTCTGAAGGCATCATAGCAAATAGCGCCACAGGCCGCGGCATCGGTCGGCGTGCCCGGACGAAGAACAGTGCTCATGATGTGATTGCTCCGCTGTTAAAGGCCGGCTACCGGCTTACCGGGGGTCGAAAGAAGGCAATGCATGGGTCATTGGGGCGACATCCCGGCCTTGGCGAGGCCGTCGACTTGGCAGGCAAGCGCCTCGGGTACGAAAAATACCGAAAGGAAGTCTTTGATCGCGTTTATGGTCAGTGTCGGCGCGGCCTGATGGATCCGCTCGATCCATACACGCCCTTGCTCGCGCAGACCGAGATGGCCGCAGGCCGCCGTTCGGACGATCATTGCATTGATAAAACCGGGTTTCTGGATGAGCGCTTCGTCGGCCCACTCTATTGCCTGCTCGTAGCGTCCCGACTGCAGGTGCGCGAGAGCGAAACCAAACTTCGTCAAGTGCCCAAGCGGATCGAGCGGACTAAGACGCTGTCGACGGCGCGTCCCTTGTAGGTGAACGAGGAATTTCGTGCGATCACGAACAATGACTTGAACCGCGATAGCGCGGTGATGATGTCCTCGACCATGCCATCGGCGAAATACTCCTGTTCGGGATCGCCGCTCATGTTCTGGAAGGGCAGAACGGCGATGGACGGTTTATCCGGCCGTTCCGGCGCCCGGCCCGGAGAGTTCGCCGTGTCTTGCGACACCCTGCTCGCCGCAGGGGTAGCACCGACCTCGAGCGAGTAGACCCGGATCGGTTCGACGATATTCTTGAGCGAAACCGCCCCGAGATCGTTGACGGAAAGATCGAGCCGCGTCTTCACCTGCCGGTACGCATCCTCCGACAGGCAGATGGCCCCAGGCGTGGCGATACCCTCTAGACGTGCGGCGATATTGACGCCGTCGCCCATCAAGTCTCCGTCGCTCTCCTCGACAATATCACCTAGATGAATTCCGATGCGAAATTCGAGGCGTCGATCGACAGGCAGGCCGGCATTTCGCTCGACCATGCCGTTCTGCACCTCGATCGCGCAGCGCACCGCCTCGACGACGCTGCGGAATTCGACCAGGGCCCCGTCGCCGGTCCGCTTGACCACGCGCCCGTGATAAACGGCAATGGTCGGATCGATCAGATCGCTCCTCAACGCCCGAAGCCGCGCCAAGGTCCGATCCTCGTCGGCGCCGGCAAGCCTGCTGTAGCCGACGACATCGGCAGCCAGGATCGCTGAAATTTTGCGCGTCTCAGCCATTGCGCACCAACGGGTTCTATTACCATAAGGCCAGCGACTTGGCTAAGTCGTCAAATCCTGAGCGGTGCAATCGGATGTCAGCCACGGGCAGGACCGGAAGCCTGATCCATGCCGGGTAGTCGCCGCTTTGGGTCATTCGCGACTTTGCCAGCCGGCCCCGCCTGCCAGTTGATGTCCGCTTCTCTCCGAAAGCGACCTGATTGTTTCGCGCGCGCGAGATGACGCGATGGGCCACGACCCGACATTCCATGGCAAGCATGTGCGCCATCAGCACCCAGAATTTTTCTGACTAGCCTTATCGATCCGACCGGTTTCCAATAGGCCGTATCTTTTTCTTCCGCTATATGCGTAGGCGATCCATAGTAAGTCGAAGGCGCAGCATGAACCAAAAAGAATTCGATCGGCTACGGGAACGCCTGACCGATCCGCTGCTGACAGCGCTGACCGTCATGCTGGCGGTACTGATGTTTGTGATTGGGCCGCTGCAGGCTGTCGGCGTTTTCGGAGCGCACCATTTCGGGCTTGCATTCGGACTCGTGCTGGTGGTCGCCGTGTTCGTCGTATCTGGGAGCGTAGCGGCGCTGACGGCAACATTGTTTGCCGTCGTGCTGGTCGTGGTCGCAACCATACTTCGGCTGCGGCACCCATCGGCGATCGATATCTACCTCGACGCCTCAGCTTGGCTGATTGCCGGCCTGACGCTTGCTATCGTTGTCGCCCGCGCCGTGTTCGCACCGGGGAAGGTCAATTTTCATCGCATCGTTGGTGCAATTCTGCTCTACCTCACTATTGGACTAATTTTCGTGGCGCTATTCTGCTTCGCAGCATTGCTCGACCCCAGTGCGTTTACCGGCCTTCCGCCCCTCGGACAATCTTGCCATAGCCGCGAACCTAATCTACTTCAGTTTCGTCACTCTGACCTCGGTCGGCTATGGCGACATCATTCCACTGCATCCAGTTGCACGCAGTCTCGCCAATATCGAATCGATCATCGGCCAACTCTATCCAGCAACACTGCTGGCGCGCCTCGTCACGCTGGAGCTTGAGCACCGTCACCGCTCTTGAGCAGCATTTGTCCCGCACCGTCGGTCACGAACAGTAAATCCTCAAATCCGAAAAGAAATGACGGTTTGGGGTCATAAACGGAAGTCGGATCGCATCTGAGCTAGGTCAGTTCATCCCCTGATAGCGGACATCGCGATGCTACGCCGGGATGTCCGTTTCGTGCCAATAGCGGCCGTAGGGAGATTGAAGGGTTTTGGTTGACCTGGATCAAAAGCAAGCGACCTTTCCCACTAGATAAGATGAGAGTTCTGGACGAAATCATCTGACCTCTCCACGGAGGATAATGCGATGTCCAGCACTCTTACTTTTCAGAACCTGAAGAAATTCTCCGGATCGGTGGTCAAGCAATCGATCAGACGGCGTATCGTCGCGATCGCCGTCGGATTGATCATCCTCATGGTGGCGACGTCGGTCCTGTCGATGGTAATGGTCGGGCGGGTAGGCCATCTGCTCGATGAGCTAACGGCAAGGTACATACCCGCCAATACGCATCTGACGCGGATCAATCTCCTGTCGCTTGAACGGGCTCTTGCGCTCCGCCGCATGGTGATCGCGAAGATGGAGGAACCGCCCGACGAGATCGGGTACCAGACCCGCAAGCAGCTTTACGATGCCAAGGATGCCGATGTCGACAGCGAGGCGCTGGCCGCGCGAAAGCTCATCAATGCGATCATTGACGACACCAGCACGCCCTCAGACAATGCGGGGTTGGCGCGAGTCGAGAGCCGGATCGATAGCCTGACGAACGAATTCCGCCATCACCTGAAGCAGGAATCCAAAGACCTGCTTCTGGCCCTTGATGCGCGAGACCTCGCCGCGGTGAGACACGGCCTTGAGCGCGTAGACGCGCTCCGCGACGAACTCAATGAAAAAATCGAGACCGTTCGCAATGAAATGATGAAGGTGAGCTATGGGGCCGTCGCCACCATCAGGTCGGAACAGACCAAGGCGGTTCTGACCTCGGCGGCCGTGACGCTGCTTGTCGCGATCGTCGGGTTAATTTTCGCCAACCTTGTCAGCGGCGGCATCATTCGCTCGGTCCGGCGATTGCTTGAGGGGACGCGGGCCGTCGAGGCAGGCCAGCTCGATCAATCGATCGATGTGACGACGAGCGACGAGATTGGGCAACTGGCCGGCGCGTTCAACCGGATGGTCGTACAACTGCGCGACAACCAGCGCGTCCGTGAAACATTCGGCAAATATATCGATCCCCGCGTCGTCGAAGGGCTGATCGATCGCCCGAACCTGACAGCAGCGGAGGGTCAGCGCCGGGTGATGACGGTTTTGTTCTGCGATCTCAAAGGATTCACGAGCTTGAGCGAAGGCATGACCCCGCAAGGTCTGGTCAAGGTCATGAACCGCTACCTTTCCATCATGTCTGAACCGATTCGGGCCAACAGAGGGATCATCGACAAGTATATCGGTGATGGCATCATGGCCTATTGGGGGCCCCCGTTCGTTGACGAGGCGGACCATGCTCGCTTTGCTTGCCTAGCTGCCCTCGAGATGATCGAACGTATCGCGACCCTGCGCCGGGAAATTCCCGAGTTGCTGGTGTACGCGGCACTCCGATGGAGACGTGCGATTTGCGGATCGGCGTGGCGACTGGCGAAGCGCTGGTCGGCAGCATCGGCTCCGATGTCATGATGAGCTATACGGTCATGGGCGACGTGGTGAATCTCGCCTCGCGTCTGGAAGGGGCGAACAAACTATACGGCACCCGCAATCTCTTCTCCCAAAGAACCATCGCGGCGGCGGGCGCCGCCGTCGAGGTTCGCGAGATCGATCGGGTCGTGGTTGCGGGCCACACCCATTCCGAAGTCATCTTTGAGATCCTTGGACGCAAAGGCGAGCCCACGCCGCAGCAATTGACGTTGCGCGCGAGTTACCTGGAAGGGCTCGCGGCCTATCGCGAACGACGGTGGGACGAAGCACTTCGCGGGTTTAACCAAGCGCTCGAGGCGATGCCCGGTGATGGGCCGTCAACGGCGCTGCTCAAGCGCGTCGAAGGCCTCAAAGCAAACCCACCGTCTCAAGACTGGGACAGGTCGTGGCACATCGAGAAATAGCCGCCGAGCGGTCTCCTATGAGGCGCCGATGTCGCTTATGGGTCATTCGCGTCATTTTGACGGGGCACCGACCACTTCTGGTCTTCCCCGATTAACAGACCTTCCCTTGGTCAATCTACATGTCTCAAATGTGCCATTTCCGGACTCATGCGCCGCAGCAAACTGAGCCCTATTCGATCACCTCGTCGGCGCGGAGCAGAAGGCTTGTCCTGCGCCATGCCGTTCGGCTGCCCGTCACTGAACGGCACGAACTCGACCCTGTAAAGGGTGAACGGACCTTGTCTCGGATGCGCTATCGCGACTGGTGAAGTAGCAAAAGCCGCTGCCGGTGTCTTGTCGGCTCAGCTGTAATACCGCCAGCGTTGCGGCGGGCGGCGCGGTGGGCGCGTCATCAATAGCGCCAACGCAAAGCCAATGCCACCTGCGATCAACAACGAACCGAGTGGATTGTCCTGAACCTTCTTCGCGATCGCTTGCGAGCCATCACGGAATGTGTCGCCGCTGTTGTCATAAGCGTCTTTGGCGTAGCTGACGGCGGCATCCGTAGCATCGCGCGCTGCATCCTTGGCCTGGCCGTACAGATTCTGCGCAGTGCCCGTCGCCTCGCGAGCGCGTCCCGCGGCCTGGGTTCTTGGGTCGCTGGCAATATCGCCTACCGCACCCTCGACCTTCCCGGCGAAGTCCTTTGCCGAGCCAGCAATTCGATCCTTGTCCATTGCGCACACTCCCTGAGATGAATTCTCAAAGAGCTAACCGACGAGATCAGGTCCGGTTCCTGTGCTTACCGAAAAGCCGGTTTGCAACGTGATCTGTGCTCGATGCCCAGTGGCGAGCAAGGAATAAGCTCAAGCCCTCGCTTTGAAGCAAACGGTGGAACGCAGTCGGCCTTTCCGACGAATGTCCGTTGGCATTGGCTATGTTGGATGTCCCGTTTTGCCGTTTTTTCGGTTGGGAATTTTTTTGAATGGAACCTATTGATTTCCCTTTGCATTATCCTGCCATGGGCAACTCAGCAGCAACGTTACGGTCGCCAGCGAAGGTGGCTGCCGAAGACGGCGATCATGTCGAGCCGCCGCCGCCCGAAATCGTCGATCCTGATCCGGACCTATCGCCAGAAGAAGCCGAGCAGGTGCGCAAGGATTATTTGTTGACGCGATTCTGGATCAGCGCGCGCGGATATTGGGGCAAGAACGGCGATCGACTGGCGTGGCTGCTTTCGACCGGACTTCTGATCCTGATCGTCGCCAATGTCGGCATCCAATACGGCATCAATATCTGGAATCGCGCGATCTTCGATGCCATCGAGAAGCACGATTCGGCGATGGTGTTTTACATGACTGCCGTATTTTTCCCGCTCGCCGTGGGCAGCGTGCTACTGGGCGTGGCGCAGGTCTACGTGCGCATGTCCATCCAGCGCCGCTGGCGCGCCTGGCTGACCAATTCAATGGTGTCGCGCTGGCTGACGAACGGCCGCTACTATCAGCTCAATCTTGTCGGCGGCGATCATAAGAACCCGGAATATCGCATCACCGAAGACCTTCGGATCGCGACCGATTCGCCGGTGGATTTCATGGCCGGCGTGACCTCGGCGTTCCTGTCGGCCTCGACCTTCATCGTCGTGCTCTGGAGCATCGGCGGCGCGACGCTGACGATCGGGGGATCGACCGTCACCATCCCCGGCTTTCTTGTCATTGCAGCTGTACTTTACGCCGCAATCGCATCCAGCTCGATCATGGTGATCGGACGCCGCTTCGTCCAGATCTCCGAGGACAAAAACCAGGCGGAAGCCGAATACCGCTATACGCTGACGCACGTACGCGAGAACGGCGAAAGCATCGCGCTTCTCGGCGGTGAGGAAGAAGAGCGCGACGGCATCGACAAGACCTTCAGCAACGTGCTTCGGCAATGGGCGCGCCTTGCCGACCAACACATGCGCACCACGCTGGTGTCGCAGGGTTCAAGCCTGATCGCGCCGGTGGTGCCGGTGCTATTGTGCGCGCCGAAATTTCTCGACGGCAGCATGTCACTCGGGCAAGTGATGCAGGCGGCATCCGCCTTCACCATCGTTCAAAGCGCATTCGGCTGGCTGGTCGACAACTACCCTCGACTCGCCGACTGGAACGCCTGCGCGCGACGCATCGCCTCGCTGATGATGTCGCTCGACGGCCTCGAACGCGCCGAGCGCGGCGACGGCATCGGCCGCATCAAACGCGGCGAGACTGAAGGCGAGGCCATGCTGTGCCTGAACGATCTCTCGGTAACGCTGGACGACGGCACGGCCGTTGTCGGTGAAACCGAGGTCGTGATCGAGGCGGGCGAACGGCTGTTGGTGGCCGGCGAATCCGGTACCGGCAAGAGCACGCTAGTGCGGGCCATTGCCGGGCTGTGGCCTTGGGGCGGCGGTAGCGTCAACTTCCACCCCGACCGCCGTCTGTTCATGCTACCGCAACGGCCCTACGTGCCCTCGGGCACGCTTCGCCGCGCGGTCGCCTATCCCGGTGCCGCCGAAGACTGGGCGGTGGAGCAGATTGGCGAGGCGCTTCAAAAGGTAGGCCTCAATCATCTGAAGGAGAAAATCGACGAGGATGCACCGTGGGATCAAACGCTATCGGGCGGCGAAAAGCAGCGCTTGGCGTTTGGCCGATTGCTGCTGCACAACCCCGATATCGTCGTGCTGGACGAGGCGACCTCCGCGCTTGACGAGAAAAGTCAGGACAAGATGATGGAAATGATCACGAAAGAATTGCCAAAGGCAACCATCGTCAGCGTGGCGCATCGTACGGAGCTCGAAGCCTTCCACAGTCGCAAGATCGTGCTGGAACGGCGCAAGGGTGGTGCAAAACTCGTCAGCGACGTCGATCTCATTCCGCGCAAGGGCAAGCGCCGGCTTCTCAGCCGCTTCCTCCGGCATCGCAAGGCCCGAGCCGCGCCGACGAAGTGATCGAAGACTGGGAATGTCTTCTATCGGCGCTCGAGCCGAATTCAGTCTCACCGGAACAAGTTGTTGTGCCGTCAGTTGCTCCTTCCTCACCAGAGGAGGACAAACGATGGTTGTGGAAACACGAGAAACTGGTTCCCTGATCGGCAGCGATAAGGTTGAAGGAACCGCTGTCTATGGCGCCAACGATACTAAGATCGGGTCGATCGAGCGGGTCATGATCGATAAGATGACTGGCAAAGTTTCGTATGCCGTCTTGAGCTTTGGCGGATTCCTTGGGATCGGCGACGACCACTATCCGCTTCCTTGGCAATCTTTGAAATACGACACCAACCTGGGCGGCTATCGCACCGGGATAACCGAGACCCAACTTAAGGGAGCGCCGAAGTACGGTAACGACAACACGTGGAACTGGGCCGATCCCGCAAGGGCCCGCGCAGTGAACGATTACTACGGCGTCGCAATATAACAATAGCACAAGGCCCGCTGAGGCGGGCCTCCTTTTTCAAATAGGCCGCCGCCTTCACGCCAATAGCCGTCGGGTTGCGCTGCGCCACCCGATTCAAGGACAGTTCGTCAGGAAGGAAGTTGCGCTTTCCTTCGCTCCAGCTGATGAAGGATTTTTCAGATGCAGCCTTCTCTCCGGAAATGATCGAGATAATGACCGCTACGCTCGAGGCATCGATAGCTACGCTGCCACACCCGGTAAGTTTTGCGCAGGTCAATCTGTTGGCTGAATCGATATTGCGCGCAGCAAACGCAGATGAACAAGATGTCGCGGTGCTGCAAAGATTAGCCCTCTTGGAACTTCAAATAGCTCCGCGTTCGTGAAGGGCCTAACGCCTCTCATCGCTGGCCAATCATCGGCGGCGGCCCACCGCAATACCCAGCATAAACGCAACAAAGAGAGAACCGAGCGGCGCTTCACGCGCCATATTGCTCAATATACTCAACGGCATTCCCGGCCTGCGCCCGGCATCTATCGCGCCTTGGACAAAATCGACCGCTACTTTCATAGCATCGGAGATTTCCGCAATGGTCGATTTTGGCTCCGGAACGGGGTCCATGCCCTCGTAAATGAATGGGGGCGGCTGGGCATCATTGCACATGGTCAATCTTTCTTCGATTTCAATCAATCGATCAGATGGCGGATCGTTCCTGGATTGCATCGTTTTCGATTCGATGCGGCCGAGATGATCCTGTCGCGCAGCTGCATTCCCACGAGCCGCTTCGAGGGGGCGGAGAGAAGGCGGTGGCGCCGGAAATACGTCGATGGCTGGGCGCGCGGGCGCAGCACGGTAACTGACCCGGAACGCTCGCCATCGACGATGATTATATCGATTAGCCAATGCCGGGTGAACCTAGGAGTAAACAATGCCCAAAGACGCACATTCAAAGGCCGCGGAGCATCATGACAATGTCGTTCCGGGCACTTTGTTATGCATGACGGATCCCATCGAACAAGTGCTTGCCCCAGCTGCCATTAAACGCGCCCTGAGTATCTTTCAAGCCTTCAAGGATCGTGATCATGCAACGATTGTGCAGGCACGCAAGGCCCTTACCGAGCATATTTTCGGATTGATCGCTTCCGGCCAACTAGACGAGCACAAACTCGTGGTTTCAGGTTTGACGCATCTCAAGTCGCTTGAGGCAAACGCGGAAGCGGCCAAACCATGAAAATTCGCTCCATTCCGAGAGCCATATCGTTTCCAAGGCGGAGAGCCTCCGATAGCCGGCCGTTACGGTTGACCGGAACCCCCGGCGGATCCGTAGACTTGGCCGGTCGCGAAGCTGGCGTCCGCAGCAGCAAGCTGGACATAGATCGAGCCCAGCTCTGCCGGTTGAGCGGCGCGGCCCATCGGCGTCTGTCCTCCGAATTTTTCGAGCTTTTCCATCGTCGCGCCGCCAGACACCTGAAGCGGAGTCCAGATCGGTCCAGGCGCGACCGCGTTGACCCGGATGCCTTTCGGCGCAAGCTGCTTCGCCAAGGATTTTACGTAATTCATGGTTGCAGCTTTTGTTTGAGCGTAGTCGTACAGGTCCGGGGACGGATCGTACGCCTGCTCCGAGGCGGTGCCGATGATGACCGAGCCGGGTTTGAGGTGAGGGAGCGCTGCCTTGATGATCCAGAAAGGCGCGTAGATATTCGTCTTCATCGTCGCATCGAAATCCTCCGACGACACGTCCAGGATCGAGGGCCTGGTCTGTTGCCGACCGGCGTTGCTAACGATGATGTCGAGGCCACCCAAGCCCTCAACCGCACGGGCGACGAGTTCCTGACAAAACTTCTCATCGCGAAGATCGCCGGGGATTGCTATCCCGATGCGGCCTTCGGCCTTGATCAGGTCGATGACTTCCTTGGCGTCCGGCTCTTCGGTCGGAAAATAGTTGATCGCGACGTCCGCGCCTTCGCGTGCGTAGGCGATGGCAGCTGCGCGACCCATGCCGGAATCGCCGCCGGTTATCAGCGCTTTGCGACCGGCAAGACGACCTGACCCGCGATAGCTTTCCTCGCCGTGGTCTGGACGCGGATCCATCTTGCTCGCCAAGCCGGGCCATGGCTGAGACTGTTTCTTATAAGGCGGCTTCGGGTATTTGTCGGCGGGGTTCTGCAATTCCTGGGCTGGCATTTCCGAGTTTCCTTTGGCGAACGACGGGGATGCGGTTGCCGCAATGCCGATTTCAGCTGTGCTGACGATCGTTCTTCGCGTGACGCTTGACGTTTCGGACATGGCCGATGCTCCACTATCCCGCTGGCCAATCAATAACTCCTAGCCACCAACGTCGTTGCGAAGAGGCACTAAATTTTCGATTTCCGCTTGGCTTCAATCACCAATCTCAATCAGTTTGGATTCTTTTTGCGGATTGTGCGGCTTGTTTTTGATTTCTTCTTGGAAATCGGCGATCAGGCGATCCGGACTGCTCTCAAGCTGACGCATCACTTTCTTCATGATCGCTTCGCGCGTCTTTTTGCTCGGCGAATAGCCTTGGATCGTTATCTTCATCTTGTCTTTGGCGGCATGATACTCACGATCGACCTTCGGCTTTTTGGACATTTTTCGTTCCTCCGAAAAAGATCCGCGACCGATCGTGGCAGATTTTCATAGATTGACGCTCGATTCCAAGCGACTTCTCATACGAACACGTCCGTTGTGGTGCGTCCTCTAACGCACGGTTGACGTTCGAGAGAAGTAAGTACGCGTATCACGGCTCAATTTGGCCTCGTTGAGTAACCCGTCCGAAGTGCGATTTGCCGTCAACGCTCAAGACGCTCGTTCGATGGAGCCGATCGGCCCCCGCGCTTACCTGTCGTTCGGACAGAGCCAGCAGCAGGATGATGTACGTTCCGGCTGTACAGACGAGAAGGGTCCACCTCATTGAGTCCTCCGGTGGTCCCAATGCCAAAAGTCACTCAAAGTTCCCTTTGGAATAATCGTGGCGGTGATTACTCAAAGTAGGTTACCGGCGTGCCCGGTTCGGTGGCCGCTCTCGCCAGTTCATCAAACTCAGCGGCCTTTCCCAAATATTCAACGACGCCACGCATCGGGTCTCGTCTCCAACGCCACGCACATCGTCAAACGAAAAGCCCGGCTAAAGGGCCGGGCGGATCGCAAGTATCATTTAGCGCACGGCAATGCGGGCAATTAGATGAAAAGTGCACATGCCGTCTGTTCACTTTGTAACGCAAGGGTGACGAATCAAACCATGCAGACCCTGCAAGGTGGTCGAAATACATTGGCGAAGAGAGCGACGCAGCGTGCAAAGGCGACGGCCGACCCGTCATTTCCCACTTGATGTTGTCTTTCTATTGACGCCCGTTCAGGCTTGGCGAGGCGCGCCGTTCCCGTTTCGGAACTATTGGCTCGGACGCGCATTCTATGCAATGGGCACATCTAGATTAGAGAAATCGGTGCCGCTGCCACCAGAGCGACCGACCTCCGTCTCCCACCTTTTTGGCAGGATCGCGAGCGCGATCTCGCAGGCCGTCGGGAGGGCGTCCGCTTTTCTGGCCGCTGCCGCGGTTGTGGTGATCTGGGCCGTTACCGGGCCCATCTTTCACTATTCGGACACCTGGCAACTGGTCATCAACACCGGCACGACCATCGTCACCTTCTTGATGGTGTTTTTGATCCAGAACTCGCAAAACCGGGATAGTGCAGCCATCCAGGTCAAGTTGGACGAATTGATCCGCGTCAGCGCCGCGCACAACTCCTTCATTGGCATCGAGCACCTGACGGACGACGAGCTTGGCGAAATCAGGGATAAATGCGAATTGCGTGCCAAAGCGGAGCAGGCGGGATCGGCAGCCGTCGCAAGCGCAAGCAAGAAGGCGAAACGCGCCGCCGAACGCGTTGAATGAACCACAGCCAATTATCGCGACCACTGTGCACAAAGCCCGTCGCGCGGGGTCTCTTCATCGCGTTTACCCCTTGACGGCGTGCACCGTTTCAACGAGCTAGTTGGGCGGCGAGGGATGGCATAAAGCTGACATAACTATCGCCCGACCAATGTCTGCTGTCGATGGAGCGGACAAGGGCAGGGCGCACACCAACTTCCGTTAATGACCCAGACAATCTTCGACGATCGTGCGCCATAATACTTTTACTGCTCCTGGATGACTAACCTGCGTTGCCGGCCATAACCTTCACATTTCGCGCGGTCCGCCAAATAGCTGTCGCGGCCATGCTTTACTGGCCTGGTCACCGTCGGCGCTCCTGATCTGTTCGCACAACCGATCTACGGTCGGATGTCCGGGAGCTGCAACGAAAGTTGACTAGTCGCGCCGTTCGCTTTCCCTGAGAGTTTCGTCGATCGCCTTTCCGAGCCTCTCTTTAGGGAATGGTTTTTGCAGGGTTGGCCGTTCGCGAAATTTTTCGGAGACGCCTGCCGCGCCATATCAATCGCTCAAGCCGGATGACTGGTTTTGCCGGTTGCATCGGTGTCGATGTCGCTGCGCTTCAGGAGATAATCGAGGCCGCCGACCGATAC
>Ga0210399_10002869_pt1 | contig 13382 bp, 8 predicted proteins | sample IncBWC14MmetaG_FD_150865 | JGI IMG/M metagenome (GOLD analysis project Ga0210399, IMG submission 150865) | Forest soil microbial communities from Barre Woods Harvard Forest LTER site, Petersham, Massachusetts, United States - Inc-BW-C-14-M | ecosystem: Environmental > Terrestrial > Soil >... | reverse complement strand
CAGTTCATTGAAAATAAAGAAGTAAGTGGTCGGGGCGCCGAGATTTGAACTCGGGACCTCCTGCGCCCAAGGCAGGCGCGCTACCAGGCTGCGCTACGCCCCGACATGAAGTGCACTATTGATTCTAAAGCACTTTGCAAGTTTACTGCTACTCCGATCCGCCGTGTTTGATCCGATTGTGCCAGAATTGTGCCAAATACTTTCACAGGGCCACCCCAGTGCGTTAGTTCGAGACTCCTAGGCTACCCGATTGCGGCTTGAAACCAGGGTCTGGTTAACGCCGAACCGTACTTGTGAAATTGCAGGCCCCGGCACATCTCCGGTAACCAGACTGCAAGTCCAAGTCCAGGAAAGCCCTCCAACCCCGCTGATCTCACTGGCGCCAAGTCCGTGCCAAGTCCGTTGTGTCGAGGACAGGGGAAGCGTACGATGCGCGGGACAGAGGTCCAATCAGGAATTTCAGACTCTTGGGGAGACGGACGGGACGTGCATGGCTTGCAGCGTCGCTCGGAAGGAGATCGATGAGTTCACGACCGGAAATTGACCGCCGTACCTTTATGAAAGTCGGCAGCGGAGTGCTGGCTGCGGGCCTCGCGCCCTCGCTTAGGGCTGAAGCTAGTCGGACGGCGACTGGAGCTAGCCCGCTGGCGGATGAAGCTCCAGCGCTCAGCGAAACGCCGTTTGCCGTCAAGTGGTACCCATTCACAGGTCACCCTAACTCGGACACCTGTTGGTCGCTTTCCGTCGGGCCCGACGGACGGATCTATGCGGCTGCTTGCGCGGAGAGCATGCCCGGGGGCGTAGTCAAGCCTGTCCGCTACAACGAACAGCGCGACGACCTCGACTACCTCTTCGACCTCGCCGAAAAGGTGGACGATCCTGGCGACTCAGGTCGTGCTTCGCAGTGCAAGATCCATTACAGCTTCGCGCCCTCGATGCATGATGGCGTCCTGTACATGGCCACACATCTTTCAGGCCCGCCCATCGATCTGCCCGTTTATTCGCCGTGGTACTCCTGGCACGACACGAAGCGTTGCTTTCGTGGCTCCGCGCTGCTCGCTTTCGACACCCGCACCGACCGCGTTCTCTGGTGGGACACGCTCATCCCGAAGGAGGGCTGCCGCTGCCTACTGCACGATGAAGAGCGCGGACTGCTCTACGCCATGAGTTACCCGCGCGATCATTTCATCATCTATGATCTTCGCACCCGCAAGCGACGCGACGTTGGCCGCATTAGCTCCATCAATCCTCAGGCTCTGTTCCTCGACAAGCGGCATCGTGTCTGGACCAGTAGTGACTACGGACGTCTGGTGCGCTACACGCCTGAGACGGACCGCCTGGAAATCTCGCCCGGTTTGCTGGCGCATGACCTGAACTATCAGACCGGCTGGCACAGCGTGTTTTATGACGTGGCGCCCTCGCCCGACGGCGAATGCGTCTACGCTTCCACCTGGTGTCCGAATCCGCGCCTGATGCGCATCTGGCCGAACGAGGGCGAGTGGCCGCGAGTCGAGGACCTCGGGCCGGCCACGCAGCTTCGGGACACCAGTTTCCCAATTGATATGTACCGGGACCACTGCGGCGGGCTGACGTTCGGGGGCGATGGCAAGCTGTACTACGTGGCCTCGCGCTGGCGCGATTCGAAGCACAACCCGATGCCCGAATCACGGAAACAGAATGAGGGCGTGGTCTGGCGCCTCGATCCGCAGACCCTCAAGCGAGAGGAAGTCGCTCGACTTGAGCATCCCACGGGCATGGCGCACTATGTTTCCCGCGGCGCTGTGGACCACAACGGCGATCTCTTCTTCGGCCACGTTGGAAATCACCCTTCCGGCATCTTCAAAGTCTCGATGCCGGCCGACCGGAAGCGGAGAAACGCGCACCTTCCGATTCGGATGTGGGGCTAAGGACGACCACGATGCAGACGAAATCCAGATTCGATCCTAATTCGCCGGAGATCAAGGATTATCTGAACGAACTCGCGCACCAATTTGTCCGCGAGGGCACGATGGTGGCGTTTCCCACTTGCCTGCCCGGCATGACTACGCCGATTACCCACGACGAGAGCCGCATCACCGCGCTCGACATCAACTCCCAAGGACATGTCTACGGGGGAACAAGCGGACGCCAGGCACACCTTTTTGGAGCGGCGTTCCACGGGCTCACCGGGATTGTGCTGGATGCCGGGGCGGTCCCCGGTTCGACGAGCACGGAAGCCATTTGTTGCGGCGCGTCCGGCGTGATCGCCTTCGTGAACGGACCGCAGGGTGGCCGCGCCGTGGCCATGCCGCAGCTGGATCTCGCGGAGGACTGGATTCAGGAGTGGGGCCTCGAGGAACCCGTTCTCAAAGACCTAGGCGAGTGTGTTCCGGGAGAGCCCGTGGTTCACGCAATCTCTGCCCCGTCGGGAAAGACCGTCGCCGGCGTAACCACGCGTCACTTGTTCACAGTGGATCTCGAGTCGGGATTGATTACTGTTGTTGAGGAGGCACCGGGCCGCGGCCATCTGGCCATGGGCCTTGCCGGAGTGTTCGGACAGGATGAGGGCCCGCGACTCTGGCGCTTCGATGTTGCTGCTGGCCACCTCCGCCGTGACGCCGTTCATCTTCCCGATGGTGAATGGGCCGGCCCTCTGCGGTGGGCTCGCGACCGCCATAGCGGCCTGCTGTTCACGGCCGATGCAACCGGGCAACTGTTCTCTTTCGACGAGAACAAAGGCTTCCGTGCGCTCGGAAGAGCGCATCTGGCTCCAGTCGGACCCATGGCGGTGGTGCCTGACGGCAGGCTCTTCGGCTTCTGCGGAGACGAGATGGCGAACCTGTTCTGCTGCGACACGGTGTCAGGCAGTGTCACTAATCTCGGGGTCGCCGCTTCGATTCTTGAGCAGCGCCGCTATGGTTACCAGTTCGGCGACGCCGTCGCCGGCCCCGATGGTGAAATCGTGTTCGGCGAGGACGATAACGGCGGGCATCTGTGGCTCTACTTTCCGAAAATCAAGGGCGTCAGCAGCACACCTTTGACACCATAGGGGACCCGAGGGTCTATGCCTCAACCGCAGATTCTTTTGTCCACCGGCAAGACAGCTGTCTGCCACGCCTTCGCGGGTTGGGCGCAATCCCAAGGTCGATGGGCTGGTCGCCCAAGTGAGAATCTCGGTCGGAGACTATCGCCTGACGTCAATCATTTCGGCTGACGCGGCTGCCGAGCTTCGCCTGAAAATCGGAGATAACGTCGTACCGCTGCGGAGGTCTTCCCAGGTGATGATCCTGCGAAAGCAGATCTAGGTATCCCTTTTTTCACCCCTCCTTGACGATTCTCAATGCCACGATTCGTGTAAAGTCACCCATACGATAGTCGGATTAAGTCGGTTTGACATAACGGTGCTAACTGTATTGAATTGTTGGTTACCCGAGTGGCGACTGCTCTGGATGGGGTGTCTGGGCGGCCCGCAGGCCTGCCTTCAATGTTTCTAGGGGATTCCACAATGACTGTGAATTTCTTGTTGGCAGCAGAGCAAAGCTCTCTTGCGGATAATCGGCGTTTCTCCAACCGATCTAGGTGGGCGCGGCATCGTCTCACGATACTTGCGCTTTTCATGAAGCTGTCTTGTTTGCCGTCTGCGGGTGCTCAGGTATCCGCGAGCATCAAAGGTATCGTCGCGGACCCATCGGGGGCGCCGGTTCCTGCGGCCACGGTGACGGCGAAGAACACGGAGACAGGAGCTGTGCGAAGCGCGGCCACTGATGAAGCGGGGCGGTATCAGGTCGTTTGGCTGGCGGTGGGGCAATACGAAGTGAGAGTTGTCAAAGCAGGCTTCCAAGACGCCGTTCGGAGCGGAATCCGCCTGGTCGTGGGGCAGGAAGCAATCGTCGATCTGAAATTGCAAGTGAGCGCGGTGAACGCGGAAGTGCGGGTCATTGGAGATGCGCCCGTCGTGAACATGAGCACAAGAGATATCTCCGGCCTAGTTGCGGAACAACAAGTGAAAGACCTTCCTCTGAATGGGCGGAGCTATGATTTGCTGTTGCCACTGAATCCGGGTATCGTGAATTTCACTTCGGAAAAAACGGGCGGGACCGGAATATCGAATTCCACAACGGGAAACAACTTCGCAGTTTCCGGGAACCGGCCACAGCAAAATCTTTTTCTCCTCAACGGAGTGGAGTTTACCGGCGCGGCCGAGAACAACATGCAGCCGGGAGGAACGAGCGGAATGTTGCTCGGAGTGGACGCGATTCGCGAATTCAACGTACAGCGGGACTCCTATGGAGCGGAATTCGGCAAGCGACCGGGCGGGCAAGTGGTGATTGTGACGCAATCGGGAGTGAATCAGTGGCACGGGACGGCATTCGAGTTTCTACGCAATAACGCGCTGGATGCGTCGAATTTCTTCGACCAAGGGGATGCTCCGCCGTTTCGGCGCAACCAGTTTGGTGCTTCTATGGGAGGGCCGATGCAGAAAGATAAGACCTTTCTGTTCGGCAACTACGAAGGATTTCGGCAGAGTCTGCACCAGACGTCGGCGACGTTCGTGCCGGACGCCGCTTCAAGAGCAGCGGCAGTGGCCAGCGTCCAGCCGCTGCTGAATTTGTGGCCCACGCCTCCTGCAGGCGCACCGGACTTTAGCGGGATCGCGGAAGTCTTTGGCAGCCCGTTGCAAACGATTGGAGAGGATTTTGGGACAGCGCGGGTGGACCACATTTTTTCCCAGCGGGATACGTTTGCGGGAATTTACACCATTGACGACGGCAGGGACTCCACGGCCACGCCGCTTGATCCTTTCAGCAGCGACGCGATGACGCTGCGGGAACAGGTGCTGACGCTGGAGGAAACGCACGTTTTCTCGCCGGCGTTGGTGAACAGCGCGCGATTCGGTTTCTCGCGCGCGGGCTATTTTTTTACGGGCGAGCCGACGCCAGGAACCCCAGCGGCAAGCGTTCCCGGCTTCCTGATTGGACATCCCGTTGGGGCGGTAGTGGTTGGAGGGAGCGCAGCGTCGAACCCGCAAGCGCAGCTGGGATTGGCTGGAAGTAACAACGGAAGTAACCTGACGATCGCGCGAAATCTATACACGTTCGAGGACCACGTAGCGCTGACGCGAGGGCGGCACCAACTTGAATTCGGTGCATGGTTCCAGCGATTTCAGTCGAACGAAACAATTGCGCTGAGCCAATTTGGACAGGCAACGTTCACCAGCCTGCAAACGTTCCTGCAGGGAACGATCTCCAGTTTCTTGTTTGATCCGTCGCCAACGGAGATGAATTGGCGTTCGCTGCTAGGCGCGTGGTATGCGCAAGACACCATCCGAGTCAGTCCGAAACTTACTGTGACGCTGGGCTTCCGGGATGAATTCACGACCGGCTGGAATGAGGCACACAGCCGAGCGGCGAACTATACCTTTACAAATGGTGTGATTTCGACGCAACCGCAGGTCGGAGATTCGCTGTTCACCGTCAATAACGCAAAGTTTCTGCCGCAGCCGCGGATCGGAGTGGCTTGGAGCCCATTCGGTGCTAGGACGGTAGTTCGGGCGGGATTTGGGATGTACAACGATCTTCAGGATGCTTTGGGATACCGCGCGGATCAGAATGCGCCCTTCAATCCGACCTTTACCACGCCGCTGAAAGTGTCGCAGCTACCGATCAACCCTGCTGGCCCATTTCCTGCAGCAGCGAAGCTGATACCCGGAGGAGTCCAGCCGGATATGCAGACGCCGACTCTGATCTCCTATTCGTTGAGGATACAGCAGCAACTTTCACCGAACACGTCGCTGACGGTGGGCTACGTGGGGAACCATGGCTATCACGAACTGATCGGCATTGATGCGAACGAACCTTTTCCTGTGATCTGCCCAGCCTCGCCGTGCCCCGCAAACTATCCCACTAGCGCTGGGTTTCCGGCAGGGATTGCAGGAACCCCTGTGCCGGCGGGAACTTACTTTGTGCCCACTACGACGAAAGCCAATCCCGCAATCGCGAATACGTGGACGTGGTTTTCGGAAGGAGACAGCTCCTACAACGCGCTGCAAGTGGATGTGAATCGCCGCTTCAGCGGAGGCTTGACGGTTCGAGGAGTGTACACGTTCGCGAAGGTTCTCGACGACGGCGACTCTCTCAATGCGACAACATCGGGAGGTGGACCGGCGCTGGCTTCGAATCCGTTCAACCTTAAGTCTGATCGGGGATTAGGAACTTTCGACGTCAGACACGTTGCGGTGGCGAATGCGACTTATGCGTTGCCAGTTGGTAACGGGAAGCGTTTTTTTGGTGGTCTGGAGGGATTTGGGAACGCGGCGGTGAGCGGTTGGACGGTGAACTCGATTGTGACGTTGCAAGGCGGCTTTCCGTTTTCGCCACAGCTCAGCTACAACCCATCGAACAACGGGGACACACGGAATCCGGTGCGCCCGTTCGCGAATCCGGCTTTTACCGGTCCGGTGATCCTCGGAAGCCCGAACCGATGGTTCAACCCTGCCGCGTTTCTGGCACCGACGAACACGGCTGCAAATGGCGGGTTCTATGGAAATGTTGGGAGAGACACCTTGATCGGGCCGGGCCTGGCTACGTGGGATTTCTCCGTGCTGAAAGACACCCGGATCAGCGAGCGGCTCAATCTACAGTTTCGGGCGGAGATATTCAACCTTCTGAACCGGGCGAATTTCAACCTGCCCAATGCCGTTGTGTTCACTCCATCGGGCGTTTCGCCAACGGCTGGCGTGATTACCAGCACGTCTACTACATCGCGCCAGGTCCAATTCGGTCTTAAGCTGCTTTGGTAGAGGACTGGCCGATCAATCGATCATTTCGAAGGCTGACGCTCGAACGTAATGAGCTGCAACAGAAGATTTAGGTTCTCCAATTGGTTCAAGGGTTCATCGGTTGTCGTGGGCGAGCGACGTCGAAGTCAAGTCGATCCGGCCGTGGCGCCTTGTGCTAGTGCAATGGCGCGTTCTGCTAGTGACGTGGGTTCCGCCCCCACCTAAACTCTCTGTGTGAGTTCTCCCCGGCCGGTCGCGATTCTGCGCCATTCGGCGCGCGTTACAACATGGTCGTCTTCGATAGAGCGGATGTCGATCAGCCCTTCCTGACACCCAACGCCGAACTCCTCGCCCCGATCGCGCTGCAACTGGAGTTTGAACTGACGCAACAGCTGCCAGCGTGAGGACAGCGGCGGCGGTAAACATAGGCGCACGGCCGAGTTTCAACATTCCGGCAATCCCGGCACAGGATACTAACCCCTAGAGTGAGACAGACCGTGCATGAACTGTGCAAGAATCCAACGTTTTCATTCCGCTGGCATTACTTTTGAGCGAAGAGCAGATTCCCCGATTTGTTGGAAACGTTAGTAGTTAGAGCCGACAAAATCGTCATTTTAGAGAAAATTCTCGCGGACCTTGATGAGTTTGAACGAGTCCTGAATGAGGCAAAGGAACATGGAGTTGGCTGGCATCTAGCCGAGGATTTCTAAAGCATTGGCTCCAATCAACTGGGAAGCCTTGTTCCTGGTAGCTCAGACCGACAGACTTGGCAAGTGGTTATGGGCTCATTCCAGATTATCCTTCAGCGCTGAGAGACGCACCCAGCGAGAGTAGAAGATCACATCGAGAGAGCCAATGGCGGAGAGGAGAATGACCAGCAGGAGTGCGGTTTGGGAGGCTGCCGATTTTTCCCGTGTCCGGTTACCGCGTTTGAACATAGCCGCCCGGCGGCGGACGCTACGCGTGAGGCACTCGGAGCAGTAATTCAGGTAGCCAATGAACCCGGAGCATCCTCCGTTCCCTTTAAACAGGCAGCTCCAGCCGCGACGTGTTAGCTTGTTCCAAGGACCGAGACACAAGAGAATCCCGGATCCTGTGGCGAATCCAAGTGGGAGAACCGGAATGTCTTCATTAACGGCAGGGAAACACGCGGGTTCAGGCGCGGCGAGTAACCAACCTGCAGTCGCTGAGCCTACGTTTGCCGAACGAGCGCGTACCTTGGTGTATCTTGGCCGAGTTGGGAGTCTATCGACACTTTCACGTAAACAGCAGGGGTTCCCCTTCGGATCCGTGATGCCCTATGGATTGGACGACCACGCGAATCCTATCTTCCTCATTAGCACGATGGCCATGCACACTCAAAACGTGCAGGCAGACTCGCGTTCCAGCTTGTTGGTTACCCAGCTTGATACCATCGGCGATCCTTTGGGAGCGTCCAGGGTCACGTTGCTAGGAAATATTCTGCCGGTACCTGTGCCCGAGGTGGCTGAAGCACGGAAACTCTACCTGGCGCGTTATGCCAACAGCAAATACTGGGTGGACTTTGACGACTTTTCCTTTTACCGGATGGATGTGGTGGACGTTTACTATGTGGGTGGCTTCGGGGTGATGGGATGGGTCTCTCCCTCGGAATATTACGGCGGGCAACCCGACCCGCTGGCTGACACTGCACCCGACATCATCCAGCACATGAATACCGATCACGGGGATGCGCTCGTCCTGCTTGCCCGGGCATTTGCTGGAATCGAGTCTCAGGAAGTGGCCATGACTTCGGTCGACCGTCTCGGCTTTCAGGTACGCTTGAAAACCGAAGATGGCATGCGCGGCGCCCGCATCGCATTCTTGCGGGAGGTGAGTAGTCCGGCGGAAGCCAGAAAAGCTCTGGTAGAAATGGTAGGGCAAGCACGGCGAATGTGAGCAATCGTGCGACGCTCTCTAAGGCCTTTCAGAAGGCCGGTGAGTGTCAAGCATGTTTTCTTTCTTTCTTCCTGTGAGGATGTTTTTGTTCTTCTCTTCCTCTCTGTGAGTTCCTGCTCTTGAGCCCGGCTCGAGCGGAAGGAATCCACAGGAGGAAAAAGGGGAAAAAAGAGCAAAACACACTTAACTCATACCGGCCAACTCATGGAAGGAGTTAGCCGCACGGTCCGACGACTCCGTGGTTGTCTCTGAATCAGTGCGGTCGCTGAGTTCACCTTTTGACTCGCGCAAAACGCCGCCGTACCTCTCGCCTTGCTCAACCAATCCTCGCAAAGACCGTAACTAGCCAGTTGCCTCCAATAGAAATCTCAAAAAGCTGGAAACAAATTGCGCCGCTGAACCGTATCTTCTATTGTATCCCCATAGGACGTAGCTGCATCCTAGGCATTCTCAGAGAAGCCCAGAAATAAGCGAGGAGTTATGAGGTCACTGCGCGCTTGGCTATTGCGGCTGGCCGCCTTATTTGGCAGTGAACGACGCGAGCGAGACCTCGCCGAGGAAATGGAAGCCCATGTCCAGATGCACGTTGAGGAAAATCTTCGCGCAGGTATGAACTTGGACGAAGCGCGGCGTGATGCTCGGATCAGACTCGGCGGCATCGAGCAAACCAAAGAGGATTATCGCGCCCGCCGCGGCTTACCCCTGTTGGAGAATTTCTTGAGTGACCTGCGATTTGGTGCACGCACACTGCGGAAGAATCTGGGGTTCACTGGCGTCGCGGTGCTTACTCTGGCGCTCGGCATCGGCCTAAGCACTGGTATTTTCACGATTTTGAATGGCGCGGCCTTGCGACCGCTCCCGGTTCCTCATGCAGAAGAAGTCGTAGCTGTCTCGCAGACCTACCGCAAGCTCCAAGGTCCCATCCACCGCAATGTCCGCCAGAACGCGAGCTTCTTTTCTTATTCCGAATACACGGCTTACCGCGATCAGAACCACGTGTTTAGCGGACTTCTTGCCTATGTACCCTTCGTCGAGGTGAACATGGGAGGCGCGAATCCGCAACATCTGGTTGGTGAGCTCACTTCGTGCAACTATTTCGGCGTGCTGGAAGTTCCTCCTGCTGTGGGCCGCAGCTTCACGGATGCGGAATGTGCCGCAGGCAACACAGCTCCTGTTGTGGTGCTGAGTGATGGATTGTGGCGTAACGCGTTCGCCGCAGACGCTTCCATTGTCGGAAAGCCGGTTATTCTGAATCGCATCCCTTTCATGGTGATTGGCGTTGCCCCAGCAGGCTTCCAAGGTAGTGAGCCGATTCCATCGCAGTTCTGGGCTCCTATGAACTTGCAGAGCACTCTCCTCCGTGAGCCGGATCGTCTTGCCGACGATTCTCAAAGCTGGCTCGGGCTGCTGGGACGCACGAAGCGCGGGATATCCGCGAAACAAATCCGCGCCGACGTCGGCGTAATCGCCGGCCAAATCGACCTGCGCGACCCAGGCCGCATCACTACGCTGGCCATCGATACGGCCACGCTGTTCTCCGTCCCTGAAGAGCGGTTCCTGTTGCTGAGTATGGGTGGCGCCCTGCTCTTTGCGGCGGGCATGGTGCTGCTGATTGCCTGCGCCAACGTAGCTAGTCTGCTGGTCGCTCGAGCCACCGGGCGCCGCAAAGAAATTGCCGTGAGGCTCGCGATGGGCGCCAGCCGAGGACGTCTCATCCGGCAGCTGCTCACCGAAAGTCTTTTGGTTGCACTCCTCGCCGGATTGCTGGGCTCGCTTATCTCGTTCTGGTCTACAGCGGGCCTGGTGCGATTTCTGCAATCCAACATCTCCGCAGGCTACTGGCCCGTGGCGCTCAACATCAGTCCCGACCTTCACGTTCTGGCTTATGCCCTCGGCCTGACGTTGCTCACTGGGATTGTTTTTGGTTTGGTGCCGGCGCTCCAGTCTTCGCGAGCGGATCTCACCTTCGCAATGAAGGGAGAAAGTGCCGACTCCGAAGCCAAGCCTCGCAGAAATCTTTTGCGCGGCGCGCTCGTAGCGGCGCAAGTGGCCGCGTGCATGGTCTTGTTGCTTGCCGCGGGGCTGTTGCTGCGTGGGCTTCACCGGGCACAGACCATCGACCCAGGTTTTCGCATGGAGAATGTCGCCGCAATCGCCTTCGATCTCCATGGAGCAGGTTACGACCATCAGCGCGCCGAAGCGCTGCAGCGGCAGTTGCTCCATCGAATCGCCGCGCTTCCCGGAGTGAACGCCGTAGCCCAAGCCAGCGCGGTTCCGTTGGACGACAATCATCGTGGTACCGACCTTTCCATCCCTGGCCGCGAAGAGCACGTCGGTGTCGAGTACAACTACGTTTCACCTGTCTTCTTCCCACTATTGGGGATTCCCATCGTGCGCGGCCGCAATTTTACGGAGACGGAGAGTCAAACCGGCGCGCCCGTGGCGATCCTCCCGGAATCAACCGCGCGTCGCCTGTGGCCGAGCGAGGATCCCATCGGCAAGGCAATTCGTCTGGACGCCGACTATGATGTTGTGGGCGTGACGAAGGACGCGCAAGTGTCGTTTTTGGGCCGCGCCGATAACATTTACGCCTATCTTCCGGCTGGTCCCAAGCAACAGTTGGACCTCCGCTTATTGGTTTCTGGTACTGCTGGTTCGCCTACAACACAGAACCTCCGGGCAACCGTCGCCGCGCTCGATCCGGAACTGGCCGTGGAAATCGTCAATCTCGAAGAAAATCTCAAACCCTGGCTCACGCCGGGTCGAATCTTCTCCACTTTATCCGGATTCCTCAGCGGCCTCGCCTTGCTCCTGGCCGCTGTGGGCGTCTATGGTTTGGTATCCTACGCTGTCAGCCGCCGTGTGCGCGAAATCGGAATCCGAATGGCCATTGGAGCGGGCAATCGCGATGTCATGGCTCTTGTTCTGTGCCAGGCCATGAGGCCAGTGGTGATCGGCGCGCTGATCGGCATCGCTGGCTGCGCCGTAGTCGCTTGGGCGCTAACAACGATTTTGCCCTGGGAAGTCTCCTTGCGTTTCTTATATGGCATTAGCCCGGTCGATCCGGTCGCTTTCTTTGGCGTTCCAGGATTCCTACTCGGTGTTGCGCTCCTCGCGAGTTACATCCCGGCTCGGCGCGCCATGAAGGTTGATCCCATCGTGGCGTTGCGCTACGAGTGAAATCACACGCTACGGACCCTTTTCGTACAACCTGGATGATTCAGGCCGGAGATGGATTTGGCTTCGCGTTCAAAACGCTGCTTGCGCACCGGATCCGAGGAGAACTGCGCTGGAAGAATTTTGATTGTGACGCCACGATCCAGCCGCGTGTCCCGCGCAAGATACCTAGCCCATCCCGCCTGCACCGAGCGGGGAGGTGATCTCATAGGGACCGAGATGTACCCTGGGAGCGAGAGCCGTAAGTGGGCGTGAACCCCGAGAATCCTTCCTCGGGTGCATCGGGCTTGCAAGTACCGTAATCACCTATGTGTATTCCGACGCAAAACCGACCAGGCACTTGGTCCGGCTTGTGTGCCAATCGGGAGTGAATACGGGCGGCCGCGGACGGGCCGTCGCATTGCCTCGAGCTTGCGGTCGCTGCACTATGGCGAGTTTCCAGGCCCTTATCCGTTGAAATCACCAATGGACCCTCTGCAGTTGATGCCTCGCCACTCAAAGGTGGCTCAGGAACTCCAGGAGAGCGGCGCGGTATCGAGTTGGGGCGATGAGGGAAGACTCTTCGTGGCAGTAACCGTTGATTTGAAGGAAGGTCTTGGGAGGAAGGGCAGCGTCGTAGACTTCCTGCCCGAATTGAAAGGGAATGACAGGGTCCTGATCGCAGTGGACAATCAGAAGCGGGGCGTGAATTCCCCTTAGCCAGGCTTGGGTATCGAACTGTCCATGAATTAGAAAACTGACTCCCGGAAGAAACCAGAAAACCTTGCGGGCAACTCGCGCCGCAGAAGGAAACGGGGCCTCCAGAACCACGCCTGCGACCTGGCGGCGGGCTGCCACGTGGGTGGCGACGGTGGTGCCGAGGGATTGGCCGAAAGAGACGATTACCTTGGGGTCTATATTTTTAGTGTTCACGAGGTATTCGTAGGCCCCTTCGGCATCACGGTAGACGCCAGCTTCGCTCGGTTTTCCCTCGCTGTGGCCATAACCCCGGTATTCCAGGGCGAAGACGTTTGCGGGTGTGCTGCGAAGAAATTCGTAGATGGGTGCTCGGTTGGCGATGTTAGAAGCGTTGCCGTGAAAGGCGAGAAAAGTGAATTTCGCTTTTTCATGGGGAATCCACCAAGCATGTAACTTCACGCCGTCGGAAGCTGTAAGCCAAACGTCTTGAACAGGCAGAGCGCGAGGTTGCCAGTCGCCGTCAAGGCGGTCGGGATAGTTTGGGAAGAAGATCAGGCGCGATTCGAACGTGCGGACGAGCGCCAAGACCAACAGGTAGGCGACGAGAATTGTGAGGAAGAGGTTCAAGAGACGACTGTGAAGGCTTTTTTTTGAGGCATTCGGGACGCCCATTGGGTGTCGCGAGAATAGTCCAATGACAATGGAAAAGTAAATGCGCGAGTTGAGAAACGGCTAGGTGAGGCAGGTTAGAAGTGCGAGGAACATTCCTCTGATAGCTCCCGACTATGCGTAACCGGACTGCGATTTATCAGGCAGTTTAACTGATGCGGGGCCTGCGATTAGAAGTAGAATC
>Ga0210399_10002868_pt1 | contig 13391 bp, 11 predicted proteins | sample IncBWC14MmetaG_FD_150865 | JGI IMG/M metagenome (GOLD analysis project Ga0210399, IMG submission 150865) | Forest soil microbial communities from Barre Woods Harvard Forest LTER site, Petersham, Massachusetts, United States - Inc-BW-C-14-M | ecosystem: Environmental > Terrestrial > Soil >... | reverse complement strand
CCAAATAGTCGGTGTCGGCCTGGCCATATTCCGGAACATTCCACACATTGAACACTCGCGCCGCCGGCACACGGTCTTGCGCCTGCTGGCGGTGCACGCCAGTCATTTTCGCCACCCATTCCGTCTGGTGTGCCACCGGAGGACCGGCGGGGATATCCCCAAAATACTTTTGGACCTTTTCGTGTGCCGTTTTCACATCGATGTCGCCAGCAATCACCAGCGTGGCATTCGAAGGCCCATAATAAGTCTTGAACCACTCCTGCACATCCGCGAGCGACGCGGCGTTCAAATCCTCCATCGAGCCGATCGTGGTCCAAGAATAGCCATGCCCGGCGGGATAGGTGTTTTCGGTGATCAGATACCGCGAAATGGAATAGGGTTGGTTATCTCCCTGGCGCTTTTCGTTCTGCACCACGCCGCGCTGCAGGTCCAGGGTCTCCTTGTTAATGGTGTTATAAAAATGCCCCATGCGGTCGGACTCCAGGAACAGAGCATAATCCAGCGCCGACGTGGGCACGTCCTCGAAATAGTTCGTGCGGTCGGAATTGGTTGTGCCGTTGAGGTCTGTGGCCCCCACGTGCTCCATCGCATCGATGTAGCGCCCCTTTGCGTTTTCGCTCCCGCCAAACATCAGGTGTTCAAAAAGGTGCGCGAACCCGGTCTTCCCCGGCTTCTCATTCTTCGAGCCCACGTGATACCAGATGTTCAGAGCTACGATGGGCGCCTTGTGATCTTCGTGAACGATCACCGTCAGCCCGTTCGGTAACACAAATTTCTCATAGGCGATCTTGATGTCTTGCCCAGACGCGCCTACCGCCGCGATGGTCAACAGTGCGAACGCCCCGAACAGTGCAGACGCTCGCGCGACTCGATCAATCTTCAAACGCATTGTTCCTCCGTATTTTTAGGTGAGAAAAGCATGCAAACGCAGAATCACCCTTTATTACAAGACGCAAGCCATGCCCGGAAGTTTCAGCACGTACTCCTGTTTCGGGCCGGGACCGTCAGTATACCGCGCGATTCTGCGTTCTCGCCTTGGTTGCCAGCGAAAACCGCGGCTCCGGTTCGGCCCGGTCCAGCAGCCTCCCCGTCACGTATTCCCCCAAAGCCGGTCCATGCTTGAACCCGTGCCCCGAGCCTCCGCCCACAAACCAGACGTTTTCCATTCCCGGATGCTGGTCAATCAGAAAATCTCCACTCGAGGTGTTCTCGTACTGGCAGACTCGAGTTTCGAGGATCGGTGCATCCTTCAAGGCCGGGAAACGACTCTCTACATACTCGCGCGCCCTTTCCCTTGAAACCGGTGTGACGATTCGTGATTGGGTATCCGGATCGACTGGCTCCCCATGCCCATCATAGGCAATTTTCAATCCTCGACTTTCAATATCCGGCATGCCGTAAAAAAGATCCTCCTGAAACAGCCACGTGGGCAGCGCCGGTGCCGCAAATCGCGTGTCGCCGGCCGGTACGCCAAAAAAGAAAACTTCCTGCCGAGTCGGGAAGATCCGGGCCCCAAGAACTTCAGGGAAAACCTTGCCAAGCCATGCTCCGCAAGCGAAAACAAATTGCTCCGCGCTGAACCGCTCACCTCGGCTGGTTACAATCTGTTCCAGCCGTCCCGATCCCGTTGGCTTGAGGATCTGGGCGCTCGAATACTGAACGCCCAGCCGCAGCGCGCCTTCGACTACCGCGGCCACCGCTCGGCGGGCCATCAGCACGCCGCTATGGGCTTCAAAGATTCCTGTCGTGACGTCATGGAACGATACTTGCGGATATTTTGCTTCGAGCATGGCGCGATCGAATTTATCGAAAGGCACGTGGCATTGCCTCAATGTAGCGGAGGTCCGCTGCAGTTGCAAATCATCTTTCCCGCCCAGCCACAGCACGCCGGTCTCATGAAACAGCGGCGTCTTGGAAGCCTCAAAGAATCTCTTCCACTGCTCCAGCGATTTCTGTGCCCAGAGCGTATAGAGTTCATCGGCTCCGTAGCCCATTCGAATGATGCGCGTTTCCCCGCCCGAACTGGCCCGCGCATTTGCTGGTCCATACGCATCCATCAGCATTACGCGCTTCCGCCGTTTGGCCAGATGCCATGCTGTCCACGCCCCGAAGACACCCGCTCCGATCACGGCAACATCAAAGTTTTGTTGAAGTCCCACGCCTCGCCCCGTTCGACATCCCATCTCATCCTATCCCAATCTCTTATTTTCGAGCACCCGGTCCCGCCCTTCTCGGCTCCCTCCTCCCTCTCTTTAATTTTCCCCTCCGCATCGTGATAACATGCACCGTTTCGCTAAGCGTCATTCGGAGGTTTGTGTGAAAGCATTCTCCCGGTCCGTCGGAATCACCATTGCATTCGTTCTTCTCTGCCTTCTGATTACCCAAGCTGCCATGGCCCAGCAAGCTGCCAATCCCATCGACCCCAAGACCTACGGCGGCATGAAATGGCGTCTCATCGGTCCCTTCCGCGGCGGGCGCGTCATTGCGGTAACCGGAGTTCCAAGCCAGCCCAACACTTTTTATTTTGGCGCCGTCGCCGGCGGCGTTTGGAAAACCACCGACGCGGGCAACTCCTGGGACCCGCTCTTCGAGAAGCAGAGCACTTCTTCCGTCGGCGCCTTGGCCGTCTCCGATTCCGATCCCAATGTGATTTACGTGGGCAGCGGCGAAGCCTGCATTCGCGGCAACATCTCGTTCGGCGATGGCGTTTATCGTTCGAACGACGGCGGCAAAACCTGGACTAACATGGGCTTGAAAGATACCCGCCACATCGGAGCCGTCATTATCCACCCCACCAATCCCGATGTCGCTTTCGTCGCTGCTCTCGGCCACGCCTATGGCCCGAACACCGAGCGCGGCATTTTCCGCACGCGCGATGGCGGCAAATCTTGGGAAAAAGTTCTCTACCTCGACGACCGCACCGGCGGTATTGACGTCGTTTTCGATCCGCAAAATCCACACGTTCTCTTTGCCGCGATGTGGGAAGGTTACCGCACACCCTGGACGCTCAACAGCGGCGGCGCCAAAGACGGCCTCTATCGCTCGAGTGACGACGGCACCACCTGGAAGCGCGTCGAAGGCAACGGCATCCCCGAGGGCCCGCTGGGGAAAATCGGGGTGTCCGTTTCCGGCGCCGATTCGAACGTCATTTACGCGCTCCTGGAAGCCAAAAAAGGTGGCCTCTACCGCAGCGATGACGGGGGCGCCAATTGGACGCTCATCAACGACGATCACCGCTTCCGCCAGCGCGCTTGGTATTTCACTCACGTTTGGGCCGACCCCCGGGATTCCAACAAGGTCTACATCGCCAACACCGGTCTCTACCGCTCCATCGACGGCGGTAAATCCTTCGAACGCTTGCCTGCCCCGCATGGTGACCACCACGCCCTGTGGATCGATCCCAAGGACACCACTCATCTAATTAACGGCAACGATGGCGGCGCCACCATCTCTGTCGACGGCGGGAAGAATTGGTCCACACAGGGAAACCAGCCGACCGCGCAGTTCTACCATGTCGCTGCTGACAACGATTTCCAGTATCGCGTTTACGGCTCCCAACAGGACAATTCTTCCATCGGCATTCGAACGCGCAGCGACCATGGAGCCATCCTTAGCGGTGACTGGGATGCCGTTGGCGGCGGCGAAAGCGGCTATATCGTCCCGGATCCCCGCGATTCCAACATCGTTTACGCCGATGACGAAGGCCCGATCCTCACCCGCTACGATCGCCGTACCAATCAGGCGCAAAGCATCCAGCAATGGCCCGAGGACCCCAATGGCTACCCGGCCGCCATTCAGAAATATCGCTACACCTGGACCATGCCGATCGTGATCTCCTCTCACAATCCCGACGTCATCTATCACACTTCGCAATTCGTCTTTCGGTCTAACGACGCCGGCCGCACCTGGACCACCATCAGTCCGGACCTCACCCGCGACGACAAATCGAAGCAGCAGGATTCCGGCGGCCCGCTCACCAAGGATCAATACACCGTCGAATACTACGACGTCATTTTCAGTCTCGCGGAATCGCCAAAACAGGAAGGCCTGCTCTGGGCCGGCACCGATGATGGCTTGGTTCAACTCACTCGCGACGGCGGGAAAAACTGGGCCAATGTCACCCCCAAGGAAATGCCTGAATGGGCTATGGTCAGCCTTATCGAAACTTCACCATTCGATCCGGCCACGGCCTATGTGGCCGCCGATGCGCACAAACTTGACAACTTCAAGCCGCTCATTTTCAAAACCAGCGATTATGGAAAAACTTGGACAAAACTAATCACCGGCCTCCCGGATAATTCTTACGTCCACGCGGTACGCGAAGATCCCAAGCGCAAAGGACTGCTTTACGCCGGCACCGAAACTGGCATTTGGGTCTCGTTTGACGATGGAGCGCACTGGCAGACGCTGCAACTCAATCTTCCAACGACTCCGATCCACGACATGATCATTCACGACGACGATCTGGTGGTCGCCACTCACGGCCGCTCCTTCTGGGTGCTGGACGATGTGGGCTCGTTGCGCCAGGCCACCGCATCCATCTCCTCCGAAGACACGCATCTTTTCAAACCTGACTCTGCCGTTCGAACGCGCATGGGCCACGTCAACACGCGCCGCTATCCTATCGGCGAAAATCCGCCTTCGGGGGCCGTTCTTTACTACTACTTGAAAGAAGAGCCCAAGGAGCCTGCCAAACTCGAAATTCTCGACGAGCAAGGCAAAGTGATTCGCTCCTACACCAGCGAGGAAAAGAAAAAGGAAGGGCCTTCCGAAGAATGGGAGCGCGACGCTCCGGAAGAACACCTTCCCGCTAAAGCAGGTCTCAACCGTTTCGTCTGGGATCTGCGCTACGAAGTTCCCGCGAAAATTCCTCTGGCGGTTTACGACGCGGGCGATCCCATCGGCCCGCTAGCGCTGCCCGGCGCCTACCAGGTTCGGCTCACGGTTGCCGGAAAATCCCAGGCCGCTTCGTTCGAAGTGAAAATGGATCCACGCGTCCAGACCTCGTCCGAAGATCTGCGCAAGCAGTTCGAACTCATCCACAAGATGCGCGACCGCGAGGACGAACTGAACAAAGCCGTTCTAGCGATTCGCGAAACTCGCGCGCAGCTTCAGGCGATCGAGAAGCGTCTCGGCTCCGGCGAGCCCGAAAAATCTCTCGTCACCGCCTCAAGCGATCTGCGCAAGAAAATGAGCGCCCTCGAGGAAGAGCTAGTCCAGGTCAATGGCAAGTCCAGCGAGGACTTCGCCAACTATCCGGTAAAGCTGGACAGCAAATTCAGCGCCCTGCAAAATCTTGCCGACAGCGCCGATACCGCGCCCACCGCCGCAGAACTCGCCGTTTTCGCCGAGCTCGACCAGCGGCTAGAAACTCAGCTTGTCAAGTGGCGTGAGGTCCTCGCCAAGGATCTTCCCGCCATCAACGACGCCATGCAAAAACACAACGTGCCACTCATCGCCCCATCCGCGGCCAAAGCCAACTAGTTTTGGAGTGCGGCGGCTTGTCGCCGCTTTTCTTGCGGCCCGGTCGATGGAATGGGTGAACGCTGGTTTTCTTCGCGCGTCCGGAAATCGCGCCAATGCACTCCCATTGGCTAACCGCCAAACGTAGCTTCGATTGGTTTAGCCCAATGGGAAAGATGATTGAGCGATTCGGTGTGCGTCGGGTCGAGGTGCAGAGGCGTGATCGAAACGGCGCCGGAAAAAATCGCCGCGTAATCCGTATCCGGCTCCACGTCCTTATCAATTTTCTGCTCGAACAGCCAAAAATAACTGCGCCCCCGCGGATCTTTTCCTTCTGTCAATTGGTTGCGCGTGATCTTTTGCGATTGGCGCGTGAATTTCACGGCGCCGTTCCAGGGCTCCGGCACATTCACGTTGAGCAAAACCTGATCCTGCAATCCTTCCTTCAAAATCATTTCCGCCGTTGCCCGTGCCACCCGCGCGGAGTTTTCAAATTTCGCTGCCGTCTTTTTCGAACACAGCGAAATCGCCACCGACGGAAGGTGATGCAGCGCCCCTTCGCGCGCCGCGCCTACAGTCCCTGAGTAGTAGACGTTCTCCCCTAAATTCGCGCCGTGGTTGATCCCGGAAATCACCAGGTCCGGCTTTTCCGGCAAGAGTTTGTGCAGCGCCACGATTACGCAGTCCGCCGGCGTCCCGTCGATGGCCCACTCGCGCTCCCCGATCTTGTTGCAAACGATCGGCTGCCGCAGCGTGAGAGACTGTGCCGCCCCGCTCCGCTCCAGGCTCGGCGCCACGATGCTCACCGTCGCAAATCCTTCGAGCGCTGCCGCCAGCGCCCGCAGCCCCTCCGCTTGATACCCATCATCGTTCGTTAGCAGAATATGCGGCATAGTCGTATCTCAACGAGCCCCGGGGAAGCTCCCTCTCGAGAGCCTGGTAGTCGCGAATCGGAGATTCCAGCTAACCTCGGGTCGTTTGCGTCCTGGCGGCGTACGAAACACAAACGGTCACTCACGGGGTTTGCTCTGGAACGGTTTGCCGCCCAGATATGGGCTTCAAGAAAATCAAGAAGCCTCACGCAACTCCAGAAATCTCGCCATGCACGTCTCGAATCTCAGAATGGACGTTCTGCCCGAGATGGGGAGCCGTCGCTGGGATTCCTGAAGTTCGTGAAAAAGCCCGAAACTCTCGACTCTTCACGCCTCGAAGGTCCCCCTGGGGACGAAGTGCCGACCAGGATGAATGATCACCCTTCAGAAAGGCTCTCTGTTAGCTGCCGCTCCAACTCATTCGCAGATGTCCTCTGAAGAGTAGATGAATAAACTGCGAGTCGGGTCAAGTGTTTCGGAAGAAATGGTCGGGACGACTGGATTTGAACCAGCGACCTCACGCACCCCAAGCGTGCGCGCTACCAGGCTGCGCTACGTCCCGACCGGTAAGCTGACCGCGACAGGCCCACGAAATCAGAGGCCGAATCGGGGAGGGAATCAGCACCTCCAAGGTATCACCGCCGTTCGAGCAACGTCAAGAAAGCGCGCAGCGTATCGCGCAAATCGAGCAGCATTTTGCGGCTCAGGAGCTGCCCCGGGCCTTCCGGCGCGCGGCTGGCGCTGCGGCTCTCGGGCTCGTCGGCGCCAGCATGCTCGCGCAGATGCCGCCGCGCGCCCGCGATGGTGAATCCTTCGTCGTAGAGCAGCCTCTTGATGCGGAAGACCATGTCCACGTCGTCCTGGCGGTAGAGACGATGGCCGCTGGAGCTCTTGACCGGTTCCAGCATGGGGAATTCGCTTTCCCAGTAGCGCAGGACAAACGGTTTCAAGTCCGCCAGGCGGCTGACTTCGCCGATGCGGTAGTGTTTTTTCTCCGTGGCGACTTGCGCTGCTGTGCCGTTGTTTGGCATCGAAAAGCCCTGCCGGAAAGGGGGACGGGGGTATCGTAGCAGTTTGCGGGTAATTGATGTAGAGGCAGGCGTTCATTGGTCACGGTCCGAGTCGCCGCCGGAGGATCGCTTCTCACGTTTGCGCATGCGCTGGATAAAGCGGACCGGCGTGCCCACGTAGTCGAACTTGGCGCGCAGCTGGTTTTCCAGAAAGCGCTGGTAGCTGAAGTGCAGCGGCTCTTTCTGGTTGGTGAAAATCAGGAACGTAGGCGGAGCAATTTTCGCCTGCGTCATGTAGTAAATCCGCACGGGGCGGGCCTTCGGCGTGGTGCCGCGCTGCAAGTCGACTTCGTCCTTGAGCCAATTGTTGAGCACCGGCGTCGAGACGCGGCGACGGCGTGCTTCCCAGCACTGATTGATCAGCGGGAAAAGTTTGTCCGCGCGTTCGCCAGTTTTCGCGGAAAGAAAGACGATCGGCGCATAGCTGAGAAATTTCAGTTTGGCTCGAATCATTTTTTCGTACTCGAACATCATCCGGCCGGCATCAAAATTTTCTGGTTTGTGTTTTTCACCGGGAGCGCGCTTGGCTTTGCCTTTCGCGGTGGCCGCATCGCGCGACGCCGCGTCGCGCGCGGCTGCCACCGCTAGATCCCACTTGTTGATGACAATAACCACCGAGCGGCTGGACTCTTCCGCATAGCTGGCGATTTGCGCGTCGCCCTGGGTCACGCCCTGTTCGCCGTCAACGACGAGCAGCGCCACATCGCAGCGTTCCAGGCCGCGGCGGGCCATCACCACGCTGAGTTTTTCCGCCACCAGCGTGGTTTTGCCCTTGCGGCGAATTCCGGCGGTATCCACGAAACGATACGCACGGCCCTCGCGCGCGATTTCCGTATCCACGTTGTCCATGGTGGTCCCTGGAATCGGCGAGACGATGGAGCGTTCTTCGCCGACCATGCGGTTCAGGAGCGTGGATTTGCCGACGTTGGGCCGGCCGATGATCGCGACTTCGATGACGTCGGGTTGTTTTTCTTCCTCGACGGAGGCGACCACGCTGACCCGCGCGAGCGCGGAATCGAGCAGATCGTCGACGCCGGTGCCGTGCTCGGCGGCAATGGGGAAGACCGGAACGCCCATACGATGGAAAACGTTGGCATTGGACTCTTGGGACCGGGCGTCGACTTTGTTGACAGCGACCACAAACGGTTTGCCGGTGGTGCGCAAGAGCCGGGCGAGCTCTTCGTCGAGTGGCGTAAGACCCGCCTGGCTATCCACAACCAGAACGAGAAGCGCCGCTTTTTTGATAGCCACATGTGCCTGGCGCAGGATTTCCTGCGGGATGAGGGCCTTATCGTCCGGGACGAGGCCGCCGGTATCAACAATTTCCAGCGCGCGGCCCCGCCATTCCGCCTTGCCGTAGATGCGGTCGCGGGTGATGCCCGGCTCGTTGGTCACAATGGAGCGGCGCGTGCCGGTCAAACGGTTGAAGAGCGTGGACTTGCCTACGTTGGGGCGCCCGACAATGACGAGCGATGGGAGAAGTTCGGGCATTCGTTCCTGAGTCGGACGCACAATCGGCGCCACGGCGTGCTGTTCAACCTTCCAATGTAGCCTATTCCGGGTTCGATCGGAAGGAGAGTGGGCGGCGATCCGTGGGCGGTGGTCAACAAAGGCCCCCCGTCACAGGAGATTCAGGACCTTCGGTCGGCGGAGAGTTCGACGGGTTTGCCGTGAGGCGTGTGGCGGTAGGCGTCGGCCCAAGCTTCTTTGCGGGCCAGGAGTGACGAGGGATCGGTGAGTCCTTTGGTGGTGATGATGCGCTCGAGGGTGGCGAGCCAGTGTTCATAATAATGGGACCCATCGTCGGGCTCGCCGCGGTCGGCGGCGGCTCTGAACTCTTCGGCGAGGGCGGCGGCCCATTCTTTCCAGGTGAAATGGCCTTGCTCAGAGAGTTTCACGGCGAGAGCGAACGCTTGGGCTTGCCAAGGCTCGGCAAAGACAGGGCCGCCGTCGTCGCGGGGAAGCTGAGGCAGGTCGGCGAGAACCTGGGATTCGCGAAAGGGATCAAGCTGGGTCAAGGTAGTCGTCCCACATATCGAGATAGACGGAATCTTTTTGCGGAGCTTGTTCGCCCCACAGTTCGCGAGCGGCGAAGCGCACGGAGTAGACGTGCTGTGGTTTTTCGCCAAGAAAATGAGCGTTGGTGTCCGGAAAGACAAAAACGCCATGATCGCGGTCGACCATGCCGAATTTTCCGCGGGCGTAACGCGGCAGCCGTGTATGACCGACAGGATTAATGTTGCGCGCACGCACGCGCTGGCCGATTTGGAAGCGCGGGGACATCTCTACATCGCGTTTTGCGCGAATGCGATTGGGGAGCGCAGCCGGGATCCTATCCGGGGTCAGCGGCGGTGTCGCTTTGGCCGTGCCGGGCGCAGGCACACCGCTCGCAATCTCCGCAGCCGTAGCCAAGCCCCTCCTGACCAACAAATCGAGCAATCCCGAGAACCATTGCTCGTAGTAGCTCACGCGCAAATAGCCGTCCGGGGGCAGAACCTCTCTGGTGTGGCGAAACGCGTCAAGGTTCCATTTGCGCCAGGCACTCGCGGCAAGGAACATGGCGAAAACACGAGACTCCCAGGGCGCGTGAAAGACGGGCTCGCCCTTCTCATATTCGATCGGGCCCATGTCCTGCATACCGCCCATATCATGTATGCCATTCATGAAGAGACTCCAGCCTGAGGAGGCGCAACCTTGGTCACGCCGACCATGGAATCGCGAGTGACGAGCGCGGCGAGTTGCTCTTCATTCAAGTGCTCCGTGCCGGCGGGGCGCTCGGGCAAGACGAGATAACGCAGTTCGGCCGTGCTGTCCCACACGCGCACTTCAACGTCGGCGGGCAGATCAAGGCCGAATTCGCGCAGCACGCCGCGCGGGTCAATCACCGAGCGCGATCGATAGGGCGCGGATTTGTACCACACCGGCGGCAGGCCCAGAACTGGCCACGGATAGCATGAGCACAGCGTGCAGACAATCAGGTTGTGCACACTGGAAGTGTTCTCGACTACCACCATGCGGTCGCCTTGCTTGCTGAGGTAGCCGAAGTCCGCCATCGCGTCGTTCGCATCGGCCAGCAGGCGTGTCTTATAAGCCGGATCGACCCACGCGCGCGCTACCACACGCGCGCCATTGCGCGGGCCGATCTTGTTCTCGTAAGTGTCAACCAGAGCGTCCAGCGCGGCACGGTCGACCAATCCTTTTTCGACCAGAAGGGACTCGAGGGCTTTGACGCGCAGAGCGGGGTCCGAGGGAACGGCCTGGTGCTCGTGATCGTGCGTATGCGTGTGGGGAAGTTCGGGAGTCAAGGCGGCTCCAGCGGCCGTTACTGCGGAAGCCAAGAAATCGCGCCGGTTGGTGGTCATGTGCCACTCCTCTTCGTTTGAGCAAGGACCGAATGGGCTACGGTGGCGGCCGGAGACTGCCGGAGGTCACTAACGTAGTTGAGTGGTTCGGCAGAGTCAAGCGGAGCGGGAGGTGAGCGGGAGGTGAGCGGGAGGAAAGTGTCAGCTGTGAGGGACCCGGGAGGAGCGGGCTTGACACCCATCCATATTTCTGCAAATATAGAAATATGGAAAGCGGCACCAGCAAGAAGCGGGCGGAACGAGTGGCGAAGTATGCCGATATGTTCTCGGCGATGGGAACGGAGCCGCGGCTGCGGATTATGCAATTGCTCTTGTCGGCCCATCCCGCGGGGTTGGTCGTGGGGGATGTACAGCGCGAACTGGAGATTCCGAATTCGACGCTGTCGCACCATCTCGACAAGCTGAAGAATGAAGATCTCGTGCATGTACAACGGGAGAGCACGTTTTTGCGCTATACCGCGAACACCGAAGCGCTTCAGGAACTGCTGCAGTTTCTCTATTCCGAGTGTTGTACCCGGAACAAGGCGCTCAAGCCGCAAGACATCCTGGAAATTTGCAAATAGGAGATTGCCATGGACAGCCCCAATATCAAGGAAATCGTCAAGGAAAAATACGGGCAGGCGGCCTTGCGTGGCAAGAGGGGCAGCTGTTGTGGGACGGGTGATTCTAACGGATCCACTTGCGATCCGATCACCTCCAATCTCTACGACGCGACACAGATGCAACAAGTTCCTGGGGAAGCGCTCGAAGCTTCGCTCGGTTGCGGAAATCCGACCGCGCTGGCCAAACTGAACCCGGGAGAAATTGTTCTTGATCTGGGATCCGGCGGCGGCATCGATGTTTTGCTTTCCGCTAGGCGCGTTGGCCCGACCGGCAAAGCCTACGGCCTGGACATGACGGATGAAATGCTGGCGCTTGCCAACGAGAACAAGCGCAAGGCGGGCGCCGAAAACGTGGAGTTCTTGAGAGGCGAGATCGAAAATATCCCGCTGCCGGACAATACCGTCGATGTGATCATCTCGAATTGCGTGATCAATCTTTCCGCAGATAAAGACCGCGTGTTGCGAGAGGCTTTCCGCGTGCTGAAGCCCGGCGGCAGGCTGGCCGTTTCCGACGTCGTCACGCGCGGCGAAGTCGATCCACAAATCCGTCAAAACCTTCTCTTGTGGGTGGGCTGCTTGGCAGGAGCCCTCGAGGAAAATGAGTATCGCGACAAGCTACTGTCCGCGGGATTCGAACAGGTGGAGATCGAGCCGACCCGCATTTACCGGGTCGAAGATGCGCGCGAGTTTCTCACTCTGAAAGGACTGGATGTGGATGCGCTGGCGCCGCAAGCCGACGGCAAATTTATCAGCGCCTTCCTGCGGGCCACGAAGTCAAAATCCGCGAAGACCACGGAAGCTTGTGGCGCGCCAACGTGTTGCCAGTGAGGGCAGTAATTCCGTCCATTCGAATGAAGGATGACCATGCAAGCGGCTTACAACGTTCTGTTCCTGTGCACCGGAAATTCGGCTCGTTCCATCATGGCCGAGGCCATTCTCAACGGTAAGGGCAAACCTGTTTTCACAGCTTACAGCGCCGGAAGCCACCCTTCGGGGAATTTGCGCTCTGAGGCGCTCAGGATGATTGAGCTGGCGCATCTGCCTACGGAGGGCTTGCGCAGCAAGAGCTGGGAAGAGTTCAGAAAGCCCGGATCGCCAGAGATGAATTTTGTTTTCACGGTTTGCGACAACGCGGCTCAGGAAACATGTCCCATCTGGCCCGGACGGCCTATGACGGCACATTGGGGTGTGCCCGACCCCGCGCTGGCTAAGGGCACAACGGAGCAAATCGAACGTGCTTTTCGCGATGCCTACCTACTACTCGAACGCCGCATCAGTTTGTTCCAGAGTCTGCCTTTCTCGAGCTTGGACAGGCTGGCGATCCAAGACGAAATCGACCACATAGGTCAGCAGAGCCGTGCCGCAGGTTAGCTAAATCCGATCACCGGCGCGTGCTTGCCACCCGGCCCATCCTTCGCCCCGCCTTTTCATTTCCTGCCAGCCTATGTTTGGCCAGTCTCCTGTTTCTGGCGGAGCGGTTGCGAGGTATTGTATACACGTCGTGGGAGGCGGAGATGAACAGGCAAATTCAGGTAGTGGGCGTGATGGGGATGCTGCTTGCCGCGCAGGGACAAGCGCCAGTGCGGCCGGAAGTGCCGGAAAGCTTGAAAGCAGCAGCGGGTGAGGAAGTGATTCTGGCGGCACATGCCACTGGAACACAAATCTATGTTTGTCAGCAGGGGTCGGATCAAAACTACGCCTGGGTGTTCAAGGCCCCGGAAGCGGAGTTGGCGGATGCGACGGGGAAGAAGATTATTCATCATTCCGCGGGACCAACCTGGAAGCACATCGACGGAAGCGAAGTGAAGGCTAAAGTGGTAGCCAAGCAGGACGCGCCGAAGGTGGAAGCGCCCAAGTCGGCGGCGATCCCCTGGCTGCTGCTGAGCGTCACAGGTCGAAGCGGAGAGGGGATCTTAAGCCGCGTGACGAGCATCCAGCGAATTCACACCGAGGCTGGGATGGCACCGGAGGCTAAGTTTTGCGATGCGTCGGCTGCGGGCAAAGAAGTAGGTATTGGGTATG
>Ga0210399_10002867_pt1 | contig 13393 bp, 13 predicted proteins | sample IncBWC14MmetaG_FD_150865 | JGI IMG/M metagenome (GOLD analysis project Ga0210399, IMG submission 150865) | Forest soil microbial communities from Barre Woods Harvard Forest LTER site, Petersham, Massachusetts, United States - Inc-BW-C-14-M | ecosystem: Environmental > Terrestrial > Soil >... | reverse complement strand
GCAGCGTGCGTCGTGGCTACGGTGCCCGTGTTCTGCGTCTGAGCCGCTGCTGCTACCATAAACACAATGAGCAGCGGTAGAACCACACCCAGCTGTTGCTTTCGCATTTCGCTTCTCCCCCACACGCGCCGGCCCTCGGCCTTGCTCGTGTCTTTCCTCGAACTCGCTTTCAGAGTTGGACTCGCCAATCTATTCCCCGTCTATACAGCCGGTGTCAGAATCCGTTTCACAACATCTTTCGTGAACGGTTTTCCCAGCCGGTCTTGAAACGTCTCTTTGAACACGATCGAATCGACCGTGATCTTCACCACGTACCCGTTGAATACCGGATCGTTCTCCCGCAGGAAATACGCCTTGTTCAGCCCGTTGGTCACGACCGCGATCATGCCGTTGTCCGATTTCACGACCCCGTGCAACGCGATCTGCTCAATGTCCAGGCACTTCTTGCCTGTGCTGCAACCCGATCCTCCTTGCCGGTTCACCACCGGGCTGATGAAGGGATCGCGCTTGCCGGTCATCGAATACTTCTTGTCTTCCTGCTTGTCAGGCTTGGAAGCTTCCGCTTCGGAGCCAGCCGGCTTGGATTTGCTCGCCCCCGCCTTGCCCGCCGGCTTTGCGGCAACCTTCACTTCTGGCTTTGCCGCAACTTTCACTTCTGGCTTTGCCGCTGCCTTCGCGACTTTCGGCGCCATCGGACTCTGTGCTTTCGTGGCGGTCTGCGTCTTGGCCGGAGCCTGTGGCTTCGTGGCGGCCTGCGTCTGGGCAGGTACCGTCGCTTTCGCCGGAGCCACACTCTTGGCCGGTGCCGTCGCAGCCTTCACAGGCGCGACTTGCGGCTTGGCGGGCACGGACTGCACGGGAGCCTTTGCCGGAACGATCGCCGGCGCCTTCGCCGGAGTCGCTGCCGAAGACTTGGCCGGAACCGCGCCCGAGGGCTTCGCCGGCGTTGTGCCTTGGAGTGCCGCCTTGCTGGCTGCAGTCTGCTTCTGCTGCGCGCCGTTCAGGGCGTCTTTCGTGTTCTGAATGATGGCGGGATTCTGCGCCCAGGCAGTGCCCGCGGTGAGTGCCAATGCAACGATGCCAGTCGTCAGCTTCATAGTGTTTCCTACCTTTTCACCGGAGGCTGCCCGGGCTTCGCCGACCCGGCAGGATCCAGGTCGTGGCTGAAGAAAGTGATCGCCGTGCACGTCGCCACCACGCTCTCGTTGGGGGCGTATTGATACGTCTTCTTGGTCTTCGCGTCTGCCGGCTTGCGGGTGGACGCGACCAACAGCCCCGACACATTCACGATGCGCTCCAGCTTTCCAACCCGATCAAAGAAATTCAGCATCGAGTAGTAGGGGCCATCCAGCTCCAGGTCGAACGGAACTTCCGTATAGAACTCTTTTTGCGCAAGCGGCTTGGACGTATAGCGCCGCAGTTCGATGCCGGCCTTCGAAGCTTCCGCGTCCATCATGCGCATGAAACCATCGACTTCTTTTTCGTCGGGCACGATGCGCCGCTCGATATCGAGCTGCTGCTTCAGGCTGGCCAGCTGCCGTTCGATCTCGGCGAGCCTGGGCCGGTAAGCTTCCAGTTCCGCATTCTCCTTGCGCTTGGCTTCAAGCTTCTGCTGTGCCGCCGCATTCTGGTCGCGCACGCTCTTGAACACGGTGTAATACAAACCCGCCGTGACCAGAACGGCTCCGCCGACTACGACCGCCAACTGCTTGAGGCCCGACATTTCCCCGAAATTCGTCGCCATAGTTGCCTGCCTTTAGGACTTGCTCTTCTCGCACGTCAGCGTGAATGTGAATGCCTGCATATCTTTCACGCTGTCGTCCTGGATGCTTTCCTTGATCTCGACATTGCGGAAGTACCCGGTCTTCTGCAGGTTCGAAATCAGGTTGGCGACCGCGTCGGAACTGAGCGCCATGCCTTCAATATCGACGCTGGCGCCCTGATCCTTCATGTTGTTCAGCCAGACCGCTTCGGTGTTGTTGACGGTCTCGCCCACCATCGCCATCAGGTTGACCGGACCAGTCTGGTTATTGCGTAACTGGTCGATGACATCCACCCGGCGCTTGTAGTTTTCCGCCTCGCGCTGGCGCGCCAAGTAACGCGCCTTCACGTCGGCCAATTCGCGGTTCTTCTGCTCGGCCTGCGCCATGTTCTGCGCGATGGTTTTCTTCTGGGCGTCCAGGTGATACCAGGTGTAGAGATTGAACGCCGCCGCCAGTCCGAACACGACCAGAACTTTCAGGCGCGGGGAGCCGACATCGCCGACTTCCATGACCGGCATCGACGGCATCGCCGAGCGCTTATTTTTCGGTTTCGGTGCTTCCAGCAGATTGATTCGAATCATAGGTCGCTAAAACTCCTCAAAGCCAAGCCCACCGCAACCGCCAGCTGGCCCGCGTTCTGCTCGATCAGTTCCGCTCCCATCCCTTCGGCTGGAGGCGCGATCCGCTGGAACGGATTGAACAATTCCACCGGCATCGAAAATTCCTGCCGCAGCCCTTCCACCAGCCCCGGCACTTTCGACGAGCCGCCCGCCAGGTAAATCTTCTCGATGTGCTCGCCCGCCGCGCTGGCCCGGAAGAAGTCGAACGTCTTCTGGATTTCCAGCACGATGATTTCGGTCACCTGCTGCAGGATCGGCGTCTTGGCGTCTTCGCTCACCGTGCCCACTTTCTTGCCCAGCTTCAGCGCTTCCGCATCCTCGAAACTCAGATCCAGTTCCTTCTGCAGCGAATCGGTGTATTGATGGCCGCCCACGCTGACGTCGCGCGGGAACAGCGGCGTCGTACCCTTCACGATGTTGATGTTCATGACGCTGGCGCCCAGGTTCAAGAGCGCCACCACCTGCCCTGGAGCGGGCTCGTAGTTGTACTCGTAGCAGTTCTGCAGGGCCAGAGCATCGATGTCCACGATAGCCGGGGTGCGCCCTGCCATCGAGAGTACGTTGGTGTAGTTCAGAATCTTGTCCTTCTTCACCGCCACCAGTAACACGTCCATCTGGGGGTTACCGGCATCTTCGGACAGAATCTGGTAATCGAGGTTGACGTCGCCAAGATCGAATGGAATGTGCTGGGCGGCTTCCTTCTGGATGGTTTCGGCCAGTTCCTGGTCGCTCATCGAGGGCAGCGAGATCTTCTTCACGATCACCGAGTGCCCGCTCACTGCCGTGGCCACGTTCTTGGCCTTGATTTCATGATCGGTGAACAGCTTCGAGATCGCGCTCGAGACCGTGCCCGAGTCCACGATCATGGAATCGACCACGATATCTGGCGCCAGCGGCTCCAGGCCGAGATGCGCCACCTCGACGTCGCGCCCCTTCCGCTTCAACTCCACTGCCTTGATGCTGGAGGAGCCCACATCCAGACCAACAATCGTCTTCGACCCGAATCCAAACATGTGCCCGCCTTTGTAGCGCCGGCGTCTCGCCGGCTGTCCTGAGGGCGTCCCGCCCTCGGTTTTCTACTGCGTTCCGGCAGCCTTCACGGCCGCCTTGGGTTGTTGTTTCCTTTTCGTCCGAACTTCCATCTGGTTCGACTTCTCTTCCATCCACTGGTCCAGCTTCGACTTCTTGAAGCGCCAGCGGTTGCCCAGTTTGAAAGCCGGAATCTTCTGCTCATTTACGTACTTGTAGAGCGTGTCCGGACTCACCCCCAGGTATTGCGAAGCCTGGCGAATGTTCATCACTTCACGCGAGTCGGCCATAGAGTTCATTCCCTTCCACAGAATCAAAGCCCTTGCTTGCCGGCGTCTCCGGCGGCAAAAGCAAACCTTGGGAGGAAATCCCTCGTTCCAGTTCGGGTTCGAGAGGATTTCGGTGTGCAGAGCATATCTCAACCCCGGAAAACCCGGAGTCAAGCCAAATCTCCGTGTTTCACCCGGTTTTATACCTGTTTTCTGGAAAATTACTTTGGTATAAATGCAGATTACTGCTATGGGTTGTGATTGCCTCCTTAGTGACCACAATTAGAAGGACTGTTTATACGCAAGATGCGCCGTTACCCGATTTCACATAACCAAAGTACTAGCGACGGTACGAAGGTCTTAAGACGCGCGGAAGCTCACTGAAAACAATGGATTACGTGGCGTATCGCAAAGTTTCCCTTCAGCCTCACCGCCACCTCGATTAGCGTTTCTGAAGGGGCGACGGGAAGGCACAAAACGCCCCATCCAGACCCTGCCAATCAGCAATGTTCACCCACCGGACTCGCCTCTCCTCTCGCAAGAACCAACAGAACGTAGGCGTGATGTGCGCTGCCTCACATACCGTTGTCGAATCACTTTGCTAGTTTGAAAAGTTGGTGTCTTCGTTCTGATCTGCTCTGGGGAGGAGTGCTTCGATGAAATTTCTGGTGGTCGGCGCGGGCATGATGGGTTCAGCGGCGGCTTACGATATGGCACGCCAGCCGGATGTGCTCTCTGTCACATTGGCGGACGCTGACCTGAGGCGTGCTCGTGAAGTTGCAGCCCGCATCAATCACATTCATGGCGACCGGAAGGTCAAGGCGATCGTGCTCGACGCCTCGAATGAAAAATCCGCTGCTCATGCCATGAAGGGTCACGATGCCACCCTCTCGGCAGTTCCCTACTTCCTGAACCTGGGCCTGGCAAAAGCAGCCATCGAAGCGCGCTGTCACTTTGCGGATCTTGGTGGCAACAACACCGTCGTTCGGCAGGAACTTGCCTTGTCGGCCAAAGCCGAAAAGCGGGGTGTCGCGATTGCGCCCGACTGCGGCCTGTCGCCCGGCATGGCCTCGATTCTGGGCGGAGAATTGGTCAATCGTCTCGGCGGACGCGCCGACGCGCTCAGGCTCTATGTAGGCGGTTTACCGGAACGCCCAGTCCCTCCGTTTCACTACCAGCTCGTGTTCTCGGTGGAGGGCCTCATCAACGAATACGTGGAGCCGGCCCGCATCTTGCGCAAAGGCAAGCTGGTCATGATCGAACCCCTTACCGAGCCCGAGGAATTTCACATGGACGGTTTCTCGCCCCTGGTTGCGTTTCAGACCTCAGGTGGAACCTCCACCCTGCCGGAAAGCTTCGAGGGCAGGGTAGGCGAATGTTTTGAAAAAACGCTGCGCTATCCCGGCCACTTCGACTTGCTGTGCGAGCTGAAAGCGCTGGGGCTTTTCTCTGGCGAGAAGATGAAAATCGGCAATGTGCAAATCGCGCCTCGCGCCTTGATGTCGAAGGTCTTCGAAGGAAAATTTGCCAGCAAGGGTCCCGACGTCTGCATCATGCGGCTGGAAGCGCACGAGTCGGTCCGCACGCCCGGCGTGCGCGGATTGCTCGGCGGCCGCCTCAAGGGCCGGGTCGCAACCTTCACCCTCGTCGATCACTACGATCCTAAGACCGACATGAGCGCCATGATGCGCACCACTGCGTTTCCGGCATCCATCGTCACGCAGATGCTGGCATCGGGGGCCATCAGCAAACGCGGCGCTGTGCTCCAGGAACGCGATGTCCCCGCCGAAATGTTCCTCGACGAGATGGAGAAGCGCGGAATCAACATTCAGTATGCGATCCAGTAGCTGCCAGCACCTGTTCATGTTCTTCCATGTTCTTCGCGAATTCACTGCATAAGCCTTGTCATTCCGAGCGCAGCGAGGAATCTCGTTCTCTTGACAGTGCCGGGGACAACAGATTCCTCACTCCGTTCGGAATGACAAATGAAGGGTTCTTTTGTGTGCCTTTGCGTACCTCTGTGGTTCCAAGCTTTTGAAGTTCCTGCCGCTGCAACCACACTGTGCACTTTCTGCGCGTCGCGCCAGACGATACTCTGATGAATACGCGGAGGACGCTTGCGCTATCTCGATCGAATGCAACCTCTGGCTCTGGTGATCTTGCGCCTGGTCTTAGGCATGATCATGATCGGCCATGGCTGGCAGAAGGTAAACGGCCACCTGCACGAATTCGCCGGTCATGTGGCCAGTCTTGGGCTCCCTGCCTGGCTCGGCTACGTCTCGGCGTTTACGGAATTTGGCGGTGGCATCCTGCTGATCGCCGGTTTGTTCACGCGGTGCGTTGCTTTTGCTGTTCTCGTGGACATGATCGTGGCCATCGCCAGGGTCCACTGGAAGCACGGTTTTATGGGCAATGGCGGCTACGAATTTCCCCTGGCGCTCTGTGCAATTGCATTCGCATTGATCTTCTTCGGAGCGGGAGCGATCTCGATTGATGGCATTCGTGGAGGCGGCCGAGGTGGACTAAGTCGCAGCAAGTCCGGATAGTCCGGCTCTGCCGTCCCGGCCGAACTTCATTCGTAATGGCGCTCCGGTTGGGGAGAGCGTCGCCTGGAAACATTCTGCGTTTCAGTGCGCCGGTTTAGCCGAAACCACCGCGTCCAGCAGCGACATTCCAGTAACCAATCCCGTCGAATTGTCTGACAACACAAACTTAACCGATACAGGAATGTTCTCAGAGCGTCCGCCTGGCGTGAAGCGCCATTGACGAAAGGCTGATTGCGCGGCGCTCGCAAGCTGCGGGTCACCAGATTGAATGCGAACTTGCTCCACGGTCCCGTCAGCATTCAGAACAAGGGATGCCGACACGACACCTTGTTTCCGACCTTGTCGGGCCGATTCTGGGTATGTGGGGATGGCGAAGAAAGTGATGCGGCAGTCCAGGTGCGAGCTTGCCGCTCCGGGTTGATTGGGTTTGGACGTGACGTCCTCGATGTGACCTTCTGACGTGTTGGCCTCGAGATGGCAATCGCAGGGATTCCCGCTGGCGCACACCCACCGCATACCTTCAGGGGGTGCGGCGTGATCGCATGCCTGCGGAGATTTCATTTGCAGAGCCATGCCCGCGAGCAGCACCAAACCGGCAATGAACGCCCGATGCATATCGCCTCACTTTCGCCGTTGGAGTGGTGTTTAGATGGGTCCTGTGAATTGAAGAACGTCCATTTGCAGCAAATTTGCAAGAAAAACGGGCCGTCGCATAGGACGGCCCTGATAATGGTACTCAGTTCGTAAATTACCCCCTTGACTGCGGCTACTCGTGGCCCCCCGGCAATTGCAGCAGCCAGGCGCTGCGCCCATGCGTGGCCGCGTAGAGCAGACGCGCACCGGGCACGATCGTCAGACCCGGCACTTCCACCATGGGGAGACCCGAACCTGCAACCGTCCACGTCGAGGCCCCCCGGGCCAGCCGCATCACTCCGAAGTCCGAGGATGCGTACAGATCTCCTCTGACGTCATCCAGTACAACGCTGGTAACCGGGAAGTCGGGCAGGTTGTTGCTGATGTCGGTCCACGTGGCGGCGCCTCCGCTCCAGGTTACGTCAAACACGTGACCCGGCGTCGATGGCGTATTGATGTCGTAACCCGAGTAGGAAATCCATGCGTGATTCGAGTTTTTCGGATCGACATAGATGCTGGTCGGGTGGCGGGATGGGGAAGCCGGCGAGGTGTTGTCGATGCGTGTCCACACCACCACGTTCGCTGCGGCGTTCGCGTTCGCGGAGATGAAGACGCGGCCCGCTCCCGTCGACGCCCATACGGTGCCCTTGTCTCTCCGGTTCGTAGAACGCTGAATGGCTGACACAGCTCCGCCAAGTCGGTCCGAGCCGTACACCGGAGTCGTGCTGTAGGTCCCGGAGTCGGTTAGATCGGTCTGGCCCGGCGGTCCGATTATGACAAAGTCGCCGCAGGCGGGGTTCGTGCCTGAAGTTGTGAACTCAGGGCAGTTCGCTTCCAGGTAGGCTTGCGAGCCGCCCCAGTCCTGGGTTCGCCAGACACTGAACGATCCCTGGAAAATGGTGCCTGCATTGGCCTGGTTCGGGTCGGCCAGCACCGGCGGATAGAAGTAGGACCCTTCCGGACTGGACGCGATTGGGCCTCCAATGATTACCCACTTTGTCGGGTCGCCGTTCTGGAAATTCGCGTCGTTGAACTGAGTCGTGAAGGTATTGACTCGGAGGTGGTCGTTGGCCGAGCTGAAACCGGATTGGCCTCCGTCGCCGTAAATCTCCTGCAACCAGGTCACAGTGTCGCCGCTAAATTGCCAGGTACCGTTGTCTTGAGTTCCGCCCTGAAGGTTGTTCTGCGGGTTTTGCCTGCTGGCGGAGAGGCTTTGGAACTGCAGGGTGGAGAAACCTTTGTTCATGCTGGAAAGCCGCTTTGGCACGCGCCAGAGCAGGCTCTTGCAATAGGCCTTCGCGGCGCCGGTCAATCCACGACTGTCGCACTTGGAGGAGACGTCAGCAAATCGACCATCCGTGCGCACCACTCCACCATCCGAACCTTCCCAATACTGGAACGGATTATTGGGGTTCACGACAATGGCGTGTTGGTCGGGATGGGTGGCATTCGCATGTGGGGTACTGGCATCCTGGGTCAGATCGCTCCAGGTTTGTCCTGCGTCGGTGGACAACAAGACCGCCCGGCCGTTATTGAAGCCGAAAAGGCCGTAGTCGAACGAGCCCAACAGATACACGGTATCAGGATGACCCGAGGGCGTGGAGACAGCGTTGTCGTACCAGCACTGGCCGCCGCAGTAGTTGTCGACCTGAATTCCTCCCAGGGATGTGAAGGTCGCCCCCGTATCGGCATTGTCGCTGCGGAAGAAGTTGGAGTGGTGACCGGTCGCCCCACTCTGGCCCTCGCCAACGTACATGCGGGTCGCTCCGCTGGGCAGGGTGGTGAGGTCGAACTCAGAACGCTCCGTCACACTTGCGAGACCCGGCTCTTGGGACGCGAAGATCTGCGAGAAAGTCGTGCCGTTATCTGCAGAGCGCCAGATACCTTGCTGGAAGGCATTGACGTAAATGAACCCCGCGTGCGTAGGGTCCACCTTGACGGTGGTCGAGCCGCGCGTGGGCGCGGGAGCCGTAAAGATGCGCGTGAACGTGCTGCCACTTTGACGGTAGAGACCACGGGTGACGAGCGGATGGGTCGTCGATCCCCCCGAGAGGGCGCCGCCGTCGGTGGAATTGACTCCACGAACGCCGCTGGCGATGGGGACCAGCAGGTTTCCGGCATTGTCGAGAGCCATCTGCCCAATGGAGCGCTGGAAGAAGATGTCGCTACCTGGAACGAGCGTCCAACTCCGCCCGCCATCGGTCGATTTATAGATGCCTACGCCGGCTTCGGAATCCACCGAGGCATTGGGCTCGCCGGTCCCGGCGTAGATAGTGTTGCCGCTTGAATCGGTTGGATCGACCAGGAGCGATCCCATCGCGTTCGTGCCGAAACTGGCGGACAGAAATTTCCAGTCGGGGTGCTCGTCCAAACCATTCCTCGTGCGCCAGACTCCGCCGCCCGCGGCGGCCACGTAAATCGTGCAATTATCTTCCGAACAAGACGGCCCGATCGCCATCGCGGTTACGCGGCCTGCGGTAACGACCTTGGCAAGATCGCCGAGTTGATTGAGGACTCCGGGCTGGGTCGCCTGGCTTGGACCGATCAGCTGCCAGCTTCCGCCAGAGTGTGAGCTGGCATTCAGAGCGGCCCACCCGCTCCGGGCAGCAAAGGTCGCATCGGTGGGAATGTCCTTGGCCGGATACGCACGCAGTAAGTAAGCTTCAACGTCGGGGGTAGCATCGGGATTGCGTATTTCATTTGCGCCGATGGCCGTCTCCGCGTTCCTGCCCGCTTTCAGTTCGTTGGGCTCGCCCTTGGGTGCAAGAAGCGCGTCCGCCCGGACTTTTTGCACTTCCACGCGGGAATCGCCACCCGGCACAAATCGGACTGCCGATCCCGCCATCAGCGTCAGGATTACGATGCATCCGATGGGTAGCCACACACTGCCGCGCGCTTCTACAGATTTGCTCATCGATTGTCTCCATAATGGAAGATGGTTGGAGCCCACAAAAAAGGACTATGAGAAGCGCAGGAATCCTGCTACCGGGAACATTCGTTTGTCAAGACTTTCTTTGTAACATTTTTGCAATCGACACGCCGAAACCTGCGCCCGGCGCGCCTTTTGGAGCACGGATGCAAGGTTCCCCAATCGCGCCCGCGAAACGATGGCACAATTTTTTGCACTATGTTGTACCGAGGGCTGACGACTGCCCTTCAGTACTCCGCCAGCTCCTTCATCTCGCGGAAGAGATCGTTGGCTTGCGACAAGATGGCGTCTTCGAGAATCGGCTGGTAGGCGACGTAGACGTCCATGGCAGCAACGCGCCCAGATTCAGAAGCGTAGCTGTGACCATCCCGCCCCGCCTGAGGGAATGCACTATGTGTGCGCTCCGCAGAATCCCTGTGATTGCCGGCTGGAGAAAGACTCCGCGGACAATGAAGGCTCTCCCGCTCCGCCTGCTGCAATCGAACCCCTCGCGGTAGAGAATCCCGGCATCGCCCAAGTGAAAATCGAATCGGGAGACCCCGCGTTCACAGGAGCAGTCCAAACCGCACTTCAGAAATGGCGCTTCGCACCCTCCGCCGCAGGTCAAACTCTGACCGCCACCTTCACATTCGCGCTGGCAGGCAATCCCACCGAACACATCAGCACGACCGTGAGCGGCGCCTCGCCTCTCAACCTCGTGATCTCCGCCAGTCCTGTCCGAATAACCACCAAGGACACACACAGGCTTCACGATGAACTTTGTGAATCCTTCGTGCAACCTTAGTGTCCTTCGTGGTCAACTTCTTTCTGCTAGGCGCGCGCGTTCTGAAATCGCTTTCGCAGCGCGGCCACCAAGGCTCGATCCGCGCGCTCCGACACCATCTCCAGAGGCGAATACCCACGCTGCCAGGCCAGATAGAAAGTCATTCCCAGGAGAGCCATCGTGATTACAAAGTTCGGCCACGCATTTAGGGCCCACTGACCGCGCCACGTCAGATTGGCCGCAGATGAAAGCGGCGCCAGATAAGGAATCGGCCACTGATCGCCATCCGGCCCCCGCGAGCCCAACAGGTCCTCCAACAGATGCAAATGAAACCCCAGAAAACAGAATGCCGCGATCTTCCACTTCTGCTCAACGAGCGCAAAGGCCAGCATCGCAATGACAAGCGCAAAAGCAAGATTGTGCAGCGAGTGATGGTAGCGCGAGAACCACAACAGAGGATGAGACGAGTTACGGGTTAGCACTTCAGCAATAATTCCGAGTCCATCAACATCCGGAACGACCACCGACCAGGTTACCAGGGCGCGATCGCGAGGGGAAAGAGCTGTCGAGTTCGCCAGAACCCAACCCGTCAAAAAGTGAGTAACAGGGCTCATGAAAGCAGTCGTAGTCGTTGGTGAAAAGCCTTTAGCTCTCAGCTCTTAGCTTCTAGCTCGCAACACGAAGTTCATGGCCTTAGGTGGGGGTCCACCTCGAAAGTGCTCGAAAAGCCGCGTGCAGTGCGGAACTCAGAAGCTTACCTACAACACAGCAATTGCAAGTTGTTGTCAACTCGCATAGAATCCCGCCCGGCAACTTCCCCCCGAGAGTCGCCCATGCCCAGAGTCGACCAGCGTCTGTGAGGAGGATACGAATGAAAGTCAAGAATTCACCTTTTTTGGTGGCAGTTGCGTTCTGCGCTGCTTTGGCAACCTTCGCGCAAGCACAGAGCGCACAACAACGGCTTCCCATGAAGCACTTTGCGAAGCCTAACCATACCCAGTCGAGTGTTGCCGCGCTTTCGGCGACATCTCCGGCGGCGGCAGCAGCAGTACCCGGTTTACCTCTTTGGACATTCAATGTGGAATCCAGCAGGGATGGCAACGAGTACACAGGAGTCATGGTGGGCACGAGTCCATTTCACGACGGGTCCGGACACACCAGTGTCGCGACGCAAGTCGTACCCATCGTGATCCGGACGCACACCATCGGAACGTCGGTCAGTTCGACGGGAATCATCGCGACGACGCCCGGCAATACGACCTTCAACCCGGCTTCCCGGGATCGTGCTTGTCTGGGATCGCATAACAATAATCCGTTCACGCTGTTTTTGCAGTCGCCCATCGTACAAGCCGCCGATTTCAATTATGGCGGCACCGACGTCGGCACCACTCAGACAACGGACGCGTTTCAGCGTGCAAATTTCTGGCGCGTAATCGATCAGAACAATTATCATGTCACCCTCGGCCCGGTAACCACTTTTGATCCCATCGTGATTGATATTCCGGCGGCGAGTGGTCTCGCCCTGGCCACCGGTGCTCTCGGGCCGCCCAACTTCTGTGCGCCCCTGGGCATCATCGACATCAATCTGTTTGACCTGATCCTGAACAACAATGTTTTGCCGGCGCTCGCCCCACTCGGGGTCAACCACGGCACATTCCCGATTTTCTTTTTACACAACCTGGTGATGTCGATCGGTGACCCAACCAACCTTGCGAACTGCTGCGTTCTCGGCTATCACGGCACCGGCAACGCCGACCCAACCCAGACCTACTCGCCGATAGATTTCGACTCCACGGGTCTTTTTGGCGTTTCGGGTTTGGATACGGCGGTGGCTTCGCACGAGGTCGGCGAATGGATGGACGATCCGTTTGGCAACAATCCGACGCCGCCCTGGGGCCACACCGGACAGGTCGGAGCCTGTCAGAACAACCTGGAAGTGGGCGATCCCCTGACTGGCACGGAGGCGCCTCGGATCCTGATGCCCAACGGATTCACCTATCACCTGCAAGAATTGGCGTTCTTCTCGTGGTTCTACAGCTCGCGCTCCGTCGGAGTTGGCGGCTGGTTCTCCGATAATGGCACGTTCCTGAGCAACGCTGGGCCACCCTGCAAGTAATCAGTTGCAGCTGGAAACGAAGGGCAGCCTACCGGGCTGCCCTTTTTTGATTCGTGAACAAAGCTCTTAGCCGTTAGCTTCTTAGCCTTTAGCTCAAGAACTGTCCAGCCGACGACTGACGACCGACGACTAGTTCTAGTACTCCGCCAGCTCTTTCATCCCGCGGAACAGATCATTGGCCTGCGGCAGGATGGCGTCTTCGAGAATCGGTTGGTAGGCGACGTAGACGTCCATGGCAGCGACGCGCCGCACAGGGGCGTCCAAGTCAGGAAAGAGTTGATCGGCGATGCGGGCCGCGATTTCAGCACCGTAACCCCAGCTCAGAGAATCTTCGTAGGCCACGAGCGCGCGGTTGGTCTTCCTTACCGAGGCAGCAATCGTCTCCCAATCAAACGGATTGAGCGTGCGCAGATCGATCAACTCGACCTTCACTCCGTGCTCGCGCTCCAACCGCTGCGCTGCCTGCAGAGCCCGGGGCACCACCGCACCATATGTAATGACCGTGATGTCGGTGCCGGGCTGCACGATGCGTGCCTTGCCGAACGGAATCATGAAGTCCGGCCCAGGATAGTGCGAGCGTCCGTAGGTCTCGCGGTAAAGCCGCTTATGCTCGAGGAACAATACCGGATCGTCACAGCGAATCGCGGTTCGCAGCAAACCAGCCGCATCGAGGGCATTGGAAGGAAATACCACACGCAGTCCCGGAATGTGCGTGAAAATGCTCT
>Ga0210399_10002863_pt1 | contig 13416 bp, 10 predicted proteins | sample IncBWC14MmetaG_FD_150865 | JGI IMG/M metagenome (GOLD analysis project Ga0210399, IMG submission 150865) | Forest soil microbial communities from Barre Woods Harvard Forest LTER site, Petersham, Massachusetts, United States - Inc-BW-C-14-M | ecosystem: Environmental > Terrestrial > Soil >... | reverse complement strand
CTGAGTGAAGGACGAGTTAACACACAAGCGTTGATTTCGCATGAACTTTCGCTCAGTCAATTTCAGGAAGCCTTTCGGATCACACAGGATGGTACGGCTACGAAAGTGGTCTTTAACCTCGGGATGACATGAACACCGCCAGCCAGACCAGGCGGAGCCATATGTGTCTCGCGCTCAGATCATGCCGGGTGTCCTTCAACGACTACTGGCTGCACGCGAAGAGAAGTTGAATTTTGCATAATTGCGATCTTTCTTAAAGAATGCGAGCATCGATGAAGATCATTCGCCACCACGACGAAGCTGGACAAATTTGCTACTCCGCGCAACAAAACGATGGCGTAGCATTGCGAATTGCCGGAGATATATTCGGAAGATATGAAGTCACAAGCACGACGAGCAAAGTGACCAAATTGTTGGCCCCGGTGGAACCGGCCGCAATTTGGTGCATCGGCCTGAACTACAGACATCACGCGGAAGAAACTGGACTCTCCATACCCGAGTTCCCCGTTGTTTTTGCAAAAGGCACGAATTCCGTACAAAACCCGGATGATCCGATATTGGTTCCGACGTGGTTGAAAAGCGACGAAGTCGACTATGAGGGCGAATTGGTCGTTGTGATCGGTAAGGCCTGCAAGAATGTCTCGCGGAAATCCGCTCTGGACTACGTTTTGGGATACTGCTGTGGCAACGACGTAAGCGCTCGCGATTGGCAGCTCAAAAAGGGTGGCGGCCAGTGGTGCCGGGGAAAAACGTTCGACACCTTTGCGCCGTTAGGACCCTGCATCAAAACCACTGATGAAATCCCGGATCCCAACAACCTTCGACTCCAAACGATTCTGAACAAGGAGAGTGTTCAAGACTGGAACACCAACGATATGATTTTTGATGTACCTAGCCTTATTGAGTTCCTGAGCGGAAGCACGACACTACTCCCCGGAACAGTGATCTTCACGGGCACGCCACGTGGTGTCGGCATGGCACGAAAACCACCGCGATGGCTAAGGCCTGGCGAAACCGTGACGGTCGTAATTGAAAACATCGGTTCTCTTCACAACCCGGTTGCCTTGGAGTTTCCATCGCCTGACAAACCTTCTTAGGTAGCGTTTAGCGCTGGTCTCACATATGCGCAAGCTCGATCTTAGCGCTGGAGGAAATTTGCAGACTTACACAACTATTGCGGCGGGGAAACAACAAGGGGAAGACTTTATCGCAGATCCGCACCGCGACAGTAGTACAAATCCATTTCCTGCTCAATCTATTCTTGCTCTTTTTGCGCACCCTGACGACGCCGAATTCCTTTGCGTAGGGACCCTCGCGCATCTCGCCGAACGCGGTCTCAAGATTCACATCGCTACCATGACCGCGGGCGATTGTGGTAGCACCACGCTTTCTGCAAAAAAAATAGCGAATGTTCGACGCGGGGAGGCCCGGCGTGCTGCGAAACTAATAGGTGCGCACTATATCTGCCTTAACGAAAGAGACCTCCATGTTTTTTATAACAGGAAGACTCTGGCGAAAGTGACGGAACTGGTCCGGCAGACCAGCCCATCGATTGTTTTTACCCATTCGCCTGTCGATTACATGGTGGACCACGAAACAACAAGTCAACTCTGCCAAACCGCCTGCTTTGGCGCCATGGCTCCTAACTTTCGAACCGGAAATAGCAGGGCGGCAAAACCTCTTAAGTCTGTCCCGCACCTTTATTACGCGGAACCTTTTGGAGGTCGGGACATCCTGGGGAAGGAAGTTCATGCAACATTGTTTGTTGATATCGCTTCAACTTTTTCCCGGAAGGCGCAAACGCTCTCTTGTCACGAAAGTCAGCAAAAGTTTCTGCGTACTCAACAAGGAATACCGCAGCTGTTGGACATGATGCGCGCGATGGCGGAGCGCGCCGGAATGATTTCACATTTCACAGTGGCCGAAGGATTTCGTCAGCATCTGGGCCAGGGTTTTCCGCAGGATGAGGCACTGGCATTTTTCCTCCCTGAGTTAGTCAGAACAATTAAGATGTAAACGCCCGGACAACACGTTGGCGAGGTTCCGCTCGTCTGCTGAAGTACGGTCACACCTCTCCTTGAGCATCCGTCAACGCTTTGACGTATTACCTCCCACATTTCTTCGTTTCTTTGATAGTTCATTAGAGAAACGCAGAATTCTCCATAGAAAAATAACTTGACACTGCGTTCAACGCCATGTTACGAAGCTTCTTCCACGGGTGGGGCTCTTAGACATTCCTGGTAGGTCCGATGACTTTTCAGTCAGGGGGAGGACAAAAACATGTCTGGTAAACGAATCATCAAGTTCTTGGCGACTGGCTTTTGGGCCGCTTTATTAGGACTCGCCGGTTCCAACCTGGGCTTTGCTCAGGAGGCCGTAACCGGCAATTTTCGTGGAGTGATCACGGACGTATCGGGGGCACTTGTTCCGCATGCGAATGTCAAAGCCGAACAAATCGGAACGGGGTTAGTTCGTGAGGTTCAAACCAATGAACTGGGAAACTATCTTCTTCCGGCGCTGCCTCCCGGAGACTATAAGCTCACGGTGAGCGCTGCGGGCTTTAGCACGATTGTCCGACCAACGATACGCCTGCTGGTGGCCCAAGACCAGACGGTTAATTTTAGCTTGGCGGTTGGATCCACCACGCAAACCATACAAGTGACGTCGGATTCAACCGAGTTAACAACTACGCCCGCGGCAATCGGAACCGTCATCAACCAGCAGCAGGTGGCGGAGCTACCTTTGAATGGCCGTCAATTCACGCAGTTAATACTGCTAACACCAGGCGCCTCTCCTCATCCTGGTGGTCAGCAGAGCACCTTTACAGTCTCGGAAGGTGCGGGTGGGATTAGTCCTGCGGTAAATGGCCAGCGGGGCACCCAAAACAATTACACGTTGGACGGGATCCCGAATAACAGCCTTTTTTTCGACTCCTGGGCCATTAGTCCTCCACCCGACGCCATTGCGGAATTCAAGGTACAGTCCCAGATTGTTGACGGGCAGTTGAATATGTCTTCGGGCGCGAATGTCAACTTAGTCGTTAAATCTGGCACGGATGAGCTCCATGGAAATGTGTGGGAATTCCTCCGTAACGACGTCTTGAACGCGCGCAATGCATTTGATAACACGAAGCCTCCGTACACCCAAAACCAGTATGGAGTGACCATCGGCGGTCCAGTTATGCTGCCGCACTATGACGGGAGACAAAAACATACCTACTTCTTCGGCTACTGGGAAGGCTTCCGCTCCAGTCAAGGGGTAACCCAACTGGTTAGCGTTCCAACGCAAGCGGCGCGGTCAGGAGACTTCTCGGGTTTCTTGGGGCCGCAAATCGGCACGGATAATCTAGGTCGGCCTGTGCTGCAAGGCGAAATCTTTAATCCCTATACGGCAAGGAACGTAACTGCCGGCGCAATCGATCCGACAACCGGTTTGACAGCCGTCGGAAGCGGACTAGTGACAGATCCTTTTCCGGGCAACGTAATTCCTGCGTCCATGATCATGCCGCAAGCGACTTTTGCGATAAATAAGTTCTACCCATTGCCAAATTTGCCGGGTGAAACGAATAACCTGAAACTCCCGAATCAACAGACCGTGAATAACGACCAGTTCGGAGTCAAAATAGACCAGATCTTTAAGAACAACGACACTCTTAACGGAGCCTTTTACCGTTCTCATCCAAGCCAACTCACTCCCACCGGTTTGCCGGGTAACCCGTCTCAGAACTCCAACCTGACCGACAGCGTTGGCATAGGTTACACGCACCTGTTTAACCCGACACTTCTTCTCTCCGCCCGTTACGGATATACGTACAGTAACTGGCAATCCACCTTTGGCACGCCTGTCTCTTCAGCTAGCGCGGCTTCCTGCGGAGTTGGGGACTTTTTCCCCGAAAGAAATGGAATTCCACTTTGTTTTTGGAACACTCCTTCGCCTCAATACACCGATAACCAGCAGTTCTCAATACCCTTGGGGCCGCAGAAAACCAGTTCGGTTTCCGTCGATGTGGCAAAAACGAAAGGGAATCACGAAATTGGCGTGGGCCTTCTTTACTTTCACCTCCATAGCTTTGACGACGGTTGGGGCATGCAGGCGAACTGGTCGCCAGTGCAAACCATGGAACCCGGATTCTTTAACACCACCGGAAACGCCGGTGCCAGTTGGCTCCTGGGCTTGAACAATGGCACCGCAGGCCAGGTGGGAGATACGTCAGCTAATTTTTCCTCCAATTGGTGGGGCGGATACATTCAGGATAAGTGGAAGGTTTCTTCGAAGCTGTGGTTGCAATTTGCGTTGAGATACGACTTCGTGAGTCCCCCGACCTTTCAGAATGGCTTTTGGAGCGGCATCGATTGGGACGAAGGAATTTTTCGGGTAACCCAACCGGTGCCTCCGCAGTTTCCGGCTGCGAACATCAGGAGCACCTGGTTTGATCCCCAATACAACGGAGTCCAACCGCGTTTCGGTTTTGCCTACAACATATCGCCCAAAACTGTCGTCCGTGGTGCGTTTGCCATTTTCGACGACCATGACAATAACTGGATCGAGCCCATTCAAGGCGGCCGCGAGAAATGGCCACTTGCAGCGACGGTAACCAACCTCGTTAACCAGCAGAACATTCAACCGGCCAGTGTGGCGTGTCGAACGGTAAACGGCACGCCGACCTGCGGCCCGGATACCATTTTGTATAACTACCCAGCGTCAACTACCTTTTATGGGCCCAATTCGCCAGTCGCTACTGGGCCGTCCACGAACCCTCGGGAACGCATTCCGTATGCGATGGAATACAATCTCACGGTTGAGCAAGTCCTCACTCGCTCTCTGACCCTGGATGTTGGCTACGTGGGTTCTCTCGGGCGGCACTTATTTGTCGAACAGACAGTCAATACGGCCCCAGTGCCGGGGACAGGTGCTTTGACGCCGAGGCTGCCCTTGCCAGAGTTTTCCCCTGGTTTTACGTACGCCAACAACATCGCCAATTCTACGTATAACGCCTTACAAATAAAACTCGACAAGAGATTTTCCAATGGATTGACCTTCCTCGCTTCCTACACGTACTCAAAGTGCTTGGACCCGAAATCGGATGCATTTAGTGGTCTGGGCGTGGATGCCTACGACTTGAGAAGGTTCTGGGGACGTTGCGATTTTGACCTGCGGCACATATTCGTTTTCAGTTCGATATATCAGCTACCCTTCGGGAAAGGCAGAACCTTCCTTAACAACGCAAGCGGCCTGGAAGATGCGTTCCTCGGGGGCTGGGATATTGGCGGCATCGTGTCTGTGCAATCAGGCGTGCCGTTCACGATTGGAGTCACGGGCGATCCTGCAAACGTCGGCTCGGGCGCCTTTCAGACGGCCGAACTGGTAGGAGATCCGGATCCGCCAGGATTTAAGCGAACCCCACAAGAGTGGTTCAACACCGCGGCGTTTGCGGAGCCGACTTTCGGGACCTTTGGGGATTCCGGAAGAAACATTCTGAACCTGCCGGCGTACAGGAATTTTGACTTCTATGCTTCCAAGAATTTTGCGATCACCGAAAGAGTCAAGTTCCAGTTCAGGGCAGAATTCTTCAACATTCTCAATCATCCGACCTATGGCCAAGGCTACTCGGGGGTGGGCGGAGGTCAAGTCATGGACGTTGGCACGCCGGGTTTCGGCCAACTAACGAGCGCTTCACCTCCTCGCATCATTCAGTTCGGGTTCAAACTAGCTTGGTGAGTTCGTTAGGAAATGAGGCTCTCTTGGTCCACGTTTGGACTGAGAGCGGATGGCCACGGAAAGCGAGGGACGTAGATAACGTCCCTCGTTCCCTGAACACGCTGCAACGTTGTTGGCGCGATGCCAGATTGCTCGCAAAAGCCCATGAGAGCTCGATGCTTCCCCGCCATCCTCATTTACCTCGTCCTTTGCGAAACTGGCTCGGCCCAGACTGCGGATTGGCCAACGTTCGGCCACGATCCGCAGCGTTCGGGATGGGCATCTGAGGAAACGACCCTCAACCATGAGAATGTTGCCGGTCTAGTGCTGAGATGGAAGGTGCGGTTAAAGAATGAACCTAAATCCCTGGTTTCCTTAATGGTTCCGGTCGTCGCAGGCGAGGTGGGAACGGCGCAAGGGAACAAGACAATAGTTTATATTGCGGGGAGTTCGAACACTTTTTTCGCGCTGGACGCACAAAAGGGAAACGTGATCTGGAGCCAGACTTTCGAAACGCAGTTGCTTCCGAAGGAGAAGGGCTTCTGGCTGTGTCCGAATGCCGTTAACGCAACTCCCACGATCGACAGATCCAGAAATGTCGTTTTCAGCATAGCGGATGATGGAAGGCTGTACGGATTGGACCTGGGCACGGGAACGGTGAGATTCGGTCCCATACAATTTGTACCGGCGTTTTCTAAAAATTGGAGTCTGAACCTTTTGGGCGACACGGTTTATGCGTCGGTTTCCGGGACGTGCAATGGATCGAGGCCGGGGCTCTACGCCATGGACATCCGCGATCCGAATCAACCGGTTATTCGGGAGCTTCTTACTGCGAGGAATGGTGCGGGAATCTGGGGTCGCGGCGGGCCAGTGATCGGAAAGAACGGAAGAGTGTATGGCGCGACAGCCGACGGAGATGTTGATCCGTCGGCCGGAAACTACGCAGATAGTTTCATCGCTGCAGCTCCTGACCTGGCGCTCGTTGATTACTACACGCCCGTTAACTGGCCGCACATTGAGGAATACGATCTCGACCTGGCGTCTTCGAGCCCGGTCTATTTCACATATGAGAATTACAATCTGCTTGGGGGCGGAGGCAAGCAGGGGTATCTCTATCTGCTCGACGCCGATTCCTTAGGTAACAAGGACCACCAGACCCCGTTATTCGTCACACCGCGCCTCGCAAATGACCGGGAAACCTACGAGGCTAACGGCATTTGGGGGGCGCTCTCGGTTTGGAGGGATTCGGGCGATCAAACGTGGTTGTATGTACCGCTTTGGGGCCGGCTTTCGAAAGAGGCTCCGACATTTTCCATGACCAATGGACCCATCGTGCACGGAAGCATCGCGGCTTTCCGCGTAGAATCCGCGAACGCAACTGGAAAGCCCGTTCTGGAACCGGCATGGCTATCGGGTGACTTGAATCTCCCGGAACCGGTGGTGGTCGCCAACGGCGTAGTGTTCGTGTTATCGAACGGCGAAAATGCGCGACAGACTCACGAAGGCGGGATCATCACGCAAAAGTGGACATTGCTCAGCGACGCAGAAAAATTGCAGAACACCAGAAATGCGGTCCTCTACGCGTTGGACGCGAAGACGGGAAAGGTGTTGTATCAGAGCGGGAATACCATGCAAGGCTGGGTACACTTCAGTGGTTTGGCAGTTTCACAGGGACAGATTTTTGCGGTGGATCATGATTCGTGGGTGTACTGCTTCGGCCTGAAGTCGAGGCCTTAATGGATCGGCGAAGAGTTTACTGACGAGGTTGCACTATGGGAACGTACTGCCGTCGCAGGTTTCTTCAAGTTTCGACAGCTGTATGCGCTAGCGCCGCAGTCGGTAATGTGCTGGCCAGTAGCGGAGGCCAGGCGCTTCCACTTGGTCTTGTGGTGTCGGTTGCACCTGGTGGTAGCCCCGACAACGCCATTGCTAAAGTCCAGAAGCTTGGCTTGCCCACCTGCCAAGTGGTTGTCGGCGAGCCTTCGCTCAAATTGGCCACTGAACTCCGGAGCGCGCTCGATCGTTACGGTGTCGCGGCAACCACGTTGATCTCCCTCGGCCCAAAGCCATTGGTATTCAACTTGTCTGAAGGCCCCATCACGATAGGCTTGGTTCCCCGAGAGTACCGGAGGCAGAGGATCGAAAACCTCCAGAGAACTTCCGACATGGCCAAACAATGCATGGTGCCGGCCGTGCACACCCACTGCGGTTTCATTCCAGAGAATCCTAACGACCCCTTGTATGGCGAAGCCGTCGACGCCATACGCAAGGTAGCCTCCTACTGCCACGCCAACGGTCAACAGTTCTTTTTTGAAACAGGGCAAGAAACACCGATCACCTTACTAAGAGCCATTGGCGATGTCGGGTTGCCGAACCTTGGGGTCAACTTGGACACCGCCAATTTAATTCTCTACGGTAAAGGGAATCCGGTGGACGCTCTCGACGTTATCGGGACCCACGTTCGCGGAATGCATGCGAAGGACGGCTTGTTTCCAACCGATCCCCGTGGGTTGGGCAAAGAGGTTCCTATCGGCCAGGGGAAAGCGAATTTCCCCCAGATTATCGGAAAGCTGAAGCAATTGGGGTATCGCGGGCCAGTCACTATTGAAAGGGAGACCGAAGGTGCACAGCAACTGGAGGACGTGCGGAGGTCCAGTGCGTATCTGAAAGATTTAATCGGGCAAGCGTACGGTTCTGCGGGCTGACGCAGTCTCGCGAACACGGAGCGGCGCGTATCTTACGAAGGATGGCGATTCTGGCGGCTACTTTAAGGAGCTCAGAAAATGGTGCATAAGCCTGGCGACACGGTCGGAAGACGCGAATTTCTTGGCGGCGCTGCGGCGGCGGGTTTCATGATCATCAAACCACAATCCGTGCGGGGAACCACGGCAAATTCCGCCATTCGGTTGGGCCTCCTAGGCTGCGGACGGCGAGGAACCGGTGTGGCGACTTCGTTTGCCACCAACACCGCCGCCAGGGTGGTCGCTCTCGCAGACCTGTTCCAGGATCAGCTCGACGCCGCCAAGAAGCACTTCGCTGAAGTCGCAGTGCGCCAGGGATATGCCGGTGTAGACCCCAAGTTGATGTTCCGGGGCCCACATGCTTTCCAGGAAATGGCGAATTGTAAAGAAGTGGATATGGTGCAAATCTCGACGCCCGATTTCTTCCACCCTGAACATCTAGACGCGGTTGTATCTGCCGGCAAACACACCTACTGCGAGAAACCGGTGGCCGTAGATGTCTCCGGTGCGAAGAGCATCCTGGAAAGCGGTCGAAAGGCGGATGGCCGACTTAGCCTGGAGGTCGGCTTTCAGATTCGCAGTGCACCTCCTTATGTGGAACTTGTCCGACGCATTCATTCCGGAGCCATTGGTCGCATCGCGTACGGTGCAGCCTACTATCACGCCACGCACATTGATTACCCGCCGCGAAACCCCAACGCTTCGCCATTGGAATTACGGATTCGGAACTTCTTTTGGGATCGCGTTCTCTCCGGAGACACGATCGTCGATCAGACCATCCATGTGATCGATATCTGCAATTGGGTGCTGAAAGCACATCCTCTTAAAGCGGTTGCTTCAGGAGGACGCAACCTTGTCAATTCGGATTGGGGAAATACCTGGGACCATTTCGGTATCCTCTTCACCTACCCCGACGACGTTCACGTAACCATAAGTCAATTCGCGGGCGGGGACGCGTTGTGGGACGTTTCCGAGCGATTTTTCGGCACGAAAGGGGTTGCCGAGGCCCACTACTCCGGCGTCGTGGGGATCTATGCCGACGAGCCTTGGGAATGGGAGGGCAGCACCAGCCCTTGTTCCACTCAGCCTGGGCACGCCAACATCTATGCGGTATCGAAGGCGGGAACAGCAAAAAAAACTGGCGGTGACTTTCTCGACGCTCTGCAGCTCGCCGACGCCCAGAAGGACAAGGCTTTCATCGAGAGTATTGTCACCGGAAAATTTCACAATCAGGCTGCCAAAGGAGTGGAGTCCGCCCTCAGCGCCCAGCTGGGGAGGATGGCTGCGTACACTGGCCGACCGGTGACGTGGGATGAATTGCTGGCCTCCAATCAAACCTATGACGCTCGAATCGAGGGCATTGATCTCAGCGAGTTCGCCTGATCTCCGGTAGACCTGTCGAGTTAGAGCGTCTACTTGTATTGGAAGAGAAAACACTAAACGAGGGGACCGATGAATTACCGAGATCTTTCAACCCCTGTGTTGACCGTTGATTTAGATATTGTGGAACGCAATCTCGAACGGATGGCCAGTCTCTGCCGTGAGAAGGGAATCCAGCTTCGTCCTCACACAAAAACACACAAGACACCGGAAGTCGCGCGGATGCAACTGGAGCGAGGAGCAATTGGACTGACCGTGGCTAAGGTGGGAGAGGCGGAGGTTTTCGCCGCAGCGGGATTTGACAATATTCTGGTGGCAAATCCAATCTTCGGCACCGAAAAACTTCGACGGACGGCTCAGCTCGCGCGCGAGCGCAATATTCTGGTTTCTCTCGATTCGGAGGCTGCTGCGGCAGGACTCTCTCGCGTTGTCTCTGCCCAAGCGGCACGGATCGGGGTGCTCGTGGAGTTTGATTCAGGCGCGCGACGCTGCGGTTTGGCGTCTGGGGCGGATTGCGTGGAATTGGCCGCGAAAATCGACAAGATGGCGAGTCTCAATTTTCGTGGAGTGTTGACGCACTTTGGAAATATTTGGGGAACGATTGAGGAGAGACGGGCGGAAACGGAGAGGGCAGCCTCTAGCGTTGGCGCAGTGCTCGATGCGTTTCGCAAGGCACGAATGCCCGTGGAAATCGTTTCGGCAGGTTCCACCCCTTCTGCGTCCCTTACCGGCATGGTTACCGGAGTCACCGAAATCAGGCCTGGAACCTATGTTTACGGTGATTTGAACACCTACTATCAAGGAGCCTGTGGACTGGAAGACTGCGCCGCGCGCGTCGTAACCACCGTCGTTTCGACGGCTGTTCCGGGACGCGCCATTATCGATAGCGGTTCGAAAACCTTGTCCTCGGATTCGCTGAGTTCCGGACCAAAAAACGGCTACGGATATGTCCTTGAAGCTCCTAACGTTCCGATTATCAAGCTGAACGAAGAACATGGCTTTCTGGACGTTACGAACTCTGCGAAAAAGTTTCAGGTCGGCGAAGTATTGACGGTTATTCCCAATCATGTCTGCACCTGCCTGAACATGCACGACGCGGTGGTTACCTTGCGCAAGACGGAGGTAGCCGATTCTTGGCGCGTAGCAGCAAGGGGAAAAATCTGTTGAGGAAAGCCGCGTGCGAAGCGAGCGGCGAATTGGGGAGGACCGTAAATGCATGAACTCAGCGTGATAGCGGATTATCAAGATCGCTGCGGGGAAGGGCCTCTCTGGGATGGTTCGCATAAACGTCTCTACTGGACGGACTGTCTTGGTCTGCGCTTTTATCGCTATGACTGGCCCTCAAAGAAGCATCAGATAGTCAGAGAAGGTTTTGAAATCAAGGGCTTCGCTCTCCATCAAGATGGGGGCTTCGTGATCTCCAATACCTCCGGCATCTGGTTATGGGATGGTGCCGGAACTCCAAAGATGATTTGCGCCGAGAGTGGCGGTTTTCCGTGTAAGGCCAACGATTGCATTGCGGATCCCGCGGGGAGGTTACTTGCCGGCTTGTTCTATTACGACACCAGCAAGGATTATCCCTTGGGTAAGCTGCTCGCGGTCGATACCGACGGGACATCCCGCATCCTCGACGAGGGTTTCCATTTGGCGAACGGCCTGGGCTTTTCGCCAGACGCTAAGACCCTGTACTTCACAGATTCCGTGGCTCGCTGTATTTTTGCCTACGACTACGATGCGGCGACCGGGAGTGTCAAGAATCGCCGCATCTTTGTCAGGGTTCCACCGACGAGCGGAATACCAGACGGTCTAACGGTGGACGCCGAAGGATTTGTGTGGTCGGCGGAATGGTACGGCAGTTGTGTGGTCCGATACGATCCCGGTGGCGTAATCGAACGGCGTATCGAAACTCCCGCCAAACAAACCTCTTCGATCGCATTCGGTGGGCCAGAGTTGTCGGAGATCTTCATCACCTCTGCGGGAGAATCAGCGGCGCTCCCCGTTACACCGCCTGGTTACGATCCCCATTCTGGCTATTTTGGCGGAGCGCTTTATAGCATGAGGTTAGACATCCAGGGCAAGCCAGAATATTTGGCGAACATCTGTCCCAAGTAGCAAGAGGAAAGGCGACTTTTCGAATGCATCGATCGGAAACGTGCCTAACAGAGGAACTTGGGGAAGATTTCTACGCTCCGCAGCGAACCTTCTCATTTATTCGGTCGGCGTCAAAGGAGAATAGGGCATGGGGAAACTCGAAATCAGACATCCAGATAGTTCGGTCTCGGTCGGCGCTTATTCCGCCGGAGTGGCTATGGATGGCTGGCTGTATATCAGTGGACAGGGGCCGTTGGATCTCAAAACCAAAAAGGTTGTCGAGGGAAATATTGAAGAGCAAACTCGCCTGACAATGCAGCACATTGGGAAAATTCTCGAAGCAGCCGGCTGTGCTTTCGACGACATTGTGAAGTGCACTTGTCATTTGAGGGACATTCAGGATTTCGAGCGCTTCAATGCGGTCTACGCGGAGTTCTTTACAGGTATTCGACCGGCGCGAACCACATTGCAATCCACACTATGGGGAGGGATCAGAGTGGAAATCGACGCCATTGCTAGGATGCGGACCTAGCTCAGGTTCTTGTGGCGCTTATACGTACGTCGGAGAACTCATGACCTACAAAGGATTCGATTTAGGAGGGAAACGGGCGCTGGTTTTCGGAGGGACCAGCGGCCTTGGCAAATCGATCGCCATGGGTCTAGCCGAGGCAGGTGCAGATGTTGTTCCGGTCGGCCGGCGAGCGGATGCGGTTTCGGAGGTGGCCACGGAGATCCGCGCTTTGGGGCGAGACACCCTGGAAATTAGCGCCGATGTAACTCGCCGCGACGACATTCAGCGCGTGATCGACCGGATGCTTTCAGAAATGGGTGGTATCGAAATTCTCGTGAATTCGGCGGGGACAATCAAGAAAATTCCCTCCCTGGAATTAGCCGACGAAGATTGGGACCGCGTCATGACCGTCAATCTGAAGGGTACCTGGTATGCGTGCCAGATGGTGGGCCGAGTGATGCAGAGCCAAATGTACGGGCGCATCATCAACATTGCGTCTATCGGTGGATTTTTGAGTGCGCACGAAGTCATGTCTTACTGCGCCAGCAAAGGCGCGGTGGTTATGCTCACGCGTTGTCTCGCCGCGGAATGGGCAAAGTACAACATCGCGGTCAATGCCCTTGCTGCTGGCGTTTTTGAGACTCCGGGAAATCGCGATTTGATTCACCGGCCAGAACGCCAAGCTTCCATCCTGGCACATACGCCGATGAAACGCTTCGGCAGGCTGGAGGAGATCCAAGGGGCTGCGATTTATCTGGCTTCGGAGAGTGCCAGCTTTGTTACGGGAGAGATCACCTGTGTGGACGGAGGGTTCCTGATCCACGGTATCGGGCAATTTATGGAGACCTTGCCGAGATCTTAAAAGGAGCAAGAAAACGCTGTGTCCATACGAGTTCCAAAGAGGAAGTGCATGGTCCTGTTTGTACTCGCTTGGGCACTGGTTGCACAGACAACCGAACAGTCACATAACTCGGTGGCAAGACGAACTCTCATCGA
>Ga0210399_10002859_pt1 | contig 13428 bp, 5 predicted proteins | sample IncBWC14MmetaG_FD_150865 | JGI IMG/M metagenome (GOLD analysis project Ga0210399, IMG submission 150865) | Forest soil microbial communities from Barre Woods Harvard Forest LTER site, Petersham, Massachusetts, United States - Inc-BW-C-14-M | ecosystem: Environmental > Terrestrial > Soil >... | reverse complement strand
GAATAATGCTTCTGAAGAAGGCGGAGTTGGTCGAGGCAGGCTGGCGAAGTTGCTGCCCAAAAGTGGAGAAGAAGCGCGCTGCCAGGGAAAGACCGCAGATCCCGAGTCTTGGCATCGATGTCGGGCAGAGAAAACTCCGGAGCGCTCAAAGGCTCGATGAGCCAAGTCTCTACCGACGAAGGCAAGAGTTCTGACGGCTGAGTCTCGCCGGCTCGCGCATAAGCTGGGGGCGAAGCCGGAAAGGGCTTGGCCAGAAAATCGGCCGAGCCTTCCTGAATTTCGATCCGATGATTCACGGGCACACTATCGAAAGCCTGAGTCATGCCGCTGGGCCAGCGGATCGAGGCGCGCACGGCTCCTTCGGCTTTCCCGACGCCGAAGAAGAGCTCTTTGCTGTGTTGCGCTAGAAACCCCGAACCGGCTTGCAAATACTTCGTCTGCCGACGCCCCTCGGCCTCGACAGTCACCGTAGCCCCGATGGCGTCGCGATTGCTTTTTCGGCCTCGCAAACGGAATGCGATCGAATGACCGATATCCTTCATCACGTTGCGCAGAATTCGAAGTTGCGGCGCGTTGCGATTTTTTAGGATGACTTCCAATCGCCCGTCCTGGTCTAGGTCTGCGAGCACAAACGACCGGCTGTCTTCTATGAAGTCCAACCCCACCGTGCCCGAGACTTCCGAAAAGGTGCCGTTGTGATTGTTTGCGTAAAAAACATTTCTCTCGCTGCCACTCCAGGAGTCGCCCGAGCGGATCAATTCATTGATGGCGTTCCATCCCTGCTCGTATTGCAAGGAAGGAGTTTGGTTCGGAGGCGATTTCGCCACGAGTTGCCGCCAGAAGAAGCTGGCGAGGTCGGCTTTGTCGCGCTCTGAACGCTCCGTTCCGGTAATGTAGCCGTTCGCAACGTAGAGGTCCGAGTAGCCGTCGTGGTCGAAATCCCAGACGTCCGAGCACCACGCCCACCGGCCCATTTCCACGCCTGCTTGGCTGCTCACGTTTTGAAACTTTCCATTCCCCAAATTTCGATAGAGCGCGTTGCCTCGCGCATGCTGGCGATAAAGTGCCCGGATATTCTCGGGCTCCTTTTCGTGAAATCGCTCTTGTTCTGAGACGCGAATACCCGCGCCAGACCACATGGCCGCGGCGTAAATATCCATTTTCCCGTCGTTGTCGAAATCGAACCATGCAGCGCTCATTCCCGCGCCTACGTCCTCGACGCCTGCATCCGTGGAGACACACGTGAACTTTCCGTAGCCATTGTTGCGGTAGAGATTGTTTCGCCCGAAATCGTTGGCCACATAAAGATTCTGAGAACCATCATTGTCAAAATTACTCCAAGCGCACGCAAAGCTGAAACGGTCGTTGTCCACTTTCAGTCCGGCAGCCTCTGTCCGATCCACGAAGTTCGCATTCCCCTCATTGTGAAGCAGAAAGTTGGGCGGGCCATTTCGCGCGTCGAAATAAGGAGCGGGATAGTGATACTGGTCGAGTCCCAAATAGTACGTATACAAGCAAAAATAAATGTCGAGGCGTCCATCGCCATCATAGTCAGCGATGGCAGCGTGGGTGAATGTTCCCTGAGGAGGCTGCGCGAACTGGAAAGCGTCGCGTTTGAGTGAAAACTTTCCATTGCCCTGGTTCACAAAGAGCAGCGGACCGCTGCCGCAAACCACCAGAAGATCCTGCAGCCCCTTATTCTCGAAATCCGCGAACAGCGCGCAAGCCGTCGAATCCAGCACGCCCACTTCCGACTTTTCCGTTACGTCTTCAAACGTGCCGTCGCCGCGATTGCGATACAGCCGGTTGGGAAGCCCCGCAGGCTGGCAGATGTATAGGTCGTCTAGCCCGTCGCCGTCGAAATCGCCCGCCGCCAAACCATTGTTCCCATAGACATCGATGCCGCACGCCCCATCTAGAACCGTGCGCCAATAATCCACTCCGTGAGCCAACTGATTCTTGTACGACTCCGTCTGACCAAGAGCTTGCGAAGTGATGTCGATGAAAACGGGCCCGCGCGCTCGGCTCAATGTTTCTTCCGTGGCCTCCCAGCGAACGGCTAGCCACGCGCCAGATGCATCCTGCCTCCACTGCGTCCGCCAAAGCCCAATGCGCTCCTCGCGCACTAGATCCATCCGAGTACCGACAAAGTCATACCGAATGTCGACGTGGAATCTCTTCGATAAGCCGGCGGTTTCCTTGAACCCAACGATCTCGAATTCAGCCGTCTCCACCCGCGATATCGGCGCCAGATAGCCTTTGATCTCCTGAAGAAGCCGCTCCCGGCCCGCGACCACCTTCCCGGAAAACTGCCTTCGCAGCACCTCAATGCCATTCGCCAAACGCAAATTCTTTTCCTGAACTGCAACCAGCGAAGCGCCTTCAATCGAAGCGTCCAGGAATTTCGCCGCAATGGCGAGCGCCGGTGGCTTGGCTTTTAGGCCTTGGCTCCATTCGCTCAGTATCCCCATAATTTCAAACGCATGTCTTTCGGAAACGTATTCATCCGTGCCGGGAACGACTCGGCCAAGCACATCATCAAGAGGAGATTTCGCCGGATAGTGTGGCGCAAAACGAAAATCAGCGAAGGGAAAAACGGGTACTGCATTTCCGCTGGTAGCTGAAACCTTTAACGGAAACGGGAACGGCCGCAGCGGAGCCGGAACAAAGAGTAGCGGCGACCATTGCATCCTTTTCAAGAAGGATCGGCGTGACAAAATATTTTTTTCGTCTTTGTGACGCACTATTTGCCCGAATTCACTCTATCAAGGAATGCCTATTCTGAGGGAGCGGGCCCTGAGGAATCACCCAAAATCAGCTCGGCAGGAATTTGGTATTCCCGGCCGTGGGGATCAGCCGAGCACGAGAGTTCATGAAGAGCGTCGGCCGCCATTCTACCAAGCATCTCTCGGTGTACATCAACTGTGGTGATCGAAGGATTGCTGTATTCGGCCAATCGCGTATTGTCGAATCCCGTAACGGAAATGTCTTGCGGCACGCGGCAACCGGCTTTCAATAAGCCCTTGATGACGCCCACGGCCGTGAGATCGTTGACGGCCACCACGGCAGTGGGCCTGGGCGCCAACTTTGCAATCGCCAAGCCCGCCGCCAATCCCCCCTCGAAGCGCAAGTCGCCGCGCAGAATCGGTCCCGGCTCGAGTCCCAAATCCCGCATGCACTTTTCGTACGCTTCCAGACGGACATTGTTGGACTTGAGCCTCGGCCGCCCAGCGATGAAGCCGATTCGCCGGTGTCCATTTTCATAGAGGTATTTGACGATCTGCTCGACGCCAGAAAAATAATCAATTCTCAGATTGCTCATGTAGCCGCGAACTGGAGCGAGGTCCAGGAAAGTCACGGCAATCCTTCTGCGTGCCAGTTCGTGAATCAGTTTCAAGCTGATTTCCGAGGTCATCACCGCCACTCCGCGAACATTGTGTTCCATCATTCTTTCGGCCGCTTCACGAGTTCTGCGGGGATCGTAATTGGTATCGCTCAGAATGGCGTCATAACCCAGCTGGCGCGCCCGGATTTCGAAACTCTTGATCACCTCGGGAAAAAATGGATTTTCGATGTCGGAGACGATGATTCCCAGCGTCCGGCTGTCGCGCGAAGCAAGATGACGGGCATGCACGTTCGGAAAGTACCCGAGGCGCTTGACGGTCGAGAGCACCAGCAGGTGCGTTCGCCGTCCCACCTTGCCTGTCTTGTTCAACACATTAGAAACCGTGGCGGTGGAAACGCCCGCGGCCTTCGCTACATCACGAATCGTTAGACCCATATCTTCGATCACACGGCTGGCCGCCGCATCTAGAAAAAATTCAGCGCCCCGAGAGTATGCTGGCGACAGGCGAAGTATAGATTAAAAAATTTGCTTGACAAGATGCAATGGACGGTGTATTACGTGGCGCACTAGGTTAAGCGTTTAATTGGTTTGGGGGGCCCGATTCGGATAGCAGTTTCATCCTTTCTGTGGCTCTGGGGTTCACGATTAACAATTGCTGGTGCCGTGGAGCAGCATGTCTCTTTGCTTCGCGAGTTCGGTCTGGTGTTCCGTCGGGCAGCTGCCGCAGAAGCTGTTTGCGGAAACTGGGCGGAACGGCCTGTAAGTTCGTTTGCCCGTTTGAGGGTTTGGCTGAAATGAAAGCGCTTGCGTTACTTGCCGGGTACTGCAGACAGACTGAGGAGGAACGCTTTATGAATCGTAAGGCCATTTCATCTGGGATCCTGAGACCTTCCTCGGCAATGACTGCCGCGTTGCTGGTCCTGCTCTTGAGCGCTCTGCCTCTCCGCGCTCAAGTGGACACCGGCACCATCCTCGGGACCATTGCGGACGCCTCGGGGGCGCCGATCAACGGTGCCAAAGTCACCTTGACGAACGAGGGCACGGGCGCTGCCCTCTCGTCAACCACTGGAGCGGATGGTTCTTACAAGTTTACCCCGCTCAAGGTGGGCAGTTACAAAGTTACTGCCTCCTTCCAGGGATTCCAGACCACCACTCAAACAAGCATTGCGGTCAACGTAGGCGCGGATGTGGTCATCAATTTCTCGCTCAACCCTGGCTCTGTGACCCAGTCGGTTGAGGTCGTGGCCAGCATTCCTGTGCTCCAAACGCAGAACGCGTCGGTGGGTCAGGTCGTCGACTCCAAGAGCGTGACTGACCTCCCGTTGAATGGCCGGAACTTTACTTTCCTCGCCCAACTCGCCGCTGGTGTCAACACCCCCCAGGCTGACACCCGCGGTAACGCCGCGACTGGCGCTTTTGCTGCCAACGGTTTGCGCCCCGCCCAGAACAATTACCTTCTCGACGGCATTGACAACAACTCCGACACCGTCGACTTCCTCAACGGCACGAATTTCGTCGTTCTTCCCCCTCCCGACGCCATTCAAGAGTTCAAGGTTCAGACTTCGGGCTTTAGCGCTGAGTTTGGCCGTTCCGGTGCCGCCGTCCTCAATGCCACCATCAAGTCCGGCACCAACGAGTTTCACGGCTCTGCCTGGGAATTTTTCCGCAACGACAAACTGGATGCAGCGGACTTCTTTGAAAATGCAGGCAGGGTACCGAAGGGCGAACTTCGCCAGAATCAATTTGGATTTACTGCTGGCGGTCCGGTGTATATCCCGCACCTATACAATGGCAAGAACAAAGTCTTCATCTTCGGTGACTACGAAGGACTCCGCAGGGTTCAGGGAACTATTTTGACTGGTACGGTTCCCACCGCCGCGGAACGAGCGAGTTGGAACGCTGGCAGCGGACTCGTAAACCTGCAGGATTACATCACATCTCAGTCGGGTGCGACACCCAAACCTGATGACTTGGGGCGTACAGCCCCAGTCGGAACCATCTACGATCCCGCGACGACTCGAGTGGTTAATCAGGGAGTGGTTGACCCCGCTAGTGGTTTGTTGGCCACCGCCACTGGCTTTACCCGCGATCCGTTCGGCACTTGCGCCGCCAGCACGCTGAATTTCACCACGGCGGCATGCGGCTTGAACATGATTCCGTTCGGTCGCTTGAATCCCGATGCGATAAAGCTCCTGAATGTCTTTCCAACGCCGACCGCTTCAGGCGTGTTTGGCAATTTTGCAAACTCGCCGAAGCTCTTTGAACACAAGAACTCTTTCGACACCCGCATGGACATCAACTTTAACGAAAAGAATCAGTTTTTCTTCCGTTTCAGCTATGCGGACGATCCTCAGTTCATCCCTGGCATCTTCGGCGGCATTGCAGACGGCGGCGCTTTCCAGCAGGGTCCGCAAACCGCCGACGCTCAGCAAACCGCGATGGGCTATACGCACACATTCTCGCCGACGCTGATCAATGAGGTGCGTGTCGGGTTCAATTACCTCCATACAACGCGTCAGAGCCCGGTTGCCGACCAACAGGGACTGCCGGCACAGTTTGGCGTTCAGGACATTCCCCAAACCTCTAATAATGGCGGCCTCCCGGCCTTCGGCATTGGCGCCCTTTCGACCTTGGGGAGCAACGGCTTCTTGCCCTCGAACGAAGTCAGTTCGACCTTTCAGCTCACCGACGATGTCACCAAGATCTACGGCAAGCACACGTTCAAGATGGGCATCGAGTATCAGCATGTCAAATTCTCGACCTTGCAGCCGCCGTGGTCTCACGGCCAGTTCAACTACGGCGGTTATACCGACACTCCCGGGGGGACAGGGGGCAACGTTGGCATCGCGGACTTCCTCTTGACTCCGACCACGGCCAAACCTGGTGTCGGAACCGTTGATTACGTCGGCGGCGCCAACGGCGTCTTCGTTTCGAATATTTCTTTGACGGACAACGGCAAGAACTACTACGGCGGATACTTCCAGGATGACTGGAAGGTCAGCCCGAAGTTAACCCTCAATCTGGGCGTACGCTATGATTTCTTTGGCCTCGTCTTCGAGCACCATTCGAATCAGGCCAACTTCGTTCCGGATGCTTTGGGTAAGCCGACGTACTTAATGCCCGGGGGCAAAGACTCCTGCGACAACACCTTTGTCTCTGTGAGTTTCACGACTTTGCTCGCTCAAGACGGCATCCAGTGCCTTGCCACCAATAAGTACGGCAGCGGGCTTGGAAACTCGCAGAAGGATAACTTCTCGCCGCGTGTTGGTTTTGCCTACCAGTTCAATCCGAAGCTGGTTGTTCGCGGCGGATTTGGAATTTTCTACAATGGATTTGAAAATCGTGGGTTTTCGCCGAATATCGGCGAAAATTATCCGTTCCAATTTAACTTTTCCTTCTTTCCTGGCCTGAAGACGAAATGCTCGGTTGCTCTTGTTAACGGGAATTGCCCGGCCGGGGCCAATCAGGTATTCGATTCCACCGGCCTTTATCCCTATGCCACCGCCGGGGCTGGTGGGACCCCTTGTGGAGGAATCGGCGCGAATCCTATGAACGGTCTGGCAACTTTTGAGGCCGGATTCTCGTGCACGCCGCTGAGTCCGCTCGCGGTTAACGCTAGCGGGCTGGCCTTGCGCGGTATTCAGTTCAACTACAAGACGCCCTACTCCATGAGTGGGAACCTAACGGTGCAATACCAGATCACGCCTTCGATGTCCGTGCAGGCCGCGTACGTCACATCCCAGGGGCGCCATCTGGAAACCTTCCCGGGCAGCAACAACGTCCCGGTGATCACCGACAACAACGCCAATCAGGCAAACTTGGTTCCCTATCAGGATTTCGGCCGCGGTAGCAGCTACGCGGCAACCCAAGGGGACAGCATTTACCACGCAGTGCAGACCAAGGTCGAAAAGACCTACGCCAATGGCCTGAACTTCCTGGCAGCCTACACCTTCTCCAAGACCCTCTCTGACGCCGGCGACTTGCTCAATGGCGGAAGCGTTGCGGGTTACCGTGCGCCGAGCGTTCCTGGGCTGGGCATACACTATGACTATGGCCTCGCTGGGTTCGATATCCGGAACGTCTTCCATTTCAGCGGCGGATATGAATTGCCCTTCGGCAAAGGCAAGAAATATGCTTCCGGCGCCACCGGGCTTCAGAACCAGGCGATAGGCGGCTGGAGCCTTATCTGGTCCGCGACCCTGCAAGGCGGCCAGCCCATAGGCCTTAGTTGTCCGAATACCACTGCGGCAGGTTTGGGATGCGGAGATCTTAGGGTTGCCGGTCAACCTTTGGATCTCGGACTGCATACCGACGCGAATGGCAAACTAAGCTGGTACGGTAATCCAAAAGCATTCGCTCAGCCTTGCGTCCTTGGACCCGGCGGCGCGCCCACTGCCAAGCCAACGGGATGCGTATCTTTGACGGGAGCGGCAGCCTTGGGTGGATTAACTCAAGTGCCCGGCCCCGGATTCCACAGACTGGATTTTTCAATCTTTAAGAATTTCGACATCACGGAACGCATCAAGATGCAATTCCGCACCGAGTTTTTCAACATCCTCAACCACCCGAACTTTAACGCGCCGAATTTCGGCGGCAATGGCGTCGTGGCAGTTTCCGGTGCTGGTGACTTCACCAGTTCCAACTTTGGTGAAATCGGCGCGACTCGCGACGCTCCCTACGACCCAAGGCAGATACAGTTCGCCTTGAAGTTGCTGTTCTAATAGTGACCTGTTACACCCCGCCGAAGAAGGCGTCCCGATCGTGTCGGGACGCCTTTCCGGTTTTTTGCAGGCTGCTCACCCCGAGCAACCCGATGCTAGAATGCAGAGATGGTGACTCCAAAGGTTTGGTCTATGGCTTCCGCGCTTCTGACCCTCCTGACATTTGCGCCCGCAGAGTCCCCTGCCCACGCGCAGCTGAAAGATTTGGATCGCGACTTTAAAGTGGCTGTTGGCCTCTACGAAGCCGGCAAATACCCTGACGCTGCATCTCAACTTGAGAAACTCGTTCGCGAGGTGCCGGAAAGTTTCGAAGTACAGGAGCTTTTGGGATTGGTCTACGCCGCGCAATCGCAGGACGCTAGAGCCGCGCAACACCTCCAAAAGGCTGTCAGCCTGAAGCCGGACTCTGCGCCCGCCAGAACGAACCTGGCCGCCAATCTCGCCCGCTTGGGAAAACTGGAGCTCGCCACGGAGCAGTTCAAGAAAGCAGCCGAGCTCGATCCGAAGAGCTTTGAGACCAACCACAATCTGGGTGAATCTTACGTACGCTCCGGCAAACTCGCGGAAGCCGCTCCTTATTTGGAAAAGGCCCAGCAGATCGATCCTTTCTCCTACGACAATGGCTACGACCTATCCCTTGCCTACCTTCAAACCGGCCGGCTCGCGGAGGCTCAGCAACTAATCCAAGCGCTCCTGAAGCAAAGAAATACTGCCGAGTTGCATAACCTGCTTGCCGAAGTGGAGGAGAAAGAAGAGAAATTCGTCGAGGCGGCCAATGAATACGAAGTCGCCGCGCATATGGATCCTAGCGAGAGCAACCTGTTCGATTGGGGGAGCGAACTCCTCCTCCACCGTACCCTCGGCCCAGCCGTGGAAGTCTTCCAGCAGGCGTCGGCGCGCTATCCAAGTTCACAGCGGATGGTCGTTGGCCTCGGGATGGCTCTTTACGCGCGCGGCAACTATGACGACGCCGTCAAATCGCTTCTGAAGGCAGCTGATCTTAACCCGGCGGAACCCAACTGCTATTTTTTCCTCTCTAGGGCGTATGACAGCTCCCCCGGCCAGGCCGACGAGGTCACCAAACGCTTCCGCCGCTTCGCGGAATTGCAGCCGAACAACGCGCGGGCTCTCTACTATTACGCGATGAGTTTATGGAAAGGGAAGCGCGCCCAGGATCCCGGCTTGGATCTCCGTCAAATCGAATCGCTGCTCACCAAATCCCTCACTCTTGATCCCAAGCTCGCGGAAGGGTACTTGCAATTGGGCAATCTCTACTCCGACCAGACTAAGTTCACGGAGGCGATTCCGGAGTATAAGCGCGCGCTGGAACTCAATCCAGATCTGGCCGACGCTTACTACCGGCTGGGCCAGGCCTATGTTCGCACTGGCGAAAAGGACCGCGCCCAGGAGCTGTTTCAGGTCTACCAGAAAATCAACGAGCGGCACCTGGCCGATCTCGACAAACAGCGCGCGGAGATTCGCCAATTTGTTTATTCGGCGAAGGATTCTCCGTCCGCGCGTCCGTGATTTTGTTCCAGGCGCGCGCATCGCGGAAGAAGAAGTCAGCGCGACAGACGGATTTCTTGACACCGCTTCTGCCGCGTCGTAGTTTTTACGGAAAGCGTTCACTTTTCAAATGAGTTCGCACTCTTCGCCACAAAACGCAAAGGACCGGGCGCGCTTGGCCTCCAACCGTGGAGCTACTGCTCATGAAATGGCGCGTCAACTTGCCTGGAACCGCCGCGACTTCATCCGCAGGGCGGCTGGCGTCGCGCTGGGCAGTTCGCTGCTGCCGTCTAGCCTTCTTGCTCGAACTGGCGTCCCCGTCAGTAAGAGAAAAGTGGTAGTGATCACCTTTGGCGGCGGCGCGCGCGACCAGGAAACCTTCGCTCCCGAAGGCCAAGAAAACATCCCGCACCTGATGCGAGAACTCATCCCTCAGTCGGCATTTTTCACTCAGGTCGTAAATCGCGGAATCCTCGGCCACTACGTCGCCACCGCCAGCCTCGCCACTGGAGTCTACGAAACAATCAACAACTTCGCTTCCCTTCCCCCCGAGCACCCCACAGTCTTTGAGTACTTCCGCAAAGATTTGAAGCGCCCAGCCTCCGACGCCTGGGTCGTCGCCCCGAGTAACGGGTTCAATCGCATCGGAGAAAGCAGCCATCGCTCCTACGGCCCTGGGTTGGGCGCGAAAGTGATTCTGCCGAAGCATCTCTTGACGGCCGCAACTTCCGGCGGCGGCACCGACTACGAACACTTGCTCCGCGACAATTACGAGACGCCCTTCTACACTCCCGAACTCGGTGGCAGCGAATTTGAACTCCAGCAATTGGGCAACATGCTCAAGCTCTCTGTCGACGACTTCAAGGCCCACGCCCTCACCTTGTCCAGCCCCGACGAGCTCTCCGTCTATATCGTCCGCCAGCTGATACGCCAGGTGGCACCCAGCCTTCTCTGGATCACCATGCACGATATCGACATCGCCCATGCCGGCGCTTATTCCCTTTACATTGACGGCATTCGCCGCACCGACCGCCTCTGCGCCGACATCTGGAAAACCATTCAGACCGAGCCCGAATACGCCGGCAAGACCACCCTTTTCATCCTGCCGGACTTCGGCCGCGACTCCGACGACGATTCCGGCGGCAATGGCTTCCAGCACCATCGCACCGGCGATGCTCTCTCTCGCACCACATGGATGATGGCCTTGGGCGCCGGCGTTCGCGAAGGCGTGGTCTTCGACCGGCCCATGGAATCGACCGATCTGGTGCCAACTCTGGGCTCTATCCTCGGTTTTTCCGCCTCGCTCGCGCAAGGCAAGCCCATTCCTGAGCTTTTGTAAATCTCATGCTCCCATCCGATCTCAAACCGGAGCAGTTCAATGGCTACCCGCCAGGAGCGCGCAAACTCGTCACGGGCTACGTCGCCGCTCTTCGCCGCTTGCCCCTCAGCTTTCTGCCCAGCTTGCTGCGCGAAGCCATTGAATACGACTTCAAGTTCCCCGCCGAGCGCCGAGCTCTGGAAAAAGAACTCGCCAATCTCGACTCTCTCCCCGCCGACCAGCTGAAAGACTGGTTGCAGGGTTTTTCCCAAATCCGCATCTCCTCCCAACTTGAACATTCGGATTGGATCAACTCCCCCGCCCAATTTGTCGAACAACTCTCGTCCTACCTTTGGACCACTCATCAGCTAGATTCTTTCCGCACCGCCGCGCTCGCCTACGCCGAGCGTTTGCGCGCCGTTGTGCCACCGGAAAACCCGCCGGTGCCGCGCCTCGGAATCACCATCATTGGCCAGGGTGTCACGACGAATAGCGAGCCGCTCTTCCGCAAGCTTCGTCCCCATGGCGCTTATTTCAAGGCTGTCAAGTCCGAAAACGGCGTCCAGTTGTTGCTGAATTTAGTCTCCGCCCGCGCTAAGTCCCATCCCATCCCCTACGCCCACTGGTACATCGACGGCGGACAAGCCGCCCCTTGCAATCCCGCTCTGACATGCGTCTCCTATCGCGCATTGGAACCGGTCCGCGCCGCCCTCTCCACCAAAATACGCGCCGAGATCGAGCGCCCCGGCATGGGCCCCGAAAATCTGCGCACCGTCCTCGCGCAACTCCGCCCCGCCGATCTCGGCTTGGCAAATTCCAGCGACCCGGTCCTCGATCGCTTCCAGGTCAAAATGCTCACTGAAGGCTCCGGCACGCAAATTTTCAGTACCACGTTCGCCCAATGGACCGCTCGCGAAGCCCTCCGCCGCGCCCAGCCGCTCACTCTTCTGGTCCGCTTCGCCCCTCGCCAACGGCAGAGGCCCATGAACGAAATGCTCTCCTCTAGCCACGAAGTTGCTGAACTGGATCCCCTTGGCTCGCTGATCGATGCCGACATGGGCGCCTATTACAACTGGCTGAATCTTCAGCGCCTCCCAGGAGCGGAGCAGTCTTCATTTTTAGTCTGGTTCGAAGGCCACAACGAAGCCATCGCCATCGGACCTGCCATGCCGCGCGGCACCGAATCCACCGCCGCCACTGGTCTGGAGCAGTTATTGAACTGGGCTACCTAGCGGCAAAATAATTTTAATTCAATCGAAAGGAAAATCATGGACAGACGGGACTTCCTGAAAACAACCAGCACGGCAATCGCCGGTGCCACGCTCGCACGCGCCGCGCTAGCGGGCAATTCCCCGCTCCCCGCCGATTCCAAGGCCGACGGCCGCCTGATCCTCCCCATCAATCGCAATTGGCGTTACAACAAATCCTTCGTCGAAGGCGCTCACGCCCGCGAGTTCGACGACTCCTCCTTCGAACGCGTCGTCATCCCTCACACCAATGTCCGCCTCCCGTGGCACAGCTTCGACGACAAAACCTACGAATTCGTTTCCATCTACCGCCGCCGCTTCAAGCTGCCGCCCGAGGCCGCCGGCCACCACGTCTTCGTCGACTTCGAAGGCGTCATGACCGCCTCCACCGTCTGGATCAATGGCGCGCGCCTCGGCGAATACAAAGGCGGCTACACGTCTTTCTCCTTCGATCTCACGCCGCACATTAATTTCAATGGAGAAAACGTTCTCGCCGTCGACGTCGACTCCACCGAACGCCCCGATATCCCGCCTTTCGGCCATCAGATCGACTACCTCACCTTCGGCGGCATCTACCGCGAAGTCTCCTTGCGCATCGTTCCCGGCACCTTCATTGAAAATATTTTCGCCAAGCCCAAGGACGTCCTCAGCGGCCATCCAACTCTCGACGTCGATTGCTTTCTACAGTATCTCGAGCCGTCAAAGGAGCCTCTCACTCTCGAAGTGGAACTTCGCGACGGCGAAAATGTCCTCGCCAAAAGCACCGGCAAAGTTCCGCCCTCAGAAGCCGCAATAGATCCCATGGCCTACACGGTCCACCTGGACAACCTCGGCGCCATAAAACTCTGGGACCTCACTCATCCCAATCTCTACTCCGTCCACGTCCGCATAATGCGCGGAAAGCAATTGGTCGATAAGGACCAGCGCACCGTCGGCTTCCGCGACGCCCAATTCACCGACCACGGCTTCGAGCTGAACGGCAAGGTCATCAAGCTCCGCGGCCTCGACCGCCATCAAACTTTTCCGTTCGTCGGCCAAGCCATGCCCGGCCGCGCCCAGCGCAGCGATGCGCGCATCCTCCGCCACAAGCTCCACTGCAATATCGTCCGCACTTCCCACTATCCGCAATCCCGCCATTTCCTCGATGCCTGCGACGAAATGGGCCTCCTCGTCCTCGAGGAAATCCCCGGCTGGCAGCACATCGGCGACGAGCCCTGGAAGCTCATCTCTATCGACAACGTCGGCCGCATGATCCGCCGCGACTGGAATCATCCCAGCATCGTCCTCTGG
>Ga0210399_10002858_pt1 | contig 13428 bp, 10 predicted proteins | sample IncBWC14MmetaG_FD_150865 | JGI IMG/M metagenome (GOLD analysis project Ga0210399, IMG submission 150865) | Forest soil microbial communities from Barre Woods Harvard Forest LTER site, Petersham, Massachusetts, United States - Inc-BW-C-14-M | ecosystem: Environmental > Terrestrial > Soil >... | reverse complement strand
TTCTCAATCCCATGGCAATAGCCCATGGCCTTGATCATTTCCAGATCAAACATCGTGCGCTGATGAATGCGCTGCGACTCGACCAGCCGTCCCTGCTTCTCGAGTTCCGCTTCCCACCACGTCAGCTCTTTCTTGATCGATTCCACCGCCGACGCGCGCGTCTCTTCCTTCATGACGTAGTGCGTCTTGGGATAAATCGGCAATCGCATGTACTTCTGCTTGACCGTGCCGAACAGTGGGTCGATCTGCGAAAGCGATTCAATTTGATCTCCCCACATCTCGATGCGGTATGCCATATCGTCGTAGGTAGGAAAGACCTCGATGACGTCGCCGCGCACCCGGAACGTTCCGCGGCGGAACTCGCCGTTCGTGCGCTCGTAGAGGATGTCGACCAGCTTGCGAGTAATGTCCTCGCGCTTGACCTTCTGGCCTTTTTCGACAAAGAGCATCATGCCGTAATAGGCCTCGGGCGATCCCAAACCGTAAATGCAACTCACGGACGCGACGATCAACGCATCGCGCCGCTCGAATAGCGACCGCGTGGCCGAAAGCCGCAGCTTGTCGAGTTCATCATTGATGGTCGCTTCCTTTTCGATGTAAAGATCGGCAGCCGGAACATAGGCTTCTGGTTGGTAGTAGTCGTAATAGGAAACGAAATACTCGACGGCATTGTGCGGGAAGAAGCTCTTAAACTCGTGATAGAGCTGCGCCGCCAACGTCTTGTTATGCGCCATGACGAGCGTTGGGCGGTTCAGCGCCTCGATCACTTTCGCCATGGTGAAGGTCTTGCCCGACCCCGTGACGCCCAGCAGCACCTGATGCTGCTCGCGATCAAATAGACCGCGGGTCAGCGCCTGGATCGCGGCAGCCTGGTCGCCCTGCGGCTTGTAACTGGAAACAAGTTTGAAATCCATGAAAGAAGCTCTTAGCCTATAGCACTTGTCAAGACCCAACGACCTATGAACACTAGCTTAACTTGAGGACAGTTATTGTCCTAAATCCATCAAGCATTTTGTCATTCCCAGCGAAGCGAGAATCCGCTTGTGTAGGGACGGGCGCCTCGGCCGTCTGCCGAGCCACGCCCGGCGCGGTTTCGCCGGCAGCACCACAGAACCAAGTTTCGCCGCCAGAGAATCTTTCTATTATAACGGGTCGAGAAAATGCGCGCGAAGTGTGAGAAGTTACCTGTGTAGTTCGATGGATACAATCTGCGCCGTCACAGAAGGATTGGCGGACTCAACGTACTCCACCTTCGCCGGGCGGTTTTCCAGTCCTGTGCAAGGGTTGAGATCTCCGTTGGGTTGAAATCCTAGAGTGCTGAACGGGATCTTGAAATAGTTGTCGACGTGCAAGGCGAGAAGCTTCCCACTGCCCGAAACAGTCAGATCCAACGACGGATCGTTACAGGTAACGTTCTTCAGAACCCCAACGGCGAAACGGTGCGGCCCCTTTGGCACGAACTGTTCCCGCCGCTTTAGCTTGGGCGCGCCGCCTTCACTCACAGTCCCATCATTGCTGCCCGGATCCTCCTGAGCCCGCTTCTGTTGTTCGGCAAATTGAGATTGTGCCTCGGCATATTCTTGCGCTCGCGTGAGGAAGTCCGCCACCATCTGGCTTTCCTCCGGCGTCTTCGCCAGTTTCGCCGCAGCGTGCAAAACCACGATCGCATTCTGACCTTGTTCCATGGTCATCAGGATATTGGCCACGTTGATCCGATACCCGACGTTCGACGGATCCAGCGAGACCGCCGTCAGTCCCGTCATGCGAGCTTCGTCCAGGTTCTTGTGCTGCATCGCGAGAAAGACGCCGAGGCTGTCGAATGCCGGCGCAAACAAAGGATTCAGCTTAATCGCTGCACGAAGGCTGCTTTCTACCTGGTCCTGTGCGGACGCATCGCGAGCGTCGCGCATCGAGATGACCGCATAGTAGTAATGGGCAAGAAAACTTTGCGAATCCAGTTGCACCGCCTGTTCATACCATTTCTTCGCTTCGTCGGAGTGGCCTTCTTGCATGGCAAGAAAGCCCTTAGTCTCTTGCGCCGAGACGTTCTTAGGATCTTCGTGGAGTACCCGATCCAAAAGACTCTGGGCATCGCGCGTTCTATGGTTGTACGCCAGAAAATCCGCCCGCAGAGCGTCGGATTGCGTGCCGATGAGAGATTGTAATTTGAACGCGGAATCGTCCACCTCAGTCATAGTCGTCATCTTGAAGTAGCGAAAAGAGCCTCCCCGGATGTAGTTCCCCAGGTCTGCCTCCAACTGCTTCAAATCGCCGAAGGCACGCGTGGCGGCCGTGACTGGATCGACTTTTTGAACCAGCAAGGCTGAGTAATCATTCAACCGGTGGGTCTTCTGCGCAAAATCATTCATCTGGATGTAGTGCGTAAGAGCCCACGACTCGGCGTAAAAGATCGAGCCTTTTTTCTCCTCGTGGTAGTAGGGAGATTTCTGGTCCACAGCCAAGAGAGTGGCCAGTGGAAGAAGACGGTTCTGCCGTAACCACGCAAGATTCTCTGCGCTTGGTTCTCCAAGAGAAGCATCCTTCTCGTGGATTTCCGTGTTTTCGTAAAACTCTGCCAGCCCCTCATTCATCCACAAGGGCATCCAATCGGCAGACTTGCTGATGAGCAGATGCGTGTATTCGTGATAGATCACCGAGTACGGATGTTGCCCTTCTGCATCGATCCGCATTAACACATAGTTCTTATCCGGGCCGTGCAGGAACAAGCCCCCGAGCTTCAGCGACCCCTTGGCCAGATACTCCTCCGGTTCGAGACCGCGGAAGTCCTTTTCGTCTTTCACAGCGAGCACGACGATCGGCACTCCGGGATCGACTTCCAGTTTGGGGAATGCCGCGTGGAAAACCGAGCGCATGCGCTCGAACTGGTCAGCGATGCGGCGGCCCTGCTTCTCGCTGGCATTGGTCGCCACGATAAAGTGCGGGCTGGTGACCTGTATCCAGTTCTCTGCCTTGTCGCGGGCGGGGGCGAGTGGAGCAGCAAAAAGCAGTGCAACGGCAAGAGTCCGTGAACGCATGGCGAAGTGCCGTGTCGGGGGAAGAATGTGCGGCGGCGAAATTATAAACGCACCGGCAAGGATCGCACAGAGTGCTCTTGGCTAGCGGCAGGAAAAATACAGTCGCGAGCTAAAAGCCCGGCGGGCGCTGGTACCCGACTGCAAAGGCCCGTTCGAGCGCAATGCCGGCCGCCCCCAAAGTCCCCTCATCGAACAGCCGCCCAATGAGCGTTACCCCGTGTGGCACGCGCCTTGGCGTCGCAAATGTTGGAAGGGGATGCACCGGATCCGGGGCCCAATCACTTCTCGCTTGCTGCACTTCGACGAATCCCGCCCGGAGGGTAAGTGAGGGATGTCCCGTGAAGTTCGTGATAACCAGCATCTCGTCGCGCAGAGAAGGCACCAGCAGCAGATCGACCTCCGAGAACAAGCGCGCCATTTCATTGGCGACTTTGCGACGCATCCGATCAGCCTGTACGAAGTCGACCGCCGAGAGGAATCTTGCTTGGCGGAAGAGGTTCGGCCAGGCGTCGGGAACTTGCGCTTTCAACTCGCGAAGGCCGCCGCTTAGCGTGAGTTCCTCAAAAGCAGCCGCACCTTCCGCGAACAGAATTAAATTCAGGCAGTCATACGGCCAATCGGGAATCGAAACTTCAACCAGTTCGAAGCCGGCTTTCCTGGCCGTCTCTAGCGCAGCCCGATCCACCTCGGTTGCCGGACGCTCCCTCATCCAGGCTGGGAAGTATCCGAGCCGCAGCCCTTTGACCGTGCGATTCGCGTCGAAATCTAGGTGACTGGGCACACTCGCCATATCGCTCGCGTCGGGACCTGAAATTGCCTGAAGTACAAGCAGTGTATCTTCGACGCCGCGAGTCATTGGACCCAACTTGTCGAGCGACCAACACAGCGTCATGGCACCGGTTCGCGGCACACGCCCGTATGTAGGACGCAGGCCGGTCACGCCGCAACGCATCGACGGGCTCACGATGCTGCCGCCCGTTTCGCTGCCGATGGAAAATCCCACGAGTCCCGCCGCCGTTGCGGATCCTGGCCCGGCGCTTGAGCCGGACGATCCCTCTTCCGGCAACCATGGATTCATGGTCTGCCCGCCGAACCATATGTCGTTCAAGGCGAGCGCACCCAGGCTGAGCTTTGCGATCAGCACGGCGCCTGCATCGTGAAGCCGTTTCACCACTGCGGCGTCTTCCGACGGTATTCGATTACGGTAAGGTTCCGCGCCATAGGTGGTCGGGATTCCCGCTGTGTCGAGCAAATCTTTTCCGCCCCAGGGAATTCCATGCAGCGGCCCGCGATATTTCCCTTGCGCGATCTCTTGATCCACCTGCTTTGCCTGTTTCAACGCCAGTTCCCGTGTGATGGTGATGGCGCATCGCAGCTTGGGATTGAAGCGTTCGAGCCGATCCAGATAGATCCGCGTCAGCCGCTCGGAGTTGATCTGTCGCGTTTCGATCCAGCGAGAGAGCTTCGTCAGGGGCGCGTACGCGATGTCTTCGTCTTTCGTGGGCAGGGAACCGGGGTCAGCTTTGCTTCTTACGAACCGGTTCTGCTGTACCACGATATTCACGTTTAGCAGCGCAGGATCCCATTGCGTGGCTGGCGCCAGGTTGGACTCAAGCGGGAGCTTTCGCGGTCCCGTGCGTCGCTCGTATACCGACGCAAGAGTTCGCCGCCACGTGGCGGCAGCCATAGTGCGTTCAGCGTCGGCGAGCGGAAACTGGACCAACTTCTCAGCCTCAGCAAAAGTATTCACCGACACTTCAGGCCCAAAAGCGGGACCCGCGCCGAATGCCGGCGGCGCACCTGGCGGCAGCGTCGATAGATTCTGTGCGTGAATTCGCGATACCGCCGCAGCGCCCAGGATTCCAAGCGAGGTCAGCGTAAGAAAGTCCCTGCGTGATTTCGACATGCATCTCCCCAGTAGCGCCGGCGTCCCGCCGGCTGTGGCGTGGGCGTCCCACCCGCGCATTGCGGCGACTATCCCACGCTCGGCCGCAATTCCACCTTCTTAGTTGTAATCGTCACTTGCGTGGGAGGAAGTTTCGGCGGCGGCCAATCCCCAGTGTGCGCCTCAACAGTAATGCTCCCCGGTGTTCGATTCCCTTGCACGATGACTTGCGCCAGCCCGTTAAACAAGCTGCGCTTCGGTTCTTTGTCAGACTCCTGGCAATTCGGATCACCGTTCCCGACGCCGATCAGTTCACCTTCCCCAGTTACCTTGAACAGAATCGGAACGTCGGCGGTCGGAACCGGCCGTCCTTCCTTATCGAGCACTTCCACGCGCAGAACGCAGACATCTTCCCCGTCGGCGTTGATCTCCGCGCGGTCGGGAGTCAGCCGGATCGTTTCAGGATCGCCCGTGGTCTCTCGCTTTTCAGTAAGCACGACCTTCCCATCTTTCGTGCCCCGTGCCTCGAGCACTCCGGGCTCATAGGGAATTTTCCACTCGAGATGCGTGTACGGCTGTACCTTCTGGGAACCGTGGCTCTTGCCATCGAGAAAGACTTCCACCGAGTCCAGGTTTGAATGCACCCACACTGAAATCGGCTCGCCTTCACGCTGCTCCCAATTCCAATGGGGGAAGAGGTGCAGCACCGGTTCCGATCCCCACCATGCTTTGTAGTAATAAAAGTTGTCCTTGGGAAAGCCACACATGTCGACGATGCCGAACTGCGAATTGATCGACGGCCATCCATACGGAGTCGGCTCACCGCGATAATCGAACCCGGTCCATGCGAAGCCACCGGAGAGCCATTCGCGTGTGGCGTAGAACTTCCACCACTCCTCGGCGAGTTGAGACCACGAAGTGTGATTCAGATCGTAAGCGCTCACCCAGTTGCGCAGCTTGTCCGTCGAATAAATACCGCGGGTCGAAACCGTGCTAGCCGTCTCCGACCCCACCGACGGCGTCTTTGGATGGTTCTTGTACCACGCGTCGTGTACTTTCAGGTTGTAATTGAATCCCATGACGTCGAGTTGCTCGGGAAAGTGCGTGTCAAAGGCCGTATTCACCGCTGCGGTACACATGCGCGTGGGATCGAGTTCATGCGTGCGTCTGATCATGTCGTCGACGACGCGTACGCCTTGCGGCTGAAACATCATCGTCCATTCTTCGTTGCCCATCGACCAAAGAATGATCGACGGCGAATTGCGGTAGCGCTTAATCATGGTTTCCAGTTGCGCCATGCCCTCCGGATTGGCGCTCATCAGTCGCGTTTCGCACATCATCATCATGCCCATGCGATCGCAGGCCTCGACCCACTCCGGGGTTGGCATGTTATGCGAGGTCCGCACTGCGTTTCCGCCCATGTCTTTCAGCACCGCCAGGCGAAACGCTTGCAGGCGGTCGGGAAGTGCCGCGCCGACTCCGGCATGATCTTGATGATTGCAGGTGCCTTTGATCTTGACCGGCTTGCCATTGAGGAAGAATCCTTTGTTGGCGTCCCACTTGATATCGCGCACGCCGAAGTTGATACGCTCGGCATCGCGTACCTTGCCTTCAGACTCAACTGTGACGACCGCGGAATAGAGACTCGGAGTTTCCGGCGACCAGAGCGCCGGATTCGCGAGGTTCGCGTTTGCCGTGAATGCGGTGGAACCATCGGGCGCGACCGACTGCTGCGGTGAATCTGCGGTCGCGACAAACTTTCCCGTGGTGTCCAGGACTTGCCAGCGCACCCGGCAATTTTCGGCCTGCGAACCGTCATTCTGCACGATGGTGCTCAACGTGAGGGCGGCTGCGTTGCCCTTCATCCCAGCACGGATAAACGTTTCGCAGTGGCCCAGATGCAGCGCGTCTGTTTTCGAAAGCCACACATGCCGGTAGATGCCCGCCCCTTCATAGAACCAACCATCGCCGAAGCTGGCATCCATACGAACCATCAGATAATTCTTGCCACCGTAGTTCAGGAAGTCGGTGAGATCAAAACGGAATGGTGCGTAGCCATTGTCGTTGCGGCCGATGAAGTATCCGTTCAAAAAGACCAGCGCGCTGCGGAACGCTCCGTCGAATTCGACCACAATGCGCCGGCCCGAATTTTCCGTAGGAATGTCGAACGTCCGCCGGTACCAGCCAACGCTAGTTTCGGGATACCGCCTGCCCAGAGGCTTGTAACCGTGGCTGTTCTGCTCTTCGTCGCGCACGAACGGCAGTTCAACCGCCCAGTCATGCGGCAGATTCAGATCGCGCCACTTCGAGTCATCGAACTTCTGCGTCGAAAACCAGAACTCGCCGCTTTTGGCGAAATCTCCTTGTCCCTTGCCGAACCCTAGATCGCGCGCCGGATCCGAGGCGTGTCCTTGAAAGAACTTCCAACCAAAGTCGAACAGAAGTCGTTCGCGCGGAGCAAGGGCGCCGGAAGGTTCTGGTGCGGGATACCGCTCGAGGAGTGTCTGCGCGCGCCGAACGGTCCCGGGGAGCAGGGTGGATGCCGAAAGAGCCAAGCCGGAGCGAAGCAGATCACGACGGGTGAGGGAAGTCATCTAGACCTCGTGAGGAATTCGACTGCAATGTCTCAGCGCGGAGGAGTCAGTTCACGCGAGTGCACTCGCGTTGGGACCTCGCATTATAAAGCCTGAGTGGTCCAAGCGGCGATGTGGCGGGACTACTATGTGGGGACAGCCGCCTTCGGCTGTCCGTCGCCCGAAGGGCAACTGGTTTTTGGGCGGCACAGCTGCCATGAAAGCCGTGCCTCTGGTGCTCCGAAGTCTGTCTTCTCAGCACTGGACGGTGCACGGGGCCAATCGGCCGCTCGCGCGGCCGGACAGCCGAAGGCGGCTGTCTCCACAAATTCTGAAGCTCTTCCGGGGAGGGGTCTATTTCTGCTCCTGCACTTCTCCCATCCCAACAATTCTCGATGAGGTCCGAAACTTCCTGTAGTCGCGATACGTCTGCTCGCCGTCGATGTTGTAGCCCTTCAAGAGCGCGACTCGCGCATCGAATCTAAAGGTCAAGTGCTGAGGCAGCCATATTTCGTCGCTCATCCGCATTTGTTCATACATCACGCGTGTTCCTTTGTGAATGCGGGCGACAATCCATCCGAAAGAGGCCGTGTCCACCGCCTCAACGTCCGTTTTCACCAGTTGCATGTCCTCCTTATCGATCCACAGGCGTCCGCGAAACTTGGACACGAATTTCGCTCCCTTGTCCTCCGATTCAAAACCGGGCCGTGGCTCGCCATCGATGACCCAGGCTTCGCGGCCATCCACCAGTTCCGTTCCAATCAGACGGAAGTCGTGCGAATCCGCAACTGCGCTGACGAATTTGCGGCCTTCCTCTCGCTGCTTTGTTTCCTTCTCAATGCGCTTCTTCCGGTCCTCCTCAGACTCATTCTTGTGTTTGTCGACGATCTTCTGGATTCGCTCTTCTTCTTTCGCCGCCTCCTTGGCGTCGAGGGGCTTGTCATCTTTCTCAATCAGGCGCCGCACCTGTTCGCCATAGATTTCGACGATTTCATAGGTCCTTATTTCCGTCGACTTGACCTGTCCATTGCCACCCAAGGATTTATCGACATCACGCTCGATGTAGGTGTAGTCGCGCTGCTTCTTGTAGTTATCCCGGTAGTTCTGCGCAACCACGCGCGTCAACTCGCGCATCTGTTCCGGTGAGAGCTTGCCGTTGGCATCAGGCGTCAGATCAGGTCGTTCCCGTGGGGTAGTCGGCTCAGTGGTGGAAGGCGCCTTGCTGGCATCTGCGGTCGGTGGGGAAGAACTGGCGGGAGTTCCAGACGGCACATCCTGCTGCGCGATCGCCGTCAAGCACGCGAGCGTGCAAATGGCGATGGGGAGGAGTCTCATCCGCATAGGTCTAATCTTAACCTCATTGGCAGCAGATCGTGTCTCGTGGATGCAAACGGAGGAGAATTAGATGGACGCGAACTCTTCAGCTGTCCACATTCCCGCCCGTCGACTGGGCGGCCACGGACAATTGCCGGCAGGCGCGCTGAATGATCTCGAGCTGGGAAATGTCCTCCAGGAATTGAAAGCCGTAGCGGAAAGCATTCCGTTGCCGAACGAGAGCGTGAATCTGAACATCGCCGGTGGGCACAGTGAACTCCAATCGCACTACCTCGCCTACGGGCACTTCCACGCGCAGCAGGGCAGAAATCCCCGACTCGCTGATGTCGACAGAATGCCCGCGAACTACCTGTGAGTCGCGCGGGTAGATGCGCACATCGATTTCCAGCTTGTAACGAGGGTGACGGCGGGCATCCATTACTGACTAATCCCGATTTTTATACGCCTTCCCTAAGCACTCTGCCTGAAACAGCCGTTCGTCGACTCGGTGCAGGCGCTTCTCCTGGGCCTTGGTCAACAAGGAATAATGCTTCACATCGAACAGATGATAGACGATGAACCACACAGGTTTGTCAGTGGTCATCCAGTTCTGCGAATCGAAGCGCGTCAGGTTTACCGGAAGCGAGTACCGCCGCAGCGTCCGCTCTCTCCTCAGGTTGAAATAGGCGTTGAAGTAACTCAGCGCGAGTTCCCGCAGGTTGCGATAGATCGGTTCCCGCCAGCGGCATCCCGTGTAATTTGACTTCGCGACCGCGCCCCAGCAGCCATCCTGGCGAAAAATCGAGATTACGTGGTCGGTATCATGCTCGGCTTCGAAATCCAGCAGCAAAGGCGCGTATCCATTCGCCCGTAGCGCTGCCGCGCCGAAGATAGCTCCTTCCAGACAATGCGACGACTGTTCAGCCAGCACTTTGCGCGGAGACCAGGCCGTGTCTTCCAGGTGATACGGCATGTCGTCAAGGAACTTTTGAATGCCGTACGGATTCTTCATACTGCGCAACTTGCGCAGCTCTTTTGGGGTGAAACCGAAGTCGTCGGTCTTCATTTTTGCTCTTGCAATGATCGCTGGGACAGAAAGATGGAACTCAATTCCTCGGGCGTGTCGATCGAAACATCTGGAGCTTCCTCTTCCAAAGTGTGCGGTGCGAATCCGTAGGTGACGGCAATCGTCCAAAGTCCGGCGTTGCGCCCGGTACGGATGTCCACATGAGAATCGCCAACAATTGCGGCCTGCTCCGGCCGCACTCCGGCTTCACTGACAAGTTTCAGCGCACCCTCGGGTTCCGGTTTCTTGGTCGCGAAGCTGTTCCCGCCATAGATCTGCGAGAAATACCCACCCAGCCCCAAAGATTCCACGATCGCGCGCGAAGGATTAACCGGCTTGTTCGACAATACCGCCATCTTCCGCGGCGTGCCGTTGCCGGAATTTTGAATCGCGTCGAGGGCCTCGTGAATCCCGCGGTAGATCGTCGTGTGGTCCAATTTGTGCTCGCGGTAGTAGGAGAGGAAGAATTCCAGCCCTTTGCGGACCAGAGACTCGTCAACTGCTTCGCCTCCCAATGCGCGTTGAATCAGAATCGGCGCTCCATCGCCAACGTAACTGGCGATCACCTCATCGGGCAATTCCGGGCGATTGATGTGACGCAAGGCCGCATTCACCGAATGCACCAGGTCTAGGCGCGAGTCGATTAGCGTGCCATCGAGATCGAAGATGACAAGTTTTATAGAGTGCGGATCAAACCCACGGCGGACACGAATCATGTGTCTTCAGAATAAAGCACTCGGCACTCAGCCGTCAGCACTCAGATCTGCACAGAATCCCAGATAGTCTTCCCAAATTGGCGCATTGCAATCTTCTGTCGTGCCGAGTGGTAAAGTTGATCCTTGACATAATCCATATTTCCAGTAATATCGAAATATGCAAACGGCCACCAAAGTCGCTTCCCCCGGAAAATCCGCAGAGCGGGTCGCCAAGTACGCTGACATGTTCTCCGCCATGGGCACTGAGCCAAGACTTCGAATCATGCAATTGTTGCTGACCGCGCATCCTGAAGGGCTTGTGGTCACCGAGATTCAGGAAGAATTGGAAATCCCCAATTCGACCCTCTCCCATCACCTCGACAAATTACGCACCGAGGACCTCGTGGCCGTGAAACGGGAGGGCACATTTCTTCGCTACACCGCCAACACCGAAGCGTTGCAGGAACTGCTGCAGTTCCTTTATGCCGAATGCTGCACTCGTAATAAAGCCCTTAAACCGCAAGACATCGTACAAATCTGTAAATAGGAGTGACTTTATGAGCACCACTGAAACTACCGACATCAAAGAAGTCGTAAAACAGAAATATGGCGAAGCTGCTTTGCGCGTGAAAACCGGCGGCAGTTCCTGCTGCGGTGCGACTGCCACCACAGCGTGCTGTGATCCCATTACGACGAATCTGTATGACGTCTCGCAGATTGGTCAGATTCCCGAGGAAGCATTGCTCGCCTCGCTCGGATGCGGCAATCCCACGGCCCTGGCGCAACTGAAACCAGGTGAGACCGTTTTAGATCTCGGCTCAGGCGGCGGCATCGATGTTCTGCTCTCCGCGCGCCGAGTCGGTCCCACCGGTAAAGCCTACGGGCTCGACATGACCGATGAAATGCTCACCCTGGCCAACGAAAACAAGCGTAAAGCGGGCGTTGAGAATGTCGAATTCCTGAAGGGCGAGATTGAGAATATTCCGCTGCCCGACAATTCAGTCGACGTCATCATCTCCAACTGCGTCATCAATCTCTCTGCCGACAAAAGCAAAGTCTTGCGCGAAGCGTTCCGTGTGCTCAAGCCCGGAGGTCGTTTCGCCGTATCCGACGTGGTCACCCGCGGCGAGATGCTGTCTGAGATTCGCCAAAGCGTGCTCGCATGGGTGGGATGCATTGCCGGAGCGCTGGAAGAGAACGAATACCGCGCCAAGCTGGCGGCTGCAGGCTTCGATCAAATTGAAATCGAGCCTACACGCGTCTACCGCGCCGAAGACGCACTGGAATTTCTGTCGGGTCAGCAGATTCCCGTGAACCTCGACCCGGCGCAGATCGACGGAAAGTTCTTCAGCGGCTTCATCCGCGCACTAAAACCTGCGGCTTCTTATTGTGCTCCCACTTGCTGCGGATAGGGGCGCCAAACCTTATGCTGAAAGATCACAACGTTCTGTTTCTGTGCACGGGAAACTCCGCGCGCTCCATCATGGCCGAAGCCATCCTGAACCACAAAGGTCGGCCAAACTTCACGGCGTACAGTGCTGGCAGCCATCCTGCGGGACGAGTGCATCCGGCAGCAATTAAGCAGTTGACCTCGGCGCATCTTTCCACGGAGGGCTTGCGGAGCAAGAGTTGGGGCGAGTTCGAGCAACCGGGCGCGCCACAGCTCGATTTCGTGTTCACCGTTTGTGACAACGCCGCGAAAGAAGTTTGTCCGGTGTGGCCAGGTCAACCCATCACCGCACATTGGGGGATTCCGGACCCAGCTGAAGTTCGGGGAACTCCCGAGGCGGTGGAGAGGGCCTTTCGCGAAGCCTACTTTTTGCTGGACCGGAGGATCAGTCTCTTCCTGAGCCTTCCGCTTTCCACCCTGGACGCCATGGCGCTCAGGAAAGAGTTGAATGACATCGGCCGCCAATCCATAGCGTCTTCGCCAAAAGAATGACGGCAACCAATTGAGGCTCAGAGTGCTATGAACAACGTATCGTCGCGCCTCAGCTTTCTCGACCGCTTCCTAACGCTCTGGATCTTCGCCGCTATGCTGATCGGCATCAGTGCCGGATGGGCGCTGCCCGGTATCGTGCCCTTCTTGAACCGCTTCAGCTTGGGCACTACTTCTGTCCCTATCGCCGTGGGCCTGATCCTCATGATGTACCCACCGCTGGCCAAGGTCCGTTACGAGGAAATGGGCGAGGTATTCCGTAACAAGAAAATTCTGGTTCTGTCTCTGTTGCAGAACTGGGTGATCGGGCCCCTGCTCATGTTTGCCCTGGCCATCATCTTCCTGCGGAATTATCCGGAGTACATGGCGGGCCTGATCATGATTGGGCTCGCCCGCTGTATCGCCATGGTCATCGTGTGGAATGAACTGGCGAAAGGGGACACCGAATACGCCGCGGGCCTGGTCGCGTTCAATTCCGTCTTTCAGGTGCTGTTCTACTCGGTATACGCCTGGATATTCGTCACCAAACTGCCGGAGTTGTTCGGGTTGCACGGATCGGTCGTGGACGTTTCGATTCGTGATATCGGCAAGAGCGTCTTTATCTACCTGGGAATTCCGTTCTTGGCTGGGATGATCACCCGATTCACACTGGTGCGTGCGCGGGGCAAGCAGTGGTATGAAAAGAACTTCATCCCGAAGATCAGTCCGATCACACTCGTAGCGCTCCTGTTTACCATTGTCGTGATGTTCTCGCTCAAAGGCAGCTACATCGTCCGCCTGCCGCTGGATGTGCTCCGGATCGCTGTACCGCTGCTGATTTACTTCGTCCTGATGTTCCTGGTCTCGTTCTACATGGGGCGCAAGCTGGGGGCGGATTACTCGAAAACGGCGACTCTATCCTTTACTGCTGCCAGCAACAAT
>Ga0210399_10002857_pt1 | contig 13431 bp, 14 predicted proteins | sample IncBWC14MmetaG_FD_150865 | JGI IMG/M metagenome (GOLD analysis project Ga0210399, IMG submission 150865) | Forest soil microbial communities from Barre Woods Harvard Forest LTER site, Petersham, Massachusetts, United States - Inc-BW-C-14-M | ecosystem: Environmental > Terrestrial > Soil >... | reverse complement strand
GTTCACGACCACGTTCAGCCCGCTGATGTCGGCGAAGAGCCGGAAGATGTCCTGGAGGTCGCCGTCCTTGAAGTCGAGGCTTATGGGGGGGCCGGTGAAGGTCTTGCCCGTCTGTCCGAGGGTCTGCCCCTCGAACGACTCCTTGGGCGGAATCTGGGGCTCGGGGAGGGCGGGCATGGTCAAAGCCGCGGGGGCGGGGCTGAGAGCCGCGGGCGCGGCGGCCACTACGGGCACGGGCACGGGGGCCGCCGGCTCGGGAGCCGTCCGCAGCGCCGCCAGCGGGGCGGGCGTCGGCTCTTGTCCACCTTCCCCGAACAGGATCTTTAGCCCGTCGGCGCCTTCAACGATCCGGTAGGGGGCCCGGGCGGAGAGGTCCAGGACCAGTCGGGCGACCTTCGGGGAGGCCGCGCTGAATTGGGCCAGGCGGACCTTGCGCACCGGCTTCTGGTTTACTTCCAAGGCCCGCACCGAGGCCCGGGCGGTCACATCCGGAAAGTCCACCACCAGCCGGTCGGGGTTGCCGAGGAAGAAGTCCTGATACTGCAGACGCCCGTTGGCGCGGACCGTGAAAACGAGCTGGCCAGCGTCCTCCGCCTGCGCGACCCCGAGGATCTGGGTGGCATGCGGGGCGTTCTTGGGCACCGCCTTCTCGGCGGCTGCGGCCTTCTCCGGGCGTGGTGCCGGTACCTTGTCCGCGCTCGGGGCCGGCGGCTCGTCCTTGGCCACCTCGACGACGGGGGCGGGTGCGGGCGCGGCTGCGGAGGGAGCCGCGGGGGCGCTTTCGGGCGGCCGCGCGGAGGCGGTGGCCGTCGGGCGCTCAAAGACGAGGTTCAGGTCCTTGCCTCGCGAGAAGATCTGGTAGGGCACGAGGCTGGCCAGACGCACCTCCAGCCGGGCAAGGTTTCGCCCGTCCGCGCGGGCCAGGCTCGTGACCCGCAGCGACTCCACTTCCCGCGTTCCCACGCTGATGCGGGAGGGGATCTTTGAGGCGTCCACCTCCGGGACATCCACCACGAGGGTCAGAGGGTCGGGACTGTAGTAGGTGTAAGCCAGAGGACCCGTGCACACGATGATTAACCGTGTGGAATGGTCGTTGCTTTCCTGGCGAATGTCGGAAATGGCCGTCGGGGTGTGCTCCTGGGCCAGCGTGGGCTGAGCCCGCGCGGTCAGGATGACGGCCGCAAAAAGGGCTGACCCAGCGAGCTTCGCTTTCATTGCCTCGCCTCCTCGGACCCATACAGGCTCTTCTTCAGATCTCGCGTCTTCACCGGTGACAGGGGGTCGGTGACCTCCTGGCGGAAGCTCACGGAACTGGCATCCACCGCGGTGATTACGCCGTCGAACATCCGCTGGCCCACGGTGACGAAATAGGACTTGCCATCCGTGCCTAGAAAGATCGCGATGTACCCGGACCTCGACGCCACCCCGGCACCGCCCCCCGCGGTCTTGACGATGCCTTTCAGGGCGACCTCCTGGATCAGGAAGCCCTCCATGCCCGGCTTGCGCGTCTTGGGCCCGCGGTCGGCCGCCACCGGCTTCTGGAGGCTCACGAACGGGTCCCGGCGCCCCTGGGGGTTGTAAGTGAAACCTCCGGGGGGAGGCTCCAATTCCTGCTCGAGGATGCCTTTGATGACGTCCGGCCCCCCTTCCGCCTTGGGTGCCGGGGAGGGGGGGGCCTGGGCCGAGCTGGACACGGCCACCAGGAGGGCGGCCGCGAGCAGAAGGGGGAGCCTCATCATGGGGTTCCTCATCGGCCGGCCGGCCGCGGCGCCCCGGGCGGGGGCGCGGGTGGCGTCTCCACGTAGACAAACGTCGTCGCGACCGCGGAGGCGCCGATGGTGTTGGAGGCCGTCTGGTTCGGCTGGTTGTGGATCTTGATGCTACCCATGTTGACCAGCCGAGAGAGGCGGCTCACGCGGTCGAAGAACTGCCCGAGCATGTGGTAGGTGCCTTCCACGTCCACGTTGATGGGAACCTCCTGATAGAAGTCCTTGGTCACGGGCGTGGCGGGCGTGAACCTCCGGATGACGAGGTTCGACTGGGCGGCCAGGTACTGGACCCGCCGCATCAAGTCCGGGGTCTCCCTCTCCGGTGGGAGGATGCGCTTCAGGGTCTCCAGCTTGGCCTCAAGCAGTTGGACCTCGCGCTGGAACTCCTGGAGCTTGTTGGCCGTCACCTCGAGGGCCCGGATGTCCTTCTGGAGCTGTTCCAGCCGCGCTCGCTTGGCCTTCTCCTCGTCGAGCTTGTCGGAGTACCAGAAGTAATAGAACGCCCCGCCCATGAGGGCGGCCAGGAGCAGAGAAACCCCCAGTTGCCCGGCGAGTGGGAGCCTAGTGAGGCTGTTGTCCGCCATCGCGTTTCTCCCTCCTGCCTTAGGGTTTCTTGCCCGCTGCAGCGGGGGGCGGGGGCGCGGCCGCCGCGGCCGCGGCCGCCGCTCTCTGCTTGGCCGCTAGCTCGGGATCCAGGAACTGGCCCTGCAGGTTGAACTTGATGATGTTGTTGTTCTCGTCGCTGGAGACCAGGTCCATGGAGGGAAACCAGCCGCTTCTCTGGAGGGCACTGATGAAATCCGCCACCGAGGTCAAGCCGTTGCTCTCGCCAATCAGCGTCACCCGACCGGCGTTCTCGTCCAGGTTCGTGAGCCACACGAAGTCGGGCAGGGACTTGGAGATCTCGTCCAGCAGGTGGACGGGGCCCTTCTGCTCCGCCTTCAACCGCTCGATCAGATTCACCTTGTTTTCGAGCAGCGTCTTCTTGGCCTGGAAAGCATCCACCTGGACCTTGATGGCCTGGAGCTCCCGCTGGCGCTTTTCGTCGGCCGCGATCTTGGTGTCCAGGTCCTGGAGCACGGAGGTCTGGTACCACCAGGCCGCCGCGCAGGCGAAGGCCATGCCCCCCGCAAAAAGAGTGAGGAGGAGATAGGCCTGGAGAGCGCCCGGAGTGGAGGGCGCAGTCGCCTTCTTCTGCTTGGTCGGTCGATCCGGGGCGAGGAGGTTGACGCGGATCATCGGTCCCCCACCTTTCGCGCGGCCAGACCCACGGCGATGGCGGCCGAAGGACCCATCTCATTGATGAACTCGGGGTCGAAGTCCCGGGGGTTGTAGGTCACGCTGTTGAACGGGTTCAAAATCTCGACCCCAGCCTCGAAACGCTCCGCGAGCAAGTCCCTGAGCCCCTGGATCTTGGCCGTTCCCCCGGAGAGGAAGATCCGGTCGATTCGATCCTCCGAGCTCGTGGCCCGGAAGAAATCGAAGGTCTTCTGGATCTCGAGGGCAATGTTCTCCGAAACCGCCTGGATGATGGGGTGAAGGTTCTCGGGAGCGGCTCCCTCGACCCGGGCGCCCTTCTTCAGGGCCTCCGCCTGATCGAAGGAGAGGTTGAGCTCTTTCTGGATGGCGTCCGTGTACTGGTTGCCTCCGACCGCGATGTCACGGTTGAAGATGGAGGTGGCCCCTTTGACGATGTTGATGTTCATGATGGAAGCCCCGATGTTGAGCAGGGCGACCACCCGGCCGGGGTCGATACCGTAGTTGATTTCGTAGCAGTTCTGGAGGGCGAAGACGTCCACGTCGACGACCAGAGGAGACCGCCCGGCCTGGGAGATGGCCGAGGTGTAGTCGCTGATCTTGTCCTTCTTGACCGCGACCAGGAGCACGTCCATGTTACCCCCCGACCCTCCCCCGTCGATGACCTCGTAGTCGAGGGACACATCCTGGATGTCGAAGGGGATGTACTGCTCCGCCTCCCAGTGGATCGACTCCGCCAGCTCCTCCGTGCTCATCTGGGGCAGGCTGATCTTCTTGACGATCACCGCGTTGCCGGAAACACTCGTAGCCACTTCGTTGGTCTTGATCTTCTGGGAAGTGAAAAGGCGCTGAATGGCGTCGATGACCGCTCCCGAGTCCATGATGGCGCCGTCCACGATGGCCTCGGGGGGCAGGGCTTCGGTGCCGATGTTGATGAGCTGGTACTCATCGCCCCCTTTCCCGCCGGGTTTCAGTTCAACCGCCTTCACTGCGGAGGACCCAATGTCGACGCCAACAAGTCCCTTCCTTTTCCCGAACAGAGCCACGGGCGCCTCTCTCTCTTCTCGCTGCGGCTGGTCCCGACTCCGCCCCTCACCGGCACGCCCGGTTCCTGGAACGGCGCTAACGAATTAGAACCGAAGCTAGGCCCACACTTAGGAAAAATAGTTAAAGTGCTACCTGAAGCTAGCAAAGGGCACCTCCAATGTCAAGGGAAAAGTGAGGGTTCCGCCAGTAACTCATCAAGGGGACTGGACTCCGCGGGAAGTGGCCCCCGAGTGGCAGGTCGCAGCCCGCTTTCGCCCCTCGCGGCCTACGACGCGGCCGTGAGGAACGAAAGTCCTTTTACACGAGATGGTTGTGTTGGGAAGTGCCAACCATCACAGCGGGCAAGGGCCGCGAAAGCCCCGCCGGCTCTCACTTTTCGTGGCCTGGGGATGCGATTTGGCCGACCTCGGAGAAGCCTGTTCCCCTAGAAACGGATCTTGATGTTGGGATCGTCCTTGGCGTGGATGGTGTCGATGAACCGCACCTGGTGGGGCACGGTCGTCATGACCAGGCAGTGGGTGCGGATGCCTTCGCCGAAGAAACGGACGCCCCGCAAGAGGGAGCCGTCGGTCACGCCCGCAGCGGCGAAGACCACCGTCCGGCCGGGGGCCAGATCCTCGGTGCCGTAGACCCGCTGGAGGTCGAAGATCCCCATCTTCTTGAGCCGCTCCGCGTCTGCGGGCTTGGTCAAGACGAGCTTGCCCTGGATTTCGCCGTTCAGGCAGCGCATGGCCGCGGCCGTGAGCACGCCCTCCGGCGCCCCCCCCGTGCCCATCACCGCGTGCACGCCGGTACCCAGAAGGGCGGCCGTGATGCCCGCCGAAAGGTCACCGTCGCCGATGAGCCTTATGCGGGCTCCCGCCCTGCGAATCTCCGAGATCAGCTTCTCGTGCCGGGGCCGATCCAGGACGATGATGACCAAGTCGTTGACCGCCCGGTCCAGGCACCGGGCAATCGCCTTCAGGTTGTCCTCGACGGGTGCGTTGATGTCCACCTTTCCCTTCGAGGACGGCCCCACCACCAGCTTCTCCATGTAGATGTCAGGGGCGTTCAGGAGGCCCCCCTTCTCGGAGGCGGCGAGGACGGCGATGGCGTTGGGGGCCCCGGTCGCGCAGAGGTTGGTGCCCTCCAGGGGGTCCACGGCAATGTCCACCGGGGTCCCTCCGGCCTTCCCCACCTTCTCGCCGATGAACAGCATGGGGGCCTCGTCGCGCTCCCCCTCGCCGATCACGATCGTGCCCTCGATGTCGACGCTCTCCATCTCCTTGCGCATGGCCTCCACGGCCACCTGGTCGGCGTACTTGCGGTCGCCCTGGCCCATGGTGTGGGCCGCGGCGATAGCCGCACGCTCCACGACCCTCACGAACTCCAGGGGCAGATCGTCACGAATCATAGATGGGCTCCTTGGCTTTGCGGTCGGGTGGTCCTACTTGGTGGGGGCCGCTAACGAGAAGGCGGGTAGCTCGACGCGCCGCGGCCGATCCTGCCGGTAGCCGAGGGCGTAGTCCGCTTGCATGATCTTATGGATCTCGCGGGTGCCCTCGTAGATCACCGCGGCTTTGCTGTTTCGGAAGAAGCGCCCGGCCGGGTACTCGTCCGAAAAGCCGTTGCCACCGTGGATCTGGACGCAGTCGGAGGCCGCCCGCTCGCTCTTCACGGTGGCGAACCACTTGGCGAGCGAGGTCTCCCTGGTGTTGCGCTTGCCTTGGTTCTTGAGCCAGCCCGCGCGCAGCCAGAGGAGCCGGGCGGCGTCGTAGTCCGAGACCATCTCCGCGATCATCTCCTTCACGAGTTGGTGCTCGCCGATCGGTACCCCGAAGGTCTTCCGCTCCCGGGCATACTTCACGGAGGCGTCGAGGCAGGCCCGGATCAGCCCCGTGGCTCCGGCGGCTACCGTGTAGCGGCCGCTCTCGAGGGCGAACATGGCCACCCGGAAGCCCTCGCCCTCCCGGCCCAGCAGGTTCTCGGCGGGCACCTCCACCTCCGCCAGGTGGAAGCCCCCGGTGTTGCCGGCCAAGATCCCCCATTTCTCCTTCATGCTGTAGGAGGTGAAGCCCTTGAACCCACGCTCCACGATGAACGCGCTCAGGCCGCTGTGGTCGCGTTTCTTCTTCTTGTCCTGGTCGGTCCAGGCGATGACCAGGAAGTGGTCGGCCACGTCGGCCAGGCTGATCCAGGTCTTCTCGCCGTTCAAGACGTAGCGGTCGCCCCGACGGACCGCGGTGGTTTGGATCCCGACCGCGTCCGAGCCGGCGTTGGGCTCGGTGAGGCCATAGCTGGCGATCTTCTCCCCCTGGGCCTGGGGGAGGAGATACTTCCGCTTCTGCTCTTCCGTACCCCAGCACCAGAGGCTCATCGAGTTGAGGCCCACGTGCACGGATATGATCACGCGCAGGTGGGTGTCCACGTACTCGAGCTCCTCCGAAACGAGGCCGAGGCTGATGTAGTCCATCCCCGCTCCCCCGTACTCCTCGGGGATGCAGATCCCCAGGAGCTGGAGGTCGGCCATGTCCTTGAGGAACCTCCTCTCGAAGCGGTGTTCGCGGTCGAGGTCGTGGATCCGGGGGGCCACCTCCTTGCCCGCCCAGTCCCGGACCGTCTTTTCAACCGCCCTGTGCTCCTCCGACAGCTCGAAATCGATCATGAACGCGGCTCCTCGATTCGGTCCGGGGCCTCCGGCAGCTCCTCCGCGTCCTCGGGGAGGCCCACGCCCTCGGCAAGGACCCGGCGGGCAGCGGCTGCGTCCTCCACCGGGACCAGCACCCGCACCAAGGCAAAGGAGCGGACGCTCGGCAGCGGCTCCTGGCGGTAGCTCTGGTCCAGGACCCGGGCCTCCAGGCCCGCCTCCCGCAGCCGCAGGGCCATCAGCTCCGCCTCGTAGAGCTGTCCGGATTCCGCCACCGTGTCCCAACCCCCGTGCGACCCACCGGCTCCCGCCTCCGCCATCAGCGGTCCTTCCAGGCAGGCCGGCGCTTCTCCATGATGGCCCGCAGGCCCTCTTCGGCGTCCGCCGTCCCCATGAGCTGGTTCAAGTACACGTCCTCGGCGTGGCGCAAGGCCTCCGTGAAGGAGAGGTCCAGCCCCCCCACGATGGCCCGGCGGGTCAGCTGCACGACGGGGGCGCTCGACTCCTGGAAGCGCTGGATGAGGGCGCCCGCCTCCGCCTCCAGCTTGTCGTCCGGGCAGACCCGGGACACCAGGCCCAGACGCTCCGCGTCCCCCGCGGTCAGGCTAGCGCCCCCCATGATCATCTCCAGCGCCTTCTTCCGGCCCACCAGCCGGGGAAGGAGGGCAGCGGCCACGGTGTTGAACACTCCGCCCTTGATCTCGGGATGGCCGAACTTGGCGCTCTGGGCCGCCAGAACCATGTCGCAGCCCACGGCGAGGAGGCTGCCCGCGCCCAGGGCGGGGCCGCCCACGACGGCGAGCGTGGGCTTGTCGAGCTTGCCCAGGTTCTCGAAGATCCGCCCGAAGGCCTCGAGCATCATGTAGGCGCGGTCTCCCAGGTGATCCGCGAGCTCAAAACCGGCCGAGAAGTACTTCCCCGCGCCCACGAGCACGACCAGCTTCACGTCCCGCTGGTACTCCAACGACTCGAACGCGGTGTTGAGGTCCAGCATCATGTCGATGGAGAGGACATTGGCGGGGGGCCGGTTGAGGGTGATGCGGGAGATCCCCTGCACGGTGGCGAGCTGGATGAACTTGTAGCTCGTGTCCCGCGGGGGGGCGTAGATGTCGGAATCGTGGGGATCTTCCAGATCGTCGACCACTCAGGTCCCCTTTCTACCCGGTCACGGAGATTCGAAGGCCGCGGCCAGGCCCATGCCCCCGCTGACGCAGAGGGTGGCCAGGCCCCGGTGGGCCCGCCGGCGGGCCATCTCGTGGAGGAGCGTCACCGTGATGCGGGCGCCGGTGGCCCCGATGGGATGTCCGAGGGCGATGGCGCCTCCGTTCACGTTGAGGCGCTCGGAGTCAATCTTGAGCTCGCGGTCGCAGGCCAACACCTGGGCCGCGAAGGCCTCGTTGACCTCGACGAGGTCGAACCCGTCGAGACCCGTCGCGAGGCGCTCGAGGAGGCGACGGACCGCCGGCACCACCCCGATGCCCATCCGCCGCGGCTCCACGCCCGCCGAGGCGACCCCCAGGATCCGGGCCATGGGACTCACACCCAGAGCGACCGCGCGCTCGCGCGAGAGAAGGACCATGGCCGCCGCTCCGTCCGTGATCCCGGAGGAGTTGCCCGCGGTCACCGTACCCCCGTTGTCCGTGAAGACGGGGGCCAGGTTGGCCAGCGACTCCCGCGTGGTCTCCGGGCGCGGGTGCTCGTCCTGCCGAACCTCTTCTTCTCCCTTCCGGCCCGGGACCGCCACGGGAACGATCTCGGCTTCGAAGCGGCCCGTGCGCAGGGCGCGCCCGGCCCGCTCCTGGCTGCGCAGGGCGAAGGCGTCCTGCTCCTCGCGGGAGATCCGGTAGTCGGCGGCCAGTCGCTCGGCGGTCTCCCCCATCAGCTGCTCGGCGAGCGGGCAGAGAAACCCGTCCTGGTACATCGCGTCCACCACCGACTGGTCCCCCATGCGGTAGCCCCAGCGGGCACCCGTGAGCAGGTAGGGAACGCGGCTCATGGACTCGACGCCTCCGGCCAGAACCACCTCGGCATCGCCGTCGCGGATCGCCCGCCAGGCGAGGTCCACCGCCTTGATGCCACTCGCGCAGGCCATGTTCACGGTAAAGGCGGGGACCTCGGGGGGGACCCCCGCGCGGTAGGAGACCTGGCGTGCCACGTTCGGTCCTCCCCCCGCCTGCCGGGCGCAGCCGAACACGGTCTCCTCCACCTGGTTGGGGGCCACGCCCGCCCGGCGGAGGGCCTCGGAAGCCGCCGCCGACCCCAGTTGAGCCGCGGACAGCCCCGAGAGGGCGCCGCCGAACTTCCCGATCGGCGTCCGTACCGCCCCCGCGATCACAACCTCACGCATGTTGCTAACCTACGAAAACCAATGGATCTAGAGGCTAGTGGCCCATACTATCACGAGTCCCACAGGGCTTCCGGCTCAGTGGGCGGGCCTCACTCCCTCCCCCCTGCGCGCCTCACCCGCACCACGGTGCCCGTCCCCACCCCGAGGAGGCGGGCGGCGTTGCCCTCCCGGACCGCCACCTCCAGACGCCCGCCGCTGCCCATGAGCGCGCACGCCTCGCCCTGCCCCACCTCGGCGTACGTTCGCACCAGGGGGAGGGCGGCCCCGGCCAGGCTCACCACGATGTCGTCGGGAACGGGCCCGCCTGCCCCCATCTCCTCCAGATCCCGTTGCCGGAGGTTGGTGGTCAGGTTTCCGAAGCCGTCCACGCGCACGACCGTGGCCTCCCACGCCCCTTCCCCGAGGCGTCGTGCCGCTGCCCGAGGCAGGAGCACGGGATCGGAGACAGCCGGGCCCACGTGCTGGAGATCCAGCCCCAGAGCCAGGTGGCCAGCCACCGGCCCGAACACGTCACGGCCATGGAAGACGGGGGAAACCGGAGAGCGGAAGAGGTTGGTGTTGGTCAGGGCCCGGATGTGCGCGTCGGGATGCTCCTCCAGTACCCAGGTGAAGATGCCGTTGTCGGGGCCGACAAAACGGTAGCCGCCGGCCCCCACGGCCAGGCCACGCCGCGGCGAGCCGACCCCGGGGTCGACGACGACCACAAACACGGTGGCGGGGGGGAAGCTCGGGTAGGAGGCTTCCAGGATCAGAGCGCCCGCGGCCACGTCGTGGGGGGGCAGATCGTGGACCAGGTCCACGAGGGTTGCCGCAGGGCAAGCGGACAGGATTGCCCCTTTCATGGAGCCCAGGTAGGGGTCTGCCGTCCCGAAGTCGGTCAAGAGGGCCACGATCGGTGGCATCTTCAGCTCCCGGGCGACGGCGCGCGCCCCTGGGGTCGGGCGAGGAGGCCCCCCACCGGGGTCTCCGGAGGGTGGCGCATTCTAGCGCTGTTAGAATAGGGCATGGAGCGCGTCTACCTCGATCACAACGCTACCACCCCGCTCGATCCCCGGGTCTTCGAGGCCATGGTCCCCGTGCTCCGGGACGGTTTCGGGAACCCCTCGAGCCAGCATTGGTTCGGCCAGCAGGCGCGGGCCGCCATGGACGAAGCCCGCGGCCACGTCGCCGCCCTCATCGGGGCCACGCCCGCCGAGATCGTGTTCACGGCCAGCGGGACGGAGGCCGACAATATCGCGCTGCGGGGAGTGGCGGGCATGACCCGCGAGCCCCGGCGCAAGATCGTGATCTCTGCGGTCGAGCACCACGCGGTGCTCAACACGGCCCGGGCGCTGGCGGGGGAGGGATGGCCGGTGGAGACGGTGCGGGTATCCGCCCGCGGCCTGGTCGATCTGGACGATCTGCGGGCCAGAGTGGATGACCGCACGGCCCTCCTCTGCCTCATGCTCGCGAACAACGAAACGGGCATCCTCCAGCCGATAGAAGAGGCCGTGCGCCTGGCCCGGGAACGCGGGGCCCTCGTTCACGCCGACGGTGTCCAGGCCGCGGGCAAGATCCCGGTGGATGTTCGCGCGCTCGACCTGGACCTGCTGGCCCTCTCCGCGCACAAGCTGTACGGCCCCAAGGGCGTGGGGGCCCTCTACGTCCGGCGCGGCACCAAGCTCCAATCCTGGGTGCGAGGGGGGGCGCAGGAGAGGAACCGGCGAGCGGGGACCGAGAACGTGGCGGGCGTGGTGGGCTTCGGCCGGGCGGCAAGCCTGGCCCGGGGAGATCTGGCCACGGAAGGGGCCCGGCTGGGGTCGCTCCGCGACCGGTTGGAGGAGCGGCTCCTGGCCATCCCCGGGGCGCTCCGGAACGGCGACGGACCGCGGGTCCCCAACACGACCAACGTCTCCTTCGAGGGCGTGGAGGCCGAGGGCCTGCTCATGGCCCTCGACCTCATGGGCGTCGCCGTCTCCACCGGGGCCGCCTGCGCGGCGGGGGCGGTGGAGCCCTCGCACGTGCTGCGGGCCATGGGCCTGACCGCGGAGCGGGTACAGGCTTCGCTGCGCTTCTCGCTAGGGCGGGGCACGAGCGAGGCTCACCTGGAGCGCGCCGCCCAGGCCGTGAGCGCCTGCATCCAGCGCCAGCGGAGCGTCTCTCTAGCCGGCCGCGGCCGGGCGTAAGGGCGTCCAGCCCCCCACCGGGTCTGCGCCCGGCGCCCGGAAACGCAGGATCGGGGTCTGGGGCGGGCTCTAACTGTGAGGGACCTGCTCCTCCGCATGGTAGGACGAGCGAACGAGGGGCCCGGACTCCACGTGGGCGTAGCCGAGGGCGACCGCGAACTCCTTTATGAGATCGAATTCCTCGGGGGTGTAGTAGCGCAGGAGGGGCAGGTGCTGCGGGCTGGGCCTCAGGTACTGACCGACGGTCAGGATGTCCGTACCCGCGGCCCGGATGGCGCGGATGGCCTCCTGAACCTCCACCCACTCCTCGCCCAGCCCGACCATGATGCCACTCTTGGTGAGTAGGCGGGCCGCTTTCGCGCGGCGCAGCACGTCGAGGGAGCGCTCAAAGCGGGCCCCCGGGCGCACCTGGCGGTACAGGCGCGGCACCGTCTCCGTGTTGTGATTCAGGATGTCCGGCCGGGCCTCGATCACGGTGGCCAGGGCCTGGGCGTCTCCCTTGAAGTCAGGGATCAGCACCTCCACCGCGCATCGGGGAACCCGCGCCCGGATCTCCCGGATCACGGAGGCAAAGACCGAGGCCCCACCGTCCTTCTGATCGTCGCGATTGACGGAGGTGATGACAGCATGGCGGAGGCCCATGCGGGCCACGGCTTCCGCCACCCGGCGCGGCTCCTCGGGGTCGGGGGGCCGGCTCGGGAGGCCCGTCTTGACGGCGCAGAAGCCGCAGGCCCGGGTGCACACGTCGCCCAGAATCATGAAGGTCGCCGTGCCCCGGTTCCAGCACTCCCCCACGTTGGGGCACCGGGCCTCCTCACACACCGTGTGGAGGCCCAGCTCGCGCATCAGGCCCTGCAGGCGATCAAAGTTCGCACCCAGGGGCGCCCGGGCCTTGATCCAGGTGGGGCGCGGCAATAGGGGTACGGAAACGCTCACTCCTCCTCCTCGTCTTCTTCCTCTGCCTCATCCTCCTCATCGTCCCCGCCCGGGTCATCCCACCCTTCGGCGTCCTCCTCGTCGTCCTTCTCGTCGTCCTCGTCCTCGTCGTCGTCGGGGTCCTCGACATCGTCGTCCTCGTCCTCGTCGTCGTCGTCCTCGGAATCATCGTCGGGGGCGAGGTGCTCGTCCCCGCCCTCAAGGCCCGGCCACCAGATGTCCTCTCGGCTCACGTCCCCTCCTCGCCGTAGCCACGGAATGCCGTCCGGACGGCCGCCGGGCCCGGCCCTCGGAACTGCGCCCGCTCCCACCAACCTCATTCTACCCGCGGCCGCCGTCGGCGGGGATCATCCGGACTTGGGAAAACTTGGGCCCGCGACCCCCGGTTTCGTATTATGCTCTCCCATCCGCCGGACGCGGCAAGGAGGAACGTGAACCGGTTTCCGGCCGCGAGCGTCGGATCTGGAGCAACCGAATGATCATCGTCTGCCCGAGCTGCCAGTCCCGGTACAAATTCGACGAGAGCCGGTTGGGCGGTCGGCCGAAGGTCAAGACCAAGTGCGCCAAGTGCGGGGGCACCATCGAGATCGAGAATCCGCTCATGGGGGCCATGACCCTTCCCCCGGGCAACCTGAGCCCCGCCGCCTCCCCCCCCGCTCCGGCCGAGCCCGAGGCGACTCCGGAAGTGTTGCAAACCAAGAGGAACCTGGTCGCGGAGGCCACGACGGGCCGGGAGAAGCGCGAGGACCAACCCGAGTACGGGAGCGCCACGGTCACGGGGGCAAACCTGCATAAGATGGGGGCGATCGAGCTGCCCAAGGACAAGCGGTTCTCCCTGGCCGTGATCCAGGGCGCGGCCACGGGCCAGATCTACCAGATCACCAAGACCCGGACCACGCTGGGGCGCTCGGGGGCTGACATCAACCTGGACGACCCTGAGGCCTCCCGTCAGCACGCGGCCCTGGAGATCCTGGGCGAGACCGCCATCCTCCGGGACCTCGGCTCCACCAACGGCACCTTCCTCGACCTGGAGCGCATCGACCAGCAGGTACTCACGAACCAGATGGAGTTCCGGATCGGCAGCCACGTGCTCATGTTCATCGTGACCGACGTGGAGTAGCGCTCACGCCTTTCCGGGGCGACATCGACCTCCAGACCTTCCGGCAGGAAGGCTACCGCCTGCTCGACTGGATCACGCGCTACCTCGGCGAGCTGGAGCGCTACCCCGTCCTCGCCCGGTGCAGACCCGGCGAGGTTCGGGCCTCCTTCCCCTCCTCCCCCCCA